>Ga0209382_10008056_pt1 | contig 13321 bp, 14 predicted proteins | sample SoiMetdeltSBSDD5_FD_187599 | JGI IMG/M metagenome (GOLD analysis project Ga0209382, IMG submission 187599) | Bulk soil microbial communities from a Populus tree surrounding site in Tennessee, USA - Soil MetaG P. deltoides SBSDD5 (SPAdes) (version 2) | ecosystem: Environmental > Terrestrial >... | reverse complement strand
TAGCCGAGCAGCCTGGAGGGCACGAGCTGCTCCAGCCCGATCCCGAGCACGCCCGGCGCCACCACGATGGCCAGAGCCCGGGTCAGCCGACCCGGGCGAGCCCCCGCTGCCAGCGCCGCGTCGCGATCTCGTGGGTGGCCAGCACCGCCGGCTCGACCGGCTCGACGGGTTCGGGCCGCGCGGCGCGCAGGGTGAGTGCTCGGGCGTTCGCCGTCGCCAGTACCTCCGAGATCAGCCGTCGCCGCTCGGCGTCGTCGATCGATCGGTCGTACCGGATCCGGTCGAGCAGCGCCTCGACCTGCTGGAGATGCTCGCTGAAGTGAAGGGTCGATGTTCGAGTGATGCGCACGGTCTTTCCTTGTCGATGAGTGCTTACGCTCTCACTCTACGCCCCGGCCTTGAACCCTCCATGACTCGAACCTGAACCGAAGATGAAGAACCGGCGACCGTCGCTGAGCGCCTTGCTACACTCGGAGGCGAGGGCGATGCCATGACGCGATTGCTGGTGGTCGAAGACGAGGTCAGACTGGGCGAGGCGCTCGTCGAGGGCCTGACCCGCGCCCAGTACGCCGCCGACCTCGCACTGGACGGCGAACAGGGCCTCGCCTACGCCCGGAGCAATCCCTACGACGCCATCATCCTCGACGTCATGCTGCCGAAGCTGGACGGCTTTGCCGTCTGCCAGCGCCTGCGGGACGCCAGCGTCTGGACCCCGATCCTGATGCTGACCGCCCGCGACGCCGTCGGCGACCGGATCGCCGGCCTGGATGTGGGCGCCGACGACCACCTCGTCAAGCCGTTCGCGTTCGGCGAATTGCTGGCCCGAGTCCGGGCGCTGTTGCGCCGCGACTCGGTGGCGAAGGAGGGCGTGCTGCGCGTCTCGGAGCTGACCCTGGAGCCGGCCGCCCAGCGGGTCCAGTGGGCCGGCCGTCCCGTCGACCTGACGGCCCGCGAGTACCGCGTCCTCGAAGCGCTGATGCGCCGCCCCGGCTGGATCGTCAGCCGCGAGTCGCTGATCGAGAGCGTCTGGGGCTTCGACTTCCCGGACGCCTCCGACAGCTCCAACCTGGTCGAGGTCTACGTCGGGCGGGTCCGCCGCAAGCTCACGGATCACGGCGCCCCGGCGCTGATCCAGACGGTTTGCGGCGCCGGCTACCGCCTGCGGGAGCCGGGCCCGTGATCCCCAGGCGACTCTTCCTCTCCGCGCGCACCCGACTGACCCTCTGGTACGTCGCGCTGGTCGCCGCCACCCTGGTGGGGCTCGGCAGCCTCGGGCTCTGGCTGGTCCGCCAGGAGCTGTACGACAACGCCGACGACGTGCTGCGCTCGAAGGCCACCGCCGTGACCACCGAGATCGAGATCGAGGACGGCCGGCTGGTCTTCGACGACGCCGACGACGACCAGAACGACGCCGACGAGGACGCCTCGCTGATGGTCGGCCTCGACGTCGTGCGGATCTGGGACACCAATCGCCAGATCATCTTCCACCATCCGCCGATCGAGAGCGTCCCCGAGCTTGCGCCCCGCGTCCTCACCGCCGTCTTCGCCGATCGCGAGCAGTTCGAGCGGATCCACGCCCACGGCACCAGCTACCGCCTCTTCGTCCAGCCGATCCACCACCGCGGCGAGATCGTCGGGGCGGTCGCGGTCGGGCGCTCGGAGGCCGAGATCAACGCGCTGCTGGCTCGGCTGCGCGTCCTCGGATCGCTCGGGCTGGCGGTCGCGCTCGCGGCGGCCTGGGCCGGCGGCACCTTCCTGGCCGGCCGCGCTCTCCGTCCGGTCGACCGGATCACCCGTGCCGCCGAGCAGATCGGGGCCGAAGACCTCTCCTTACGCCTGGAGCAGCGGGGCGTCGACGACGAGCTTGGACGCCTGACCGCGGCGTTCAACGGCATGATCGACCGGCTGGAGCGGGCGTTCCAGCGCCAGCAGCGGTTCACCGCCGACGCCTCCCACGAGCTGAGGACGCCGCTGGCCGTCATCCGCTCGCTGGCCGAGATCGCCCTGACCTCCCCCCGTGACGAGGCGTACGACGCGAAGACGTACGCCAGCATCTGCGAGGAGAGCGAGCGCCTGACCCGCCTGGTCGAGAGCTTGCTGACCCTCGCCCGCGCCGACGAGGGACACCTGCCGATGCTGGTCGGCGTGGACGTGGACGAGGTCGCGCTGGACGCCGCCGCGCGGATCGTGGAGCGGGCGCGGCGCCAGGGCGTGACGCTCTCCGTGGTCCCCTCGGACGGCTACGAGGTGCGCGGCGACGCCAACCTGCTGACCCAGCTCGTGCTGAACCTGCTGGACAACGCGCTGCGCCACACCCCGGCCGGCGGGCGCATCACCCTCGCGGTGGAGCCCGCCGAGGACGGCGTGAGCCTCGTCGTGGCCGACACCGGCAGCGGGATCCCCGCCGAGCACCTGCCGCGCCTCTTCGAGCGGTTCTACCGGGTGGACCAGGCGCGGTCGCGGTCGGCCGGCGGCTTCGGGCTGGGTCTGGCGATCTGCGAGTGGATCGCGCGCGTCCACTCCGGGCGCCTGACCGTCGAGAGCAAGGTCGGCGTCGGCACCACGCTCCGCCTCTGGCTCCCCCCGCCGGCTCCCGCCCACGCCGCGACGCCCGACGGTGCTCGGGACCAGCGCGTCGTCGCCTGAGCGCAGGGTCACCGACGTGCAACGCCTGCGTGTGATCCTGCGCGGCCTCGGCCTGCTGACCGATCGCGGCGACTGGATCGAAGCGGGCAGGCTGCTGGTCTGCGCCTACCCTCGGCGGAAGGCAGCATTGGAGGCCCTGGCCGGGCACGGCGTGCAGGTCGTCGTCAACCTCCACGAGCGTGCCCACGACCCGGCGCGCCTCGAGTCGCACGGCATCGCCGAGGTCCACCTGCCGGTCCGCGACTTCACGGCCCCAACGCCCGAGCAGCTCGCGCAGGGCGTCGCCGAGATCGAGCGGGCCATTCGTGACGGCAAGATCGTCGCGGTCCATTGCGGCGGCGGCCTGGGCCGGACCGGCACCCTCCTGGCCTGCTACCTCGTCGGCCAGGGCCTGACCACCGTTGACGCCATCGCGCGGGTGCGCCGGCTTCGTCCGGGCTCCATCGAGACCCGCGAGCAGGTCCGGGCGGTCCTGGCGTTTGGCCAGGGAAGGTAATCGCCCCTCCCGCGGTTATACCCTCCGTCGAGTAGAGTATCCGTGCCAGCTCGGCGCGGCGTTGACCACCGATACGACCTGCACGCCTCTGGAGACGTCCGATGGCCGCCGAGCCGAGAACGATCCCGACCCCTACACGAGCCGCAACGCCCTCGCTCGGGAGCGACCTGCCGCGCCATGCGGGCCTCCGCCTCGGATTCCTGACGCGCCTGGAGGTCGGCACGGACGCCGCCGACTCGTACCGCTTCGCGCTGGAGATGTTCGAGGCCGCCGAGGCGCTGGGCTACGACGTCGGCTGGATCGCCCAGCACCACTTCCTGAACGGCGACGGCCGGTTGCCGTCCGTCTTCCCATTCCTGGCCGCCGCCGCCCAGCGCACCCGCCGGATCACGCTCGGCACCGGTGTCGTCACCCTGCCGCTCGAAGACCCCCTCCGGGTCGCCGAGGACGCCGCGTTCGTGGACACCCTGAGCGGCGGGCGGCTGCAGCTCGGCCTCGGGACCGGCGGCGACCCGCTCACCTTCTCGGCGTTCGGGCTGGATGTCGAGGCCCGCCGCGAGCGGTACGCCGAGGGTTTCCGCATCCTCCACGACGCCCTGGCCGGCCGCCCGATCAACGGCACCGAGGCCCTCCTCTACCCCGCCGCTCCGACCCTGTCGGAGCGGATCTGGGAGGCGACCTTCAGCGTCGAGGGCGGCGCCCGTATCGGACAGCACGGCAGTGGCCTGCTGCTCGCCCGCACCTCCGCGCACCCCCGCGATCCCGCCGACGTGGTCCAGGAGCCGATCGCCCAGACCTACCTCCAGTCCTTGAATGATCTCCCCCTCTCCACCGCAGTGGGGAGGGACGTCGGCGCAGCCGATGTTCGCGCCGCGCAGCGGTCGGGGGGTGGGGCCGTCCTCCCCCGCGTCGGCATGTCCCGCACCGTCTACGCCGCCGCCGATAAGGCCTCCGCGATGGCGCACCTGGACGGCGGCGTCTCGGCCTGGGTCAGGACCCTCATCAGCCGGGGCGCCTTCCCGACCGGCCTGAGCCGCGAGGAGGCGTACGCCCGGATCTACATCCACTACGGCCACCCTGAGGAGGTCGCCGAGAGCATCCGCGCCGACCGGCTCCTGCCCCTCTCCACCGATCTGATCTGCCAGGTCCAGCCCGGCGATCCGACGCCCGCCCAGATCCTGAAGTCGCTCGAGCTCGTCGCCAGAGAGGTCGCGCCCGCGCTCGGGTGGCGGCCGGGCCGGCGCCCGTAGCCAGGAGGTCGCACCGTGCCGCTGCATCCGTCGATCCGTCGCCCGATCGAGTTCATCGGCTTCGTCGGCCCCTCCCCGTTCACCGAGGTCGAGGAGTGGACCGGCCCGGCCCTGGATCCCGAGTACGTCGCGAAGCTCGGCAAGGCCCATGACGACGGCGACTTCGATCGGGTGCTGCTTGGCTACGGCGCGGATCGGCCGGACAACTGGCAGATCGCCGGCTACCTGACCCAACAGACCGTGCGGCTCGGCGTGCTGGTGGCGCACCGGCCCGGCTTCGTGGCTCCCACGCTGGCCGCCCGCTTCGCCAGCACCCTGGACCACTTCTCGCAGGGCCGGGTCGCACTCCACATGATCACCGGCGGCTCGGACGCCGACCAGGCTCGCGACGGCGACTTCCTCCCTAAAGAGCGCCGCTACACCCGCACCGCCGAGTACATGCAGATCCTGAAGCTCGCCTGGACCTCGCCCGAGCCGTTCGACTTCGACGGCGAGTACTACACGGTCAAGGACGTCCGCCAGGGGATCAGGCCGTACCGCGAGCACGGCATCCCCCTCTTCTTCGGCGGCTCCTCACCCGTGGCGCTCGACGTCGCGGCGCGCTACGCCGACCTCTACGCGATGTTCGGCGAGCCCGTCGACGACGTCCGCGCGATGATCGCCGACGTCAAGGCACGGGCCGCCGAGCACGGCCGCGAGCTGGCCTACTCGGTCAGCCTCCGCCCGATCCTCGGCGACACCGAGGACGAGGCCTGGGAGCGCGCCCACCGCTTCCTGGAGATCGTCCGCTCGCGCAAGCAGGCGACCGTCGCCTCGACGCGGTTCCTGCGCGGCGTCGCCGCCTCCGAGCGATCGAAGGCCGAGGGCGCCCAGCGCCTCCTCCGCGCCGCTGCCCAGGGCGACGTCCGAGACACCCGCCTCTGGATGGCGATCGCCCGCGAGACCGGCGCGAACGCCAACACTACGGCGCCGGTCGGCACGCCCGACCAGATCGCCGAGACGATCCTCAGCTACGTGGACGCCGGCGCCACGTCGATCCTGATTCGTGGGTTCGAGCCGCTGAAGGACACCCCCTGGTACGGCCGCGAGCTGGTCCCGCGCATCCGACAGCTCCTGGCCCGCCGCGCCGAGGCCGTCGCCGACGTGTCGTCGCTTCACGCCGCCGGCCTGCCCGGCTGAGCGGCCCGCCCGCGTCGACGGGCTCCTGACCCCGTATTACAGGATCTGACGCAGGCGCTCGGCCGCGCGCTCCGGCTCTTCGACACCCACCAGATCGTGAGCATCGCGCGCGGCGTCGAAGATGAGCTGCCAACGGGCACGTTGCTGCTCGTCGACTCGGCCCCGGCCTCCCTGGAGAGCGTCGTCGACGAGCCGGCAGACCTCGTCCAGCTCCGATTCTCGGTAGACGAACTGCTCGAAGGTCGTGGACGCCTCCAGGTGGGCCACGATGTTGCGCAGGGTCTCCTCGGAGAAGTCCTCGACCGGCACCAGGTGATCCGGGTTCATCCGTCGCCGCCCTCAGACTCGAGCAGCCAGCGCGGTTCTGCTTCCGTCCTCCATTGGCACCTCGCGATCCAGGATCACCGACGCCGAGCGCACCCGGTACACCTCGGGATGGCGGCTCGCGTACGGCTCCTTGCCCTGCTGGAGCTGCTTCACCTCGCGCAGCAGCAGGCGGCGCGCCGCGATCACCGCCGTATCGCTCGCCCCGAGCCGCTCGAGGGTCCGGTCGACGATCGGCCCCATGCTCTCCTGGACGGCCGCATCCTGCTCGCTCACCCCGAGGATCCCGGTGTAGCTCGTCGTCCGCTGCTGCTCGCGGTCGATCAGGTACTCGTTATCCAGGTTGCGGGTCGGCCGGAACGTCCGCGGGTCCACGCCGGCGTGGATGTTGCCCCCGGACTGGAGATCGGCCAGCTCATCAGAGGTCAACGGCCGCTCGGCCAGCCAGCTGATGCTGAAGTTCCAGCACAGCGCGTCGTCGATCGCCACCCAGACGTGGCCGTTCAACGGACTCGTGCCGTCAAGCGAGCCGGGGATCATCGTCGCCGTCGGCAGCAGGTACTGGGTCAGCCGCCAGTAGTAGCTATCGTCATCCGCGTCGCGCCGAGCCCCAATCAGCAGCCCGTACTCGGTCCGGCGCACCGTGAACTTCGGCGCCCGATCTCGCCACATATAGTCGGACACGCCCAGCGTCGGCGCGACCTGGCTCCCGCCGCGTACCGTGCTGTGCAAGAACGACACGTGGCTCGAATCGATGCCGCCCTCGACGGCCTGGAGATAGTTGCTCTCCTGCAGCCGCTTCGAGACGAACCGATGGCTCTCCGGCACCAGCGCCCACTCCAGCTCGGGCAGGCCGGGCATCGTCTCGGCCGGTCCCAGGTAGGCCCAGATCAAGCTGCCCCACTCCCGGGCCGGGTAGGCCCGCGTGCGGACGCGGTGCGCGAACCTCGTCTCGGTCCGCTCGTTCGGCATGTCGACGCAGGTGCCTTCGACGTCGAACTTCCAGCCGTGATACACGCAGCGCAGCCCGCACTCCTCATTGCGGCCCCAGTACAGGCTCGCTCGCCGGTGCGGACAGAACTCGTCGAGCAAGCCGATTCGGCCCTCACTGTCGCGGAAGGCGATCAGGCGCTCGCCCAGCACCCTGACGCGCACCGGTGGACAATCGGCACCGGGCAGCTCCGCGGCGAGGAGTACGGGCGTCCAGAAGCGGCGCAGGTACTGCCCCATCGGCGTGCCGGGTCCGGTGTGGACCAGCAATTCGTTCTCTTCTCGCCTGAGCATCCGGGCTCCTCCCCTCGCCGCATGACCCCGCCGTCCGCGCCCTCTTCGGCGACACCCCGGCGGCCGCGCGGGGGTCGAGCGGCGGAAGGCCGACCTGCTGACCGACGGGGTGGCACCGGTCCTGACCGCGCTCCGCACCAAGGCCCCCACCGCCGACGCCGCCGAGATCCTCCGACTCGAACGCGGCCACTTCGCGACCCACGCCGAGCGGATGCGCTACCCCGCGCTCCGCCTCGACGGCCTCCCGCCGGGATCCGATGCGATCGAGTCCGCCGCCGATCATCTCGTCCAACGCCGCATGAAGCGCGCCGGCATGCGCCGGTCCGACACCGGCGGCGACGCCATCCTGGCCCTCCGCGCTCGCCGCCGTTCCAGGCGCCCGCTCACCCTACCCCGACCACGCTCCTCCCGAACCGCCATCGCCGCCGCTTGACCAGGACTACGGAAGTGAGTCACACCCACGACCCGTCAGGCGTCAGCGCGGCACGCTGCCGCCGCGCTTCCAGTGAATTAGGAGTCGGACGGCTCCAGCTTCAGCGACACGCTGTTGATGCAGTAGCGCGTGCCGAGCGGCGCCGGGCCGTCGTCGAAGACGTGCCCCAGGTGCCCGCCGCAGCGCTTGCAGGTCACCTCCGTGCGGATCATCCCATGACTGGTGTCCGTCGTCAGGTCCACCGTCTCGGCGGCGAGCGGCTCGGTGAAGCTCGGCCAGCCGCAGTGCGATTCGAACTTGGTGTCGGAGCTGAACAGCTCGGCCCCGCAGCCTGCGCAGTGGTACATCCCGTTCGTCTTGGTCAGGTTGTATCCGCCGGTCCAGGGCCGCTCGGTGCCCTTCTGGCGCAGGATGTAGTACTGCTCGGGCGTCAGGCGCTCGCGCCACTCCGCGTCACTCTTGGGGAGATCCGCCGCCACGTCACGACGCTCGGCGCTCATGCTGTCCTCCTCGGCGCGCTGGCCGGGCAACGCCGACGATGGCGATCCCCAGGCCACGCTGCACGGTCTCTCTCGAAGAAGTGTACCGCGAGCGGCCGTCTTCGGCGCCGGGGACGCCGGTGGTGCATCATCACGCCATGCCCCGGACTCGCATCTGCGCCGAGCGCCTGCTGGACGCCCCGGCCGACGTCGTCTATCGCTGCATCGCCGACTACCGGCGCCACCACCGACCGGACGGCTTCCTGCCGCCGGCCTTCTCGGACCTCAGGGTTGAGCGGGGCGGCATTGGGGCCGGCACCGCCTTCACCTTCAAGATGACCGTCGCCGGCCGCACCCGTACGTCATCCGCCGAGGTCACCGAGCCGGCGCCCGGTCGGGTGCTGGTCGAGACCGGCCCGACCGTCCGCACCGTCTTCACCGTCGAGCCGGAGGGGACGCGCTCGCGAGTCCGCTTCGACACGGTGGTCGACGAGCGCGGACTGGCGGGCCTGCTCACGCGCCTCTTCGCCGGGCGACTGCTCGGGCCGCTCTACCGCGACGAGCTGGAGCGGCTGGAGCGGTACGCTCGGGCGAACGCCGAGCGCATCAGGGCAGAGATGAACGCCGCGCCGGAAGCGCAAACATGAGGTACGGCACCATCGCGATGACGACCAGCCAGAGCAGCGTCGCCGTCTGCATCGCCGGATCGGCGAGCGCCCCGGCCGCGATGACCAGCTTGATCGTGTCGCTGGTGAAGTGGAGCAGGGCCGGCGCCCAGACGGTGCTGCGGCCACGCTCGTAGAGGTAGGCGTAGGTCGGGAACGTCGCCACGGATACCAGCACCGCGCTCAACCCGACGACCACGCCGGCCACGGCCAGGATCGGCAGGTGGGCGACGGCGTGGAGCGCGATCCCCAGCAGCACGGCCCGACGGAAGGTACGGCCCTCTCGCAGGCGACGGAACAGGTAGCCTCGGTAGATCATCTCCTCGGCGATCCCGTTCATCAGGAAGATGCCGAGCGCCAGGATCGGCCAGCCGGGCGCGAGCATGAAGCGGGCGCCGGTCAGCCACGAGATGACCGGATACGCCGCGAGCAGCAGCCCGCTGAGCCCGCCTGCCACCAGCAGCGACCACGCGCTCGGTCGGCCCAGCCCGAGCAGAACCAGTGCCCGGCCCGGCCCCTGCCGGAACAGGACCACTTCGACGGCCACGACCGCGACGATGCCCGCCAGCGCGATGATGACCTGGCGCCATGACAGCTCGATTGAGGCGGCGAGCTGCGCCGTGCCCTCGAAGGCCGCGTACGCGACGGCGTACCCGATCAGTATGCGAATCACGCGACGACGACGACCTCGTGGTCCAGCACCGACGTCACCTCGAAGCGCGCCCAGCCGTCCGCGACGGTGGTGGCGACCGCACCGCCCCCCACCAGCAGCCGCGCCGACTGGCCGCCCACGCCTTCGGGAAGGTGCACGCTCACGGTGAACGGCCCGACCGGGATCAGGTCGTGGAGCGCCTGGCGCCAGGTGCCGGGGTTGCTGAGGTTCACCAGGTGCAGGATCAGCCGGCCGGGCTGACGGTAGAGGTGACAGTCGAGCAGACCCACCCCTTCGGCGCGGAGGGGGACGCGATCGCGGGCGGCCCAGCGCACCAGGTTGGCGAGCAACCGGCCGTGGTCGGGCAGGTTGTCGCGGCCGTAGCAGCGGTCGACGTCGGCGGGCAGGTAGGCGACGCGCCCGCCCCCTGGGCGCTCGTTCAGGACCAGCCCCGGCAGGGACGTCGTCGGGTCGCGCATCCAGGACATTTCGGGCGGGTAGATCGGGAACGGCGGCACGAACGTCAGCGGCACGGTCGCCCCCGGCTCCGCCCGCACGACTTCGAGCCGGCCGCCGAACGGCAGGACGTCGGTCTCGTCGAAGCCGCCCAGGGCCGTGTGGCGCTCGCCGCCCGGCGCGGGCTCCGTTCCGACCTGTGGGCCGTAGACAGCGGCCCGAAGCTCCGGCGTCAGCCGCAGGTAGCTGTGGCGCGCCCAACTCTCCCAGCTTGGATCGGCGCTGCCGGCCGAGCCGTGGTGCACGCCCATGCCGCGCACCCCGAACAGGTCGGCCAGCCCGAAGTCCGGCCGCGCGTCGCCCCACTCGTCGTAGCGGCTCGACTCGCCGGTCGCGACCAGGCCGCCACCGCGCTCCACGAAGCGGCGGACGCTCGCGCACTGGGCCTCTGACATCGCGCCCAGGTTCGGCAGGACCAGCAGGGCCAGTCCGTCGGCGTCGCGGTCGACGTGATCGGCGTGGACCGGGACGTACGGGATGCGCGCCCGGATCAGCGCCTCGCGCACCCCGCGATGCGGCAGCCCCACCCGCGCATCGGCGTCGTCGCGGCCGTAGAAATCGATGTTCTCCTTGCTCCAGACGACGCCGACCGTGGCGATCGGCTGGCGGTCTACCAGGTACTCCTCGATCGCCTCGTGCCAGCGGAACAGCGACTCGGCCGTGCGGTACTGGCGGCGGTCCTCGTGGTAGGCCCCGATGTGGTGCCACCACGGCTGGATGCCGCCGGCGAACCCCTCCACGGCCCAGATCCGGACCTCGGGCTCCGGCTTGCTGGCGACGCGGAACGTCGGCTCGCCGGCCTGGTACATCGCCATGCTCTCGGGGATCAGCTTCTCCCAGCCCAGCAGGCCGTGGATCAGCGTGCCGGCCTCGGCGTTGCTCTGGAACCCGTTGGTGTTGTTGCGGCGCTGCGAGTCGAGCATGATGATCTCGGTGCGCTCGCAGATCGCCTTGTAGTCGCGGAAGCGCGTGCTCTGGGCGATGAGATCGCCGCTGTTCATCCCGATCCAGAGGCAGTCAGGGCCGCCGGCCTCCTTCGTGGTGCGATTGTTCAGCTCCCAGACAGCCACTCGCCGGGCGTAGCTCCAGGCGATCCACTGGCGGTAGGCCGGCGCGTCCCAGTCCCGCGAGCGCGGCAGCGCCAGCCCCGTCGCGTCGCGGAAGGCGCGGGCGCAGTTGACGCAGTGGCAGATCCGGCCTCGCTCCAGGCCGCTCCAGCTGTTGTCGGTGAACCCGTCCGGGTGGCTCCGCTCGACGATCTCGCGCAGCACGGCCGGCAGGAACTCGTCGTAATACGGGCTGTTGACGCAGGCGACGAACCGATCCTCGGAACGGTACGGCCGGCTATCCGCGTCCACGGCGAACCAGTCCGGGTGCTCGACGTAGAAGCGCTCGTCGGCCCGGTTCGAGTCCATCCGGGCCAGGACCGCCAGCCCCTCCTCGCGCGCCGCCGCCATGATCTCGCCGTACAGGTCGCGGTCGCCCAGGTAGATCGCCCGGTGGTGCAGCGGGTACCTGCTCGGGTAGTAGGCGACGATCCCGCCGGCGTTGACGATCACCCCCTGGACGCGGGTGCGCCGCCAGTGCTCGCGCCACCAGCCGGCGTCGTAGCGGATCGGATCGATCTCGGTGAGGTTGGTCTGTCCCCAGCGGTAGGTGCGCCGATACCACGGCACCGCGCGGTCGTCGCTCATCGCTGTCGCTCCTTCGTCGACAGTGTAGCCAGCCCGAATCGACGTGCCGGTCGGCACGCCACGCCATAGTCACCTGGCTGCGGGCATGCTACGACTGCTTGCGGACCTCGACGCCGGCTCGCTCCTCCTGGAGCTGGAATGTTGCCGAGGTGTCGCGGCGGCCCCAGCCGCGATTCATCCCCTCGATCATGTTCTGCTCGGCGACGTTCGACATCGGCATCGGCACGTTGTACTCGCGGGCCAGCTCGGTGGCCAGGCCGATGTCCTTGCGGGCAAGCTCGAAGGCGAAGCGCGGGGTGTCGAAGTCGCCCTTGAAGATGACCTCCGGGATGCTGTGGCGGAGACCGATCTGCTTGCCATACGCGCCGCCGCGCAGCACTTCGAGAAACAGCTCAGGATCGAGTCCGGCCTTGACCGCCAGGGTGAAGCCCTCGGCCAGGACATGGTTCGACGCCAGGCCAATCAGGTTGTGGCAGAGCTTCGCGACCGCCCCATTGCCGGGTCCGCCGCAGTACTGGATGTTGCTGCCGATCGCCTGAAATGCCGGCCTGGCACGCTGGAACACCTCCTCGTCGCCGCCGACCATGATGATCAGGCTGCCGTCCTGGGCGCCCTGCGGACCGCCGCTGACCGGCGCGTCGAGGGCGTGAGCTCCCTTCGCCTTGAACTCCTCGTAGATCCGTCGGGCCAGGCTGACCGAGCTGGTTGAGAGGTCGGCGTAGATCGCGCCCGGGGCGAGGCCGTTGACGACGCCGTCGGCGCCGAGCGCGACCGACTCGACGTCTCTGGGGGCGGGGAGCGACGTGAGCGCAAGCTCGGCGTTGGCGACCGCCTCGCGCGGCGTCTCTGCCCAGACCGCGCCCTGCTCGAGGGCCGGGCCGGCCGCGGCACGATTCACGTCGTTGACGATGAGCTCGTGTCCGTGCTCCTGAAGGTTGGCGACCATCCGACTGCCCATGGTGCCCAGACCGATGAAGGCAACGCGCATCCTTGCACTCCCTTCCGTGAGCGGACCGCCACACTGGCCACCGAGCCGGGAGGACCGCGAGCGCGTCCGTGGCACAGCGTGACGCGAGTCACCCAGCCGGCAGTATAGCCACGGCCGGCGGCCCGTTGTGGGACACTTCTGGCGAACAGTCGCGGTTGACATATCTGGTGGAGTGGGACTAGGCTCAGAGTAATCGAATAGATGGCTGGCGGTACCGTTGCAGCGTCGCACTGGTTGGGAAAGACGGGAGTGCTCATGGATGCGCGTATCCGGTCGACCTCGCCGATGTCCACGCCCTCACAGCTCGGGATCAGCCGGCGGCGGTTCCTCGCCGTTGGTCTGGGGCTGAGCGCGCTGTCGTTGCTGGCGGCCTGCGCGCCGGCCGCGCCCTCCTCGCCGGCCAAACCGGCTGAGCCGGCGAAGCCTGCTGAAGCTGCCAAGCCTGCCGAGGCCGCGAAGCCGGCCGCGACCACCGCTCCGGCTGCCGCCAAGCCCGCCGAGAGCAAGCCGGCCGAGACGAAGCCGGCCGCGCCCGCCGCCGCGCCAGGCGCCGCGTTGGTGAAGGCGCCGGAGCCGAACCCGAAGCGCGGTGGAACGATCAAGATCGCCGGGTTCGGCGACCCGGCCCACTTCGATCTGGATCAGTCGCCGACGATCGTCAACCTCTGGCCGCAGTCGCCGATGTACGACAACCTGATCCGCTTCAATCCGATCG
>Ga0209382_10008055_pt1 | contig 13321 bp, 10 predicted proteins | sample SoiMetdeltSBSDD5_FD_187599 | JGI IMG/M metagenome (GOLD analysis project Ga0209382, IMG submission 187599) | Bulk soil microbial communities from a Populus tree surrounding site in Tennessee, USA - Soil MetaG P. deltoides SBSDD5 (SPAdes) (version 2) | ecosystem: Environmental > Terrestrial >... | reverse complement strand
GCCGTCCGGGATCGCCGGCCAGGAGTCGGCGAGATTCCTCGCCCAGGTCCGCATCTGATCGAAGCGGCGTAGGCGGAGCAGCAGGTAGGCGCCGACGACGGCACCGAACGGGTCGGCCATTTTCGAGTAGAGCATCTCCTCGGCGCGGTCGGCCCAATCGGCCATCGCTCCCGCCGAGTGGTAGTCGCCGCGTGCGCCGAAGCCGCCGAGGGTGTCTGCCTGCCGGTTGGTGGTGCGCACGCCGACGCTGACGAGTCGCAGGCCGTCGTCAAGCGCCACCGAGCGCAGCAGCAACCTCTCGAGCTGCCCGGGCAGCCGCACGCAGAAGCGGCCGTCGGGAGTGTGCAGTTGCAGCTCGGCCGGCTCCATCGAATGGATGTCGCGATACGTTGCGGTGGCGCCGTCAGAGCTCACCGAACCCGGCACCGCCTCGTTGTTCATCGTCGAGAGGAGCAGCTCGACGTCCCCCGCGAGACGGGGCTTCGGCGTGGCAATCTCCGCCGGCGCATCGGCACCGTGCGCCTCCAGACGCTCGTAGTCGGCGACGCCGAGCGAGACACGCTCGTCCCCACGCGTCGTCTTCCGCGGTCGGCGGCGGCTCTTCGACATGAGGTCGGAGAGGCTCACCTCGCGGTCGAGCTTGCCCGGGTCCTTGAGGGTGACGATCTCGCCCGAGGGCAGGTACACCCGCAGGAAGCTTCCCTCGGAGGGAACCTCGACGGCGGTCGACTGGCCGGCGTCGAGCCAGACGCGGCCCACGGTCTCGAGGTCCGGCGACACGACCTCGATCGTGGTGGGAGGCATTCCGGGGCCCGAGCGGATCTTCAGCGTGCCGCTCAAATCGGCTCCTCCCACCGCAAGACGGGCGGCGCCGCCTCTTCCTTGCGCGTCACCGGCGGGAAGCTCTGGAAGGTGAAGTTGATGTCCCAGCTCCCGAGCCCGACACGGCCCGTCCACGGGCGTTTCTCGCCCGCGGCTGAGCTCACCGGCGGGTCCGCCCCCCGCTGCAGGCTGATCGTCGACTCGTCGTTGGCCTGCTTGGTCTGGCAATACACGGCGGCGCGGATGAGGGGCGGATCGGGGAAGTGGATGGTGGCCACCTTCCCGTCGGGATCGGGGTTGCAGGTGAGCGGCTCGCCGTGCACGAGGCGCAGGATGTCCAGCACGTGCGCGATGCCGGCGCCGAGGAAGTGAGTGTCGACCCGCCACGTGCCCTGCTGCTTGAATGCGGCGGAGCCGTCGAGAGCGTCGAGGAGCGCCGTGGCGAAGAAGGTGACGTCGTTGGCAGGGCCGTAGGCCTTCATCCCGTCGGCCGCCGCGTGGTATGCGGCCGAGGACGCCACCTGGTCGAAGAGCGATGCGCTGCAAAGCGGGTCGCCGTTGGGGTTGAGCTGAACGAGAGCGTCGATCGGCTTCTCGCGGCAGGCGTCGACGAAGAAGAGCTGGGTGTCCGCGTCGTTGGCGCGCATCCCCGTGCGCAGCCCGTCGACGTCGATCGAGTTCGCCCAGAGATTGCCGACGTTGGGGTCGCCGAAGTCGGACGCCAGCAGGTGCTGCTTGACCGCGGTGAGGCCGTGACCGGCGAAGTAGAACCACGCGACGTTTCCGGCGTGCGTGTGGCAGCGGTCGCGCCAGCGCTTCGAAGCCTTGCGGATCTCGTCCATCTTCGCGGCTTCGACGGCGATCTTGGCGCCATCGGCGCGGTCGACCCGCGCCGCGGGCGACAGCAGCAGCTCGATCGACCCCAGCGGGCAGGCCGGATTGCGATAGGAGCCGAGGAGCCACTCGGCGATGCGGGCGCCCGTGAGCGGCGTCGTCGTGAGCTGCTGGAGCCCGAAGTTGGCGACGGCCGGGTGCCCGCCCCCGCCGACGAGGTGCGGATAGTCGCCGACGCCGATGACGAGCGCGTGCAGGCGCGGCTGACCGAGCACGACGTCCGCTTCCGCGTCGGGCCAGTAGAGGCTCATGGCTGCAGGCCGTCGATCCGCGTGCGCAAGCGCTCGTAGAAGCGGTCCTGCTCGAAATAGGCGCCGTGGGCCTTGATGGTGTACGTGGCGGTGTCGTAGCGGGCGTCGACGTTCACGCCCTCGAAGACCCGGTCGGCGGCGTAGGCGAAGATGTCGACCTCGTCGTAGACGTTGATCCAGCGGTGGATGTTGGCCGGCTTCTTCGCCCGCTTCGGCGGGCCCACCGTCTTGTCGCTCGCCCGGTAGAGCTTCATCTCTTCGAAGTGGGCCACCTGCGAGCCCACCGAGACGAAGAGGTCGACCTCGAGGTTCGGGCGGAAGCTGCCGAGGAGGTCCATGGTGATCACGCCGCCGAGGCTGTGCCCGATGAGGACGAGCGGCTCGCCGGCGGGCGAGCTCTGGCGCGCGTCGTCGACGGCGGCGAGGATCCGCTGCGGGATCTTGCCCGGCTGCGCGGCGTCACCGCGCTCGTTGAAGTAGATGAAGATGTCGCCGAAGAAGCGGCCGAGCACCTCGTTGAGCGGCGAGCGCGCCCAGCCGAGGAGCTTCGTCGAGGCGAAATCGCCGGTCTTGTCGACGGCCTTGCCGGCGATGCCGGCGACGGCCTGCTTGAGCTTCGCCGCCCCGAGGCTGACCTTCCCGAACACGAAGCCGAGCGGGCCGAGCGCCTGGACGCCCGCCGGCGCGGTGATCTGCGCCTGGAGCTGGGCGATGAGCTGGGAGTCGTTGACGACGGCCGCCAGCCACGGGGGCTTGGGGTTCTTGTCCGCGTAGGCCGAGGCAGCGACGACGAAAGACGCCACCTCCGCTTCCCTCCCGGCCTCCGCAGCGTCGAGCGCCAGGGCGTTGATGACGTCGACGGCGAGCCCCAGGCGCTGCTTGGCGAGCGCGGTGAGGGGCTCCGGGCCGAGGGTGCCGGGAAGGGCGTCGCGAAGCTGGGCGACGAGGGGCTGGAGGTCGGGGCCGACCGCGCCGCCGAGCGACTGCATCTCGCCCTCCGGGAGCGACGCCATTTTCCAGGCGAACTCCGTCGCCAGGTCGCCCCAGTAGGGGAACCAGACCTTGGGGATGGCCGCGAGTTGCTTGCCGTGGATGGTCGCGCCCGTCAGGTGGCGCTTGAGAAACGCCTCCTTGGCGAGCCTTCCCGCCTCGTACGAAGGCCCCAGGCGGTTGTTCACTCCGTGCACGAAGACGATCGGCATTCGCGACTCTCCGAGGGCAGACCTCCCCCCCTGATTAGACGGACAGCGGCGGCGCGATTCCCACTCCGGAGCCCCCCACCCCCGCCGCCGGAGGGCGGCCGGTGTGGCAACATCCGGCCCCGAGAAGCCCATGACGGACAGCGTCGTCGCCGCCATCCCCGCCCGCTGGGGCTCGACACGGCTCCCGGGCAAGCCCCTGGTGTCGCTCGCCGGGAAACCGATGATCCAGCACGTCTACGAACGCGCGGCGCGCGCCGAGGGGGTCTCGCGCGTGGTGGTGCTCACCGACGACGAGCGGATCGCCACGGCCGTGGCGAAGTTCGGAGGCGCCTGTGAGATGACGCCGGAGAGCTGCGCGAGCGGCACCGATCGCATCGCCTGGGCGGCGCGGGGCTGGGGAGCGGACGCGATCGTCAACGTGCAGGGGGACGAGCCGCTGGTGGACCCGGCGGCGATCTCGCGCCTCGCGATGCACCTGCTCGCCCACCCGGAGGACGGCATGGCGACGCTCGCCGTGCCGGCGGGCGCCGGCGACCTCGACAACCCGCACGCGGTGAAGGTGGTGCTCGACCGCGATGGCTTCGCCCTCTACTTCAGCCGTGCCGGCATCCCCTACCCGCGGCAGGAGGGGTGCGTGCCGACGCTGCGCCACCTCGGCCTCTACGGCTACCGGCGCGAGACGCTGCTGCTGCTGGCCGAGCTGCCCGCCTCCGCGCTCGAGCGCTGCGAGTCGCTCGAGCAGCTCCGCGCCCTCGAGAACGGCATCCGCATCCGCGTGCTGCTCGTCGACAGCGCCCCGGCCGGCGTCGACACCGCCGAGGACGCCGCCCGCGCCGCGCGGCTGCTCGCCGGCGAGGGTTGATCGGGCTTGCCGATGCGACGACAGGGCGGCCCGTGTAGGGTGCGCCGTGCGCACCATCTTCGATCGCCGGCCGTTTCCCGGATGGTGCGCACGGCGCACCCTACGCCGAACGCGCTCCTCAGCCTTGCGGGCTCTGGCTGATCCGCACGGCGGCGCCGCGACGCACGCCCCAGGCCGCGGCGAGGTTTGCGTCGCGGAGTGACAGCTCGACGGTGCCCAGGGAGCCGATGAGTGTGCCGGCCTCGCCGGGACCCAGCTCCGCGTAGTGGGACACCCAGCGCGCCACGCGGTACCCCTCGACCTCGACGACCGCCGTGCCCACTGCCACCCAGTCTCCGGGGATGTCGGTGACGAGGTTGCCGAAGCGGTCGACGCGCGCGACGTGGCCGTGAAGCACCCAGGCCTCGCCCTCGCGCTCGCGGCGAGGCTCCGGGGAGGTGAGTCGCACGGCGTCGGCGATCGTCAATCCGAGCGCGTTGGGATGGTCGCCGCGGAGGAGCGCAGCCGCAATCGGAGCGAAGCGGTCGCGGCCGTGGAACGTGGCACTGCCGCCGCCTTCTGCCGCGTCGAGGTAGAGGTCGCGGCGCGTCACCGACCACGCCTCGGCGCCGGCGGCGAGCTGCGGGGTCAGCAGGCCGTTGTCGGGCGCGACGAACTGGTGACCACCCGCCTGCGCGACGAGCAACCGGCGAGGGCTGCCGACCCCCGGATCGACGACCGCCAGGTGCACGGTGCCCGGAGGGAACGTCGGCGCCGCGGCGGCGAGCAGGTCGGCGGCGCCCGCGACGTCACCGGGCGGCACCTCGTGCGAAAGGTCGACGAGCTGCGTGCCCGGCGCCAGCCGCAGCACCGTGCCCTTGACCGCGCCCACGTAGTAGTCGGCGAGGCCGAAGTCGGTGAGCAGCGTGAGGATGCGGGTCATCGGTTGGTGCCAGCGGGGCGGCGCGACACTAGCGCATGCGGGCCGGCTCGGCCGCGCCGCCTCATGACGCCGCGGGCCCGGTTGCCATAGTCTCCGCGCGTCCCACTCTCATCCAGCCCGGAGGTCCGCATGCGCACCGCAGTCGCCGCAGCGCTCGTCGCGTTCGCCGTCGCCGTCTCGCCCCTTGCCGCTCAGGCCCCGGCGGCAACCGCCGCCGCGAGCCCGGCGGAGCCCACCGCGGCCGCCACCGGGGCGCCCGTCGCGGCGAGCGACGCCACGCCCACACCGGAGGCGAGCGCCGCCTCACCGGACGCCGACGCCCAGGCGCCGGTCGCGGTGCCGACGCCGAGCGACAAGGCGATGCGCTACTACCGGAGCGGCAACGTGCTCTGGCTGGTGAGCAACCTCTGGTCGTTCCTCGTCCCCATCGCGCTGCTCTTCACGGGTTTCTCGGCGCGGATGCGCGACCTCGCGAAGCGCATCGGCCGCAATTGGTTCTTCACGGTCGCCATCTACGGCGTCCTCTTCACCATCGTCAGCTTCGCGCTCGACCTGCCGCTCGCCTACTACACCGACTTCGTGCGCCAGCACGCCTACGGGCTCTCCGACCAGACGGCCGCCAAGTGGTGGAGCGACGCCGCCAAGGCGCTCGCGATCTCCTGCGTCTTCAGCGCCCTGTTCCTCTGGGTGCCGTACCTGCTGCTCAGGAAGAGCCCGCGCCGCTGGTGGCTCTACACGGCGCTGCTCGCCATCCCGCTGCTCGCCGTGCTCCTCATCGTCACGCCGATCTGGATCGAGCCGCTGTTCAACAAGTTCGGACCCATGAAGGACAAGGCCCTCGAGGCACGGATCCTCGCGCTCGCGGACCGCGCGGGCATCGAGGGGAGCCGGGTCTACGAGGTCGAGAAGAGCGTCGACACCAAGACCGTCAACGCCTACGTCACCGGCATTCTCGGCACCAAGCGGATCGTCCTCTGGGACACCACGCTCGCCAAGCTCCATCCCTCGCAGGTGCTGCTGGTGATGGGGCACGAGATGGGGCACTACGTGCTCGGCCACGTGCCACAGCTCATCGGCCTCGGGGCGGTGCTCATCCTGCTCGGGCTCTGGACGGTGCACCGCACGGCGCACGCGCTCATCGCCCGCTTCCACGACCGCTTCGGCTTCACGGAGCTCGGCGACGTCGCCTCGGCGCCGCTCATGGGGCTCCTCTTCGGCGCGGCGATCTTCGTCGTGACCCCGGCCGTCCTCGCGTTCACCCGCCACACCGAGCACGAGGCGGACCGCTTCGGGCTGGAGATCACCCGCGACAACCACGCCTGCGCCAGCGCCTTCGTGCGGCTGCAGGAGGAGAATCTCGGCAACCCGCGCCCGGGCCCGCTCTACAAGCTCTGGCGCTCGTCCCATCCGCCGCTCGGCGAGCGCATCGACTTCTGCAACAGCTACCACCCGTGGACGAGCGGGGAACCGCTGCGCTACGGCGAGCTGATCAAGGAGTGAGCCACTCGCCCGCGGGCGCGTCCGTGTAGGGTGCGCACCGCGCACCATCCGGTCGGTGTGACAGACGAAGACGGTGCGCGGTGCGCACCCTACGCAGAAAGAAGGGCGCGGCGCACCCGGGCGCCGCGCCTCCCGTCTGCGGACCGATCGTCCGTCAGCTCGGTTTCTTGATGCAGAGGCTGTAGCTGCCGGAGCCGCTGAAGGAGCGGACCTCCCACTCGTAGAAGCCCGGCGTGCCGCTGTAGTTGATCGCCTCGGAGGACGTCGAGCCCTCCGAGCTGGCCACCTTGGCCCACGCGCTGCCGTTCCACTTCCAGAGGTAGAGGTCGAAGTCGGCGCCGCCCGGCCCGGTGAGCGTGCCGGAATGCGTGCCGCTCGTCGTGCTCTGGTAATAGGTGCCGTTCGGGTGGTAGTCGACGTCGTTGGCGCCGGAGAGCGTGCCCGTATAGGTGGTGCAGCCGCCACCGCCACCGCCGCCGGTGTCGCAGGTGCCGAGGCAGCTCGCCGAGTTGAAGCGCGAGCGGATGGTGTTGCCCGGCTGCGAGCCGAAGCCGTTGTTGAAGTTGATGCCCGGGTTCCCGGACAGGTGGCAGTAGCTCATGATCGTGCCGCCGCCGGGGGGGAGGCCGGGACGCGCGCAGGTGCCTTCCGGCGCCGAGCAGCCGTCGATCGCCGTGCTGTTGCCGTTCCACGCGCAGGCGTGGGTGTGACGCGAGCCGAAGAGGTGCCCCATCTCGTGGGTGAAGACCTGCACCGTCCACGAGTAGGTCGGCACGTTCGAGAAGCTGCTGTTGACCCCGCTGAAGCACTGGCGGTTGTCGATGCTGGCGTTGCAGAAGGCGCTGAAGCCGGCGGCGATGCCGCCGCCGCCGTGGAAGGCGACGAGGTGGCCGACGTCGCCGTTGAAGGAGTTCCGATTGGCCTGGAACTGCGACAGCATCGAGCTGGAGGTGGTCCCCGTGTAGGGGTCGCTGCTGCTCCAGACGAAGACCTGGGAGAGCGCGATCGGGATCGACTCGTTGGAGTAGAGCACGGCCGACTGGTTGAAGAAGCCGGTGACGTAGCTGGTCACCGCCGCGACGCTGCCCTTGTTCTGGAACATGTCGAAGTCGGTCTCGACGTAGACCTTCACGCACTTGACGATGGCCTTGTCATCCAGAGCCTTCTCGTCGGGCCCGGCAGCCGGCGCTGCCTGGAAGTCGAGGGCGCGAGACGGCGCCGCGGGACGGAGATCGAGGTCGAGACCGCCGGGGGCGGACGCTTCCGCCGCATCCGAGGTGCCGCAGCTCCACTGGTTTTGGGCGTCGATCACACGCGACGGATAGACGATGTGCGCGCCGCGCGGGTTGTCGCCCAGCAGGCGGCCGATGACCACAGTGCCTTCGGACGGCGTGAAATACGAGCCCATCACCTCGTCGGGGAAGACGCTGACCGCGGCGTAGGAATCCGGGTCGCCCTTGATCTTGCCGCGATAGTGCACGCCCGGCTGGTACGGCACGGCCTGGCCGTTGCTCTCGCTCGTCACCACCTTGAAGTCCGGGGTGGTGATGTCGACGCGCAGGAGCTCGAGCTCGACGCGGCCGCTCGACACCTCGACCGGCAGCGTGAACGACGACGGGGCGGCGCGCAGGAAGCGCTTGACCGCCGCCAGGTTCGGCCGGTGGAGCACGCTCTCGCGGGCGAGGTCGTCGGCGACACCGTGCGCCTTGGCGGAGAGCTGGCGGTCGGCGCTCAAGAGGTTCGCGACCGCGAAGGCCTCCCCCTCCGCCCGCTTGACCTCGACCAGCGCGGCCGGCTTCATCGCGCGGGCCGTGCAGTTGTCGCTCGAGTGTGCGGCCGCCGCCGGCGCGGCGGCCACGGCGGCGACGAGCCAGGCCCCGATGCCGAGGGTCGCAAGGGAACGTGAGACGAGTCTGCTCATGAGTGCCTCTCCTCCTGAAACAAGCAGTTGGCGGTCTGCAGGCGAGGCGAACCCATGGCAAGAGCCTGGCCCGCCTTCAGCGACTCGCCGCGCCGAAGGGAAAGCTGCGACGGCACAGCCGTTTAGCGGAGACGCGTCGAAGGAGTGAGGGTGCCGTGTGGATCAGCCCGTAACCCGCCGTGGGTCACCGAGGGGCCCGGCGCGGGAACAGGTCGCCGGCGGCGAGATGCGCCGAGGTCACGGCGCCCCTCTTGACATCGCAGCGCGGATGGCCCTAGGCTGCCGCCCCAACAGCGATGAGCCGCTCGACCTCGCCCACCGCCTTCAGCACCTCCGTCGCGCCCGCCGGCGCGGCCGGGCTGTGCGGGATCCCATCGACCCAGATGGCGATGTCGATGTCGATGACCATTCACGCCCACCACGAGGTGCCGGCCGGCTAATCGTCCATCTCACCACCGAGATTTCACGAGCCCCGCCACCTCGCAGAGGTCGCGGGGCTTTCGTTTTTTGGGCCGAAACGTTCGCAGGCAGGAGGAGGCAGCCGATGGGACAGCAGACACTGGCGATCGAGCCGGTCCCCGACAACGAGCGCCGCGTGGAGCCGGCCATCTACGCCGTCGTCGACCCGCGTACCGATCCGTATTCGCGTGCCGGCGCCATGGACCTCCTGCTGCTCGGCTGCGGCCGCGTCGGCCGCGCCGTCGCCGACCTCGTGCTGCGCCGTGCCGACCACCTGCAGGAGCGCTACGGCGTCGCCGCGCGCTGGGTGGCGCTCGGCGACTCGAGCGGCTTCCTCTTCGACCCGCAGGGCCTGCACCCCACCGTCGTCGCCGAGGCGTGCCGGGCCAAGGCCGCCGGCCATCCGCTGCGCAGGCTCCCCGGCGCGTCGGCCGGCGACGCCGAGCCGATGGTCGAGCGCGCGCTCGCCTGCCGTTTGTCGCGGCCGGTGCTGGTGGACGTCTCCGACGGCGACGGCGACGCGGCCGCCGCGTACCACGCGGCGCTGCGCAGCGGCTGCGACGTGGTGACCGCCAACAAGAAGCCCTTCGCCGGCGCCGAGTTCGCCGCCCTGCGCGCCGAGGCGCGGGCGCACGCGCGGATCCTGCGCGGCGAGGCGACGGTGGGTGCCGGTCTGCCGGTGCTCGCCACCCTCGAGCACCTTCTCGCGAGCGGCGACGAGGTGCGACGCATCGAGGGGTGCTTCTCCGGCACGCTCGGCTTCGTCCTCTGCGGCCTGGAGGCTGGCCGCGGCCTCGTCGAGGTCGTCGAGGACGCGGTCGAACGCGGCCTCGCCGAGCCCGACCCCGTGGCCGACCTCTGCGGCGCCGACGTGGGGCGCAAGGCGCTCATCCTCGGCCGGCTCTCGGGGCTGCTCGACGACCCCGAGCAGGTGGAGCTCGAGGGCCTCGTCCCCGGCTCCCTCGCCGGCCTCGACCCGGAGGCGCTGCGGCAACGGCTCGCGGCCCTCGACGCGCCGCTGCGCTGGCGCCTGGAGGCGGCGCGATGTCAGGGGCGGCGCCTGCGCTACGTGGCGACGATCGAGCGCGGCCGGGCGCGCGTCGGTCTCGTCGAGGTGCCGTCCGACTCGCCGCTCGCCGCCCTCGAGTCCACCGACAACATCGCCGTCTTCCACACCGCCCGCTACTGCGAGCGCCCCCTCGCCGTCTCCGGCCCCGGCGCCGGGGTCGAGGTCACCGCCATGGGCGTCTTCGCCGACCTCGTGCACGTCGCGGCCGAGCGCCGCTGAGCCATTCGGCAGACAGCCAAGCGTCGGACAACCAACCAATCAGGAGCACATTTCATGACCACGCCCACCGCCACCGTTCCGGACGCCATCAGCGCGGAGCCGCAGCCCGTCACTCTCCCGGAGCAAGCCGTCACCCCTGACGAGACCTCGGCTCCCGAGCAGGGACTTCTCGAACCAGGCTTCGACACCCTGGCGCTGCACGCCGGCGCGTATCCCGACCCGACCACCGGCGCCATCCTGGTGCCGATCTACCAGTCGACCACCTACGTCCACGAGGCGGTGGGCAAGAACAAGGGCTACACGTACAGCCGCAGCGGCAACCCGACGGTGACGGCGCTCGAGCTCCGCCTCGCCGCTCTCGAACGGGCCCAGTTCGGCAGCTGCTACTCGACGGGGCTCGCGGCGACGACGGCGCTCGCCCTCGCGCTGCTGTCCGCCGGCGACCACGTGGTGCTCTCCGACGTGACCTACGGCGGCACGGTGCGCCTCTTCCAGCAGGTGCTCTCGCGCTTCGGCGTCGAGGCCGAGTTCGTCGACACCTCGGACCTCTCGGAGCTCGAACGATCGCTCTCGCGACCCACCCGCCTGCTCTTCCTCGAGACCCCCGCCAACCCCACCCTCAAGCTCACCGACATCGCCGCCGCTTCCGAGCTCGGCCACAAGGCCGGAGCCGTCGTCGTGGTGGACAATACGCTCCTCTCCCCTGCCCTGCAGCAGCCGATCCTGCTCGGGGCCGACGTCGTCCTCCAGTCGACGACCAAGTTCATCGACGGCCACAACGCCACCGTCGGCGGCGCCCTCTTCACCAACGACGCGAAGCTGCACGAGACGCTCGCCTGGCACCGCAACGCCACCGGCACCATCCAGTCGCCGTGGAACGCGTGGCTGACACTGCAGGGCGTCAAGACGCTGCCGCTGCGCATGGAGCGGCACTCGCGCAACGCCGTCGAGGTCGCCACCTACCTCGAGCGCCACCCGCGGGTGACGCGGCTGCTCTACCCCGGCCTCCCCTCCTTCCCCCAATACGAGCTGGCCCTGCGACAGCAGAAGAGCGGCGGCGCGCTGCTCGCCTTCGAGGTCGAGGGCGGCACCGAGGCGGGCATCCGGGTGATGAACGCGCTGCGCCTCTGCTCGCTCGCCGAGAACCTCGGCGCCGCCGAGACGCTCGTCACCCACCCGGCGTCGATGACGCACGCCGCGGTCCCCACCGAGCAGCGCGAGCGCACCGGCATCACCGACGGCCTCGTGCGGCTGTCGGTGGGCCTCGAGAACCCTGCCGACCTGATCGCCGACCTGGCCCGCGCGCTGGCCGCCTGAGCGAAGAGGTGACGACGATGAGACCTTCCACCCGCTGCGTTCGCGCCACCGACTCGCGCGACCCGTACGGCGCCACCTCGCCGCCGATCTACCAGACGGCGACGTTCCGCCAGCCCACCGCCACCGAGTTCGGCGAATACGACTACAGCCGTACCGCCAACCCCACGCGCGCTCTGCTCGAGGAGCAGATCGCCGCCCTCGAGGGCGGGCGCTCGTGTCTCGCCTTCGCCAGCGGCATGGCGGCCCTCGCCGCCACGACGCGCCTCGTCGAGAGCGGCGAGGAGATCCTCGCCGGCGACGACCTCTACGGCGGCGCCGCGCGGCTGCTCTCGCGCGTCGCCCCGCGGCAGGGGATCGCCGTGCGCTACGTCGACGCCACCGACCCGGCGGCGGTGGCGGAGGCGATCGGCCCGCGCACGCGGCTGCTGCTCGTCGAGACGCCGACCAACCCGCTCTTGCACGTCGCCGACGTCGCGGCGCTCGCCGAGGTCTGCCACCGCCGGGGAGTCCTCCTCGCGGTCGACAACTCGCTGCTCACGCCCGTGCTGCAGCGGCCGCTCGAGCTCGGCGCCGACCTCGTCGTCCACTCGGCGACCAAGGGGCTCTGTGGCCACGGCGACGTCCTTGCCGGCGCCGTGGTGACGAACGACCCCGGGCTCGCCGACCGCATCGCCTTCCACCAGAACGCCGAAGGGGCCGGGCTCGCGCCCTTCGACGCCTGGCTCCTCCTGCGCGGGCTCAAGACGCTGGCGCTGCGTGTCGAGCGCCAGTGCGCGACGGCGACGCGCATCGCCGAGCAGCTGGCCAGCCACCCGGCGGTCGAGCGGGTCCATTTCCCCGGCCTCGCCGACGGGCGTCAGGGGGCGATCCAGCGACGCCAGGCGCGCGGACCCGGCTGCCTCGTGAGCTTCACCACCGGCGACCCCGAGCGATCGCGTCGCATCGTCGAGTCGCTTTCGCTCTTCACCATTGCCGTGAGCTTCGGCGCCGTCGGCTCCTCCGTCAGCCTCCCCTGCCACATGTCGCATGCCTCGATCCCGCCGGAGCTGCGCGGCCGCCTGGCGCCGCCGCCCGACCTGGTGCGGCTGTCGGTCGGCATCGAGGACCCGCAGGACCTCGTCGACGACCTCGAGCAGGCGCTGCTGGTGGCGACCGCGGCGGCGCAGCCGGGCGAACGGCCGACGCTCACGGCAACCTGATCGGAGCTCACCGAGCCAGGACACCGAGCAGGACCAGATGGTGCGCACGGCGCACCCTACGGGAGACGGAGACGTCTCGGGTAGGGTGCGCGCGGCCCACCCCACGGGAGACGGAGACGGTCTCGGGTAGGGTGCGCACCGCGCACCATCCGGCTCGGGAGCTATTCGCGCGCGACGAGCCGCAAGCGCGGCACCGGCCGCGGCTCCCGCGCCGACCCGCGCACCGTGCGGGCATCCTGCGACTCGGCGACCGCCGTCCAGGCGGTGAGCAGGCTCACCGCTGCGTCCTGCCACGCCGCGGTCTGCGTGTAGGGGCGGGCGTCGGTCGCCCGCTCGGCGACGAAGCGGTCGACGACGGCGCCCTTCTCCTGCAGCACGTGGTCGAGGCGCAGCACGGCGCTCAGCACGCGCGTCCAGCGGTGGGCCGGCCAGTCGAAGTCGTCGCGGAGGCGCTGCCCCACCTCGGTGCCGTAGGCGACCAGGCGATCGATCACCTTCGGGTCCATGTCGAGGTTGAGCCCGCCCTCCTCGCCGTCGAGCGCGATGTGTGCGATCCGTTCGCGGTAGCCGGGCAGCGTCGACTGCAGGTTGTCCTGCCACTCCTGCATGCTGCCGACGAGCGCGCCGAAGAAGCCGCCGAGCGACTCGACGTCGCGGAAGGTGCGCAAGATCCCCTGCCGCGCG
>Ga0209382_10008054_pt1 | contig 13323 bp, 10 predicted proteins | sample SoiMetdeltSBSDD5_FD_187599 | JGI IMG/M metagenome (GOLD analysis project Ga0209382, IMG submission 187599) | Bulk soil microbial communities from a Populus tree surrounding site in Tennessee, USA - Soil MetaG P. deltoides SBSDD5 (SPAdes) (version 2) | ecosystem: Environmental > Terrestrial >... | reverse complement strand
GCTATCACGCCAGCATCCGGCCAGGGTCGGAGGCCTTGACGTTCGAGGTGGGACTCGCCGAGCTCTTCGTGCTGAGTCAGGCTGCTGAGTTCGCCGCTCGCGTGAGTCACATCTATCCGGTCGGGATCCGTTTCACGCTGGTCATAGACAATCTCTGCGCCCTTCTCGTCAACGATATCCCGTTGGCTCGAACCCTCGGATATTGCGCCGGCCTCCGTGAGCTCATCCGAGGCGTCGGGCTGGAAGACATTGTCGACGTGCTGGTCGAGTCGGAGCATTTCTCGCCGGCGGACTTGGAACGGATCCGCACGGCGGCCCATTGCGCGCCCGCCGCGATCACGCGCAAGCAGCATGAGAACGTCGCGCGCTTCCTAGGTCGGCCGTGCGACGAGAAGGAAGCGTCGGAGCGGATGCGCCGGTACCGGCAGGTGATCGATGCGTCCGAGCAGCTCCTCGAATCGATGATCCCGGGTGTTCATATGACACAACGGGCCAGCAGCGGCACAATCTGTTTCCGCCCCTTCCCGGGGGGGGACTCGCGCATTCAGTGCGGCGAGGTGGCCCTAACCAGGAACAGCAACCTGAAGCTCTGCCCGATCCTGTTGACGAGCGGCAACGCAGCGGACCACGACTGCAATCGGTATCGCTTCCCCGGAGTGATTCCTCCTGTGATTTCCCACGTGACCTATGCCGAGCGGCTCGTCGCTTAGACCGATGCCCACTACAGCTCGCGAGAGCGAGCGGCAATCAACGGTAACGGGAAGGGTACGGATCCTTTTTCGCTGGCCAGGTGAGGCGCAGGCAGGCCAGCATGACAACTTTTTCCTGGGCGCGTGGCATCCGAGCCGGCAGCTCCATGTGCAGGGTGAAGCCACCGCGCCGCAGCGGGTCGAGCAGCGCGGGCAGAGCTGGTTCCTGGCGAGCGCTGCTTCACCGGTGCATTCGTGGGGCACCGGCATGGTGCACACCGATGCGGAGCAGGGGATGGGCGTTGCCTTTCGAGGTTACGTCCTGCCCGGTCTTCATTCGTATTCACCAGCAAAGCAGGTTCTCGCATACTGGCGCGAAAGCCCGGCGGCCGAACACAACGGCGTTTTCTCCGCTGCGGTCATTGGGCCGGGCGGAGCCACGCTGACCCTCATCACGGATGTACTCGGTATAGGCCCGCTTTACTACCGGCTCCTGGGCGATGTGGTTCTCTTTTCCACGAACCCGAGATACTTGACCACGATCGACGACTGCCCCGACATGCTGGCCTGGCGAAGCATCGTCCAGGCGTCATGGATCGTCGGCGATCGAAGCCTGTCCGAGGGCGTACGTCGAGTTCCGGCCGGGCACGCAGTCCGGTTTTCACGGGATGGCGTGCGTGTTCGGCCATGGTTCGACTTCGACCGACTGCCGGATGGGACTCGATACGTGGAGCCCGACGCCATCGGAGACGTGGAGGAAGTCTTCCAACAGGCAGTAGCTCGCTGCCTCGGATTGGCGTGGGGCGACGTCGTCCTACCGCTGAGCAGCGGTTTCGACAGCCGCCGCATACTCGCGTCGTTGGTCCATCGGGGGGTGGACTTCCAGGCGATCACCAGACGAGTCTTCCAGCGCGATCACCGCGACCTGGACGGCCGGTTCGCCAGCGCGATGGCGCGTGACTTCGGATTCCCGCACACCGTCGTGGAGCCGGGCGGCCTCGAGCAGTACGCGGTGGACGACAACACTCGGCGACTGTTGGTAGATGGCGAGACGCGGGAGCACAGCTGGGTTCCGCGAATGATGCAGGCCCTCCCGGCAAGGCCGAGTCTTTTTTTCGACGGCATCGCTGGAGACATCCTCGGTAACCCCGTTGGCTGGCAGGTCTTGACTGGGCTCGCGGTCCAGTCTCGTTCGCCGGAACAAGAGCTCGAGGCTATTGCAACGCATGCGGTCGCTCCGGGGTTCGACTCCATCTTTTCAGGCGATCGGTGGCCATCCGAGACGGAGCTTCGTGCGACTCTGCGCGCGTGTCTGCGAATCTGGCTGCCACGGGAAAACCTCGGCGAGCTCGCGTTTCTCCTGCTCCGCCAGCGACGCAGCACATCTCTATGGTCGCAGCAACTTCTTCCGCCAGGCCACGTCCCAGTCTGTCCGTATCTCGACCTCGACTACCTGAAGCTACTCCTGAGCTTTCGATCGACCGAGAAGCACGCGACGGCGTTCCAACGCGCTTGTCTCAGCAAGTTCTGGCCGAGCTTCTATCGATACGGTGGAAACCGCGACGTCCCCGCTGATATGCCTCCGGGCTCGCCCGCGCTCGCCAACGAACGGACCGAGCGCTGCCGCGAGGCGCTATGGGAGAAGATCAGCACGTCCCACGCTCTGACGGAGCTACACGAATTGCTGAATGTGAAGGGAAGGGTCAGGCTTAAGATGTCAAGGCGTAGCCGGACTTTCGCGTCGCGAAGCGACTGGTGGCTGATCCCCATACTCGAGCTGCTGACGCGGCAGGCGAGTCGACGAAGCTGTTGGGAATTCCGGGACATTCCGAGCTGAGCAGCATCCCGTACGGCGCGTGGTCGGGCGAACGCTAGAGGCAGAGGCTAGCCCTGCTCGAAACGACTCTCTTCATTGGCATTCTCCAGTCGCTGAGCGTTCTGGCCAGCGCGGCTCGGGCGAAAGTCATCGCGATGCTCCTGGGTCCGGAGGGCGTCGGGGTAGTCGGCGTCGTCGACCAGGTGGTGCTGGTCGTCATGCATCTCAGCGCGCTGAGCCTTCCGCAATCAGCGCTGACGTTTCTGTCCAGGTCGTACGGCCGGGGTCCCGGTGCATTCGAGAAGACCTACGTGAGCTTCCTCGGGGTCATCTCCGTGCTGACAGTCGCGAGCACCACGTGCGCAATTGGGATGGTCGCCGCACGCAGCAGCTGGCTCGGGGAGAATTTGCTCCGATATCAGCCGCTCCTCATCCTGGGCTTGCTGTCAGTTCCCGCCGTAGTGATGAATGCGTTTGGAGCGAGCGTCCTTGCGGCGGTCCAGCGGGCGAGGCAGTCTGCCCTCGTCACCGCGAGCAGCGCAGCCATGCTGTTCCTGGCGGCCGCGGTGGGCCTCTCGGTCGGCGGGCTCGTGGGCCTCTACTGGGCCACCCTCGTTGCAGGAGTCGTGGTCGCTGGAGCGATCATGCGCTACCTTCACAGCTCTCTGAGACTGCCGCTCTTCAATTGGCGGACATGCGTCTCCGCCGAGCTCAGGAGCCACCCGGATCTCCTGTTCTTCTGCGTCAGTTACTTTTTGGTAGCCGCCGCCTATCCCGTGGCCTGGCTGATCGCTCGGCATACGGTGCTCGACCAGTTCGGCGAGGCGGAGGCCGGCCGGCTACAGGCAGTGGTCGCGCTCATGGTGGGGTTTGGTACGGCGTTGCGTTCGATCAACTCGCAGCTCCTGCTCCCGATCGTCAGCGCTCACGGGGACACCGTGCGGAAGTTCAATGACACGATCGACGTCCAGCGACGGCTCGCAGTGACACTCGCTCTGATGGCAATACCTCTCGTCCTCTTTCCCCAGTGGTTCCTGGCCATCTTGTACTCGAATGCGTTCACGGCGGCGAGTCCTTACGTTCATTTGTTCATCCTGGCAGAGCTGATCCAGATCTTGTCCGGTACCTACCTCGTGCTGATGCTTGGGCTCGGCGACATGCGGGCTTGGGCGTTGGTGTATTTTCTCGGGTATGTGTGTCTTGGCGTGTTGTCCGAGCTTTTGGGCGCTCGTCATGGAATTTTCGGTGTTGCGGTCGCCGCTGTCGCCGCGAGCCTTGTCATGTTCGCGCTTGCCCTGTGGCGGCTCCGGAGCCGGCACGGGTTCCGGCTTCCGGGCAGTCTCCTCGGCTTGATGGTCTTCGTGGTCGCGACGGTGCTGGGCGCCGGCTCGGCAAGCGCGCGATACAATGGCAACGCGACGGCATTTCTCGTGAAGACTGCGGCGTTGCTTATCGTCGTGCCGGCACTCATCGGTTGCCTCGACAAGGAGGATCGGGCATGGATACGCCGTTTGTTCGTCCGTCGCTGGCCGAGTAGCGCATGAGCCGTGGCTCTTCCTATTGGAAACGTCGCGTGCAGCGGCACATCGGCCTCGCCATCGCCAGCGTGGCCCTCATGGTTGCCTTCTTTTATCTCGCCCGGACCGACTTCCTCTGGTTCGGGCTTAGCATGGCGTCCGCCTACACGGCGCTAGCGTTGCTCGGGGCCACGCTAGCAACGGGCCCGTGGAATGTTCTCCGGGGTCGCCCGAACCCGGTGAGCACGGATCTACGCCGTGACCTCGGGATCTGGGCCGGCATCGTCGGCCTGATCCATGTGGCAGTTGGTCTACAAGTCCATGCGGGGGGCGATATCTGGCTTTACTTCTTTCACCCGCCCGCCCCCGAGCGTCTCGTCGTGCGGCTCGACCCTGCCGGGTTCTCCAACCACACGGGCCTGATCGCGACATTGTTGCTGGTGATCCTGCTGGCGCTGTCCAATGACTACTCGCTTCGCTCGCTCGGGAGGACGCGGTGGAAGACCATCCATCGTAGTGTGTACGTGGCCTTCGTGCTCATCGTGGCCCACGGCGCGCTGTACCAGCTACTCGAGAAGCGTATCCTCGCGTTCGTCGCGCTCTTTGGCGTCATGGTAGCGACGGTGGTAGCCATCCAACTGGCGGGCGTTCGTCGGGTGCGGGCTCGGGCTCGTCGCACCCCTTCCGGTGCATCGGTACCGACATCATCCGCCGATCCATGAGGGCCGGGAACGAGGTGGGCCGTTGAAAAGTAGTGCCCGGCCGCAGCGCTCCTTACCGACTGGAAGCTGAATCTCTTATGCTCGGCGGCAGACCCGCGAGAAGGCTGCGCTGGTTATTGGCGATCGCTTTCTGCTCCGTGACGGGTGCGTGCGCACACGATGTAGATCTCAGGCAGCACGGACGGGTCTCCGGTACGAGTGCAGCTTCGGACTACGCGACCGATACCCCCGGCCCTGCAGACCTCGTGATCGATGGAGCGACGCTGCACCAGACGATGGACGGCTGGGGAGTCGGGGCGCGCGTGTTTTCCGATGGTCACGTCCACGAGGGAAGCAGTTACGTCATCCCGGCGACGGCCAGGGACGAGATGCTGGACCGGCTGTTCCTGCCGGGAACGGGAGTAGCGAATCCGGGATTGGGCTTGATCAGAGTGCGCTTATGGATGGATAACTACTCCCAGACGGGCTGGAATTCCGCGTTCGACTTTACGAACAAGCGCGGCGAGTTTCAGGTCGACGAGATCCTCATTCCAGGCCAGAAGGGCGGACGCCAGCTCAAGGAGTGGTACTTGAGCTTCACGAGGTTCGAGCACTGGATGGGTCATACCATCCCGCGACCGGCCTACTGGGCCAAGTACATCAAGGCTCACATCGACTACCTGACTCGCCGCGGCGTTCCGCCTACCCATGCAGACGTGCTGAACGAGCCACCCGACGAAATCCCCGAAGGATGGCTAGCCGACACCAACGCGGAATTGGCCAAGTTACTGAAGGGAACGGGTATACAACAGACCGGACCGCAAGCCCAAAGCTGCGACGCCTCGGCGCGGCGCGCGAAAGAGATCATCTCGAATCGAGCCGCTGACGCGGCAATACAGATTTTGACCTATCACACCTATGACGGTCCGGCGCCAGGCTGGGACAACTGCGCGAGGCTGCGAGACCTAGCCGCCCAGAGCGGCAAGAAAACCTGGATGAGCGAATATTCTCTGGAGCCGACGTTCGGGTTCCGGGATCCGTTCGACTTCGCGGTCTACATCCACCGAATCGTGAACGAAGTCGGAAGCTCTGGATTTGATTTCCAGCTCGCTTGGCTGGTGGAGAAAAAGTACCCCGCTATTCAGAGCGCGTTGTTGATCCTGCCGAACAGCGGCGCAACGTATACGAACTTCACGGCTGCGGGTGTGTACTGGGTGTACGGACAATTCACCCGTTTCGTGCCAAAGGGCAGCATCAGGGTGGAGGCCTCGTCCTCTAAAAGATCTATGCCGGTTTCCGCCTTCAAGGTCGACGGGCGGCCGGTGATTGTCGTCACCAACAATGGGTCCGATACCACCGCGAGCTTCTCGATTTCCGGGTTTCAGCCGGTATCGAGGCTGCGTCCAATCCGAACGAGCACTACGGAGACCTGGACGAATTTGGCCGATGTCGTGGTGGAAAACGGTTCCTTCAGCGCTGTCCTTCCCGGAAAGACGGTAACCACATTCGTCGCCGATGACCCCGACTGAGCCAAGGAGCTCCGCGCCTGGAAAATCCGGAAAATTATTGGCGATTTCCGACGCGATCTTGGATGACGCGCGGCGTGCATGTGTGATAATTGACCCGGCCCTGTTGGTGAATCGACGCCGCTTGGGACCAATCGCATGAGAGTGACCATCATCATGCCCGTTTACAACAATACGAGAGACCTCCCAGAGTGTCTTTCAGCGGTGAAGGCCGCGGCCAAGAAACGCGACTGCGAAATCGTCGTCGTTGACGACGCATCCACTGATGACACGCCAAGGGTCGCAGCCAGCATGGGAGTCCGCGTCCTGAGACTGGAGAAGAACTCCGGCCCCGGGGCCGCCCGCAATTTCGGTGCACGCCACGCCAGCGGTGACATCCTGTTCTTCGTCGACTCCGATGTCGTGGTCGCTCCGGATGTCGTCGACCGCGTGGTTGGCGTCTTCGACAGCCGTCCGGACGTCGCGGCGGTGTTCGGCTCGTACGACGCTCGGCCGCGTGCCCAAGGACTCGTGTCTCAGTACCGAAACCTCCTCCATCACTTCGTGCATCAGCACGGAAATCCCGAGGCTTCGACATTCTGGGCCGGATGTGGCGCCATTCGGCGCGATATCTTCCTCGGCGTTGGAGGCTTCGATGCCGAGCAATATGCGCGTCCCTCCATCGAGGACATCGAATTGGGGTATCGTCTTCGGCGCGCCGGGCATCGTATCCTCCTCGATCGCGACATCCAGGGAACTCATTTGAAGCGGTGGAAGCTGAGAGGCGTGATCTGGACCGACATCGTGTGCCGAGCTATTCCGTGGTCGCGCCTGATTCTGAGCTCGCGGGAGACTCCGAACGACTTGAACGTCAAGCTGAGTCAGCGCGTGAGCGGCGCTCTGGTCGTCCTGGCCGCTCTCACCCTGCCACTGGCCCTGTGGCGGATCGGGCTGCTCGTTCTGCCGCTGGTTGCGCTGGTCTCGGTGGTCGTCCTGAACCGCGACCTGTTCACGTTCCTCGCGCGCCAGAGAGGCGTTGCATTCGCCGTCGCCTGCGTTCCTTTACATCTGCTGTACTTCCTTTACAGCGTGCTGAGCTATGTCTTCGTGCGAGTCGAAACTGGGATACGAGATCTGATGTCGCGCCCTGACGGCGCGCTCCGGAGAAGCTAGATGCGGGGAGACCAATTGGCCGAGAAGCACGTGGTGGTGATCGGCGGCGGACCGGCGGGACTCACAGCGGGCTACGAGCTCGCCAAATTCGATCTACGGCCCGTCGTACTCGAAAAAGAGGGCCTCGTCGGAGGACTCGCCCGCACTGAAACGTACAAGGGCTTCCACTTCGACATGGGAGGCCACCGCTTCTTCACCAAAGTGGAAGAAGTCAACAAGATGTGGCAGCAGGTCCTCGGCGGTGAGTTTCTTCGCCGCCCGCGGCTGTCCCGGATTTTTTACAACGGCAAATTCTTTTTCTATCCGCTCAAGCCGCTCAACGCCCTGTTGGGCCTCGGCTTCTTCCAGGCAGTCCTGATCGTGCTCAGCTTCATGTGGTGGCAGGTCTTTCCGTATCGACGGGAGGACACGTTCGAGCAGTGGGTTACGAACCGGTTCGGACGGCGTCTCTTCCTGACGTTCTTCAAGACCTACACCGAGAAGGTCTGGGGGATCTCGTGCTCCGAGCTCAAGGCCGAATGGGCCGCCCAGCGGATCAAGGATCTGTCCTTGAAGACCGCGCTGCGGAGCATGTTCATCAAGCCGAAGAACACGATCAAGACGCTCATCGAGGAGTTCGACTACCCGCGGCGCGGCCCAGGCATGATGTGGAACGCCGTGAAAAGCGAGATCGAGCAGCGTCACGGTGTCGTGCGCCTCAATAGTGGCGTTGTCCGGATCAATCGGACGGATAAGCACATCGACAGCGTGGTCGTCCAGCATGATGGCGTCGAGGAGGTCATCCCCGGGACCGATTTCATCTCGAGCATGCCGGTCACCCAACTCATCAAAGCGCTCGATCCTCCAGCGCCCGCCACGGTGCTGAGCGCCGCGGGGCGACTGACGTATCGCGATTTCCTCACCGTGGTCCTGATCATCAACAAGCCACACATCTTCGATGACAACTGGGTGTACATCCACGACCCCGGCGTCAATGTCGGTCGGATCCAGAACTTCAAGAACTGGAGTCCCGACATGGTCCCTGATCCTTCCCAGACCAGCCTGGGCCTCGAATACTTTTGTACCGAGGGCGACAAGGTATGGACCATGGCGGACGCGGACCTGATCGAGATGGGTCGCCGGGAGATCGACCGTATCGGCCTCGCACGCTACGAAGATGTCGTGGACGGATGTGTAGTGCGGGTGGAGAAGGCCTATCCGGTCTACGACTCGGAGTATCGCGAATACCTCGGCGTGGTGCGAGAGTTCATCGACGGGCTCGAGAATTGCCAGACCATCGGCCGGAACGGGCTGCACCGCTACAACAATCAGGATCACGCGATGGTCACCGGGATGCTGGCAGTCCGCAACCTGGTCCTCGGCGAGCATCACGACCTCTGGAGCGTCAACACGGATCAGGAGTACCACGAAGAGATCCGCGAGCCCGCGCGCGTCACCGAGCACGACCTCGAGGAAGTGCTCGAGGGCGCGCTGTCCCAGGTGTTCCTGAAACTCGACCGGGTCGCCATGGGGATCTCGCTCGGGCTGAACGCGGGCGTGCTCTTGTTCCTGGCCACCCTCATGCTCGTGCTGAAGGGAGGCGAGAGCGGCGCTCACGTGGGGCCGACGCTCGGGCTGCTGAGTCAGTATTTCCCCGGATACACCGTCACGGCGGCCGGAAGCGTGCTCGGGCTGCTCTACGGCTTTGTCAGCGGTTTCGTCGTCGGATGGTGCTTCGCATTCATCCGGAATGCGGCGGTCTTCCTCTACATGGCGTTCGTCCACCGGCGCGCCGAGCTACAGGCTTTGCGCCGGCTTCTCGAATACTTCTAGGAGCCAAGGCTTATGGCGGACGAGAAGCAAGCGCTCGAGCGGATGGTGCTTACCCGTGCGCTGCGCCTGAACGCGACCGTCCAAGGTATCGTGACCGGTCTGGTGGCGGGGCTCGGCGTATTCATCGCCACCAACTGGCTCGTGCTCAAAGGCGGCGAGAGAGTCGGTCCGCACCTATCGCTGCTCGGCCAGTACTTCATCGGCTATCGCGTCAGTTTCCTGGGTAGCCTGCTCGGTTTCTTCTACGCATTCGTCATCGGATATGTCGTGGGCTACATGGTGGGTCGGGTCTACAACTGGGCCGTGGACCGTCGGGACCACAAGCGCCTGGGTCACGCGTGACGGAGCGCTCACTCCGCGCCACCGGTCCATCCACCGTAGCCGAGCAAAGGAGTTAGATTGCAATGGCACGAATGACCGAATGCCGGGCTTGCCGGAGCCGGCGGGTCCACTTGTTTCTTCCGCTTGGTCCGCATCCGGCCGCCAACGCGTTTCTTCGCCCGGAAAAGATCGGACAGCCCGAGGCGCTATTCGACCTCGATGTCCATGTGTGCCTCGACTGCGCACTGATTCAGGTGCCAAACTGCATTCCACCGGACTTCTTTCGCGACTACGTGTATGTCCCGTCGGCGTCCCAGACGATGCATGAGCATTTTGCCGAGCTCGCCCGCAAGCTGGTGCCGGTTGCCGGTCCAGGAGGCCTGGTTGTCGACATTGGCTCCAATGACGGTCTGTTCTTGGGGTTCATGCGCGACCGCGGCGGGCGGACGCTCGGCGTCGAGCCCGCGCGAAATCTCACGGAGACGGCGCGAGCGAAGGGCCTGGAGATCGTCAACGAGTACTTCGTCCCTGAGCTTGCCCGCCAGATCGTAGACACTCACGGGCGGGCCGCGGTGATCGTGACGACGAACACCTTCAATCACATCGACGATCTCGCCCAGTTCATGGAAGGGATTCGAATCCTCCTCGACGAACGCGGAACGTTCATCGTCGAGGTGCCGCACGCCCTCGATTTGGTCGAGCAGCATGAATTCGACACCATGTATCACGAACATCTCTCGGCGTTCAGTGTCAAGTCGCTGGTCGAGCTCTACGCCGGATTTGGCCTGTCGATCTCCGACATCGAGCCACTGAAGATTCACGGCGGCTCGCTGCGGGTCTATGCAAGGCATAACCCTACGGGCGTTGCGGCGTCCGGCGTCGTCGGCCCCTGGCTGGAGCGCGAGGAGCGGGCCCATCTATTTTCGACGGCCACCTACACGGCGCTCCGCGGTACGGTCGACCGCCTGCGGGACGAGCTCTTGATGTTGCTCCGGAACCTCAAGCAGTCGGGCAAGCGAATCGCCGGGTACGGCGCGCCCGCGAAGGGCAATACGTTGCTCAATTACTACCGAATCGGGCCCGAGCTCCTCGACTGCCTCGTGGATCGCAACTCGCATAAGCACGGCCTCTACTCGCCTGGGATGCACATTCCGGTCGTCGGACCGGATTGGATCACGACGCACTCTCCCGACTACCTGCTGGTGCTGGCCTGGAACTTCGCCGACGAGATCATGCGGCAGCAGGAATCGTTCCGACGCGGGGGCGGGAGATTCATCCTGCCGATTCCCGAGGTCAGCGTTGTCGGCTGATTCACGCTAGCAGTCGTGACGTCCCTCGTAGGGAAGTCTGTATTCGTGACCGGCGCCACGGGCTTCATCGGCTCCCATCTCGTGCGGCGCCTGATGCGCGAAGGGGCCGAGGTGCACTATCTCATCCGCCATGGGAGCAATGCCGAGCGGATCGGCGACGTGGCGGGGAAGTGCCAGGCATGGACGGGAGATCTTCGCGATATCGGCTCACTGACGCAGGCCCTGGCACGGGCTCGGCCCGAGATCGTCTTCCATGTGGCAGGAGTGACGGCGGGCCGGCAGCCAGGCAACGAGTTCGAGCAGATCGAGCGCGCGCTCGATGGCAACCTGAAGGGGACGCTGAACCTTCTCGAGGCCGTACGCGGAGCGGATCTCCCACTAGAGCGATTCGTCGCGACCGGTGGCCTCGAGGAGTACGGCATAGGGGCGTCCCCCTATGATGAAGCTCAGCGGGAGCGGCCGGTCTCACCATATTCGGCCAGCCAGGCGGCCACGACCCACTTCTGTCAGATGTTACAGCGTCGGCTTCAACTGCCGATCGTCACGCTCCGGCCAAGCCTGACGTACGGGCCTGCCCAGTCGGTCGACTTCTTCATTCCCGCGCTGATCGTGCGGTGCCTGCAGGGGGAAGACTTCGAGATGACGAAGGGCGAACAGCGTCGCGACTTCCTGTACGTGGAGGACGTCGTCGACGCGTACGTCCGGTCGGCACTGGCCGCTGGCGTCGTCGGTGAGGTCATCAACATCGGGAGCGGTGTCGCCGCGCCCGTTCGTGAGATCGCCATGACCGTTGTACGACTGAGCGGTGCGAGGACTCGGCTGCGGATCGGAGTGATTCCCGAGCGCGTAACCGAAATTACGGATCTGGTCTGCAAGAACGACAAGGCCGCTCGTCTCCTGGGGTGGCAACCCGTGACGAGCCTAGCCGACGGATTGATCCGGACAATCGCCTGGTACCGGCAACACAGCGCGTCGACGCGTTCCGTGGCGGGCGGGCTCTCGTGAGCCGACTTGGCGGGAGGTGGCGGAACGCACTCGTCGCGATCCTGTTGGTGCTCGGATCCGTGACACTGGCGCTGGCGGCCGTGGAGGGCGCGCTGCGGCTTTTCTTCTCGGGGCATTCACCGCTTTTCCTCGATATTTACCGCCTGGACGAGCACGGTTTGCTCGGGCTGAGGCCAGGCATCACGCGACGGCAAGTGACGCCTCACTGGGACGTGACCATTGCGATCAACCAGGACGGGCTGAGAGACCGCTCTGAACCGGCCGTGGACGGAAAGGGACGGATCGTGGCCGTCGGCGACTCCATGCAATTCGGGTGGGGTGTGGAATTGCCGCAGACCTATCTCTATATCGTCGAGGAAGGATTGAGCAGCGACTCGGTGCGGGTGGTGAAGGCGGGGATGCCTGGTGTAGGGACGTCAGATGAAGCGCAGTGGCTTCAGGCGCATGGCGATCAGTACTCGCCTCGCATGGTCATCGTGTCGTTCTTCGTGGGGAACGATTTCGTGGACTGTCAAATGGGGGGTGTTCTCAAGCAGTTCACTGTTCGGGACGGTCTCATGGTCAAGCGCCCACTAGACAAGGACGACTATTCCCGGCTTAGAGAGACGACGGAATGGATCAAGCGGACATCGCTGCTGGCCCAGCAGAGCGCACAGCTCGTATGGATCTTCGAGCGGAGCTTCACTTCCGCCAAGAACCGGAACGTGCCCGGACTCACGGCCCAGAACCGATGGTTGTGGGAATTCTTCAAGATCCATCTTCGCGACCTTCCCCCTGAGACGAAGCAAGGTATCGAGCTCGCGCAAGGGGCGCTGGACGAGATTCACGCATGGGCCCAGCGCCGAAACATTCCAATGCTCCTGCTCGTGATTCCACGCAGCTTTCAGATCTTCGAGTGGGATCTCAGGAAGTGGCGGGACGCGTATCGTCTCACGAACGAACAGCTCGACCTCGATCGACCGCAGCGAGTTCTGAGGGACTGGGCATCCGCACACTCCGTGAGCACTCTCGATCTGCTCCCTGGGTTCCGGGAGTACCACCGAACGCACCCCGACGAGCTTCTCTACTACCACCCCGATAGTCATCTGAACGCCAACGGCCACCGCGTTGCAGCCATGCTCTTACTCGAGCATTTGCGAAGACACCACGGATTCGTCGCCGCGGGGCGCAATCCGTCAGCCAGTAGGTAACAGAGACCGGCTCGAAGCGTCCGGGCAGCGACCGTGACTGCCGGGTGAGCCGCGGTCTTCGGGACTACGCAAGATTTTCCGGTCACCAGCAGTGGGCTGGCGGGTTCGAAGCGCGTGAAGTACACTCCCGGTTTACCAGCTCCGACGGATCGCGGCGGAGCCGATATTCGGGAGGGATCATGACACAACAATGGGCTGCCGCGCTGCCGGGCAAGCGGCCGCAATGAAGGCGTGGCCGTGGACGTGATGGTACGTCGCGACGAACCCATCGTTCTCGAGTGTCC
>Ga0209382_10008053_pt1 | contig 13326 bp, 14 predicted proteins | sample SoiMetdeltSBSDD5_FD_187599 | JGI IMG/M metagenome (GOLD analysis project Ga0209382, IMG submission 187599) | Bulk soil microbial communities from a Populus tree surrounding site in Tennessee, USA - Soil MetaG P. deltoides SBSDD5 (SPAdes) (version 2) | ecosystem: Environmental > Terrestrial >... | reverse complement strand
CCGAGATGGGCCTGCATCCTGCCGTGCAGGAGCAGATGCGTCTCGCCCAGGAGCCGGTCGAATGCCTTCCGGTCGTCGTCGCTGTGGTATTCGAGGTGCACGACCTTGATGGTCGGCAGCAAGTCGCTCATCGCTTCGAGAATCGGGACCTCGCAAGCTGCGGCGTCGATCTTGAGCACGTCAACCGTGGGGATCGAGTTCTCCGCGAGCCACTCGCGCACCGATCTGAGGGTGATCGGCTCACTCGCTTCGGTGCCGTTGTCGAGCCGGGTCCGCAGGTTGGTCGAGTACAGCCCGAAGTTGTGGGCGTGGACGTTGGGCCGGCTGTCCGTGTTCGCCTTCAGGAGACGGTAGGGCCGGCCGGCGGGCTCGAACGCATGGACCGTCGCGGCCGGGTACGCAAGCGAGAAGAACACGGCCGCCGCACCGACGTTCGCACCGACGTCCATCACCACGTTGACATCGCGGACGAACGGGACCACAGGATATGCCCAGCCGCCGAGGACCGTCTCGCACGTCAGTCTCGAACGAGCGTCGTCGAAGCACTCGAACTCCATGACCTCATCGCCCCACTGGAAGTCCAGTGTCGCCGAACGGGCCTCGCCGTCATTGCTCATCGGTGCAGATACCGGGCCGGGTCTGCCGCATACTCGTTCAGGAACGCCTCGAGCTTCTCGGCGCTGGCGTCCCAGTCGAACGTCTGACGGACGTACTCCCGGCCTTGCCTGGCGAGCCGGATGCGTAGCTGGTCGTCGTGCAGCAGGCGCTCGACGCTGTCGGCCATGGCAGTTATGTCGTCGGGCTCGCAGACAAGGGCGGTCTCACCGTGGATCGCGTAATCGTCAGATCCGCCGTTGGATGTGGTGACCAGTGCCGCGCCGCACGCCATCGCTTCGATGCTTGGGAACCCGAACCCCTCGTAGCGGCTCGCGCACAGGAAGATCCGGCTGCGGTTGTAGATCTCGTTCACGATGAACTCCTGTGGCGGATTCTCGACGACTGTCATCCATGGGGCCGTCTCGTGGACGGGAGAGTCCGCCGAGAAGATGGTGGCCTCGACCTCCGGGACCCGCCTCCTGACCTCGGCAAGGACTGCCAAGCTCGCCTCCGGCCGCGCTGTTCCGTGGCTTCGGTAGCGCGTCGATACCAGCGGCGGACGCTCTTCGATCGGTGAGACGAGGCGATACTTCTCGTGCTCGAGCCCGTTGGGGATGTGTACGAGCTCGTCGGCGGGAACGCCCATCTGCCTTCCCACATCGACGAGCCAGCTCGCAACGCAGATCTTTGGACAGGGCGCTCGAAACAGGGCGTCCTCGATCGAGGGGCTGAATGTCCGATAGCCCTGCACGAACACGAATGGCAGCCCGTGACGCACCGGGTTCTGATCGTCGTAGTGATTGATGAAGTCGCCCTGTGGCAAGGCATCTGTGAGGTCGACGAACGGGTTCGCGTCGACACTCTGTCCTCCATTACCAATTAGGGACACGCTCCCATACGGAGTGCGGTGCTTGCCGGGAAAGATGTGTTCCATCCCTTCCTCGAACCTGATCCATTCCAGGTCGTCGAGGCCCTCGACCCGATCCTTCGAGAGGTGCATCACGTGCACCGAATGCCCTCGTCGCCGCATCGCATTGGCGAACTCGTAGATCGCCTTGGCTCCGCCCCCCGGACGAGCCTTGACCATGGCAATGAAGGTGATGACCATCAAGTCGTGGTGCGGAAGCGGAGGTGCACGACGCCGTTGCCGAACCGCCGCTCGTCCAGCAGTTCGAGCCTCAGGCGGACCTCCCCGGGGAGTGATTGCTTGCCGCCTCCCACAACGATCGGGGTGAGGAACAGCTGGAGCTCGTCGACCAAGCCGGCCTTGAACGCGTGGGCGGCGAGAGCCGGGCCGCCGATGGAGATGTCGGCTCGGGCCGACGCCTTCAGCTGCCGCACCGCATCGGGGTCGAAGTCTCGCTCGATGCTCGTTCTGGCGGTGGATACCGTCGCCAGCGTCTTGGAGTACACGATCTTGTCGGCCGCGTGCCAGATCCGCGCGAAGTCCAGTGCGTAAGGCGCCAGGCCGGGGACGGTCTGCGCGGTCTCCCAGAACGCCAGGACTTCGTACATCCTGCGCCCGAGTAGGTAGGTGCCGACCGGCCGCTCGAGGTCGTTGACGAAGGTGTGCACCTCTTCGTCCGGCGCGGCCCAGTCGAAGTTGCCGTCCTCGTCCGCCACGTAGCCGTCGAGGGACGTGATCGCCGTGTAGATCAGCTTGGCCGCGGTGAGCCTCCCTTACCCGTCGCTTCCCAGCCCTCATTATCCTCACCGCATGGCCACGGAGGTGCAGCCCACGCGTCCCGAGCCGGCCTCGCGCACCCTCACCTTCCTCTTCACCGACATCGAGGGCAGCACGCGCCTCTGGGAGCAGCATCAGAAGGCAATGAAGCTGGCGCTCGAGCGTCACGACGCCATCATGCGCACCGCCGTCGAGAGCTCGCGCGGCCAGGTGGTGAAGACGATCGGCGACGGCTTCATGGCCGTCTTCGACTCGGCCGTCGACGGCGTCTGCGCCTGCCTCGGCGCCCAGCAGGACCTCGTGAGCGAGCCGTGGGGCGAGACCGGACCGCTCCGCGTCCGCATGGGGCTGCACGCCGGGGAGGCGGCCGCGCGGGAGGGGGACTACTTCGGCCCGACCCTGAACCGCACGGCGCGCATCATGTCCGCCGGGCACGGCGGCCAGGTGCTGCTCTCGGCCGCCGCGGCCGCGCTCGTCGTGGACCAGCTCCCGGACGGCGCCGCGCTCCAGGACCTCGGCGAGCACCAGCTCAAGGGCCTCGGCCGCGCGGAGCGCGTCTTCCAGCTCACCCATCCAAACCTCCAGGACAGCTTCCCGCCGCTCGTCACCCCCACGCGCCGGCGCACGCGGCTGCCCGACCAGCCGTCCGGATTCGTGGGCAGGGAAACGGAGCTGAGCGAGATCGCAGGCCGCCTCGCGGACGACAGCATCCGGCTGCTCACGCTGACCGGCCCCGGCGGCATCGGGAAGACGCGGCTCGCGCTCCGGGCCGCCGCCGACGAGATCGACCGCTTCGCGGACGGCGTCTTCTTCGTCGACCTGGCCGCGGCCCGCGACAGCGAGTCGGTGCTCGGCGCGATCGCGGGCGCGATCGGCTTCGAGGCCACCGCGGCCGAGTCGCTGCTCGGGGAGCTCCAGGACCGGCTGCGGGACGAGCACGTCCTGCTGATCCTCGACAACTTCGAGCAGGTGACCGCCGCGGCGCCGACGGTTGCGCACCTCATGCGGGACTGCGAACGGCTCAAGGTGCTCGTGACCAGCCGCGAGGCGCTGCACGTCAGCGGAGAGCACCTGTTCGCGGTCCCGCCGCTCTCGCTGCCCGAGGCCGTGCGAGGCCGGCCCTCCGCCGAGCAGCTCGCCGGCTATGAGGCCATCCAGCTCTTCGTCGAGCGCGCCCAGGCGGTCAAGCCCGACTTCCGGCTCACGGACGACAACGCCGCGGCCGTCGCCGAGATCTGCCTGCGGCTGGACGGCCTGCCGCTGGCACTCGAGCTTGCCACCGCGCGCATCAACCTCTTTTCGCCGGAGGCCCTGCTCGAGCGCCTCGACTCGAGCCTCCAGCTGCTGAGGAGCGGCCCCCGGGACCGGCCCGAGCGCCAACAGACCCTGCGGGCCGCGATCGAGTGGAGCTACGAGCTGCTCGAGCCCGGCGAGCAGCGCCTGTTCGAGCTGCTGGCCGCCTTCTCCGGCGCGACCTTCGACGCCGTCGAAGCCGTCGCCGCGGCCCTCAACGGCCGCCTCGACCTCGATCCCCTCGACGGCCTCGCCTCGCTCGTCGACAAGAGCCTCGTGCGCCAGGCCGGCGCGAACGGCGACTCCCGCTTGGTGATGCTGGCGACGATCAGCGAGTACGCGGCCGAGCGTCTCCACCAAAGCCCCGAGTTCGATGCCGCCGCCCGCCGCGCGCACGCCGCGCACTTCGCGGACCTCGCGCGCCGGGAATGGGAGGGCGTCACCGGCGATCGCCGCGACGCGGCCCTCACCGCGCTGACCGCCGACGCCGAGAACCTGCGCCGCGCGTGGCGCCACTGGGTGGGTGACGGCGACCTCGACCAGCTCGACCCGCTGATCGACGGGTTGTGGGTCGTGTACGAGTCGCAGGGTCGCTACCAGGGGATGGCGGACCTGGCGGGCGAGCTCCTGGACGTGGTCGCGACCACGCCGCCCACGCGGGAGCGTGCGCTGCAGGAGCTCACGCTGCGCACCAGCCGGGCGCGGGCCCTGATGGGCCTGCACGGGCTGACGGACGAGGTCGAGGAGGAGTACCGGCGCGCGCTGGCGCTCTTCGAGGGAGAGCGTGAGGTCCCGCAGCTCTTCCCGGTGCTGCGCGGACTCGCGGGGCTGCACGGCTACCGCGCCGAGTTCGACAAGGCGCTCCCGCTCGGCTACGAGCTCCTGGCGCTGGCCGACGCACAGCACAGCGAGACCATGCGCGTCGACGCGCATCTGATGGTCGGCACGGGCCTGGCGTTCACGAACGACATCGAACGCGGCCTCGAACACCTCGAGCACGGCATTCGGTGCTTCGAGTCGCAGCGCCACGGCTCCCATCGCTTCCAGCTCGGAGCGAACCCGGGCATCGCGTGCTACACGACCGCCGGGCTGATCTGGTGGCTGCGCGGATTCCCCGATCGCGCCTTGGACCGAGCGAACCGAGCCGTCGCGCTGGCGATGGAGCTGCAGCATCCGTTCACGATGGCGTACGCGCTGCACCACACCGGCTTCCTCCACCTGCTGCGGCAGGAGCCGGAGCCGTTGCGCGAGCGGGCGGTCGGCCTGCTGGACGTCGCGGACGAGTACGAGCTGCCGATCTGGCGGGCGGTGGGAACCGTGATGCTGGGCGCCGCGAAGACGGACATGGGCCACTTCGACGCCGGCCTGGCCGAGATTGCCGACGGTCTCGCCCAGTACCAGGGACTCAGGAGCCCGCCGGTGTTCTGGCCGTTGCTGATGTACGTCCGCGCCCGCGCGTGCGCACGCGCGGGACAGCCCCGCGAAGGGCTCGGCTTCATCGACGAGGCGATCGAGATCTCCGGCGGGGAGGGCACTCTCCCGCCGCTCTTCTTCGTGACGAAGGGCGATCTCCTGCTCGCCCTCCCCGACCGTGGCGACGGCGCCGAATGGTTTCGCCGCGGCGTCGACCAGGCGGCGGAGCTGGGCGCCGGGATGCCGCAGCTGCGAGCTGCGGTCGGGCTGTGCCGGGCGCAGCCGACCGCAGAGAACCGGGAGCTGCTGCGCGGGATCCAGGCGACGTTCACGGAGGGATTCGCGACCCCAGATCTCGCCGCCGCGGCAGCAGTGCTGGCTCAGCCCGCTGCTTGATCCCGCGCAGCATTCCCCGCTCCATGACGAAGTAGCCGGGCTCGAGGAGCAGTAGCTCGACCCCGCGCGCCAGCCTTGCAGCCAAGCCACGTGGCGCCGAAGCCCGGCCGCGCACGATCAAACGGGTTTGGTTGCCCGCCCGCGCATGGAGGTTGAAGCTCCAGCTGGTGAGTCCGCCGGTCGGCAGCTCTTGGAGCATCACGAGGGCCTCCTCCGGCCGTATCTCCTCAACGCGGTAGTACTGGCCGGGTACGCGGCCGAGGTAGACCTCGGGCGTGAGGCGGATGTGACTCCCGACCTCGAGCCGTTGCAGGTTGGGATCTATCCGGTCCAGGTTGTGGATCCGTGCTCCAAGTGCGTTCTCGATCCACTCGTAGGTGTAGAGACCGCCGCGACCCTGACCCATCTGGACCAGCCAGGGCCACACCATGCTTGGAGGTGCGGCGATCGTGATTGCACGCGTGGTCTGCAGACCGGCGCCGGGGACGAGCTCATCCCCGGGAAGCGCGCGGCGTGCCTCGTCGTTTTCCGTCCCCCAGGTCCGGTGCCAACGACGAGACAGGGTCGACAACCCGAACAGGGCCAGAACGAGAACAGCGGGCCGTAAGCCGATCCCGTTCACGCCCGACCCCGAAACGCCGTCGGACGCGCCCGCGCAGCAGGCCAGCACCGGCCATCCGGTCCTACGACGGATCGCCGAGGAAGGACTGGTCCCTCCACTCTTCCCTGAGGGGCCCGTCCGTGAGCCGGCGGTAAGCCGCCCACTTCTGCGTCGCCTCGGCACATTCCCACCGGGGATCGGCGTCAAGGAACTCGCACAGCCCGAGCCGCACCTGCGGCAGCTGCAGGTCGTCGAGCACCACCACGCCTCCCTGCCGCAGCCGTGACGCCGCGTAGTACCAGTCCACGATCGGCGCCGGGAACCCGTGCCCGCCGTCGACCAGCACGAGGTCGAGGGGCGGCCCGGTCAGCCGCGGCAGCACCTCATCCGACCAGCCGACCTCGAAGGTGACGTTGTCCGGGTGGCCGCGCTCCTGGAGATACTCCTGGCAGGCCTCGGCCTCCCGTGGCCACGGCACGATGGAAACGTGCTCGGAGGCCCACATCGCGAACAGCACGGTGGAGATGCCGCAGCCGGTCTCGAGCGTGCGGGCCCCTTTCTCGGGAAGTGCCGTCGCGATGAACTCGTAGCAGGACAGGTCTGTGCGCCAGACTCCTTCGGGCGCGCCGTAGTGGACCTGCGGCAGGTCCGCCATGACCGTTTCGATGTCCTCCTGTCGCGTGGCCATCCGGTACAGGCTATCCCCGGCTTTCTCGCTCAGCGGGAGGGTCGCCCTCGGCGCGCGAGCCAGCCCGCTGCGGCTCCGAGCACGAGCCCCGCCTCGGGCGCCAGCGGAACGTCGGTCGCCAAGCTGACCAGGATGCCGAGCGCGAGGCCGACGGCCGCGCCGAGCGCGATTGCCGCTCCAACCGTCATGCGGGGGAGTATCCCGTGTCGGCCTCGGTTCAGTCGATGCGCGCGATGAAGAAGAAGAAGCCTGTGAATGCGACGAGCAGCCCGATCGCGACTCCCGCGAAGCCGTCCCACTTCGTCCGTGACAGGAGCGCCGTCGACACCATGAGCACCGCCCAGGACGCCCACACGGCGACACCGACGTAGAGGTAGACCGGGCCTCCGCGAAACTCTGCCCGCGACTCGTTTTGCAGTACTCCCCATACCGCAGCGGCACCCAGCAGGACGAGGGCAGGTAGCGCCGACCGCAGCGCTGCGCCTGTCGACGCCAGGCGTCCCCGGATCCCGATTGCGGCCAAGCCGAAGATCACTCCGAACACCGGGATGAAGATCCGAGCATCCTCACTGATGCCTTCGCCTTCGCCTTCGTATGCCGGCAGCCAGAACATCGCCGAGGCGACGAACAGGAACCAGACCAGGAGCAGAAGCAGCCTCATCCGCCCTTGACTACCCGTTTCCGGGGTCGCGATCAGCAGCGCGGCCCCGCGTTCAGCAGGGCCGCGCTCGTGCGCCTCGAGTCTGTTCCGTCAGCGGCGCTCGGTCTTGCCGGTGTCGTCGCCGGGGTCGGTTTCGCCGCGGGTCGACACGCCGGTCGCGAGACCCGGGCGATCGGTGTTCGCGGCGCGGGTCTCCGCGCCCGTCGTCAGGCCGGTCTCGCTCTTGCCGCTCGCGTCCCGGCCATCGGTTTCGCCGTTGGTCGACGCCCCGGTTTCGAGGCCCGGCTGGTCGGTGTTCGCCGCCGCGGTCTCGCGGCCCGTGCCGGTGTCGTTGTCGCCGGTCGTGTCGGCCTTGCCCTTGCCTTCATCATCGTCGTCCTCGCCACCGTCGTCGTCATCGCTCGACTTGACGAGCACGGCCTGCGGTTGGTCGGCGCCCTGAGCCGTGGAGACGAACGACAGCGGGGCGAGCAGCAGTACCAGCACGGCCGCGAACAGGATGAAAGCCCGCCGCGGCAGCGATCGCTGCTCGGGCGCGGGGTCGACGCCTTCTGCAGCCAGTGTCAAGAACAGCTGCGACGGCCCGGCCGGGTGCACACCCGGGGACGACCGTGTCGGGGAGCGCCGCAACAGCCGGCGCGCTAGCGGGATGCTCATCAGTGATCTCCCTTCGTCTGGTTCTGAGTTATCAGCCGGACGGCGACGAATTTAGCAATGCCACACCACGTTCCTGCCGGTCAGCGGGCACGTGCACCACGCCGCCCGAAAACCAGCTTCCGCGGCAGCTCCGAGACCATGGTTTCCAGGCCACGTGCGACTTCGGCTGCGGTGGGACGGTCCTGCGGCCGCCGTGCGAGCGACCGGGAGATCAGGTCCCGCATGGGCGTGGGCGTGTCGTCCGGCAGGGGCCGGGGATCCTCCGCCAGCTGCGGGAACCGCACCTCCGGCTCCGGGCTCTGGCCCGCTCCCTTCTCGCGCGGGAACGGAACCTCGCGCGCGATCGCGTGATGGAGCGTGGCTCCCAGGCCCCAGACGTCCGACGGCGGTCCGACCTGCCCCGCGAATGCGTCTGCGTCGCACTGCTCCGGTGCCATGTACGCGTCGGTGCCGATCGTCCCGCGGAGGCGCGCGGCGCGTTCGACCGTCCGCGCGATGCTCAGGTCGATCAGGCGGGGAGGCACGCCCATCACGATGTTGTCGGGCTTCACGTCGAGGTGCACCCATCCCTCGTTGGCCATGTAGTGCAGCGCCGCGGCGACGTGGGCAGCCAGGGGCAGCAGCTGCTCAATCGGGAGCGCGCCGCCGCGCCGGATCAAGCGCCGCAACGTGGGGCCCTCGAGATGCTCGATCAGCAGGTGCGGATGGCTGCCTTCCAGCACGGCGTCGAACCCCCGCACGATCACGGGATGCGTGAGGTGCGCGAGCGCCTCGGCCTCCTGGCGCAGCTCACGCAGCGCTCGCTCGTCTTCGACCTGGTCCGGGCGCAGCAGCTTCGCCACCATGAGGGCGTAGAAGCGGTCGTCCCAGACCAGGTGCACCTCGTAACGCCTGCCGCCGCCGAGCGCCTTCAGCGCCGTGCGCCCGGGCGCGATCTCGGCGCCCGGCTCGAACTCCCACGAAGCCGGTTTGGGATCGGATGCGGCCATTCGATCTGGACCTCAGTATCGCGGGCCGGGCCCGCGCCCGGCACGTTCGCGCTAACCGCTCCCGAACCCCGTCGGCATGCGCTCCAGCTCGTGCGAGGAGATCACGTGGTCGACGAGGCCGTACTCCCGCGCCTGGTCGGCCGTGAAGTAACGGTCGCGGTCCATGTCCTCGTGGACGCGCTCGGGCGTCTGCCCGGTGTGCCGGGCGTAGATCTGGTCGACGTGCTCGCGCAGCTCGAGGATCTCGCGCGCATGGATCTCGATGTCGGCCGACTGCCCTTCGAAGCCGCCGGTCGGTTGATGGATCAGGATGCGGCTGTTCGGGAGCGCCATACGCTTTCCGGGCGCACCGCCCGTGAGCAGCAGCGACCCCATGCTCATCGCGACGCCGAAGCAGATCGTCTGCACGTCCGGCTTGACGAACTGCATGGTGTCGTAGATCGCGAGGCCCGCATACACGACGCCCCCGGGCGAGTTGATGTACAGGGAGATGTCCTTGTCGGGATCCTCGCTCTCGAGGTGGAGCAGTTGCGCCACGGCCAGGTTTGCCACCTGGTCGTCGATCGGAGTGCCGATGAAGACGATCCGCTCGTTCAGCAGCCGTGAGTAGATGTCGAACGAGCGCTCCCCGCGCGGGCTTTGCTCGATGACCATGGGAACCAGTGGCATGTGTATCCTTTCGACAACTGGACGGTTGTCATACGATAGCAACCAGATGGTTGTCAAAGGAGGCGGCATGCCGGCGCAGCGAGAGATCGAGGTGGAGGCGACCCCCGCGGAGGTGTGGGAGGCGCTCAGCACGGAGGAGGGCCGCGAGCGCTGGCTCGAGGACGACCCAGCCCGGGAGATCCACGTGGAGCATGCGGAGGAGCCCTCGCGCCTGGTGTGGTGGTGGTGGAGCGGCGACGAGCCCGCCACGCGCGTGGAGTTCCTCGTCGTCGCCGCGCCTGCGGGGGCGCGCGTGATCGTGACGGAGACGGTGCCGAGCTTCCCGCTCGCGAAGCTGGCGGCGGCGTTCGCGCCCGCCTACGCTTGAGCCGCGACCCCGGCCCCGTGTTCGCCGCGCTTGCCGACCCCACGCGGCGGCGCATGGTCGAGGCGTTCCTGCGCGACGGCTCGACGTCGGTCCCGGCCCTCACCGCGGCGCTGCCGATCACTCGGCAGGCCGTCGCCAAGCACCTCGCCACGCTGAGCGAAGCGGGGCTGGTCGAGCGCGTGCCCGGCGCCGGACGGGAGGTTCACTACCGGCTGCGACGGGACGCCCTGCGGCCCGCCACGACGTGGCTGCAGCAGACGGAGGCTGCCTGGGACGAGCGTCTCCCGCGCCTGAAGCGAGCGGTGGAGCGCCGGTGACACCGGCCGCACGCGACAAGCCCGCGGTCCTGCAGCCCGGCGAGGGCGAGGCGATCGGCGGCAGCGAGCGCCGCCAGGTCCAGGCAAAGCTCGACCGGGCCGAGGCCGCCGTGACGGAGTCGCTCTACGAGCCCGGCGAGCGGGGCCCCGCGCGCCACTTCCACCGGCGGCACACGGACTGCTTCTACGTGCTGGAGGGGGAGCTGACCTTCGAAGTGGGCGACGAGACGCTGTCTCTCGGCGCCGGCGGGTTCGTGGCGGTGCCTCCGATGGTGGTCCACACGTTCCGCAACGACGGGTCCGAACAGGCCCGCTTCCTCAACATCCATGCGCCCGGCGAGGGGTTCATCGGGTACCTCCGCGCCGTGAACACCTCGGACGACGAGGCCGAGCGCCGGCGCGCGATCGAGGAATTCGACTCGTTCGACGCCGAGTAGCCCTTACGCCGAAAGCGAAGGGCCGCCCGTGAGGACGGCCCTTCTACAGGTGCGATTTCAAGCGAGAAACGGAGTTGTCCGGCCCGGTGGGACGTCTTCCCGGCGCCGCTTCTCACCGGCGCTAGGGGTGGATTCCGCCAAGCGGCTCACACCCTGCACGCGCCTCGCCGCCGCTCACACGACGGCGGGACGGGCGGCCGCCTAGCGGCCCCGCACCTCCAGCGTCCCGATAAGCATGTGATTCAGTCGGACCACCTCCTTTCTCTGGTCCGCTAATTGAAGCATGCGCGGGCGCAGCCTCCCACCCGACGTGTCAGGCGGTCAGGCCGCCTCGGCGTAGTAGGCCTCCTCCGCCTCCGCCTCCGCCCCGGCCGCGGCGGCTTCCGCGCGCTCGGAGCGCAGCACGGTCAGCGCGACCACGATCGCCGCCCCGATGAGCGCGGCGCCCAGCAGGTAGGCGAGGTGGTAGCCGGAGTTGAGCGCGACGTCCCGCGCGACCCCGTCGGCGCGCAGCGCGTCGGTCCGCTCGGTCGCGAGCGTCGCGAGTACCGCCAGGCCGACTGCGCCGCCCACCTGGGTCGTCGTGTTCACGAAGCCCGATGCGAGGCCCGAGTCGCTCGGCGTGGCGCCCGACATGGCGAGCGTCATCAGAGCCGGGAAGGCGAGGCCGGCGCCGGTGCCGAGCAGCAGCATCACGGGCAGCAGGTGCTCGATGTACGCGCCGTCGACCGGCGCCCGCGCGAACAGCAGCAACCCCGCGGCTGCAAAAGTCAGCCCCGCGAGCAGCGCGTTGCGCGCACCGATGCCCATGATCAGGCGCTCGGCGTAGCCCAGCGAGAGGGTCCCCATCACGATGCAGGACGGCAGGAAGGCGAGGCCCACCTCGAGCGGGCTGTAACCGAGGATGCCCTGCAGGTAGAGCGCCCCCAGGAAGAACATCCCGAAGAAGCCGACCACCAGCAGGCCCATCACGGCGTTTGCTCCGGTGACGTTGCGGGAGCGGAACAACCGCAGCGGCATCAACGGGTTGGCGATGCGCGCCTGCCGGGCGAGGAACACCGCGAGCAGGACGAAGGAGATGCCGCCGAGGACCAGGGTGTGCGTGGAGCCCCAGCCGCGCTCGCCGGTCTCGAGCAGCGTGTACACGCCGAGCATCAGCCCGCTGGTCAGCAGCACGGCGCCGGGAACGTCGGCGCCCTGCGAGAGGCCGATGCCGGGCCGGTCGTCGACCAGCCTGACGGCGAGCAGCGCGACGACGAGGCCCACCGGCAGGTTCACGAAGAAGATCCAGTGCCAGTTGATCGCCTCGGTCAGCAGGCCGCCTGCGAGGAGGCCGATCGACGCGCCCGCCGAGGCGACGAAGCTGTAGACGCCGATGGCCTTGGCCTGCTCACGCGGCTCCGGGAACATCGTCACGATCATCCCGAGGATCACCGCCGAGGCGACCGCGCCGCCGGCGCCCTGCACGAAGCGCGCGCCGATCAGCATGCCCTGCGTCTGTGCCAGCGCGCAGGCCGCGGAGGCAGCCGTGAAGACGGCCAGGCCGATGAGGAACACCCGCCGCTGGCCGATCAGGTCGCCGAGGCGCCCGGCCAGCAGCAGCAGTCCGCCGAATGCGATCAGGTACGCGTTGACGACCCAGGCGAGGTTGCTCTGCGAGAAGCCGAGATCGCCCTTGATCGAGGGGAGCGCGACGTTCACGATCGTCGCGTCGAGCACGATCATGAGCATGCCGCCGCAGAGGACGTAGAGGGCCGGCCAGCGCCGGCGGTCTATGTTGGACTCGGATGTCACGTTTCTCAGGGAAGTCACGGTCTCTATCTCCTGGTCCTTGGGGATCAAACGTGTAACTCCGGCCCGGTCCGAAACTCATCGGTGGTAACCGGCGCATGCCCGACAACCGTCGGATAGGGTCGCGCCCATGAGGATGGGGGGGTCTGCCATCGGCATCCTCGTCGCCCTGCTGGTGCCGGCTGAGTCAGCGCTGGCTGCCAATCAGACGGTCACCGCGTCGAACTACGCATTCACGGACAGGGACGTGACCGTGAACGTCGGCGAGTCGGTCACATGGACCAACTCGGGCGGTTTCCACAACGTGCACTTCGACGACGGCTCGTTCGATCAGCCGCCCGATCCAATCGACGTCTGGGCAATGCCGGTGACGCGGACGTTCTCCACCGTGGGGTCGTTTCGCTACATCTGTGACGCCCACGCGCCCGACATGTCCGGCACCGTCACCGTGCAGGCAGCCGGCGGCACCGGACCTGGACCCGGGCCGGGCGGTGGTGGCGGCCCGCTCCCGGTCGGGGCCGACAAGGTCGCCCCGGGCCTGAAGCTGAGCGGCAAGAAGAGTCAGGACGCGCTGGGTCGGCGCGCGGTGCTCGTCACGGTCGCGGTGAACGAGGCCTCGACCGTGTCCGCGAAGGGCACCGTCTCGGTCCCCGGCACGTCGAAGGTGTTCCGGCTGAGGAAGGCGTCGCGGCGGCTCGCCGCAGGGGCGAAGGCGACGCTCAAGCTGACGCTGCCGAAGCAGGGGGCGCGAGCGTTCCGGCGCGCG
>Ga0209382_10008051_pt1 | contig 13327 bp, 12 predicted proteins | sample SoiMetdeltSBSDD5_FD_187599 | JGI IMG/M metagenome (GOLD analysis project Ga0209382, IMG submission 187599) | Bulk soil microbial communities from a Populus tree surrounding site in Tennessee, USA - Soil MetaG P. deltoides SBSDD5 (SPAdes) (version 2) | ecosystem: Environmental > Terrestrial >... | reverse complement strand
CGGAGATCATTCCGGTCTTCTCTCGCAAACCGATCTTCGGCTATCCGGTCATGGTGGCGGCGACGGTCTGCATCGCCTTCGTCAGCATGAGCGTGTGGGCGCACCACATGTTCACGATTGGCATGAATTCGTACGCCAACAGCTTCTTTGCGATCACGACAATGGCCGTCGGCGTGCCGACGGGGATCAAGATCTTCAACTGGCTTGGGACGATGTGGGGCGGACGGATTCAGTTCAAGACACCGATGCTCTTCTCGATTGCGTTCCTCTTCCAGTTCCTGATTGCCGGGCTGACGGGGATCATTCAGGCCGCGGTCCCGTTCGACTGGCAGCTGAGCCTGTCGTACTTCGTGGTGGCCCACTTCCATTACGTGATCGTCGGCGGCATTCTCTTCGCGCTCTTCGCCGCGTTCTACTACTGGTATCCGAAGGTCACCGGACGTCTGATGAGCGAGACGCTAGGCAGGTGGCACTTCTGGCTGTTCGTCGTCGGCTTTCACGTCACGTTCGACCTGATGCACTTCCCCGGCCTGCTCGGCATGCCGCGACGCATCTATACCTACGACCCGGGCCGCGGCTGGGACACGCTGAACCTGCTCATCTCGATCGGAGCCTTTATCCAGGCGATCGCGATTCTGATCTTCCTCTGGAATCTCGTCGTGTCGTTTTGGAAGGGCAAGAAGGCCGGAAACGACCCGTGGGACGCGTGGACGCTCGAATGGTCCGTCAGCTCGCCTCCACCCGCATATAACTTCGCCACGATTCCAATCGTCGCCAGCCGCCGGCCGCTGTGGGATCTGAAGCATCCGGAAGATCCGGACAGCCGGTACGAGTGAACGGAGCGACCGATGAGCACCCTGGCAACTCCGATTGTTGAACCGACGCTCCGTCCGGTCGAGGCGTGGGCTCTTCCGTCTCGCGGTACGGTGGGCATGGTCTGCCTCATCGTGGCGGAGTCGGCAATCTTCACGATCTTCGTGGTGGCGTATCTCTTCTACATCGGTAAGAGCCTCAGTGGACCTATGCCGCACGAGGTGCTCGAGGTCCCGGTCTTCTTCACGATCTGTCTGCTTTCGAGCAGTCTCACGATGCACTACGCCAGCAGATCGCTCGAGCATGACAAGCGGCGTCTGTTCCTCGGCTTGTGGATGCTGACGATCGTTCTCGGCGGTGCCTTCATGTTCGGCACCGCACGAGAGTGGTACAGGCTGATCTACGAGCGTGGATTGACCATCTCCTCGAATCTCTTTGGAACCACCTACTACTCGCTGGTAGGTCTGCACGCGTTCCACGTCACGGTCGGTCTGATCATGCTCAGCCTCGTTGCGGCGTTTGGCGCCGCCGGTCGCGTTCACTGCCTCCATACCTCCCGCGTCAACGTCCTCGGACTCTACTGGCACTTTGTCGATGCCGTGTGGGTCGTCGTGTTTACCGTGGTCTACGTCATCGGCCGGTGAGGAGAGAGATGCGCGAGATCGAGATGCCCGCTCCAACCGCGTGGCCCATCGTCCTGGCCGCCGGAGTCACGTTGATGTGCGCCGGCCTCCTGACCGACGCCTCGATCAGCGTGCTCGGGACTGTGTGGGCCGCGGCAGGCTCCATCGGCTGGTTCCGCGACTTGCTGCCGCGCGAACGGGAAGTCGCCGTGCCAATCGTTGCGCAGCAGGTTCGCATTACGACCGAGCGCCGCGTCGTTGAACGGGTGCAGGCCGCCGACGAGCAGGTTCGAGCCTGGCTTCCGGTTCACACCTATCCCGTGTCGGCGGGCGTCAAAGGCGGGTGGGCCGGGAGCGTCGCGATGGCGGTGGTCGCGTGCGGCTACGGCCTGGTCGCCGCTGGGAGCATCTGGTATCCGATCAACCTGCTTGCGGCGTCGGTGTACGCACAGTCCGTCGCACTCGAACCCGCGCGCCTCTATGGGTTTCACGCCGACAGCTTTGCGGTCGCCGTCGGGCTGCACGGACTTGGCTCCACGCTCGTGGGCCTTCTGTACGGCGCGATGCTGCCGATGTTTCCGCGACGGCCCATCGTGCTCGGCGGCGTGATCGCACCGATCCTGTGGTCGGGTCTGCTGTACTCGTTCCTTGGCCTTGTGAATCCGCTCTTGGGAAGCCGCATCAACTGGCTCTGGTTCATGGTCTCTCAATGCGCGTTTGGCGTCGTGGCCGGTCTGGTCGTCATTCGCCAGACGCGGATGGTGGCGACGCATGAAAACGTGGCGTTCGCGCTGCGCGCAGGGGTGGAAGCACCGGGACTGATGCCGTCGCGCGACGGTGGAGGCGAACGATCGTGACGTCATTTCGATCGCTCTGTCTATGCGCGTCGCTCGGCCTGACGTGGCTATCGGGTTGCGGCACCCCGCCGGGGCAGCCGCGAAAAGGTTCCGAGACGCTGGCCCCGAACGACGTTGTCGCGTTCGATACCCTGTACTCCGACAACTGCGCAGGCTGCCACGGTGCGAACGGTCGCGGCGGCGTGGCTATTTCGCTGGCTGATCCAGTCTATCTCGCCATCGCCGATGAAACCACCATGCAGAAGGTCATCGTCAACGGTGTGCCTGGGACATCGATGCCCGCCTTCGCGCAGCAGGCGGGCGGTACGCTGACTGACAAACAGATCGATGTGATCACTCGCGAAATCCGATCGCGATGGAGCCGTCCGGAAACTCTCGACGGCGCCCATCCACCTTCGTACGCACCAACATCGAGTGGCGACGTGGCTCGCGGTGACGCGGCGTTTCGAACCTACTGCGAATCGTGCCACGGTCACAACGGTCGCGGTGGAGCAAAGGGCAGCGCGATCACCAACGACTCGTTTCTCGCGCTCGTGAGCGATCAGGGACTGCGAACGCTTGTCATCGCAGGGCGCCCGGAATTGGGCGCGCCCAACTGGCGCGACAACGTGCCGGGCAAGCCGATGACCGATCAGGACGTCACCGATGTCGTCGCCTGGCTCGCGTCGCGGCGTACACGCACGCCGGGGCAGCCGTACGCGGTGTCGCATCTCCAGAACGATTAGGAGCTCGATGTGTCGAACGATGCCACGATCAGTCGTCGCGGGTTGTTTCTGAAGATCGGATTCCTGTTCAACGGGGTCGTTGCCACGGCGCTCGCGGTGCCGATCGTGCAATACGTGGCCTCTTCGATCTCACGCAGCCGCGCGAACGGCTATCTCTCTTGGGTCTCGCTCGGACGTATCAACGATTTTCCGGAAGGCGAGACGCGTCTCGCGACATTCCGCAATCCGTACGTGATGCCGACCGATGGCAAGACCGCGGACACGGCATGCTGGGTCCGGCGGATCGAAGGCGAGCAGTTTCAGGTGTTTGCCGTCAACTGCGCGCACCTGGGATGCCCGGTGCGCTGGTTCCCGCAGTCGGGCCTCTTCATGTGCCCGTGCCACGGCGGCGCCTACTACCGCGACGGCTCGCGTGCCTCGGGACCGCCGGAGCGCGGGTTGTTCGAGTACCCGATCAAGATTCAGAACGGCGAGATCACCATCCACGCCGGTGAGCTGCCGACGCCAGGTCAGACGGCATCGGTCGAACCAAGGAAACCGCCATGCGCCTGATCGCGAAGGTCGGCGAGTGGTTCGACGCTCGCCTGCAGATCGCCGCGCCGATTCGTGAGGCAGTCGAGCACCCGGTGCCGAAGAACACCGCGAGCTGGTGGTATGTGTTCGGCAGCGCGGCGCTCGTCGTATTTGCGTTGCAGTTCGTCACCGGCATTCTGCTGGCGCTCGTCTACGTGCCCTCGGCCGGAGAGGCGTGGAGCAGCCTCCAGGCCCTGAACCATGATGTGAGCCTCGGGTGGTTCATCCGCGCGTTGCACGGATGGGGCTCGAACTTCATGGTGGCGATCGTCTTGATCCACATGATGCAGGTGTTCCTGTTTGGCGCCTACAAGTTCCCGCGCGAGCTCACCTGGATCGTCGGTGTCCTCCTCCTGTTGATGACGCTCGGTATGGCGTTCACCGGCCAGGTGCTGCGCTTCGATCAAGATGCGTATTGGGGGCTCGGCATCGGTGCCTCGATCGCCAGCCGCGTTCCGGTGATCGGAGACGCCGTCGTCAAGCTGATGCTCGGCGGACCGATCATCGCCGGCGCCACGCTCTCGCGCTTCTTTACGCTGCATGTCTTCGTGGTGCCAGGGCTCTTGATCGGCTTCGTCTGCCTGCACCTGCTGATGGTGCTGAAGCTTGGCATCAACGAGTGGCCGATGCCGGGACGGATCGTCAGGCGTGCGACCTATGTTGGCGAGTACCACGAATTGACGAAGCGGGATGGTGCGCCATTTCTGCCGTACGCGGCGTGGAAGGATGCGTTCTTCGCGGCCGGAGTCCTTCTGGCGGTCTCCGCGTGTGCAATGTACTTCGGTCCATTCGGGCCGACCGGCCAACCCGATCCGACGATCATTCAGACGGTCCCGAAGCCGGACTACTTCTTCCTGTGGCTATACGCGGTGCTCTCGTTGTTGCCGCCGTCGATGGAAACGCCCGCTCTGCTCGTCGGGCCGGTCGTGATTATCATCGCGCTACTGCTTCTTCCGTTCCTGTCGGGAGAAGGGGAGAAGAGTTGGCGCCGCCGACCGATTGCGGTCATGACGGTTCTCCTGCTCGCCGTCGCGCTTTCCACGTTCACGCGTCTCGCCGAGGTCGCCCCATGGAGTCCCCACATGAACGCGTGGAGCGGCGATGCCATCCCGCAGCAGATGCTGGCGGGGACGACGGCGCTCGAGCGGCAAGGCGCACTCGTATTTCAGGCCAAACAGTGTCGCAACTGCCATGCCCTCGGTGCCAGTGGTGGCGAGCGCGGGCCTGCGCTCGACGGGGTTGCCGTGCGATTGACGCAGGACCAGCTCATTCGACAGGTGATCCAGGGCGGCGGCAACATGCCCGCCTACGGAAAGAACCTGAATCCCGCTGAGACCACAGCACTGGTCGCCTTTCTGCAGAGACTGCATCCGCCCGGCCAGGCGCCCGCACGCGATGCATCGCGCGGCCTCGTGATCGATGACGGCGCCGATCGCCGGCCGGGGGGAGGACGTTAGGTGGTGACTGTCCTGCAGACAGTGCTCGGGGTCACCGCCCTCGTGTATCTGCACGGATGGTGTGGGCTTTGGACGGGGCTCGCACGAATGATTCAACCATGGCACGCCGGAAGCTTTCTGCTCGGCCTGTTTGCGGTCTGGTTGGCATTGGCCTCACCCGTCGCGGCTCACGATCAGCACTTCTTGACCGTCCACATGATTCAGCATCTGTTGCTGATGTCGGTTGCGGCGCCGCTGATCCTCTTGGGTCAGCCGCTCCTCGTTCTGACGAATGGTCTGCCGTCGCGACTGGTTGACGCCGTGGGTCGCCTGCTATGTCGCCAGCGAATTCAGCAACTCGGCGCGGCACTGGTGACGCCCACGTTGTGCTGGATCGCCGCAACGGCAGCCCTGGTCGTGTGGCACGTGCCGGCCGCGCTGACCCTGACCATGCAGTCGGCCCCGTGGCATGTCGTCGCGAAGGCGTCATTCGCGGTGACCGGGCTGCTGTTCTGGTGGCCGGTCGTGCAGCCCTGGCCGAGTGTGCCGGCGCCGCAATGGTCGACAGTGCTCTACCTGTTTCTTGCCATGCTGCCTTGCGACATCCTGTCGGCCTTTCTGGTGTTTTCCGACCGCATCGCTTACTCCACGTACGTATCGATGCCCGGGCACACGAGCCTGTCCGTACTCGAAGATCAGCAGATCGCTGGTGCGTTGATGTGGACGGTGGTCACGCTGGTGTACTTGACCGCCGGAACGATCGTGGCCACGCGCCTGTTGACCCCTCGAGCCGTGGAAGCGGTCTGACATGGCCACGAAACCCATTCTGCCGGCCCCATCTTTCGCGGTCCTGTCAACGCGTCACAGCACTGATGTATCCGCGTGGTCGGACTACTGGGCCTTGACGAAGCCGGAAATCAACGTCCTGATCGCGATCACGACGGCGGTCGCCTTCTGCATGGCGGCGCCCTCGTCGCTCTCGATGTTCCCGTGGATCTCGCTGCTGAATACGGTGCTCGGTACTCTGCTCGTGGCGAGCGGCGCAGCCACGCTCAACCAGTGGATGGAACGCCAGTTCGACGCACGCATGCGTCGAACCGCGCGGCGTCCGATCGCGGCCGGACGCATCGAATCTGCCCGGGCGTTCGCGTTCGGAACGGTCGTTTCGTTCGTGGGCATGGGGTATCTCGCGGCAACGTCGGGTGTGCTCGCGGCGCTCCTGGCCGCGATCACCCTCGCGAGTTATTTGTTCGTGTACACGCCTCTCAAGCGACGGACACCGCTGTGCACGATGATCGGCGCCATTCCCGGCGCCATGCCGCCGCTGATTGGGTGGGCAGCGGCGCAAGGGCAGCTGAGTGCGGATGCGTGGCTGCTGTTTGCGATCGTATTCCTATGGCAGTTTCCCCACTTCATGGCGATCGCATGGATGTACCGGGAGGACTACGACCGGGCTGGGTACAAGGTGCTTCCCCGGGGTCACGCGCGTGTGCCGGTCGTCATTCTGCAGACGCTGGTGCCGCTCATCGCCCTCGTGTTCGTGAGTCTGCTCCCGGCGCTCAGAGGCACTGTGGGTGTGCTTCATGGTGGCGGAGTAGTGCTGTTGGGCTTGGGCTTTCTCGCCTGCGGCGTGCAATTCGTCTCGAGACCATCAGGACCGTCGGCGCGCCGTCTCCTGTGTGCATCCATCCTCTACCTGCCATCCGTCCTTCTGTTCTTGAGCCTCGCCTGACATGCGTCACTGCTGTGTGGTCTCACACACTCAGGCGGTGGGGTGTGCGCCGCCAATCATTCCCGATCGATCGATTGTTCGATGCACCGAGACATGCGTGCGTTCGAGCCTGGCCGCGGCTTTGCTGCGCGTATCGTCATGGCTACTCGCACGCCGGTCGTGGTTATTGTCGGTGGCGGATTTGCTGGACTCGCTGCAGCGAAAGCGCTGCGCCATGCGCCAGTTCGAGTTCTGTTGATCGATCGCTCCAACCACCATCTCTTCCAGCCGCTGCTCTACCAGGTTGCGATTTCTACCTTGTCGCCAGCGCAGATCGCGGCACCGCTTCGCCAGATCCTGCACCGGCAGCAGCAGACGACGGTGATCATGGGAGAGGTCGTTGGTGTCGACAAGGTACGGAAGCTGGTCTTCGTCAACAGTCCGGATCGCGAGAGAGTGCCGATCGAGTACGACTACCTGATCCTCGCCACCGGCGCCACGCACAGCTACTTCGGTCACCAGGAGTTCGAGGCGCACGCGCCGGGTCTGAAGACCCTCGCGGATGCGGAGGCGGTCCGCAACAAGATCCTGCAGGCGTTCGAGCAGGCCGAGGCCGAAGAAGATCCACTGGCCCATCGCGACCTGCTGACGTTCGTACTCGTCGGTGCGGGCCCCACGGGCGTCGAGATGGCGGGCGCCCTCGCCGTACTGATTCGCCAAAGCCTGCGAAGTCAGTTCCGCCGCATCGATCCGACCTCGGCTCGCATCGTGCTGGTCGATTTGGGAAGCAGGGTGCTGGGTACATTTGCAGAAGATATCTCCGAAGCCGCAAAGCATCGGCTGGAACGGCTAGGTGTCGAGGTCCGACTGGGACACGCTGTGGATCACATCGACGATGACGGCGTGATCGTGGCTGGCGAACGCATCGTCAGCAAGACCGTGATCTGGACGGCCGGCGTCGCGCCCTCGCCGGCGGGACGATGGCTGGCGGTGGAGACCGATCGGGCCGGACGCGTGAAGATCCAACCGGACCTCACGGTACCTGGACACCCTGAGATCTTCGTGCTGGGCGACACGGCAACGCTCAATCAGGACGGCAAGCCGCTCGCCGGTGTGGCGCAGGTGGCCATGCAGCAGGGACGTTATGCAGGCCGACTGATTCAGCGACGGGTCACCGGTCAGTCTGCGCCGGCGCCATTTCGATATTTCGACAAGGGCAACATGGCCGTCGTCGGTGCGGGCTACGCGGTCGTGCAAACTGGACCGCTGCACATGAAAGGAATACTTGCCTGGCTCGTGTGGGCGACCATCCACGTGATGTATCTGGCGGCGCCGGCACTTCGGTTGAGCGTGTTGGGCCAATGGACGTGGGCGTTTTTGACCAGACAGCCCGGGTCTCGTCTCATCGTGAGCCAACGCGAAACGCGGCGCACACCGAAGCTCGAGGCGCCGCTCGCTGAGGCAGCGAATCCCGGCAGCGTCAATCAGTTCGGTGATCTGAAACCGTCTGCAGCACGATGATGGTCTCGTCATCCTCCGCGACGCGGCCGCCGCGAAATTCGCCAACAGCCTGAACGAGCTGCGTGCCAAACGCTTCGGCCGACACCGGGTCCAGCGCTCGGGCCAGCCCCATGAGTTCCGGTCGTCCCAGCTCTTTGCCGACCACGTTGGTGGCCTCCGAAACACCGTCCGAGTACAGGACGAAGAGGTCGCCAGGTTCCGGCTTGACGATCACCCGTTCGTACGAGACGTTCGGCAGCAGGCCGAGCGGAATGCCCCCGAGGGCCGCCGTCTCTTCGGTGTGCCGCGGTTCCAACCAGGCCCATTCATCGCGATTTCTTCGATACCAGAACGCTGGCGGGTGGCCGGCATTCGTCATCACGAGAAGGCCCCTCCGGGCGTGGAAGCCGACCGCCACCATCGTCGCGTAATGCACCCCATCCAGGTCCTTCCTGACCGCGTCGTTGAGATCGCGCATGAGACTTGCCTGCTCCAGCGCGGTGAGATGCGTCTGCATCAATTCCTGAAGCTTGGTACCCAACGATGCGACGGCGCGCCCGTGGCCGCTCACATCGGCAAGGGCTATGCGAGAGACGATGCAACTGGGACAGACGGAGACGTAGTGCACGTCCCCTCCGGCGTCCCCAGCTTCGAACGGCGCGGAATGGACCCAGATCCTCAGGCCGGGCAGATCCGCGACGCTCGAGGTTCTCTGGTTGCCGGCCCAGGTTTCAGCGCACCGCAAGCGGCGTGGAACTGACATCACTTCCAGCTGATGGCTGCGGCACCGATTCTGTCCCGTTTGGCGTCGGGATGTGAGCCGTGTCGTTCCACAGGCGAATCGCGGGATCCGTAACGTGCTCGTGGCTAAGGCTGCTCAGACTCGCCGTGCTCAGCATCAACGACCGGCCGACAATGGGTTCCGCTCCAATCCAACGCGCGGCCAGCATCCGCAGAAAGTGGCCACTCGAGAACAGCAACACGTTTGCGCCGACCAGACGCAGCCGCTCGACCACGCGATCGGCCCGTGCCGCCACGTCGGCCGGCGACTCGCCGCCGGGGCAGCCGTCGCGGAACAACTGCCAGCCCGGACGCTCGGCGAGGATGTCAACTGAGAGACGACCTTCGTACTCGCCGTAATCCCACTCGAGCAAGTCGCGATCGATCTCAGCTTCGGCGCCGAACCCGGCCAGTTGGCACGTCTGCACAGCGCGACGCAGAGGACTCGTGAACACCTTCGCGAATGTGAGTGCGTTCAGCCGCTCACCAAGCCGGCACGCCAAGTCCTCGCCACGCGCGGTGAGCGGCAGGTCGGTGCGCCCAGTGTGTTGACCGGTGAGCGACCAGGCCGTCTCGCCGTGCCTGGCGAGGTAGATGATCGGAAAGATCTGGCTCATGTGCGCACGGCTCCTAATGGACGGTTGACGCTCTCGAGGCCGTATGCGGCCGCGCCAATCAATGCGGCGCGTGCGGTGATGACGTGAATCGGAACGCGCTCCATCAGGCTCTTGAAGCGCCCCTTGGCGGCGAACGTCTGGACGAACCGAGGTTCCTGCAGCGCACTCAAGATGTGCAGCGCGACGCCGCCGGCCAGGTAGACTCCACCCGTGGCGAAGACCTTCAGGAAGAGATTGCCGGCTTCGCTCGCGAGAATCGACACGAGTATGTCGACGGTCGCCCGGCACAACGGGCTTGGATTCTGGGGGTCGTTGGCTGCACTAATGATCGATTTCGTGCGGTCTTTGGCTGACGCAATCGCTCGGGCCACGTCTGGCGGCTCCACTAACTGTTCCTCGTCGCGAAGATATTCGTAGATGTTGGGAACGCCGATTCCGGAACAGACACGTTCGACTCCGACGTGGCCGAAGCGCTGGAGCAAGTACTTGAGGAGGTGAATCTGCCGTTCGTCGGTCGGCGCGAAATCCGAGTGACCACCCTCCGAGCTGTGCGCCAGATACTGCGACCCATTCCAGGTCAGAAACGATTCGCCCAGCCCTGTCCCTGGCGCGATGACCGCGATAGGACCTGTCGCGACCGGCTCGCCCACATTGAGCGTCACGATGTCGGCCGCCTGCAGCACGGGCACGGACCGCGCGACCGCTTCCAGGTCGTTCATCAGATGCGCGGCTCTCAGGTTCAAGTCCTTGGCGAGCGTCCCTTCATCCATCACCCACGGCAGGTTGGTGGTCTTCACGTGCCCCGCGATCACCGGACCGGCGACCGCGAAGGAGGCGACGTCAACGGACATGTTCACCTGTGTGAGAAACTCAGCGACGATGGCCTGCAGACTGGCATAGTCGGCGCTCCGGACTTCTGTCTGCGCCAGCGGTGTACGAGGCCCGGACTCGGCCGAGTAGATCGCCAGATCCGTTTTTGTTCCGCCGATGTCTCCTGCGATCAGCATGTCCGACTCCTCAATCCTGCGACGTCACCATTGAGTGCGATGCGGCATAGTCAGCGACGTACCGTTCGCTGTTCGGTCTGGAACCGCTCAGTCCATAGAACACGATGTACGCGTAGCAGATCACCGGCACGAAGAAGGCGTGCTGAATGCCAATACGATCCGCGATGACTCCCTGAATGAGAGGCAGAATCGCGCCGCCGACGATGGCCATGTTGAGAATGCCGGATCCCCGTTCCGTCAGACTCCCGAGCTCGGCGACTCCCAGGCTGAAGATGGTTGGGAACATGATGGAGTTGAACAAACCGACGGCGAGAATGCTCCACATGGCAACCTCACCGCTCGTCAGCATGGATACAACGACCAGCAGTGCCGTGCAGACGGCGCACGTGGCAAGCAGACGGCCGGCTTTGATCCTGCGCAGCAGACCCGCTCCAAGAAAGCGCCCGACCATCGCGCCAGTCCAGTAGAACGACACGTGGAATGCCGCGGCCTGTGGCGACAACCCCCCGATGTTCGCCTGACCGAGATAATTCACGAGGAAGCTTCCGATCGAGACTTCTGCTCCAACGTACGTGAAGATTCCGAGCGCGCCGAGAATCAGATTCGGATGGTTCCAGATGGAATCGCCACTGCTTCTGCGCTCCTGGCTGGATGCGGCGGTGGTGATGGTCGGCAGCTTCGACGTCGCGATCACGGCGGCCAGCAACGCCAAGGCGCCGCCGATCACCAGGTAGGGCACTCGCAGGCTGTCAGCTTGTTGCACGCGGTAGAGTTGCAGCGCGTCCGGCGAGAGTGTCTGCAGTTGGGCGATGCTCAACGGCACCACACTCAGGATCAACAGCGCGCCGAGGCTTGGGGCGATCGCAGTGCCGAGCGAATTGAAGGCCTGGGCAAGATCCAGTCGGCTCGAGGCTGTGTCTGGTTTGCCGAGCACCACCACATAGGGATTGGCCGCGACCTGCAGACCCGTGATACCCGCGGCAAGAACAACGAGCGCACCCAGAAACAACGGGAACGAGGCCGACGCTGCAGCTGGAATGAACAGCAGTGCACCGGCGGCCATGCCGACCAGACCGGCGACCATGGTCCGTTGATAGCCGATCGCGGTCACGATCCGTGACCAGGGAATTGAAAACAGGAAGTAGGCCGAGAAGAAGGCAAACTGAACGAGCATGGCCGCCGCGTATCCGAGGTCGAAGATCGACTTCAGATGGGGGACCAGGATGTCATTCAGAGACGTCAGCAAACCCCACATGAAAAACAACGTCGTGACGATGGCGAGCGGACGCGCGTAGTTCGCAGACGTCGTCTGCGTCGCCGTCGTCTTCGTGAGAGGCGAAATCGCAGTCGTCTTCGTCAGCGGTGAAATCGTCATCTCCACCCTAGCCATTGATCAACCTCCGGCTTCACCACCAGGTTTCGAGTTGAACTCCGTACGTCAGGCCGTTGCGCCGATCTCTGAACGGCGTTCCACCGACAAAGCCACGAAGTCCATCGGACCAGTTCGCATAAGTTGCGAATCCGCGAAGAACCGGGCGGCTGAAGAACTGGCGGCCGGCGCCGATTTGCGGGGCGATCGTCAGCTTGCGCAGCCAGCCGTCATACAGGCCCGAGCCGCTGCGTGTGTGATCGAACCCGCCCTCGACCGCCAGAGACAGGAATCTGGTGAAGAAGACCTGAGGCCGTGCGCCGAACGAGATCCAGCGGTCCCACTGGTGCTCCGGATTTCCGTCTCGCGTGCGCTGATAGATCGCGATCGGCATGATCGCGAAGGTGTCGTTCGGCTGGAACAGCATGTGGCCCGTGATCAGGAGCCGCTTGCTGCTGTCGATGAACGCCGTCGGGTCGTCGATGTTCGCGCTGAAGTTGCTTGCCGCGCCGGTTCCGTACTGGACGCCAATCGCCTGGAACCCGCCATGCCAATTCAGACGCTGGTAACGGATGCCGGCCGCGTAGCCGTTGCTGGTTGGAATGTCCGTCCCCGTCGATGTCGTGCCGCCTTGGCTCTCGGCGTAGTCGAACCATCCAGCCCAGACACCTGCCGGTCCCTTCAGATCGTAGAGGCGCACATCGACGTTGTTCTTGATGTAGTTGCCGTTTTGCGTCGCGACGTCGGGCCGGGCGCCGGCGATATAGCCCACGGCCATCTTGGCGAACCCGAGATTCAGGTCTTCGACACCGCCGCCATAGCCGCTCATGTCGAGGGGATAGAAATCGTTGATCTCGACGTGCTGGCGACGGTAGTACCGCTCGCCCGCCCAGAACTTCGCGTCTGGCTGGCTCGCGAACAGATTGCCGCCGCGGGCGAATGCTTCTCTCAGACGAAATTGATCGTTGCCAGTGGGGACCGTGAAGTTCGCGTAGCTCGCGGAGTTCGTGGTGTTGGCCTCGAGCATGACTTCCGCACGAAACCACGCCTTGTCTGTACTGCGTTCGGGGTTGAGCCAGTTGTTGACCAGGATGAACTCGCCGTAGGTCTCGGCTTCGTTTCCCAGCCGGTATTTCGCGCCGGCACCCGGAGCCTGGAAGGCGACCTGCTGTCCACCCCTGTTGTTCAGGCCATATCCGGAACGAAAGTACCCGTGAAATTCGAAAAGGCCGGCCCGCTGCTGCAAATCCGTGATGGCGGTTTCCGCCTCCTGCAGGAGGTCGTACGTCGGCCGCGACGGCAGCTGGCCCTGGAAC
>Ga0209382_10008050_pt1 | contig 13327 bp, 9 predicted proteins | sample SoiMetdeltSBSDD5_FD_187599 | JGI IMG/M metagenome (GOLD analysis project Ga0209382, IMG submission 187599) | Bulk soil microbial communities from a Populus tree surrounding site in Tennessee, USA - Soil MetaG P. deltoides SBSDD5 (SPAdes) (version 2) | ecosystem: Environmental > Terrestrial >... | reverse complement strand
GAATCTCGAAAAAGGCAGCCTCCTCTTTCACTCACCCAAGGGCGCGGGCGGCGGCACCATCAAGTCCGGTGGCGCGTCGGCGGCTGTGTTGGGCACCACGCTGATTGTCGCTGCGACCGACAATGGCGGATTCAAAGTCATCGTGCTTGAAGGTCAGGGCCGCGTCACGTTGCCGAATGGAAGGAGGGTAAACCTGAATGCCGGACAGATGGTTTTCGTGTTGCCGGGTGGCGGGGGTTTGAGCGAAGTGCTGGACATCAACCTGGCGAAACTCGTCGCCGGTTCACTGCTGGTGAAGGGATTCTCACATGAACTGTCTTCGGTGGCCCGGATCGACACGGCGATCAAAAAGCAAGATCGTCAGTTGAAGAAAGGACGCGCGATGGATACCGGCATATCGGCGGACGCATTCGCCGCGTCCTCATCCTCAAACCAGCGCAACGGGCTGAACGCCCTGGACCATAATTCTTACCAGAGTGCCGTTCATCCGGCGCTGACGTCCGCGCAATTGGCCCAGCTTATCCGGGGACAAAACCCGGCGGGCGGTCAGGGTACAGGCGGTCCGGGCGGTGCCGGGATTGTTGTGATCACGGATGTTAAACTCCCGTAAACAAGCGGTCTGGAATCCTCCAGCGAGCGGTCATTAAAACTCCATGGCAAAACTAACAGCTCTAAGCTTCGGCGCGTGTTGCGCTTTGATGATGTGCCGCGCAAATGCGCAAACGCCGGGCGCGATTCGGCAAGTGGACTCTGTTCAAGAACGCCGGCAGATCGAGCAAACCGCGAAGTCCTACGAGGAAAGCGGACCCGCACCGGAACTTTACCCGGGTGAAAGCAGCGATGTCGGACCGCAATCCGTACTGAAACACAAACCGCGCAAGACTTACGTCCAGGCGCTGGCGGACGCGCAGTATTTCTACACCGACAACATGTTTCTCAACGAGCAAGGGAAACAGGAGGCGGATGTACTGGTAAGCACGGCGCAGATCGCGCTTGCGCCAACACCGTACAATTTGGGCCGTGGCAAGCTCGCTCCGCGCCTCGGCTACCGGCATCAGTGGTATTTTTTCGGTCTCGCCTCAGACACGAGTTTAACGGTGTTTGATTTTCAAACGCAAACATTCCGGTCGGCCCGCTTGAGCGAATTCGATTTCAACGCACAAACCATCTTTGCCGACGGGCGCTGGAAGGTCGAGAACTGGACCTTCGAAGCCGGCATTGACTTCACGCGGTTGATGGACACGTCCGATTACGACCAGTTCTATCGCGAATTTGTGCCGCGCTGGGGCGTGCAGCGGCTTTTCCCGCTGAACGAAACGAGGGCATTTTCCGTCGGTTACGAGGGCGATTATCGTTTTTCCGATACCGCTCTTCCTCCGGCTGGCTTTAACGAGGATCTCAACAGTCGGACCGACCATGGCGTTTTTATTGCGTATACGCACGCTCTGTGCAAAAACGCGATCGTCCAGCCCTTCTATCGCTTCAAATACACGCACTTCACCGAGGGCGAAAACCGCGACGATTACCTCAACTCGTTCGGACTCGCGCTCCACTGTTTCTTCACCCCGCAGATCAGCCTCCGCGCTTTTGCGGGCTATGACATCATGAACACGTCCGGAAATTTAGCGCCTGATTACAAGCGGCTCGACGCGGGCGGCGGGTTGAATCTGACCTTTCGCTTCTGACCGCCGCCTGATTACCGATCGCCGATCTGCTGATGGCTCTTGTGATAAATGTGGCACGTTGCGCACGAATCGCTCACTCCCCCGCTCGCACTGTGACACCCCACGCACGAACGCTGGGTCGGTAAAATGATATCCCCTGTATCTTTGCTCGTCGCCGCCTGGTGACACTGGGTGCACGCGACGCCGGAATGTTTCGCGTGAGTGAATTTCCCCCGTGGCAGCCAACGCTCAAAAAGAATCGGCTTCGTAATTTCGGCCTTGCGCTGCGCCCCCGGCTTCACCTCATGACAGTAAGCGCAACCGGGGTACAACGAGTGCGTCGGGCCGCTCACAGAGCCCAACCGTGTTTCCGGCCCACTTGTCGCCGTGCTGAAAAACACGCGCTTTTCGAGATCCTCTCCCGTTGTCACCCGCGCCTGCAGCCGTTGCAACTTCTCGCGCGCGAACTGCTGCTGTTCTTCCGCGCGCGTCATGCCCGAGCGCGCCGCATAATCCGCATACTGCCTCGGCAAACTGTGGAGGAACGCGGAAACAAACTCCGGATTGCCGTGTGGCAACGTCAGGCCGGGCGTTTCAGGATCGAATTGCAGTGAGTGACACACTTGGCAGTGATTTTCGAATTGGATGCGCTGAAAGTACACCCCCGCGGCTTCCGGTTGGTGGCAAAAGGCGCAATCAACACTTTGACCGCTGGTAAGTTTCGGAATGGTTTCACCAGCCAGGTGCAGCGCGTGATTGAACCTGAGCGTGTCCGGATCGCGCAATCGATCCGCGTGTACGCGAAATTCGGGATGATCGCCCGCGAAACGGTGAATGACCCGGGTGAAGCCGCTCGCCGGCCGCGATGTTTGAAAGACGTTTTGCCCCGGCAGGACGCGGGAATGAAACACATCCGGCGGCAAACCAGCGCCCTTGGCGGCGGCAGCGGCCATGACAGCGGCATCACCGTGACAAAAGGTGCAGTGAGCATCCGTTGTGGACGGCATCGGGCCGGCACCGTGATGTTCCGCGTGGCAGAAAGAGCACGAGATGTCCCGCACCACATTGGGTTGATGAAACACATGTTCCGTGTGGCATCTCTGGCAGGATTCATCAATGGCCGTCATCTCCGCCGGCCGTGCGTGGGCCAACCTGATGATCTCAAGCGGACCAGGCGAGGCATGAAACGCGGCGGCGGTCATGCCGCTCGGACCCAGCGCGCCGGCCGTATGGCAAGCGCCGCACGTTTGATCGACCCGGTTACTGCGCGCGTGTTTCGCAAAAGCATCGCTGGAATGGGGCGTCGAGAGTTCACCCGGGTTGATGAACTTCGTTCGTAGCGGCGGACTGCCCAACAAAATCAGCAACACCGCCACGGTTGCTGTCACGACACCGAGCGTTAAATGCCCCCGTCTGGTGCGCAAAGTCGCCACGGGAGAACATTTTGGAATCGGACGGCAGCAGGTGCCGTCGGGGAACGGCCCGGTTTCGCAAACGCCGCCGGGACGGGTGCAGCGCCATCGACCTTTCGCTTCGCCCTCCTTCTTTTCGAGCGCCGGCGCGCACTCGAACGTCGCCTGACAACGGCCCCGGCCACTCGGACCTGGACGGCAAGGCTTGCCTTCCGCGGCGCGGCCGCAGATCCACTTTTGATTCGGGCGCTCGTAGTTCTGCGAATCGAATTCGGGTGCTGGCAATTGCTCGCTCATCGCGCGCCCCCCGAAAAGGCATAGACTAAAACGATGTGCAACAAGGAGAAAATCATCAGGCTGTAAGTCAGCGGAACATGCATGAACAACCACAGCTTCAGGGCCGTTTGCAGCGCGTGGTGATAGTCCAACCCGTCTTTCCGGCGCACCAGTTCCGCGAGTTTCTCAAGCACGGCCCGCTCTTGATCATTGAGGTAGCGACGCAGTTCCTCCAGTTCGACGATGACGGCGTTGAGAGGCTGGCGCGATTCCAACAGATGCCGCCAAAAATTCTTCGGCCCGGCAAAAAACATACTCAATCGACGCGCATACAATTCGGCGATGACCGGGGATCTTGTTTCCGCCCCGAGCACGAGCGCCTCTGCCTGTTGACGCAGGTCATTGCGAATCGCCGGAATTTTCTCATAAATCACTTCGCCGCCACGCGTCGAGAGCCGCCGCGGCAAAACGCGGCTCAGGATCAGGCCCGCGATGCCGCTGACCGTGACCAAAACATAGAGCCAAGCCAGCGTGCCCTCGAACCAGCCGGTGGGAATATGAAAGTTCAGGTGAATCAGAAACAGAACAACTGTGAAGAAACCGGCGTAAACATGAATCTGCATCCAGGCCTCGGAACTGCCGAGCGGCAGGAAAGGTATTCTTTTCCGCGCGTTGTAAACCGCGAGCAGAGTTATCGCGGCAAAGAGCACCCACCCGGTGAGGTAGGCGTAGTTCGGCAGGACGCGGTTGAACCGGCAATGCACCATCACCGCCAATACACTGACAAGCGACAACAGGAAGCTTCCGATCAGAAGTTGGCGACGGAAGCGGGTCATCGTTTCATCCAGTGGGCCAGCGCTTCGAGATCGTTCAGGTTCATGCGCGTGAGCGCGCCGTGCGGGCAGGCCCGTTCGCAGGCGGGGCCGCCGTGATTTTCAACGCACAAATCGCACTTGGTCGCCTTGCTGATGGGCTTGAGGTCTTCGCCGACCATGAACTCCCCGCGTTCGTCGCGGATATCGACCATGCGAATCGCGTCGTAGGGGCAATGGTTGGAACACGCTTTGCAGCCGATGCAGGTGACCGGATTAATCACCACCTGCCCCGCGAACGACTCGCGGTGAATCGCGCCCGTCGGACAACCGATCATGCAAACCGGATCGGCGCAGTGCATACAGGCGTTGGCGATCATCAAGCGCCCGCTCGACGGCCCGTGACGCAGGAAGCGCGGGTTATTGTCGTGCGTCGAAGCGCACGCGCGCACGCAATCGTCGCAGCGAGTGCAACGATCAAGGTCAATCACCATCGCCGCCGTGCCATTGAAGAATCGGTTCTCGGTGAGAAACTCCAACACGTCCCCGCCGACCCTGTCTCGCGCATTTTCATTCGATTTTTCGGCCGCCCGCGCGTCGGGTTCATCCGTCGCAAGGGAAACGGGAGGCGGCAATTCTTTTGCCGGAAGGGTGGGCAGGACAAGTTGTTCCATCACACGCGTCGGCACGATCAGCAGGTGCGTGTACCCGATGGCCCGGAGAGAGTATTGAACGTTTACCGGCTGCTGCGGCTGTCGCCAGTTGTGCGCGATTTCGTCGAAACCAAAGAATTGTCCCGCGCCTATGTAATTCAGCGTGCGCTCGCCGCTGCCGAATTTCCGGCTGACGCGCGCAAAGCCCGCGCGGAGCAGCACGACGCCGTTCGGGTAGTCACCTTCCTGAACAATGACCGGCTCTTTTTCCGGGCGCACCGTGCCGGCTTGCGCGAGGCGTTTGTATTCGCCCGACCAGTCGTAATCGCCGTAGGTTGCGAATTCGATCTGCTCCGCCACCTGATCGAGTTGTTCTTTTGTGAGATGACGGAACATCGGCGTGGCACGCAGATACGAGGCCAGCGCGCGCGCGCGGTAAATCCGATCGATGTGCTGGCGCAACTGATTGTCGAAGCGCATCAAGTCACGCAATCCCTGCCAGCGGATCTCGAGCAATTCAGCACTGTCGCTGGCGGCAAAAATCGTGGAGGTCCGCGGCATGCGACTGAGCGCGGCGATTTCGCCGAAGACATCGCCCCCAGTCATCTCCTCCGTTCGGTGCTTGTCCAGCACTCTTGGCAAATCCTGGAGGAAGACGCGCACTTCTTCGTTTTCATTCTGCCGCGCACCCACGCTTGCGTCCTGGCGCAACTGCGCGCGTTGGAAACTTTCCGGCGGGCGGCGGGCGGACCAGAATTGCGCGAGCGTGCGGAAAATTCCCTTCTTCACCGGCGCTTGCCGGCCAAGCAACGACAGCGGCAGGTCCGGCTTCAGCACGACGCGCGTGGCGCCGGATAAAATCAGAAACGCCGAAGTGCCATAGTCGCCCTGCCGCACGATGATTTCGCCTTTGCGATAGCGTCGGATGCTGGTGTCGTGACACAGTATTTCTCGCAGCGGTGTACGCCTGGGAAATTTTTCCGGCGACATATTACTGAATGGCGGAATGTCGAGCAGGCGATCAACGTCCGCATCGGTCATCGCAGGATCAAACGCCGCATCCCAGCGTTGTGGGCGTTCAACAATTGAAGGCGTGGGAGGCATATTCAGGCATCGAGGACTAAATCGCTTTTCGGACGGCAGATGCAGGTCAGGCAGGCGCCCTGTTCCGGTTCGGCATCCGGCGGTTTCAAATAGTCCACGCTGCCCGATTTAATGGCGACGAGGCACGAGCCGCAACTGCCGGCGCAACAACCCGAATCAATCCGTACGCCCTGCGCCCGGGCGAAGTCGAGAATGTTTCCCGCGCTCTGCTCCCACCGGATGGTTTTTGCGGAACGGCTGAAGGTGACCTGCAGCTTCGAAAGAAAAGCGGTTTCGGTAGCCGCAGGCTCGGCGGTTTTTTTCTTCACCGTGGCGGGCCCGAACGCTTCGAAGTAAACATCCTTCGCCGGCACGCCCCACGCCTCAAGGCCGTCGGTGATGCTTTTCATGAACGCGCCATTACCGCAAAGGTAGTATTCGAAATTGTTCGACGGGAGCAGTTCTTTGAGCAGCTCGATGCTGACTCGACCCTCCTGCTGATAGTCGCGGCCTTTGACATCGTTTGGCCCGGGCCGGCTGTAACAGACATGCACGTGGATGTTCTCGTTCCCGGCGGCAAGCTTTTCCAACTCTGCTTTGTGAATGTGTTCCTGCGTATTGCGAACGCCAAAGAAAAACCACGTCTCCCGTTTGGAGCCGCTGGCGGCAATCGCGTTGGCCATGCAGAGCAACGGCGTCACACCCACGCCGCCGGCGATGAGCACAATTGGGTTGGTCTTCGACATGTCGAGGAAGAAGTGACCGGAGGGCGCCTTGACGTTAAGGATGTCGCCTTCCTTCAGCACGTCGCAGAAGTAACTCGAGGCCGCACCCGGCGGCAGGTCGGGCTTGTCTGGCGGCGATTTTTCCTTCTTGATCGTGACGCGGTAATAATCGGAACGATGGGGACCATCGGAAATGGAATAACAGCGAACGAGCGGCTTGTCGCGTCCCGGGATGTCGAGTTGAAAGGTGAGATATTGCCCCGGCTTGAATGGCGAGAGTGATTTGCCGTCGTGCGGTTTCAGATAAAACGAGCAAACGTCCTCACACTCACGGATTTTTTGGGCGACGGTGAACTTCCGATAGCCGTTCCAGAGCAGTTTGCCTTGCTCGACCGCCTGACAACGAAGTTTGATTTCCTGTACCTGGAGACGCAATCGATCCAAAGCCACGCGCTGCTGCGTGCGATCGTAGTACAGCCGCAGGAAGCCCCGGCCAATTGCGATGAGGGTCTGGATCAACAACGCCCCGACGAGAACCCACCCGACGGTCAAACTGAGACTGTCCCACGCAACCGCATGGAGTGTGTCAAATAGGGATTGCATCGAGACTTCGCCTCAACTAACAAATTTACCGTGTCGCGTAAACCTCTTAGTTACCCCTTGCACAACTTTCGCATTCCCGTCGTTATCGCGACCTTGGGATTTTTGGCTCTTCGTAGCGGCGGCGCGGAACACGCTCAAGCCGGCGGCGCACCCAGATTTCTCGGCGCCACATCCTGCAGCTCTTCCGGGTGTCATGGCGGCGGCGGGAAAAACCAGAATCAATATCTGATCTGGTTGGCGCGGGATTTTCATTCGCAACGCCCGGTTGCAACCCTCACCACGGCGCGTTCCAAACAAATAGCCGACGCCTTGCGAATCAAAGAGCCCACGACGGACACTCGCTGCGCGTCCTGTCACTCGCCGTCGCACGAAGTCCCCCAGGCGCTGCGGGCGGAAGCTTTCAAGATCAGCGAGGGTGTTTCGTGCGAAACTTGTCACGGCCCTGCGGAAAACTGGTTGCGATCGCATACGCGACCCGACTGGACTCATGCCGACCGGGTGTTTGCCGGAATGCGCGACCTCAAAAGCCTTTACGTGCGCGCCAATACCTGTGTCGCGTGTCATCAAACTGTGGCGACGCCGCTGCTCAAGGCCGGCCACCCGGAGCTGATTTTTGAACTGGACGGGCAGTGCGCTTCCCAACCCCGACACTGGCGGGAAAGGACGAACTGGAATGGCGCTCAAGCGTGGCTGATTGGACAGGCCGTGGCCCTGCGTGAAATGAGTTGGCAACTGTCGCGCGAGGCCGAGCCGGACCAAAAGCTGGTGGCTCGCTGGAGCGCGCTGCTGTGGCTGCTGCAAAAACTCGAGGGACTCGACGTGGAATTCCCGGCGCTTGGTAAAATCCCCGCCGAGGCCGCCTCACAAAACTTCCTAGTGACTCTGAAGGCCGGCGATGAACTCGCGCAGCGTGTTTCCACGTCCCAATGGACAGACGAGATGTCACGCAAGGCGCTCAAAACACTGGCTTCGACCAGCAACGATTTCGGGCAAGCCGGCACGGCGCTTCAGTTTCAAGCACGCCGCGCCGAACGGCTGGTTTTGGCCTTGGACAGGTTATTCGCTTCCTGCAGGTCTGCTCACCCAGCCAGTTCTGCTGATGCCAATTTAAGTCGCCTGTTCAGACAGGTGCAGTCTCTGCCGGAGTTTAATGCCTCCGAATTTGCCGACGTACTGAATCAAGTATCGCGTTCCTTGGAGGAGTGATTTTTCAACCAATCCGCATTTGCGGAAAGAGCAGCGCAGAGATCACGGCGGGATCTACGGCAGCCGCGCGGCGCAATAGAACGCTGCCGGCTGCTTCCGGATGAGCCGACTAATGAATCCGCCACGCTGACGGTTTAGAGCTTCCAGCCCTTGCGATATTCGCGTTGGACGTATTGGTCCGCTGCCCGGGTGTTTTTGGCCTTCATGTTCGGGCCATCCCAGTCGAGCTTCACGCCCGCGCGGAGGGCAACACAGCCAAGGAGGATGATCTCGGTGAGATACGCCGCGATGTCGAAGTTCGAGTAAGGCACCGGCCCGCCTTTGCATCCGGCAATCCACTCGAGGTGATGCCGTCGGTCGGTATCCGGATCGAGCGTGTTCCGGGGAATGGTCTGGGGTATTCCGGAAACCGCTCCGTGCTTGGTGTAATCGATGTATTCCTTGTCGTCCTTGAGCTTGATGTAGAACTTCGCGCCGTAATCGTCCGGTGAGAACAGCTTGCCTTTGTCGCCGACGAGGAGGCAGCCGCTGCCGGGAACTTTTTCCAGCATCTCCGCGACATCACCCGTAATCTCCTTCGGTGGTTTGTTATTACCGTCGTGAGCGTAGTGATCGTTCGGGCGAGGATTCCCGCCGTCATACCACCAGAACGTGGCCGGCACCAGCCCTTCCCGTTCGGGAAACTGGAATCGAATCTTCGACTTGAGCGGATAGCTTTCCTTGTTGATCCCGGAGGATTCGGCTGCCACCTCGGTGGGATAACCGAGCTTGAGCGCGCGGAACGGCATGTTGGCGGTGTGACACGCCATGTCGCCGAGCGCGCCGGTGCCGAAATCCTGCCAGCCGCGCCATTTGAAGGTGTGATAGGTGTCGGCAACGTAGGGTCGCTCCGCCGCCGGCCCCAGCCAGAGGTCCCAGGCCAAAGTGCTCGGCACCGGATCGACTTTGTTCGGGCGGTCCATGCCTTGCGGCCAGATCGGACGGTTCGACCAGACGTGCACCTCGCGGACCGGCCCTAGCACACCGGCCTGGATGACTTCCACCGCGCGGCGCAGGCCGCTCTCCGAACTGCCCTGGTTGCCCATCTGAGTCACAACCTTTTTCTCCGCGGCGACCTTCCGCATCTGTCGGGCTTCGTAAACCGAGTGGACGAGGGGCTTCTGGCAATAGACGTGTTTGCCCATCTTCATGGCCATGATGGCGGCCGCGGCGTGGCAATGGTCCGGCGTGCTGACGATGACGGCGTCGATGTTCTTCATCTCCTCCAGCATCTTCCGGAAGTCCTGGTAGGTCTTGGCGCTGGGATACTTTTGCTTGCGACTATCCAGGGTCTTCTGGTCCACGTCGCAGAGCGCGACAATGTTTTCGGTGGCGCAATGATCCGTGTCGCTCGATCCTTTGCCGCCGGCGCCGATGACGGCGATGTTGAGCTTGTTGTTCAGGCTTTGCCCGCGCAGGAAGTAGGGGCCGGTCAAAGCCGCAGCCCCGATGACGGTCGAGTATCGCTTGATAAACCGACGGCGGGAGATTTCGTGCTTAAAAGAGCTTTCGTGGATTTTCATGCCCTTTGGAATACGCCCGACGCTGGATCGACTCAAGATTTATTTAAGCGATGGCGGCGGAATGGGATTCCGGCGCCAACGCGGGTCAGGCAAACAGGCAGATCAGGCAGCAGGCTGGCAATTAACCGTTTGCCCAAAGCCGGTGCCTTTGGTATTCAAACCCCGCATTGAATTCACGTCCAAACACTGGAACCAAAGAAATGAACCAGACCTTGTCGCTTTTGTCACCGCAGTGTTCGTTGGTTGTGTCGCTGTGCGCGCTCGTCGCGATCCAGACTCTGTCCAGGCCGGGAAGGTGTTTTGCCGCCGAAACGGCGCCCCTGCCCCTGGAGTTGCCCCAGGCCGGATACGCAGGCACCCCGAAAGAAATGCCCCCGGACACCACCGCGGAAAAGCCGAGCGACAAACCGCGTCCGCCGTTTATGGCGCCGAAGGGGGTCAAGAATGTCGCTCTCGGAAAACCGGTGACGAGCAGCGATTCAGCTCCGATTTCGGGCGAGTTGAAACTCATCACCGACGGCAAGAAAGAGGCCTACGACGAGAACGTGGTGATCCTCCGCCGCCGCACGCAATGGGTCCAGGTGGATCTTGGCGCCAGTTACAGCATCTCTGCGGTCGTTCTCTGGCACGAACACAAAACTCCGCTCATTTACCGCGACGTCGTGGTGCAGGTCTCCGATGATCCGGAATTCAAGGCCAACGTGGTGACGCTGTTCAACAACGATCAGGACAACAGCTCGGCGGTGGGAATCGGGACCGACCGCGAGTACTTTGAAAATTACGAAGGCAAGCTGATCGATAGCAAGGGCGCCAAAGGCAGGTACGTCCGCTGTTACAGCAAGGGCAGCACGGACAGCGCGCTCAACTGCTACACCGAGCTGGAGGTTTACGCCCTGCCGGCGCAATGAACCGGCGCTTCGCGCTGGGATGGCTGGTGATCGTTCTTGCGGCGCTGGCGTTGCGGATTCCGCAACTGGACCTTCGGCCGATGCACAACGACGAAGCGGTTAACGCAATCAAGTTCCGCGATCTGTGGGAAAAGGGTGAATACGTTTACGACCCGCATGAGTATCACGGCCCCACTCTTCACTACTCCACACTTGCGTCCACTCGGCTGAATCGCTCACAGGATTACGATCAGTTTACCGAGGCCACATTCCGATTCGTGCCTCTGGTCTTTGGAGTGGGTTTAATCCTTCTGCTGCCTCTTTTGGCGGACGGCCTGGGCAGGGCCCAAGCGATTTGCGCCGCGGCGTTGACTGCCATTTCGCCGGCGATGGTCTTCTACAGCAGATATTTCATCCACGAGATGTCGCTGGTGTTCTTCACCGGACTATTGCTCGCGGCGGGCTGGCGTTACTGGCGCACCCGGCGGATCGGGTGGTGTCTCCTTGCAGGCGCGAGCCTCGGACTGATGCATGCCACCAAAGAGACGTTCGTCCTCGTCGCGGCCGCATTGGCCGGAGCGGTCACTTGCACTTTTGCGTGGGGCCGTTGGGTGGACGGCCGCCAAGCGGAGATCAAACCCAACCTGAACGTGAAGCACCTGTGTGCGGGGCTCACGGTCGCGCTGATCGTTTCGGTGATGTTCTTTTCCTCATTTCTTACCAATGCCAGCGGTCCGCTCGATTCGATTCGAACTTTTTTCACCTGGATCAGCCGCGCCGGTGGAAATTCGCCGCACAATCATCCGTGGTATTTCTACTTTGAACGGCTGGCTTTCTTCCGATCCGGGAATGGTCCGATCTGGAGCGAGGGGCTCATCCTGCTTCTGGCGGGCATCGGCCTGGTCTCGGCATTGAAACGGCGGGCCGACGCCCGGCCGGATTCGATCCTCATTCGGGTGGTCGCGTTTTACACCGTCTTGCTGACTCTCATCTACACGATCATTTCCTACAAAACGCCATGGTGTTTCCTCGGGTTTCTGCACGGGATGATTCTGCTGGCAGGCGTCGGCGCGATGGCAGCAATCGGGTTTTGGAGACAGCGGTGGCCGAGAGTCCTGACCATCGCTGCGCTCGTGGCGGCGGTCGTTCATCTTGGCTGGGAGGCCTGGCGCGCCAGTTACGTTTACGCCGCCGACCGCAAGAACCCCTACGTTTACGCGCATACGTCGCCGGACCTCCGCAACCTGGTTGAAAAAGTGGAAGCCCTCGCGCGGGTCCATCCGCAAACCAGGCGGATGCTGATCAAAGTCATGGCTGCGGACCGCGACTACTGGCCGCTGCCCTGGTATTTGCGCCGGTTCAAACAGGTCGGCTGGTGGGACCGGATTCCGGACGATCCGCTGGCGCCGGTGATGATCGTTTCTTCCAGATTCGGAGCGGCCTTCGACGAGCGCCCCAACAAGACCCATCTGATGGCCGGCTACTTTCAGTTGCGCCCGCAGGTGTTTCTCGAGTTATACGTCGAGATCAATTTGTGGCGGGCTTACATCCAGTCGCTGCCGCCGAAACAAGAGTGAGGGCTGCTTCTTTCCCCTCACCCCTGCCCTCTCCCTTTGGGAGAGGGAGAATCGTTCACCGGCTTGGTCTCGGTTCGCCATGAGGCGTTGGCTGGCGGGGCATCGGAAGTGCAGAGAATCGTGCAAGAAACTATGAAAGCTCACAAAGTTGGAATCATCGGCGGCAGTGGGTTGTATCACATCGAAGGGTTCACAAGGCAAAAATGGGTGAAGGTTAAAACCCCTTTCGGCTCGCCTTCGGACAGCCTATTGACCGGACGATTGGCCGGTCGCGACGTGGTTTTCCTGCCGCGACACGCGCGCGGGCATCGCATCCTGCCGGGCGAGCTGAATCACCGGGCCAACATCTGGGCGATGAAGAAACTCGGCGTCGCCTGGATCATTAGCGTCAGCGCCGTTGGTTCGCTGCAGGCGCGCTATCAACCGTGCGACATTGTGCTGCCGAATCAGTTCATCGATCGCACTAAAAAGTCGCTCGAACACACATTTTTCGGGAAAGGCATCGTCGCACATATCGCATTTGCGGATCCGATCTGCGAGGAGCTTCGCCAGTTGTTGCTGCAAACCTGCCGCACCGTCGGAGCGCGCGTCCACGACGGCGGAACCTACGTGAACATGGAAGGGCCGGCTTTCAGCACGCGGTCGGAGTCGATGACCAATCACAACCAGGGCTACGACGTGATCGGCATGACCAATCTTGGCGAGGCCAAGTGCGCGCGCGAGGCGGAGATCGCTTATGCGACGATGGCGATGGTGACCGATTACGATTGCTGGAAAGCGGACGAGGCACATGTGACCGTCGAGATGGTGATTGCCAATCTCCAGAAGAACGCGGCCCAGGCCAAGGAAATCGTCACTCACGTCCTG
>Ga0209382_10008048_pt1 | contig 13331 bp, 10 predicted proteins | sample SoiMetdeltSBSDD5_FD_187599 | JGI IMG/M metagenome (GOLD analysis project Ga0209382, IMG submission 187599) | Bulk soil microbial communities from a Populus tree surrounding site in Tennessee, USA - Soil MetaG P. deltoides SBSDD5 (SPAdes) (version 2) | ecosystem: Environmental > Terrestrial >... | reverse complement strand
GCGGCGCTTTGACCATGGTGAAAGATTTGTTCGACACTGCAGGCGCAGGACAGGACGCTGAATTGTTCAACTTCACAACCGATGTAGACAGCGGCCAGCGCGCCGAAATCCGGATCATGCAAAACATGCTGGAGAAAAAACCTTTAAAGGATAAACGATGAATCGAGCACATACCATGGCTTTCCGTTTACTCGTAGGCTCCCTTCTTTTGTTGTCGTGTTTTGTCGGCAAGATGCAGGCGCAAACGCCCACATCTCAGGAGTCAACGAAGGCAGCAAACGCTAAACCCGACCAAAAGAAAGCAGAAGAGGATCCGGCGGCGCCTGAGTCGGCGCCGCCGCTCCCCGCCGGAATGACCGGCTCAGACGCCAACGACCCGCGGGCCAAACTGAAACCGGGAATGTATGACGCAGGAGAAGTATCGATGGGCATTAAGCACCTCCTGCTACTCAAGAAACCCGGTCCGTTTCAACTCGACTCGGCTGATCCTAACGATCCAAAAGTGCAGAAGACATTGGGTTTGCTCGGCGTTGCCGACGCCTCAAAGATGCCTAAGCCGTTCCAACTAGTTTTCGCTCAACTGGCGTTTGCAAACTCGGACCTTGCTTTCCAAGCAAACCATCTGTTTCAGGGTAATTTCTATGGTGTCAATATCTATGACATCTCCAATCCCGCTAAGGCCCAGTTGGTAACGTCGATGGTTTGTCCGGGTGGGCAAGGGGATGTGTCGGTTTACAAGAACCTGATGTTTATGTCGGTCGAGATGCCAAACGGCCGCCTCGATTGCGGCGTACAGGGATTTCCACCGGGACCTCCGCCCTCCGCCGGCGAAGAGAAAATGATGACTCCGCCAGCGCCGCAAAAAGATCGGTTCCGCGGCGTAAGGATTTTCGATATATCAGACATTAGGAATCCCAGGCAGGTAGCTGCAGTGCAAACTTGCCGCGGCTCGCACACGCATACTCTTGTAGTCGATCCGAAGGATAAGAACAACGTCTATATCTACGTATCTGGCACATCGTTCGTGCGTCAAGGTGAAGAGTTGGCCGGGTGTTCAGGAGAAGCGCCGGATAAAGACCCGAACACGTCGCTGTTTCGCATTGATGTAATCAAAGTCCCGCTGGCTGCGCCGCAGAATGCGCAGGTGGTGTCCACTCCTCGTGTGTTTATCAATCCCCGCACAGGCGCGCTCAACGGCTTGAGCAACGGAGGCGCCCATGGCAAAGCTGGCGAGGCCTTGGAGAAGCCAAGCGACAGCAACCAGTGTCATGATATTACAGTGTACTCCTCGATGGGGTTGGCCGCGGGCGCCTGCTCCGGAAATGGAATCCTGCTGAACATAAAAGACCCCGTGCATCCGAAGCGTCTGGACGCCGTAAACGATCCGAACTATTCATATTGGCACTCGGCCTCGTTTTCAAACGATGGGACAAAGGTCGTGTTCACCGATGAGTGGGGAGGGGGAATGGGCGCGCGTTGCCGTCCCAACGATCCGAGCAAATGGGGCGCCGACGCGGTGTTTCGTTTGAAGGATAACAAGCTGAGTTTCGCGAGCTACTACAAGATGCCGGCGGCGCAGGGCGACACCGAGAATTGTGTGGCGCACAACGGTTCGCTCATTCCAGTCCCCGGCCGGGATATAGAAGTGCAAGCCTGGTACCAGGGTGGCATCTCTGTTATGGACTTTACCGACGCGGAGCATCCGGTTGAAATTGCCTATTTCGATCGTGGGCCAATTGATCCACATATGCTCATACTGGGTGGCGACTGGTCCGCCTACTGGTACAACGGACACATCTACGCTTCGGAGATCGCCCGCGGGCTGGACATCTTTGAACTAACCCCAAGCGAGTTTCTGACCCAGAATGAAATCGCCGCCGCGAAAACGGTGCGAGTGACTGAGCTCAATGTGCAGAACCAGCAAAGGATCGAGTGGCCAGCTCAGTTGGTAGTAGCCAAGGCTTATCTGGATCAGTTGGAGCGATCGCAGGCTTTGCCGGCGGACCAGATCGCCGCCGTGCGGAACGCGATTCAAAGCGCAGAGAGCTCGAATCTGAATCGAAGGGAGCTCGCAAAACTCCAGAGCTTCGCACGGTCGCTGAAAGAAAGCGCCCGAATGACCAAGAGCGCGGTAGACTCGAAGCGATTGCAGGCTCTGGCGGAAATCCTACAGCGCCCCGCAAAGTGAGCCGCCGCCTAGAATCTGCCGCGCCAGAGTGACTTACAGCCTTTTCGTATTGGGTATGCAGAGCGTCGACGTGGAGGGTTTGGAGTGAGTCCTCGCCGCTTTGCGTAGTGTGAAAACTAAAGCGGCGAGGGCTGATACTTGTGGCAAACTCCTATAGCGCCGGAGGCGCGAGGGATATTAGCCGGCGCCGGAGCGAAGCGTAGGCGCCGGAAACGCCACGACAGCATAACGCGCCCTGAAAGGGCGCCGGACCTGGATTGGTCCTGTTGCGAATTCCGGTCCGGCGTCCCTGCCGGGACGCGAACAATCTTCTTCGACTTGTCCCGGTGATTGCGCTCGGGCTCCACCACCGGCTAATTTCCGTCGCCCCTCCGGGGGCGGAAAATAACTTCGCGGAGTTTGCCAGCAGTATCAGCCCTCAAGGCGCTACATACGCTGCTGCGCCCCTGAACACGCAGCTGGAAACCGCTGTAATTGATTGCGCGAAAAACTAGGCCACAAATGTCGGCGATCACCCTTGCGAGCGGGAGATGCCCAGCTTTTGCATCTTTGATTGAAGCGTCGTGCGTTTCATTCCCAGGCGGGCCGCCGCGCCGTTGGGACCGCCGATCACCCAGTTGGCCTCGTCGAGCGCGCGTATGATATGGCCGCGTTCGGCGTCTTCGAGCGTGGAGATCTTCACGGGGGCGGCGGGCGCCGATGATTTCAATTCGGAGATCGAGACCTCAAGTTCCGGGCCAAGCGTCAGGACGACGGCGCGTTCGATGAAATGTTCGAGTTCGCGGACATTGCCGGGCCAGCGATAGTTTGTAATCGCCGTCATGACTTCGGCCGGGATGGCTTCGATGCGTTTCTTTAAACGCCGCGCGTATTTTTGCGTGAAGAACCTTGTCAGCGCGGGAATGTCTTCGGCCCGCTCGCGCAAAGGCGGAATCGTGATCGGGAAGACGTTGAGCCGGTAATAAAGATCGCTGCGATATTTTTTGTCCGCGACCAGTTGTTCCAGGTCTGCGTTGGTCGCCGCGATCAAACGGACGTCAACCTTCTGAGTCCGGGCGCTGCCCAACCGCTCGAATTCCTGTTCCTGCAGTACGCGCAGCAGCTTCGGCTGCAACTCAAACGGGATGTCGCCGACTTCATCCAGAAAGAGCGTGCCTTTGTTCGCCAACTCGAATCGCCCGGCGCGTTGCGCGATCGCGCCTGTGAACGCGCCCTTCTCGTGGCCGAACAGTTCGCTTTCGAGCAGCCCGGTCGGTATGGCCGCGCAATTGATTTTGACCAGCGTGCGTTCGTTGCGCCCGCTCAGAGAATGGATCGCGCGGGCGATCAGTTCCTTGCCCGTGCCCGTCTCACCGCGGATCAAAACGGTGGAATCGGTTGGCGCCACAGTTTCGACCTGTTTGAGAATGCGTTTGAACGACTGGCTTGCGCCGATCAACTCCTCGAAGTTGTGTTCGGTGCGGATTTCGTCTTCGAGGTAGAGTTTTTCGCTGGCGAGCTTGTTCTTGAGCGCGTCTATTTCGCGGTAAGCCAGCGCATTTTCAACCGCGATGGCGATCTGCCCGGCGATCTGTAGGAACAACTCCCCGTCGTCCGGTGTAAATACGGCCTCTCTTCTGCTGGCGATAGTCATGACGCCGATCACGCGGTTGTGACGAAGCAGCGGCGCCGTACAGCTCGATCTCAACCCCTGTTCGACGGAGCGCCTGACCATTTCTGAAGAAAACTTCTGCGCGTCACCCGGCCCGATGATCACAGCTCGCTTCGTGGTTACGGCCAGTTCGGCGGGAGTTCCTTCGATCGGCGTCACCATCCCTTCCTCAAATAGGTTCAGACCATCTGGGCTGTCTATCGCGTAAGCGCCCAGCTCCTTCTTCCGCTCATCGTAAAGTCCCAAAATGGCGAAATCGTGCTGAAACACCTGGCGAAGACTGGCGGAGACTGCGCGAAATAGCGCGGGGGGATCGAGCGCGGAGGCAATGGCGTTGTTCAGATTGAGAAGCAATTGCAAGCGATCAGACTGGCGTTTCGCTTGTTGTTCGGCCACGCGCGTCCGCTCAAAGTTCAACGCGTTCTCGACCGCGATCGCGATCTGATTGGCGCTCTGACGGAGCAGTTCGATGTCCTCGGCGGAAAAGGCGTTTGGGCGTTTGCTCGCGACGCCCAGGGCCCCCAGCTTGCGGCCGTGCGCGATGAGCGGAATGTTGCCACAGGATCTGAGTCCGGCGTCGTACGAACGTCTGGTGAAGTCGGAAGGGAACCTCTCCAAATCATATTCATCCAGAAAGACCGGCTCGCCCGACGTAAAGGCCAGTCCCATAACGCTGCCTTCAAGCGGAACCAGATAGCTCTCCTCCACGAGTTCCATTTGCTCCGGGAAGTCTGTCATGACGAGGCGAAGTTTGTCGCTTTCAGGCTCATAGAGCGCAATGCCCGTGGTGTCATGCGGCGACATCTCGCGCAGGGAGCGTGAGATAACCTGGAGCAGTTCATGGAGATCGAGTTGTGAAACGACCGCGTTGTTGATGCGCAAGACCAGGCCCAGGTGGTCGAAGTGGCGCCTGGCTTCCTGCTCGGCCTTACGCGCCCGCTCGAAATTCAGCGCGTTATCGACTGCGATGGCGATCTGAGCGGCGACTTGAGCGAGCAATTCCTGCTGATCTTCAGGGAACGCGTCTTCGCGAAGACTAGCCACGCCCAGCACGCCGAGCTTGCGGCCATGCACGATGAGCGGGACACAACCGCCCGATTTGACGCCGAGCTCGGTAAACCGTTTATTGAAATCAGAGACGGCGTCTTCCGAGCCGGGGCGATTGGTGAAGACCGATTGGCCGGTAGTGAACGCCTTTCCCCCCAGGCTGCCTTTGAGTGGGACCGGCGTCCCCTCGGGAATGACGAACTGCTTGTCGGGGAAATCGTACGCGTAGGCTCGCAGCTGATTGGTGTCGGGGTCATAAAGTGACAAGCCGGCGATGTCATGATGCAACACTTCGCGCAGGCACGCCGCGGTGACGCTTATCAGGTCTCGCAGATCGAGCCGCGATACGATAGCGTTATTGATCTCCAGCATCAGGCGGAGCCGGTCGTATTGGCGTTTCACTTCCATCTCGGCCGCGCGCGCGCGCTCGAAATTGAGGGAGTTCTCAACCGCGATGGCGATCTGAGTGGCGATCTGGCCGAGTAGTTCGATGTCTTCTTCGGTGAAGGCGTCTTCACGGAAACTCAACACGTCCAGCGTGCCCAACGCCCGGTCGCGCGAGATGAGTGGCACACTGCAACTGGATTTGAACCCTGCCGCGACTACGCGTTGCACGACCTCGTGGGGAGACTCCAGTTGGTCGATGCGCTGGAGCACCACCGTCTTCCGTGAAGTAAAGGCCTTCCCCGACGCCGTCCCCATCACGGGAATCAGGTCGGCCATCCCGAAGAACTCCCGATGTAGCGTGTGGTCCAGCGCCTGGACGCGCAACTGGCCGCTGTCGGCGTCGTAAAGCGCCATCCCGGCGAAATCGTACGGCAGCACGCGGCGAAGGCCCGCGGAGATGGCTGCCAGCAACTCCGGCAAGTTGAGGTTGGAAACGACCGCGTTGTTGATGTCGAGCAGCAGTTGCAGGCGCTCAGACTGGCGTTTCGCATGCTCCTCGGCCTTACGCGCCCGCTCGAAGTTCAGCGCGTTATCCACGGCGATCGCCGCTTGATTTGCGATCTGACACAACAATTCCTTATCGTCATCGGAATAGGCGAACTCGCGCTTGGAGGCGAAGCCCAGGACTCCCAGCTTACGACCCTGCGCGATGAGCGGAATGTTGCCGCCCGATATGTAACCGAGCTCATAACCCCGCCTGTCATAATCGGAAATCAAACTGTCTGAATCGGCCTTGTCCAAGAAGGACGGCTGACCGGAGGTGAAGGCTAATCCGGGGAGAGTGTTTTCGAGCGGGATTCGGAGCCATTCTTCGTTGACAATCAGCTCCGACGATAAATCGAATGCAATAGTGCGCAGTTGGCCGCTTTCCTGATCGAACAGGTTCACCCCAACGATGTCATTTCGCATTACTTCGCGAATGCTGGAAGAGATGACCTTAAGAATTTCCCCCAGATCAAGTTTCGAAACCACTGCGGTGGTGATCTTCAGCATCAGTCGCAGGTGATCGAGACTGCGCGCCAGCTCCCGTTCCGCCTCGCGCGCCCGCCCATAGTTGAGCGCGTTATCGACCGCGATCGCCACCTGATTGGCGACCTGAACCAAAAGCTCCCTGTCGTCGTCAGAAAGAGAATTCTCGCGCTTGCTGGCGACACCCAGGACGCCCAGTTTACGCCCCTGCGCGATCAGAGGAATGCTGCCGCCCGATCTGTAGCCATCTTCGAGAATCCGCCTGGAATAATGGGAATTGAATCTTTCCGGATCAGGTTTATTGAGGAAGACCGGCTGGCTGGTGGTAAAGGCCAGCCCGCCGGGTGTGCCTTCTAAAGGGATCGAGATCCCCTTATCCCTGAAGGGATGTCCTGATGGGAATTGAGTCGAAAATGCGATCAGTTGTTCGCTTTTCTGGTCGTAAAGGCCTACGCCGGCGGTGTCACAACCCATCTCCTCGCAAATAGTGGCGGAGATGACGTCCAGCAGTTCCTTCAAATTTAGTTGTGAAACCACAGTATTGGTGAAGCGCAGCATCAGCCTGAGGTGATCGAGCTTTCGCTCCAACTCCCGTTCCGCCTCGCGCGCCCGCTCGAAATTGACCGAATTCTCGACCGCGATGGCGACCTGATCGGCAACCTGGGTGAGCAGCTCCAGATCCTCTTCCGTGAACCTGTCCTCCTTTGCGCTACCCACCCCCAAAATGCCGAGCTTTCGGCCGTGTGAAATGAGCGGCGCCAGACAGGCGGAGTTCCGGCTGCCCTCGGTCGCTCGTTGCCCCGGATCAACGGGGAAGCGCTCCGGGTCCGGCCGCTTGAGCAGAAGTGGTTGCCCCGAGGTGAACACTAAACCGGCGGGAGTCCCTTCCAAAGGCATCGCCATCCCTTTCTGAAAAGCGACGAAACCTTCGTAGGCGACGTTCTCGTACTCTCGCAACAGGTTATGTTCGGGTTCGTAGAGCGCGATTCCCGCCGCCTCGTGTGGCAGGATGCCGAGCAGGCTGGCGGAAATCGTTTTCACCAGGGCGCCGAGTTCAAGGTGCGAAACGATCGCGTTGTTGATGTCCAGTAACAGCCGGATGCGGTCCCGCTCGCGCGCCGCCCGCCGTTCGGCCTGACGCGCCCGATCGAAACTGAGCGCGTTTTCAACCGCCAGCGCGATCTGACCGCCGATCTGGGTCAGTAGCTCCGCGTCCGATTCGGAGAAGGCTTCCTCGCGCAAACTCATGAGGGTCAGGACGCCGACCGCTTCCCCGTGCGCGATCAGGGGCACGCTGCAACCGGATTTCACTCCTTCGGCGCGAAGAATTTTTACGAGAGGCGTGGAGGCGAACCTTTCTTGTTCAAGATTGCGGACGATCACAGTCCGCCGCGAAGTGAAGGCCAACCCCGCGGGGGTCCCTTCCATTGGGAAGACCACTCCCTCTTCGAGGATGTCTTTATCTATGGGAAAGTCGAGCGCGTGCGCGCGCAACTGCCGGCTCTCAGCATCGTACAGCACTAACCCCGCGAAATCGTGATGGATCACTTTGCGAAGGCATGGGGAGATTGCGCGCAGGAGTTCCCGAAGATCGAGGTGTGAGGCCACCGCGTTATTAATTTCGAGCAGCAGTTGCGAATGGTCGCGGTCCCTCGCCGCTCGCCGCTCGGCGGATCGTACGTTTTCAAAATTAATCGCATTGTCAATGGCGACCGCAACCTGCCTGGCGACCTGCGTCAAAAACTCCAGATCGTCATCGTTCCAGACCACATTCTTCACACTCGCGAATCCCAGCGCGCCCAAACGTCTGCCTGCCGAAGTGAGCGGGAGGGCGCAATAAGAATTCACGCCATTCTGACGCGCCCATTTGTTGAACTGAGGAAAGCGGGTTTCCCGCGCGGCGTCCTGAATGATCAATGGCTCCTGCGTCTTCCAGGCCCATCCGCTGGGGACGTCATCGACCGGCATTTCAGCGGGACCGATCAATCCCTCGGGCTGAGGCGGTTCAAGCATGTGGATGCGCATGACGTCCCGCGCCGGATCGTAGAGAAGTGTCGAGACCCAGTCGAAATCAACCACTTCGCGCAAGTGCTGCGCGAGGTTGCGGAAAAGCGATGTAAGGTCGCGATTCGAAGCTATGGCTTCCGAAATCTCCAGCAGCGTCTGATACTGATGGATCCTCACTTTATCGCTTTGTCGCTGAGTCTCCAGGCTCATATGATCCTTCCGGATGAAATGTTGATAGGTTAAGCGCCGGGAATGGCAAGCGCATCATAGCACACACGAACTGATCAAGAGCCATTTCCATATCCGCCGTCAATGGCGGCGTCAACCAGACCGATCCGCCGCCGATCTTCGGTCCACGGGGCATCGCTTCTCAGGTTTACAACATTCCACTCGTCAATCGAGTTCATCCAGCGTCAGCTTGAAACTCGGCGCGAACGTATCCATGAAGTATTGCGCCTCCGGAAGATTGAGCGCTTCGATAGCGGTTCTGATCGCCCTCTCCGCCTTCGCGAATTCCTGATTGCCCGCGCCGATCTCCTCCAGACACTTGATGTAAGCGCAAAGCTTGTCCGCCGCCTTCACCAATTCCCAAGACTCGCGGTCGGCGTTTTCGGCGATGAAAAGAGCCCGGTAATCCTCTTTCAGGGCGTCGGGGACCATGTCGAATAGCTTCTTCGCCGCCGCAGATTCGATCTCTTTATACGCGGCGCTGATCTCGGGATTGAAGTTCTTGACGGGCGTGGGAAGGTCGCCGGTCAGCACCTCGTTGGCGTCGTGATACAGCGCCAGCGCGGCCGTTCTTTCGGGGTTCACGCTTCCGTTGAACAATCTGTTTCGGATGATGGCAAGCGCGTGAGCGATCATGGCGACACGCAGACTATGCTCTTGGATGTTCTCGGGGTAGGTGTTATGCATCAATCCCCATCGCCTGATGAACTTCATCCTTGAAAGATAAGCGAACAAGTGACTCATTTTGAACATTCCTCTTATTGAGAGTGGATTGGGCCGAGGCGTCGTTCAAGTAAGTCTTCGCGCACGGCGAAACCATGCCGTTCGTACAGACTGCGACTGCGCGGCGTCGGCCACAAGATCACTGCGTCCACTGCTTCCTTCTCACAGAAGCGCAGGCAAGTGTCCATAAGCATCGATCCGAGGCCGGCGCCTCGCCGGGACGGCTCGACGTACAGATTGCTGATGTATCCATGGGTTTCAGCTTCCGCGCCCGGATTCGGTATCTTCTCGATGAGCTGTAGCCAAATAGCGCCTAGCAATCTGCCGGCTTCCTCGACCAGCCAGCAACGCCAGTGGCTTTCGGGCCTGAGGCGCGAGGCCATCCAGGCGCGACAGCGCGCCACGAAATCAGCTTCAGTTTCCGTGGCCGGATCACGGCCGGCTCGAAATTCGTAGCGAAGCCGAGCGAGAGATGGCGCGTCAGTCGGCTCGGCCAATCGGATGGTTATCTCAGGCGCATCACTCATAGGTTTTGCGGTCTTTTATGGCTCCGCGCTCTCCTGATACGCGGCATAATGCCGCGCAAACAATTCCGCCGCATAGCGTACAGCGCCCGAACCGGTAGCGCCAACCCATCTGATCTGGAAAAGAAGAAGGCATGCGTCTAAGCCGCAAACTGGAAGAATCGAGCGAAGAGCGCGGGCAGAAGGCGCGCTTGGCGGTACGGCGAGGTCAGGCGGAAGCGATTGCCGAAGTCGAGTAGGCCAACGACGTGATCAAGGCCTTCGGCGGCGGTTACGACACCGGCTCGGGGCGAAGAACGGCGCGGGGGGAATGCGTTCTCGACAAAAGAGATGCTCGTAATCGAGCAAAATGCCGAGTCTCTTCTGACCCCTTACGGTACTCTAAAGGTAGGGCCAGAACGACGCGTGTGGAGGGGCGACGGAAGACCGCCGATGCGGATCATGCCCAGGAGCCACAGCGCGAGAATCACAGCCAGGATCACGAGCAGAATATTGGATCTACCTCCCCATAATGGATACCTGTTATAGCGAGTCGTATAGGCGGGGTAATAGCGTGGGCCGGCGTAACTGAAAAGCCAAACGACGAGTATGATTATCAGCAATAGAATCAGCATATGTCCCTCCTTTCAACAGTTTTTTAGAGGGGCAATGTGTGCGCCAATGAACTCAGTTTGGTCTTGAGTAAGTCTATACAAAGTAAACTCGATTTAGCGCTTAGCTTCGTGAGCGCAAAGCCATATCGGCGCCGAACGCAAGACCATCGGCTATCTTGTGCAACTCGATGCGCACCGCGCCAAGATGCTCATCTTCCGGCCAATCTCTGATCAATTCCAGCGCGAACATAGCCTGCCGATGGATCATGGCCGTCGCCGACAGGTTTTCGCTGAAGCTTTTCAATTTATTCACTATCAAAAACATCCCGATCAAACTCTGTCTGACGTCGAAAAGCGTCCCGGGATTGATTCCCGCGCCAGCCTCCTCACCATATTTTTTGAGCCTGCCGGAGGCGGTGAGCAGTGAAGTAGCCAATTCGAAAGGGTTCAGATCAGTCATATAACCCGGCGTCGTTTCGGCGATCGCGAAGATTTCTGATGATGTGGGCGCATATTGTAGCATAGGTCGCCTCTCTCTCTGTTTTATCCAATCCCGAACTGGCTTTGATCAATTCGAGAAGGGAAGCGGTTTCATAGCGATTCGGGAATCCCGCGCGCTGTCGATATCGCGCGCCTGCGGAATCCCAATTGTTGGGTAACTGTCGAATTAATCGGGCGCAGCTATGTTTTGACCCCTACGAGTCTCGGCGAACCCTGCCCGCGAATCCGGGGCTGCGTCGCGGCTCTAAGACGGCAAGGGCGTTCGTCGCATGATCGACGCCGGCTTTGAAACCGCTGGCATGTCCGAGTCTGTAGAGATCGAGCGCGAAGCGTTTGAGCTTCATCGATTCCTCTGTCGACAAACGACTCAAGTCTACGCCAAGCATAAGTCCCACAAGGGCGATTTGTTCATCAATGTCATTGATTCTCTGGGTTTCGGTCATTGAATTTCTCCTTAATACGCGCATTTGCGCTAGATTGACGTTTGCGGCGCCGAAAGCGCCGCTGTTTACCGGTCTACGTCCGGCGGCTGTCAGGTTAGAAAGTCTGCTTCCAATCTGGAAACTCTCGCCCGACCTCAGCATGCCTGCCGGATGTTCGGTATTATCCTTAGTCCCCTTGAGGACACCTTGAGAAAAACTTGCGCCCTGCGTGCGACAGGGGGGGGAACTCGCCGATTCCGCGCTAATCGAAGCCCCTGCTTGGTTTAGGCGTTAACGATTTGGCGCCCCCGACTCAGCTTTCTTGAGGTTCTTTCGCGTTTAGAAGACCGCAAAGCGCAGATAAATAAATCGGTTATGGCATTTAGTGCATTTAGGGCTGTTAGCGCTACTCGCAGGCGTATTACCAGTTCGCCAAGAACCGCGGCCATCATTACGGTCACGGCTACTAAACCAAACAGGGACTCAGGCCTCATTCAAGAAGGCCTGCAGGTCACTCGGCGGGCTTCCACGTCTCATCCTTATTTCGCAATCTGACTTATTCGGCGCATAATGCGCGCAAATGGCGAATGAGATGACGCCACGCGGGCATTTATTGGGAGGTATGGATGTGAACGCAACGATGAACGAGTATGAATTGCGCGCGCTCGGCGCGCTGGTCGAAAAGCAGATCGCAACGCCCGATTACTACCCGATGACGCTCAACTCGCTGGTCAACGCCTGCAACCAGAAGAACCATCGCGACCCGGTGGTCTCTTACGACGAAACGATCGTAGCCAGGGCGCTTGATAGTTTGAGGGAGAAGAATCTGGCCTATGTTTTTCACGGCTCGGAGGCGCGCACGCCGAAGTACGGCCACCTCTTCCCGAAAGCTTTCGATTTGAGCGAGGCTGAAATCCCGTTGATGTGCGTGTTGATCTTGCGCGGGCCGCAAACCTCGGGCGAGTTACGTTCGCGCACTCAACACCTGCACAGGTTTGAGAGCTTGGCCGAAGTTGAATCGCTATTGCAGGGATTGTCGCTGCGAGATGAGCCTTTGATCGTGAGGTTGCCTCGCCAGCCAGGCTCACGGGAATCGCGGTTCGCCCATCTGCTCGGCGGCCCTGTCGAGATGGAGCAAAGAGAGGTCCCGCCGCATCTAACGCCTTCAGTTCAACAGGCGCAAGCCGAGAACGACAAGATCGCGAATCTGGAAGAAGAGATCGCTTCGCTTCGCCAGGAGTTGAGTGAACTCAAACAGCAGTTCGCGGAGTTCAAAAGGGAATTGGGTGGCTGACTCATCAAAAATATTGGATGCGGGCATTTTCCCACAACCAATTATCAACGGGCTGCGAACGCCCGCCTCTTAAAGAAACATCAAGAAGCGTCGAAATTGAAACATCGCCGTTGCAGCGTGCGTAAGGTGGAGAGTCGTGTGCAATACACCACATTCAGGAGAAGGGATGCCAATCGCATCTTTTGGAGATAAAAATCAGCAGCGGAAGATTGTGTTCGCTGCATAAGTACCAAATGGAGGTAATTTTGAAAAAGCAGATACTTGGCGTTGTCGCCGCACTTACCCTTATCATTCCCATGTCAATTATCGGGTTTGCAGGTCTCAGCGGAACCGTCAGCGCAAACATCCCGTTCGATTTCATGGTTGGCGGCAAAGAGTTCAAGGCTGGCAAATATTCTGTCAGTCGGCTCTTCGCCAGCAACACCTCTGACGCATTGATCATTCGCAGCGCGGACAACAGCGAGGCGGCCAACTTCAATGTCAATAGTGTTAGTGGCAAGGGCGATACGCAGGCGAGGTTGATTTTCCGTCGTTACGGCAATCAGTACTTCCTCGCGCAGATTTTTGATGGACAGAGCAGTGAAGGATTTGGGCTCCTGAAGTCGAAAGCCGAGCGCGAGGCGGCGAAGAAGCGCGACATAATCACGCAAAACGTCGCCGGGCCGGATGTCGTGACAGTAGTGGCGCGGACCGGACAGTAAGCGCCGCCGCATCCGAACCCGCAATTCGTCGACCCA
>Ga0209382_10008047_pt1 | contig 13332 bp, 10 predicted proteins | sample SoiMetdeltSBSDD5_FD_187599 | JGI IMG/M metagenome (GOLD analysis project Ga0209382, IMG submission 187599) | Bulk soil microbial communities from a Populus tree surrounding site in Tennessee, USA - Soil MetaG P. deltoides SBSDD5 (SPAdes) (version 2) | ecosystem: Environmental > Terrestrial >... | reverse complement strand
CGTTCCGCCGCCGCAGATATTGATGTCGATGCCGGCGCGCGCGTTGAGGTTCTGCCCCCAACACCAGACGGCGCCGCTCATGTCGATCGCGCAAGTGTGCTCGTCGCCAGCGCTGATGCTGCGCGCACGCAGGACCTGATTGGACGTGTTGGTGCTGATCTGAATCGGCACATCGGAAAAGGGCGTGATCGACTTGAACCTTGCAAGCTGGTGACTCCCGTTCCAGCCCCAGCACCAGACCTGGTTCGCCGTATCGATCGCGCACGTGTGTGCTCCGCCGGCAGAGATGGCTATGAAGGAGGGGCCATGCACCATAGAGGGCAGGCTCTTGTAGTTCTGAGTAGATCCGATGCCGAGTTGACCGTGGTAGTTGTCACCCCAGCAGTACGCCAAGCCGTCCGCCTGCAGGCCACAGCTATGAAACGCGCCGTTCGAGACCGTGACGAAGCCGCCTGCCATTTCAGTCGGCCGGCCCACGGATAACTGCGCCGGCGCTCCGACTCCGCTGCCCAGTTGCGCGCTGGTGTTGAGACCCCAGCAAAACGCGCGGCCGTTCGGGCCCATCGCGCACGTATAACCTTCGCCGCCACCGACCTGCGAAGCCGCCTGCGCCTCACTGGCGCAGACCGCAAGAACCAAGACGATCAAACAATGCCACGCTCGCATCACGAAGCCCTCCTGCAATACGGCCGGGTGCAAACCCTTCGCCCAATTTTTCGTATGTCTTTTCTAGGGCGCTGGGCGCCAGTGCGGCACCCGGGGAATGGGCTTGTCTTTGCCGCGAGTTCGTGCAGGTAAGGTGTGAGTGCAGGGCCTTAGGTCTTCAGTCATATCATCGAGACGCGAAAGCACCCGATCCCGTATTGCTATTCAAAACCTCTCGGCAGACGTGGTTCGTACTTGTGCTATAGGGACTAACAAATATGAAAGCCATGACAGCCCGCGCCCTCGTGGCGCTTGTCTCAATTGCTTGCGCAGCAGCGGTAACGACGGAACACGATCCGCTCGCACCCGCCGCCGGCGCCCCGACGCGGCCAGCACCCGCGCCGGTAAAACCCGTGACGGAAACGTTGTGGGGCAAGCAGGTCACAGACAACTACCGCTACATGGAGGCGCTCGACGCCTCGACCATCGCATGGATGAAGACGCAAGGCGCGTACACGCGCGGCATTTTGGATGCGATCCCGGCTCGCGCCGCGCTCGAACAGCGAATCGCTGCGTTCACCGGCAGCTTCGGGTTCACTCAAGACTACGCGAGCTTTGGTGACCGCGTGTTCTACCAAGAGCGCACGCCGGGATCGGACAATTTCGATCTCGTCGTCCGCGACAAAGCAGGCAAGCGCAAGATCGTCGATGTCGCGGCCGTGCGCGCGGCGGACGGTGGGAAACCGTATGCCATTAACTACTTCGCGGCTTCGCCGGATGGCAGCAAAGTCGCAGCGGGCATCTCGCAAGGCGGCTCAGAAGCCGCTGCGATCTTCGTCTACGACACAGCGACCGGCAAACAGCTGGCAGGTCCGCTCGATCGCGCCGATATTGGCCTCGTGACCTGGAGTGACGACTCCAGCCGGCTGTACGCATGCCGGCTGAAGAAGCTCGCGCCCGGCGAATCGGCAATCGAAAAGTATCGCGATCCTGCGCTGGTCTCCTGGGACCTGAAGTCCGAGCCGGTCGCCCTGCTCGGCTCCCGTACTGGTCGCGGCCCGTCTTTCCTTCCCGATGAATTGCCGGCGCTGGCACTCTGGCCCGGCGTGCCCGTGGCGATGGCGATCTCGCTCAATGGCGTGCAGAACGAGCAGGCACTTTGGCTCGCGCCCGTCTCGCAAGTGAACGACCCGAACGTGAAGTGGACGCCCTTCGTGACTCGCGCAGACGACGTCACCGGCGCAGATGCGGCGGGCAACACGATCTTTCTGCTCTCCCACAAGAACGCGCCGACCTTTCAGGTTCTGAGCGTTCAGGCCGGCCAGCCTCTCGCGACCGCCCGCGTCGTGGTGCCGGCGGAAAAAGATCGCGTGATCGATTCCATCCGCGCCGCATCGGATGCGCTCTACGTGCTGGCGCGTCGCGGCGCTTACTCGCTGCTGCTGCGCGTTCCGCATGGCTCGGCAGAAATCGAGCAGATCGCGCTGCCCTTCAAGGGACACATCGGAGAAGCTTTTGCCGACCCGCGCGAGCCGGGGATCACGATCGATCTCGCAAACTTTGCCGTCCCGCCCACCACCTTGGCCTACGATCCAGCCAAGAAAACCTTTACTGACCTGAAACTCGGCGTGACGCCGCACTACGACTCCAGCCGCTACGAAATCAGCGACCTGGAAGCTCGGGCCGAAGACGGCATGATGGTGCCCAACACGCTGGTGCGCCCGAAAGGCGCGAAGGGTCCACAGATCGTTCTCATCCAGGCATACGGTGCATACGGCATCTCGCAGCTCGCTGACTTCAGTCTGCGTGCAGTCAGTTTGCTCGAAGCGGGCGGCACATATGCATCGTGCCATGTGCGCGGAGGCGGCGAATTGGGCGATGCGTGGCGCCTTGCGGGCAAGGACGCGAACAAGCCAAACACCTGGCGCGATCTCATCGCCTGCGCCGAAGACCTCATCGCGCGCGGTTACACGACAAAGGACAAGCTCTTCATCTTCGGCGGCTCTGCAGGCGGTATCACAATGGGACGAGCGCTGACCGAGCGGCCGGAGCTGTTCGCGGGCGTGATCGCGCTGGTGCCCGGCACCAACACGCTGCGCTCGGAGTTCTCGCCGAGCGGCCCGATCAACATTCCGGAGTTCGGCAGCGTCACGACCGAACAGGGCTTCAAGAACCTGTACGAGATGGACACGGTTCAGCATCTGCGCCGCGGCGTTCAATATCCGCCGGTGCTGATCACGACGGGCCTGAACGATCCACGCGTCGCGCCCTGGGAGCCAGGCAAGCTCGCGGCAGCATTACAAGCATCGGGAACGGTGCGCCCGATCCTGCTGCGTATCGACGCGGACGCGGGGCACGGCATGGGATCCACGAAGTCGCAGAATGATGCGCTCTACGCGGACATGTGGGCTTTCGTGTTCTGGCGCGCGGGCCTGCCCGAGTGGCAGCCGCGATTCACGACCAGATGAGGACTACGAACCCAGCCTAGATCCCGGTGATCAGGAAGTCGACCGCAGCAACAACTTCGCTTCGATGTTGGGCGGCACTACCGACCAGGACGCCAAGATCTCCAGTCGCAATAGCCGCGAGTTGCGGCACCATCATGATGAAGTCCTGGCCGTCGACCCGAACGACGGGCATCAGGTTCTTGATCGGCTTCTTCGTTGCAGCAGTCCGCTTGACCAGCGGTACGACTACGCGTGTCCCCACATCACTGAGCAGGTCGGATTGGATGTCGACGAGGTACGGATAGCTGTTACGCGTCTTCGGATTCTTGTTCTTGTAGACCGAAAACTGCGGCATCAGAAAGTCCGCTGGCCTTCGGAGAATACGCCATGCTCCGCGAGCAAATCGTTGTATTCCGCGATCGCCTCGGCGTTCTCGCGCTTCCACTTCTCACGACGAGCAGCTGCCACCTTTTCGCGCAACGCTTCTTCCAGCGCAGCCGAGAGATTGACGCCCGCTTCGCGCGCTTGATTCAACAGATCACGATCGATGCTCAAGTTCGTTGCCTGCTTCGGTGCCTTGCGGTTGGGGGTGCGCATCATCTGACTCCTTCAGATGCGCAGAGTGTATGCGCATCGACCATGCGCATCAAGGGAGACTCAATCCCTCTCTTCGGCCGGCTCAGGCGGCGGCGGCCCGAGTTCGAGAATCCGGCCATCCTTGACGCGCAGCGCGATGCTCCGCGTCACGCCGAAATCCTTCAGCGGATCACCGTCGAACGCGATGAAACTCGGCTCGTAACCGTCGGCAAGCTGCCCGATCCGACGGCCCGCGAACATTCCCGAACAATTCGCGGTCCACATTCTCAAGATCTCTGTGTCATCGAAGACGCCGAGACTTCGCAGATGATCGACTTCAGCGACCGATGTGTCGTCGTACTCATCACTGCCAACCGCCAACTTGACCCGCGCCTCCTTCAGCAACCGCAAGTTTGCGATCTGCGCCTCCCGAACCGCGGCATACCGCTCCGGCTCCTTCTCCTTCCATCTCTTGATCAAGCCCGCAGTCGTCACGACGACAATCCCTCGACGCGCCACCTCAGCCGCGTCTGCCTTGCTGAGGATCTGCGGCGCTCGATACCCAGGCAGATGCGCGATCTCCTCCACGCCGGCCGCAACCGCGGCGCGAAAGTCTGAAACCGATTCGATGTGCACCGAGACTCGCAGATTGTTCTTGTGTGCTTTCTCCACGAGCTTGGCGAAATTCTGCGGGCTCAACCCCTTCAACCCGAAGAACGCCGGATCGTCACGACGCTCCGCGTAGTACTCCGACTCCACCAGCATCATCTTCAGGAAATCCGGCCGGTACTGAAGAATCAGCGGCCACTTCGCTTCGATGTCGGCGTCCGACTCGACAACGTAATACGCATGATCCTTCATCGTCTCCTTCGTGAACCCTTCGTAGACGCCCTGCTCGAGCAGTCGCTCACGCAGACGGATCGGATGCCCACCCGGCCCCGTGATGCCACCGTTCGCGAAAACAGCATCGACGCTCTGCGGCTGATTGTAGGTTCCCCACAGCGGCGCACTCTGACGCGGCAGGTTGCTCAAGACCTGCACGTAGAAGACACCATCGCGAAGGTAGTTGTAGATGGCGCGCGCGTTCCCTTCCGCATCGACGCCAAGATTGTGGTTGTGCGCCTCGCAGAACGGCGGCGCGACATGCTTGCCCGCTAGATCGACGATCTGTTCAGCCGGCGCACGCGCGCCCTTCTTGTCCTTCGCGAAGCGCAGTTGGCCATACTCGACGAACACCGTGGCCGGCACGAATCGCTCGCCGTTGAACCACAGACCGTTGTCGAAGCGCAAAGAGGGCTGATCGGCGAGGACGGTGCCAGTGAAGAGAACCGTCGCGGCGGCAAGAATTCGCAGCATGACCTCTCCCTCGTGGCCAGACGAGGCAAGACACACGCGAGAGGCCGAAAAGTTACGCGTCGTACGAAGCGCGACGCACCGCCCCTTCCCACTTCACATTAAACCTGACCCCGGGGCTTGCGGGAAGTCCCGGGTCTTGCTTTTCAATCGCCGGCCTCGCACCCACGGAGGCATTCGTACGATGACCGACCACACAGTACTGATCGCCGGTGGCGGCCCGACAGGAATGATGCTGGCAGCCGAGTTGGCGCTGGCGAACATCGACGTCGCGATCATCGAGCGACGCGAGACACAGGCAATCACCGGCTCGCGCGCCGGAGGTCTGCACGCGCGCACGATCGAAGTCTTCGATCAGCGCGGCATCGCCGAGAGATTCCTCTCGCAGGGTCAGACGGTGCAAGCCCTGGGCTTCCAGATGATTCGCCTCGACATCAGCGACTTCCCCACCCGACACCCTCACACGCTCGGGCTGTGGCAGACCCACATCGAACGCATCATGGCCGAGTGGATCGGCGAGCTGAAAGTCCCGGTCTATCGCGGACGCGAGGTGACGGGCTTCGAGCAGGACGAGACGGGCGTCGCCGTCGAACTCTCCGACGGCCAGTCGATGCGTGCGGAATATCTCATCGGCTGCGATGGCGGACGCAGTCGTGTTCGCAAAGCAGCCGGCATCGATTTCCCAGGATGGGATCCGACGACCAGCGCTCTGATCGCAGAGGTCGAGATGACCGGCCAGCCGCCGCTGGGCATCCGCAATGACGAGATCGGCGTGCATGGCATCGGCAAATTGAACTACGAGATCCGCAACGGCGAAGTCGTTTTCCTGGACGGCGGACCGATGCGCGTCATGGTGACCGAACGACAGGTCGGCGCCACGACTGAACCGACGCTGCGCGATCTCAGCGAGGCGCTCATTGCCGTATACGGCACCGACTATGGCGTCCACAGTCCCAGCTCGCTTTCGAGGTTCACCGATATGACTCGTCAGGCCGCGTCGTATCGAGACCGACGCGTGCTGCTGGCGGGCGATGCCGCACACGTGCATTCACCGGATGGCGGGCAAGGTCTCAACACCGGTGTGCAGGATGCGGTGAACCTGGGCTGGAAGCTGGCTCAGGTGATCAAGCGAACCTCGCCGGAAAGTCTTCTCGATAGCTACCACGCCGAGCGCCACCCGGTTGGCGAGCGCGTCTTGCAAGTCACGATGGCTGCGGTTGCCCTTCGCCGCCCGGACGAACGCACGAAGGCACTGCGGGACATGGTGGCCCAGCTACTCAGCATGGACGAGCCTCGCAAACGAATTGCTGCGGAGATGTCAGGGCTGGGTATTCGTTACGACTTCGGCGAAGGACATCCGCTGCTCGGACGTCGCGTGCCGGATCTCGACCTGGTCACGGCGAATGGCCCGCTGCAAGTCTTCACTCTGCTGCACAGTGCGCGACCAGCGCTGATCAACTTCGGCGAACCCGGCGCAGTCGACATCACTCGATGGGCAGATCGGGTTCAGTCGATCGACGCCAAGTACGCTGGCCCGTGGGAGCTGCCAGCACTCGGTGCCGTCACTGCTCCCGCCGCCGTGCTGATTCGTCCAGACGGCTATGTTGCTTGGGTCGGCGATGGAACGCAGACGGGCCTGGTTGACGCGCTCACCACTTGGTTCGGGCCGCCCGCGTGAGCGGCCCTCCCCGATTCTTCTCAGACCTCCACGCACTGACTCTGATCGTCCGTGCACACGACCAGCTTGATTCTGCAAATCTCGTGACCGTTGTGATCCGAGCATGACCAGTACGTACCGACGATCAGCGGCGACGGCGGCAACGGAGTGCGCGCAATCTTCAGCTTGCGACTGGCATCGAACGGCAGCACGCGAACGTCACGGGTGGCGACTGTCCCGATGTCGGCTTCGGGCTCCGCGACAACCTGCGCGAGCGCAGGAGCGGCAGCGATGAGACCAAAAGCGGCGAGCGCAGCGAACTTGAAACCACTATTCATGATGCAATCTCCCTCGGACTCTTTCTCCCACGCGGAATTGCGTGAGACGTCCATCTAAACGTCACGGCGCGCCGCTTCCCTCACCCTGTGAACTGTGTCGCACGACCGTGAGGGAAGTGCGTCACACATTCGTCCTCGCAACGTTCAGCGTCACAGATTCGCACTCGTCCTGATCGTACTGGAGTTCACTTATGCGTCGTTACCACCGCATCCGACAATAGCCTCGGCTCGGTGTAACTCGTGAGGTGAAAATCAACATGACCAGACTCTCGACCAAACTTCGCGCCGCGTGGCTCGTGGCGCTTGCATCTGCCGCACTGCCGGTACTCGCACTCGCTGGCAATCCCATTCTCGAATCGAGCTCGTCCGGACTGCTCACGTTCTCGAGCGAGGACAAGGCGCTGCGCGTCGCAATCGTGTTCGCGGAGCCGGACGATGCAGTGGTGCCGACACTCGTCCGCTTCATCGATTCGAAAGGCAAAGTTCTCAAGCAGGCGAAGGGCGAATTGCGAGCGGATCAGGCGGTCATCGCGCAGTTGACTCGCAGCGATGTCGGCGCGAGCGCCGATCTGCTGGTGCGCGTCGAGGTCCTGCATGAACTGCCTGGCGCACGCGCCAATCCTTACCCGATTCTCGTCACGACGCAGCCGCTGGCGCTCGGCGGTGCTGGACGATTCACGCTCAATTGGAACACCGGCGGTTGCGGTTGCCCGACCTGCGGCCCACCAATCCCGCCCGGCGCACACGTCAACTGTGAGCCTGAAGGTCCGACGGACATCTGATTGAACAGCGCCCCGCGCGGACGCGCTCTCTTCATTGCACTCCTCCTTGGGAGTGTGTGCCACGGCGCGGCGGCGGCAGCGACCTTCGATCGCTGCACGACCGCCGTAGCCGCTCAGCCAAGCGCGTATGAGTCATACCGCTGCTACTACGAGGTGGCGAGCAGCAGCGGTGAATGGCAGGCGGCGAGTCGACATCTGGACAAATTGGCCGCTACACATCCCGACATCGACTGGATCGTCTTCGTCCGTGCGGTGGTCACCTCAGCTTTGGATCGGGAGGCTGGCGAACGCCTCTACCTGGAAGCAGCACGACGATTCGAAGCAGCCGGAAACATTCGCGGCGAGGTGCTGGCGCGCGCGAATCTGCAATCGCTGTTCTATCAGTCTGGTCGCGTCGCGAGCGCCGCTCGCGAAGTCGAGCGCATCACGGCGTTGGCCGCGAGCGCGCAGGATTCCGAGGTCCGAGTCCGGGCTCGCGTAGTAGAGGCTGAATTCTTCATCGGTACGGGCACGAATCTGGCACGTGCCCGGCGAGCACTGGAGCAAGCCGAGTCGGATCTCGCAGACACGCCAGCGTACTGGTTGCGGCATCACGTGCTGCACGGGCTCGGCAGCGTGCTTCTGCTCACAGGGCGCTACGACGAGGCGATCACGTACTTTCGACGATTGGAGAGCGAGGCAACCGCTCAGCAAGATCTCGTGACCGTCGCGCGTGCGCGGCTCGACATCGTGAATACCTTGATCGAGAAGCGCAGTGAAGCGCCGGATTCAGTCGACTCTACGCGGCTGCTTGCCGATACGGAGCAAGCTCTCGTCGCCGCACGCAGTGCGCAGGATCCGGACCTCGAACTCAGCGCGCTGCGCGTCCTCGGCGAAACATTGATGGAGGAGCAGGCGCAGCGTGCGATGCCCTACGTGGATTCATGCATCGACAAGGCACGCCGCTCCGAGCGATCGCAAGCGTTGAGTCAGTGCCTGTGGATCAAAGCGCGATTGCTGGCAGATGCGGACCCAAGCGGAGCACAGTGTGCAATCGACGAAGCGATAGACCTGCTGCAGCACGAGGAAGGTACGGACGATGCCCTCCTCGCCTATGCGTGGCGCCACGCCATGCGCATCGCCTGGTCGACACAGTCACCCGAGGATGCGATAGCGACCGGCAAGCAGGCACTCGATGCAATCGAGCGATTGCGTGACCTGCAGCCAGGTGGAGAGAGCCGAGCGGCCGCATTCTCAGCTTGGACGCAGGACTACTATTGGTTGTCGAGCCGGATCCTGCGGCTGGCAACGCAGCCTGAGCACGCTGCTCACGCTCGCTCGCTGATGGATGAGGCGTTCCAGATCGCAGAGCGCATGCGGGCGCGCTCCCTCCTCGATCGACTCAGGGCGCCGCGGCCTGTGCTGACGGATGCGGACGAAACAGCACTGCAGCGTCGAGAGTCACTGTTGAAGTCGATCGTCGCGGTGAATCGTGAACTGCTCCAGCTGAAGGGCGGCGACAAGACAGCGCTTCTGAGCAAGCTCGCAGCGCTGGAACGCGCAGAGGCGGACGCGCGCGAAGCGCAAGACGCCGCACACGTTGCGACGGACGTGATCTCGCTCGGAAACGTACAGCAGAAGCTCGCAAAGAACGAAGCCCTGCTGTCGTTCCAGATCGCGAACCCCTCCTGGCTTTTTGTCGTCACGCGCGACCAGGTCCGAGCGATCGAGCTGCCGGATCGTCAGTCGTTGACGCAGTCGCTGGCTCTCTTCAAAGGATTGATGCGCCAACCGGAGCATCGGGAGCGCGCGGGCGCCGCGCTGTTCGACCGCCTGCTCAAAGATGCGATCGCTGGACTGCCGCCTGGTATCGATCGGCTGCTCGTCGTTCCCGACCTGCCCTTGGACACGTTTCCGCTGGCAGCACTGGCCACGCGCTACGAGATCGTCCTCGTGCCCTCCGCCACCATCTGGCACGACTGGCGTACGCATCCAAAGACAGCGGACTCTCGCTCGGTGTTGGTACTTGCCGACCCACGCGCGACATCCATGTACCGCCCATTGCCCTATGCGCGTGACGAAGGCCGCGAAATCGTCGGGCGACTGCAGGGCCGCGGCACACTGTGGATCGGAGACGCCGCTTCGGAAGCAGCGCTCAAGGGGACAGACCTGTCCCGCTATGGCGTCGTGCATTTCGCTGCCCACACGCTGGTCGACAGCGTCAACACCGATCGCTCGTCGATCCTGCTGGCGGGCGGAGCCGAACAGCAGGATGGGCTGCTGCAGAGCCGGGAAATTGCAGAGCTGCGGCTCGATGGTCAACTCGCCGTGCTGTCCTCGTGCCAGAGCGCAACCGGCACGGACGTGCGCGGCGAAGGCGTCATGGGCCTCGCGCGCTCGTTCTTCGCCGCGGGCTCACGAGTCGTCATCGGCAGTCTCTGGCCGATTCGCGACGATCACGCCGCGGCCTTCTTCGAGCCCTTCTATGCCGCTCTGACCGACGGGCAAAGCGTCGGAACCGCGTTTCACTACGCGCAGCGCCGTCTCATCGACGAAGGACTGCCGATGGAGGCATGGGCCGGGTTCGTTCTCATGGGAGATGCCGACGCGGTGCCCGTCACTCGGGTCAAGCGCGCTTCGCTCGACTTCATTCCACTCGTACGGCGTACGTTTCAGATACGACGCGCCGGCCGTCGGGCAGTTGGGCTTCGACCTGCCAGAGCAGTTCCTCGCCCGTCTTGACGTTCGCAAGCACCGAGCCAGGAACGACCAGCTCTGTAGCCGCGATGTCGGATTTCACCAGCAACGAACCAAGGTCCGCGGTACTGAGTCGAACCAGATACGTCGTGCCCGCCGGCCCCGCTGACCATCTCAACACGAACTGATCGCGTGGCAAGGTGCTGCCGATCGCCGAGACCGGCGCGAGCGGATCCACGCCCTCACGATACTGCGGAGTTTCATGATCGACCGGTATGACGAGGTAAGTCACCAGGCCCACCGCCAGAATCACACTCGCTGCAAGCGCGAATCGCCATGGACGCTGAGTGACTGGAACCTTCGCCTCGCGTGCGCCCACCTCGAGCGCAATCCGCCACGCCTGCGTGCATTCGGCGCACTTCGCAACGTGGTCGATGATCTCCAGTCGTCGCGCGCGATCCAGATTGCCGGCCGCAGCTTCGTACAACTCCTCCGCGTCCGGGTGCTGCTCATGCGCAGAGGATTGATCGCGTGCCGCCCACGCGCGCGATAGCTTCTCGAGCTCTTCTTGCTGTGGGCTCACGGGCTCAACCCCAAGGCCAGAAGACATTCACGCAGTTGTGCCAGGCCTCGCAGCGTCAGGTTCTCTGCGCGCTTCGCATTGCACTCGAGCATCCGTGCAACCTCGGCTCCGGCGTAGCCGAGCAGGTGCAACGTCAGCGCCTGTCGGCGGTCGTCTTGGAGACGTTGCATGCACTTTTCCATCGCATTACCCAACGCAGTGTCCGGAGTTGTCGAGGGTCTCTCGTCGGGTGTCGCTTCGACATCGATCTCGGAGCTCGAAACCGCCGCCGGCTGTCTGCGCCGGCGGCGGATTTCGTCGATCACTGCACTGTAGGCGACCTTCTTGAGATAGCTGGCGGAGACATCACTGGCGCCGTCCAGCTTGCGAGCCCGCATCAGGCGGATGAACGACTCCTGCACCAGATCCTCGGCATCTTCCGCGAGCGATCGTGGACAGACGCGACGCACGGCTCGCACGAGAGCGGCACGCAGCGCTTGGTGAGCCTGTGCATCCTCCAGCGTAGTCGCCTCCCACAGTTGAGGTCGTCAACATATCAGGGCACCCAGGCATTGTCGAAAGCGTCCCGGAGCACATTGCACTGATAGGCCATCGAGGCGCCGCGCTCGGAGTTGATCAGCAGCGCGGCCTCCACCACGATCGGGAAGCTCATGAAGCAGGAGTGCAGCTGGCCGGAGCCGTGATACCAGTCGCCGCCGTGCGTGAAGTACGTGCCAAACGCACCATTGGGCGAGCTGTAGCCGTTCGCGGGATTCATGAAGCCCAGGAAGTCATCCTGCATCTGCTCGCGCATCTCAGTGGACATGAGCTGTTCGGTGTTCCGCAGCGTCGACATCACGCCGGCGAGCTCGTTGGCGCTGATGAACCAGCCGAAACCGCCGCACGACAGCGATCGATCCGGCTCGTCGTAGCCCGAAGCGCCGGGGTCCGGAAAGCGGTACTGGATCGTCGGGTACGCCTCGGTCGCCTTGCAGTCGACGGAGACGCCGATCGAGCTGTAGAGGAACTGTGCTTCCAGGAGGAACGCGGACGCCGTGAGCGTATCGGGAGCAAACTCGCCGTAGTCGACCGGATCGATGCCCACCAGGCCCGCAACCGCAACCCGCAGCAGACCGAAGTTGTCGTTGTCGTAGTTGAAGCTGTGCGCTCCTACATTGTTGCCGATCAGGGTGCGCAGCGACTCGTAGCTCGAGCCCGATACGCCCAAATCGCCCTGCTGCCCAAAGCCCGTCTCGTGCGTCATGAAGTCCTTGAACGTCAGCTCGCTCACACCCGTGCCGAGTGACCAGTCGCTCGGCAGGTATGGCGCAACCGGTTCATCCGGCGTGAGTCCGAGTGAATCCAGCACGTGCAATGTCACGATCGTGGTGAGCGTCTTGCTCACGCTCGCGACGTGCATGTCCTTGTTCGGCGATTGCAGGGTCACCGGCATGTCATAGGCCGTGCGCGCCAGGCCCTCTGCGTGACCACCGTTGTAGGTCTGTCCGTTGAAGGTAATCGAGAGCGAATAGCCGACGGTTTGGTCATCCAGCGCGTCGAGGATGTTCTGCTCGAAGAGATCGACGTCGAAGGTGATCGTGTTGGCGGCAAAGCCGAGCGAGTCGCCGAAATGACCGGTAGCGACTCCGTAGGCCAGCTGGATCAGTGCGGTCTGTCCGCGCTGGAAGCCGACCTGCGCAGAGGCAAGTCGGTCCGAGGACACACCGGCGCGGCGGGCAGTCTCGAGAACGCCCTTGGCCGTGCGCTGCGCGATGAGCGTCAGGTTGCGCTGAATATCCGTCAACGCAGGCGCACTACCCGCGAACTTCAGCTGCAACTGGGCGTTCTTCACGTGCTCGAAGGTGACCTTCAAATAATTGAGACTGTATTGCTCGCTCCCCGCGTGGAGCGTGGACTGGGCGAGCCGCAGCTCGATCAGCGCGTTCGCGATGGCGGCTGACTGCGATCCGGAAGCGCTCTTCAGCAGATTCTCGAGTCGCGTGATGGCGATCGGCAGACCGACGCCGGGAGCCAGCGCATCGGGCGTGCCCGGCGCATCAGGCTTGCTGTCGTCGCGCGCATCGATCGCGGGCGCCTTCTGCAGCCGCTCGATCATCCGCAACAGGTCATCGGAAAGCTTCCCCGACTCCGACACGACTGGGGCGATCCTCGGGCGAGCCTGCACGGACGTGGCCGCCGCCGCGGATTTGACGATCGCAGTGGCGAGGGCCACTCCGACGGCGGCGGAAATGAGTGGACTAACGACGTAGGTGAGCGTGCCCCGGACGAAGCGGGA
>Ga0209382_10008046_pt1 | contig 13333 bp, 11 predicted proteins | sample SoiMetdeltSBSDD5_FD_187599 | JGI IMG/M metagenome (GOLD analysis project Ga0209382, IMG submission 187599) | Bulk soil microbial communities from a Populus tree surrounding site in Tennessee, USA - Soil MetaG P. deltoides SBSDD5 (SPAdes) (version 2) | ecosystem: Environmental > Terrestrial >... | reverse complement strand
CAACGGGCTGACCCTGCCCCACAACTCCGGCACCTGCGAAGGCGCCGTCAACAAACTCAAGACCATCAAACGGCAGATGTACGGCCGAGCGAGCTTCTCCTTGCTACGCAAGAGAATCCTGCTCAACTCATGACTTCCATCGACCCCCCGGCTCCACAAGATCGTCGCCAGAACCCATCACCGTGGCAAGCGACACGGGGACCGCGCGACGCGCGCAGCTCCGGCTCCGTGACCGGGGGATCACCCCCGCGTGCGCGGGGACCGCACGTGGCCGGCCGTGGTCCAGCTCGGCTATCTGGGATCACCCCCGCGTGCGCGGGGACCGCCAGTTCGACTCCGCACCGCGCCCGATCGATCAGGGATCACCCCGCGTGCGCGGGGACCGCCAGTTCGACTCCGCACCGCGCCCGATCGATCAGGGATCACCCCCGCGTGCGCGGGGACCGCTCCTGCTTCCATCCCAGGTACAGCACGATGCAGGGATCACCCCCGCGTGCGCGGGGACCGCAGCAGGTGCAGCAAAGGGTCTCGGGCGGTCGTGGGATCACCCCCGCGTGCGCGGGGACCGCCTCTCCGACGCCGCCATCGTCGCCGACCAGTACGGATCACCCCCGCGTGCGCGGGGACCGCGTTGTTGACGCTGCGGAAGCCGCGCAGGATCAGGGATCACCCCCGCGTGCGCGGGGACCGCATGCCGGCCTGGGTGCCGGCGGTGGTCTGCCGGGGATCACCCCCGCGTGCGCGGGGACCGCGTGCTGGCCGGCCCCGACTCGCAGAAGGCGCGGGGATCACCCCCGCGTGCGCGGGGACCGCACGTGGGTGTTCCTCGCGCTGACCGCGGCCACGGGATCACCCCCGCGTGCGCGGGGACCGCGCGGCGTCCGCGGTCACGATGAGCGCCTTCACCGGATCACCCCCGCGTGCGCGGGGACCGCAACGACGCCGAGGGCCTCGCGAAGATCACCGAGTGGATCACCCCCGCGTGCGCGGGGACCGCTCGCCCGTACAGGCGCACGCCGCCGACCTCGGGGGATCACCCCCGCGTGCGCGGGGACCGCGCTGAGCCTCCACCGTCGCTGGTCGACCTGACGGGATCACCCCCGCGTGCGCGGGGACCGCCGTACTGCCGGATCGGATAGCCGGCCAGGCTAGGGATCACCCCCGCGTGCGCGGGGACCGCACTCCTGAGGTCTTCGAGCAGTTTGATGACGAGGGATCACCCCCGCGTGCGCGGGGACCGCCAGCCGTTCGTGCTGGCCCTGTAAGGAGGGACGGGATCACCCCCGCGTGCGCGGGGACCGCGGGGAACTGTTCCCGTACGCGACTGTGGACGGGGGATCACCCCCGCGTGCGCGGGGACCGCTACATCGTCGTCGCCGCGCCGGACCCGACCACGGGATCACCCCCGCGTGCGCGGGGACCGCGGAACGCTGGTCGCCGTCGGTGTGCCGGCCGCGGGATCACCCCCGCGTGCGCGGGGACCGCCGTCCGGCAGCTGGTTCATCGCGCCCCGATCAGGGATCACCCCCGCGTGCGCGGGGACCGCGCCAATGCGCGACAGCAGGCCAAGCCCCGCGAGGGATCACCCCCGCGTGCGCGGGGACCGTACGGACCCGCCGAGGCCATCTGCTCGTGGTCCGGGATCACCCCCGCGTGCGCGGGGACCGCGAGATGGCGTTGCAGGCGATGGCGACCCGGCTGGGATCACCCCCGCGTGCGCGGGGACCGCCCGGACGTGCACCTGCACCGGTTCCGGCACTGGGGATCACCCCCGCGTGCGCGGGGACCGCTAGTTCCTAGGTTTCCACGCGCTCGACTCGACGGGATCACCCCCGCGTGCGCGGGGACCGCACTTATTGACCTGGGCTGTTAGAGATCAATATGAGTTACCGTCTTCGGTTTGTGTTGTCGGCGTCGTGGTAGGCGCGGTGGTGTTTCGCCGTCTGAAGCGCTGCCGTTTGGCCGCTTTGCTCCAGCCGTCGGGGAGGGGGCCGGCTGATCTGTTGTGCGCGTCCGTAGGGCGTCGAATTAGGGTGATGCCGTCGAAATCGACCGGTGTCCAGTGGTGGTCGTGTACGAGGAATGACAGTCGTTGTTCGCCTGGTTTCTGAAACACGAGCAGGGCACGGCCAGGTCCTGCCATGTCGATAACCTTGTACCAGAGGCGTTGCCGGATCCGGGCGCTGATGTGGCCGACGTACACGCCGGCTGAGATCTCCAGCAACCATTGGGTGAGGTGCCCTCGCAGGCCGGACGGGCACGAGGTCAGGATGATGATGGTCATCAGAAGTCCACGTCGTGGCCGAAGTTCTGTCCGCTGGCTAGTTCGGCGCCGCTTTCGTCCCAGAGGCGGACCTCATCGACTTCGCCGTCAGCATCGAGCCAATCCTGCTCGATCGGCCCGGATCCCGGTGGGGTGAGCAGCAGGGTTCGGATGTCTCGGGTACACCGTTCGAGGATCGTGCCGTCGTGTACTCGGTCGCGGACAGCTCGGCGAGTGTCGGCGCCGATGTCAGCGGAACCGCTTGCGGCGACATCGAAGGCGACCGGAATGGTGATCTCGGCCTTGTAGAGGTCGGCGATGTCGTAGACGAAGGACTTCTCGTGTCCAGTGTGGATGAAGCCGAGGCCCGGAGATGCGCCGAGTGCAACGATGACCGCGTGCACAATGCCGTAGAGGCAGGCGTGCGCCGCGGAGAGTGCTTGGTTTATCGGATCACCGCTGTTGAAGTCGTCGGGGTTGTACTGGCGCTGGTTCCACGCGACGCCGGTGCGCCGGGCGTGGTCTCGGTAGCATCGGCGGACTCTGGCTCCCTCCTTGCCGCGCAGCTGTTGCATTGTCAGGGTTGCGGTGTTTTCTTCTTCGGGGAACCGCATTCGGTACATTTCGCGAGCGACGGTGAGACGACGGTCCCGGTGGGAGACCGCGGCGGCCTGTGCGATCAGGAGTCGGCTGGATTTGGCTAGGGAGCGGCCGTGGGCGTAGTAGCGTACGCCGTGCTCGCCTACCCAGATGGCTGTCGAACCGTTGTCGGCCAACAACATCATGGCTTGCTGGGTGACTGTGGTGCCTGGCCCCAGCATGAGCACGCCCAGTCCGGCCGCGGGCACGTGTACGACGCCCCGGTCATCGGCCGCCGTGATCGCGTTGCTGTCCCGGTGGATCGTGCAGTACTCAAGGTAGAGGAAGCTTAGTCGGTCTTGTGCACGGACGAGGTCAGGTAGTTCGGAGGGTGGGACGCCGGGAATCTTGCTCATCCACAGGCTCCGATGGGTGCGAGGGTGAGCAGTCCGCATCCGTAGGCCCGGGCGTGACCGAGTCCACATGTGAGTGTTCGCCGGAACACGGTTGGGTCCTCGACGGTGAGGACGCCGTCGTAGGTGGCGGTGACCAGGGTGACGGGGCGTTCGCTGCGGTCGCGGTTGAAGGTGAGCGTGTGTCGTTGATGGACGATCAGGTTGAGCTGGTCGTCGGTTTGCCGGTTGACGGTGAAGCCGTTTTTCTCCGCGCGGTCGGTCAGCCATTGTGTCTGGTGGGCCACTGTGACGGCGCCGAAGCGTTGGGTGTCGGCCGATGTGTCGGTACGTCGGCCGCTTCGCGTGGGGTTGGCGGTTAGGCGAAACGCCCACTGTTGATCTTTGTTGAGCGCGTCGAGGAGCGTGTTGTACGGGCGGCTGTGCCATGTCTGTGTTGTTGGCCAACCCGCCTGTTCGACGAGGTGCGTCAGGTCGGGTTGGCCGGGGCTGAGGATGTAGAGGATGAGCTGGTGGTCGGGGTTGCTGTCGATGCGCCAGAGGGTACGGGCGCCGTCTCGGGTGTGGTCCTGCGGGCGGGCGAACCCGGCCAGGACCGCCGCGTGAAGGGCTTGGGGGGAGGCGAGAAGTTTGCGGGCTCCCCGGCGGGAGGGGTTGACCTGGAAGCGGGTCAGATACATGTCATCCTCCGAGCAGCGCCATCGGGTCGTGCGAGACGGTGCTGCGGCTTTCTGGGTTTTCGAGGAGGGTGTTGCTGCGCACGATCGGCCGCCAGGCGTGCTGGCGGTGCGCTGGGTCGAAGGTGACCGGCTCGTCGCGGATGGTTTCGACTGTGTGGTCGTCGGGGCCCGCGTCGCGCAGAATTTCCAGCTGGACCGTTCGCGCGGCTTGTTGCCGGTGTCGTTTCGACGCCTGCCAAGGCCAGGTGGAAAGTGCGTCCGCTATGCCGCCTGTGTGGACGCCAAGGCAGACTCGGCCGGCTGGAGGGCAGGACCGGCGGCCCAGGTACAGCGGGAAACGTGGCCGGTTCAGCGCCTCGTGCAGGCCTTGCAGGAGGTTCTCATCGCCGTCGACGGCCGCGAGGAAGGCCGCGTCGCTGAGGTAGTAGCGGTACGTCAGCGGCATGTTACGACGGCCGTCTAGGCTGCGGGCTACCTGGAAGTCACGCAGGATTTGTCCGGGTTGGTCGATACGGACGCCAAATGTGAGCCCGAGCAAGTCGGTCAATGGCTCGGTGCGTCGCATGCCCCTTGCCGCCGCGAGAAGACCGATCACACCGCTTTTGGTCGGCGCTATCTCGGTGTGCCGGTAGGCGAACCGGCTGGCCGCACCCCATGCCTGAAGCGGGCCGGCCAACCGCAGCAGCAGGACAGTCACTGTCGTGCTCCGAGGCGTTCGGCGACTGCCTCGCCGACGGCGGCGACAAGGTTGGGCAGTGGTAGGACAGTCCCCAGATCGGCAAGGGCCTTGGTGCGCGGCCCGACGTGAGTGATCCAGGCCGCCACCGGTTCGTCGCGGTAGGCCTGTTCCACCTCGGTGGTGTATGCGGCCAGGGCCGCGGCGGCCAGGGCAACCCGGCCGGACGCCTCACCTATGTCGCGGACCGGCTCCTCGAACGCGCCGACAAGGTTGATCGGCTGGCTGTCGCGCAGGCGGACCATGACGGCGTCCGGTCGGGTGCCGTTGGCGAACGTGTTGCGCTTGCCGGTCGGCATGCTGGTGGCGAAGGCCATGACGAATGCCTCGACCGCCTTGCGGGTGGCCACCTCGTCACCGAGTGTCCTGTGCAGACAGTCGACATCGATCGTTGCGTAGCGGTACAACGTCGAGGAATTGAATTCGACGGTGCCGATCATGCCGGCACCGGTCTCCTCCGCGTCGCTTTTACGGTCATCGACTGCCGTGAAGTAGTCGAATTCGTTGTCGACGGCGTGGACGCTGATGGCGTGCGCCACCTGCACGGCGGCATCGACCCGCATGTCCGAGACGTCGGCGATCATACGGCCGAACATGGCGATGTCCACCGAGTGTTTGGTGTCGGCGGCCGCCTTGGCGGTGGCTGCATCGGGTGCCCGGCCCTCTCGGTCCGCGGCCACTGCTTCCAGGGCGAGGTTGTCCTGCTGCTGGTGGCTGAGGAAAAGCAGGTACTCCGACTCCCCCGCTTTGGTGTTTGCCTTGGCGTCTTTCTTCGTCTTCTTCAACAGCCCGGCGGCCTGCAGCACAGCGGTGGCGAGTTCAGGGGCCTCGTCGGTCAGGTCCGGTGCCAGCGCGGTGATGCGGGCGGCGACGGCTTCTCCCACCCGCTTGGTGCGTTCGCCTAGCTGGGAGTTGTCCAGGTGGTTTTCGAACGCCAGCCGCACGGCGCGTTTCCAGGCCTGGCTGGAGACCCGTGCACGGCGTACGCCGCCATAGATCGCCGTCTTGGGAGAGCCGGTGTCGTCACGGTTGAGGTTGCTCGGCGGTACCGTCTGCAGCACGTGGACGTCGATGATGGTACGGGTCATGATCACTCCTCAGTTGCTGGGGCGAGTTCGTCAGCGGTGCCTTCGGAGCTCGCGCGGTAGAAGTCGCGACCCCACAGGGCCTGGACGCGGGTGCGGCCGCCGGGGCGGCGCAGTCGCACGAGATCCTCTGCCAGCAGCCCGTAGTCGAGACAGATCCTGTGCTCGCGCAGCAGCCGGACCAAAGATCTCAAGTGATGGATGGTTTCCTGGTACGTGGTGGCCGTGCCGAGTGCGACAAACCGGCGGCGCACGGCATCGGAGTTCGGGCTGGCCTTGCTGAGCAGACCGACCGAAGCACCGAAGCTGGGCCCGTCGACATGCATGGATCTGTCCCGGATGGACTGTTGATGAATCGCGTAGAGCGTCACCGCGGTGTGCTTGGCATGTTCGGTGTCGGAGGGGTCGTCTCCTGCGTTAGGCTCCAGATACTCCTGCGGCACCAGGGTTGGCCCGAGCACGGTGTAGTGTTGCCCCGGTATCGCTGCAGCCGCGGCGCGAAGCTGAGCCATGATGGCCAGGGCGGCGCTGTCCCCACGGCGGTAGGCGCGCTGTATGGGCTCGATGGTGGCGGCGACGTGCCCGCCGAAAGAGCTTCGCCGGCGGCGGTAGCGCCGCGTAGTGGACTGTGCCTGGCTTGTGTGGCCGGGATCTGTTGCGGCGGTCATGCTGGCACCTTCGGGGAGTCGGCGGTGTCGCCGAGGGGAACAGGAGTCGTGGCGAGGGGCAGTGCGCGTCGCAGCGCGGTGCGGAACCACACGTCGGCCTGCGCGCTGTTGACGTACCGGCCGACGGCCAGCCGCCGGCCGGCCCACGCGGCAGGCCCGGACTGGGCCACGAGGTCCTCACCGAGCCGGCGCACGATCGACTGCGCGATCCGCTGCCAGCGGGTCCGCGCCTCGCTTGGATCGGTGTGCGGGCCCAGGCCGGCCAGCCAGGCACGGAATGCATGGTCGAGCGCGGCGTACCCGCTTTCAGCAGCACGGGTACCAGCGGCCACGGGCGGGCTTTTGGCATCCTTGCCGCTGCCACCGGCGGCGCGGCTGAGGTTGGTTGCCAGCATGCGAAGCGCACCCACCGCCGCGTCGGCGTCGGCCGCGCTGTCGATGATGACGCTGCGCAGACCACCGGAGTCGTCGAATGCCTGGACGCTCATTGTTAGTGCGTCGTGGTAGACCTCGTCGACGACTGACTGTTGCATGCCGTAGACGGCGCCGATGGCCCTGGTGGTGACACGGAAGTCGGCACTCACGTCGCCTGCGTTATGTAGCCGGGCTAGCCACTGACATACCGCGGGTACCAGTCGAGCCGGCGCATCCGGGCGGCTGGCCGGTAGGTGGGCCGGCAGCAAGGCGTCCAACCCGCGCCAGAGCATCCGAGCCGGATCGTGCGCCAGCGGAAGGTACACCAAAGGCAGCTTCAGTTCTTTCTCCTTGGTGGGGCTTCGCCGCCAGGCCGTCATAGGCTCCAGCCGCTGCCGGTTCGCCCAGCCCAGCGGGTCGCCGTTGGCCACCAGCGCCCCGGTGATGCCCTCACCGTCGCCGAGTAGCCGGATCCGACGCGACTGCCAGGTATACAGGCTCAACACCCCGTACGGGCCGCGGTCGATGACGGCTTCCTCGGCCGGGCCGTGCGATGCACGCTCCCACACCGGCTTGTCGCGCTGGGGGTCCTGGTCGAGATAGGGCAGATCCAACGGGACCAGGTTGAGCAGCAACGTCTCGCGAAGGTTCCGGCCTTCCAGGAAGACCGCACCGAGTCCCCCAGCGGCCCCGGTACCGATGGGGTAGCCCTTACCACCTTTGACCCGCGGGTCTGCGACCGCACCCGGCTTGATCCCGGACACGTCGTACGCCTGGCAATGCACTAACCATCGCGCCGCCTCGGCATAGGACAGCCGCTGCAGGCCCGGCCCGGTGCGCCAAGTCAGGTAGGGCGCGCCGTTGGGTACGTCAGCGATCAGCGGTGCCAGACCGGCGACATCGCCCTTCTGCGTGTGCAGGCCCGCGACCTGATAGAACGGCTTCTGTGGATGGAGAAGATCGAACCGGCTGTCGAAATGGTCCAGGTAGGCGCCGATGTCCCCCAGCGGCAGACCGGGGCTGCGCCACAGCGCGCGCCAGGACCTCTGGTCCGGCGGCCCGCCGACCGCGCGGTGCAACACGGCCAATACCAGGCGGGACAGCGCCACCGTCTGGGTGGGTAGGTCACCCGCGAGCGACCTGATCTGTTCGCATTCGGCGAAGAGTTGTCGCACGGACACCAGGCGGGTGCGGGCATCTACGTACAGCGCGGGTATCCACGGCTGGTCAAGAAGCGAAAAGGCAGGAGATCCGATCACGCGGCACCCCTTTCGACGATTAGCTGAAATAGCAAATACAGGTTCCGCTCGAGTTCTGCCTCGCAGCAAAGTAGTCTGGCGTACTGCGGGAGGCAAGCAGTCCCAACCCGGTTGGGATGATCCCTAGCAGATACAGGTCAGCTGCTGGTGAGCCCGGGTTTCCCTGCGTATGCAGGGTTGGTGCAGGTGATGGCGGGTCCCACGTCCGGCCGGTGGCACCTGCACGGGTCCGCCACCACTTGAGGTGCCCTTGATCTGACATCCGGCATGTCAGGTCCCGTCGCTGATTCGGGTGACCCGCAGACCGTCGTCTCGGTCGTACTCCACCGCGAAGCCGGCCAACGCCGTGCGACCGGCCTCGTCGATGTCGAGAACCAGTTCACCACCTAGCCACGGATCGTCCTGCCATGCCGGGAAGTAGTTGCGCTTCTCCAGCTCTTCAATGATCGCGCCGTGACCGCGTGCGGTCATCGCACGCGGCAACGGCAGAGCGCATGCGGCCACCGTTCTGGCGAGTTCCCGCGGTGGCGGAAAGTTCGTCGGCACGACTAGGCCGCCGTTGTCGGCAAGCCACGGCGGCGTGATCAGCTCGCCCTCCCGCCGCACCAGCAGCAGGACTTCGAGCACTTCTGCCCCGTCGTCGCGCACATGGGCAAAGCCACGCGCATCCTCGCCCGTGCTGTCCACATCGCCGGCGCCGGCGTCAAGCCACGCGACGAGAGCCTCACCGGCTTCCCGGACCGGTCCGAGCCGGTACGTTTTCGCCCGCTCGCCTTTGTCGTGGCGGCGTTTCTGGGCACCCGCCGCCGCCTCAGCCATGACAGACTGCCACGACTGCGGGCCGACCGCGACGTCGCGATACGCCGTTTGCACCAGCGGGGCGATGTCATCGGGCAGGCGGACCGGCGTATCGCCCTGCAGATGTGGCCACAGCACCGCCGCGGCGCGCAGCAATGCAGACAGTTCATAGACCCGCCGTGAACCGAGCACCGGCTCGGGCGGGTCGCTGCTCCAATCCGCTCCGACAACCAGGCACCGCGCGGCGGCCAGCCGCTGCGGGCGGCACTGGCCGGCGTGGCGATGCAACCGGCCGACCCGCTGCAGTAGCAGATCCACCGGTGCAAGGTCGGTGACTAGCAGATCGAAGTCGATGTCGAGGGACTGCTCGGCCACCTGGCTGGCCACCACGACGTGACACCGTGGACGCTTCACGCCACCGTCTGAAAGGTGCTGCGGGGAGCCGAAGGTGTCACGCAGCCAGCGGTCCTTCGCGGCGCGGTCCAGGCCGGTGAAGCGGGAGTGCGCGACGGAGACCGGCACCCCGGGCCCCAGTCGGGCGCGCAACACCTGTGCGGTGTGCTGAACGCGGCGAACCGTGTTGCACACGATTAGCGCGCATCCTCCATCGCGAAGCTCGTCGCGTAGCGTCTCGGCGAGCAGATCAGGATCGTCGGCGTGCGGGCGAAGACGCACCGAAATGCCGCGACCCGAGGCGGCGCACACGACCGAGCGCGGGACCCGACCGGATCCTGACACGCTAATCAACGGGTAGCGGTGGTCTCTGCGCAGATCGCCATAGGGATCGTCCGGTGCGGTGCCGACGGTGGCCCTCCAGCCTGCCAGTCGCGCCCGCCGGCCGAGCCGGCCACAGTCGTATGCCGCCATCATCGCGGCTCTGCGCTCCGCAGGCAGGGTCGCGGATAGGACAACCACCGGTACGCCGTGAGCACCGAGCCACTCCAGGGCGCGATCCAGGTATGCGCTCATGTAGACGTCATAGGCGTGCGCCTCGTCGATCACCACAACCTTGCCGGCAAGCCCGAGATGCCGCAACGCCACGTGGCGGGACTTCAGCGCCGCGAACAGAAGCTGGTCGATGGTGCCGATCACGAAGCTGGACAACAGCGAACGCTTTCGCCCAGCCATCCAACGGTGCGCGGCCAGCTCAGCACCGCCCTCATCCACACCGATCGCACTAGGCAAGCTCCGCCGGTAGAGCAGCGTGAACTGCGTGTTCAGAGCCGCCTTCCCGTGCGCCAGCGCCACAGCGTGCGCCCCGCGACCGGCGTCGCGATCCGGCAGCCGCGCAAGCCAACCCAGCACCCGCGCGAACATCGCGTCGCTCGTCGCCCGGGTCGGCAACGCGACGAAGCAACCGCCAGCGCCGGAACGTGCGGCGAGCAGTTCCACCGCCAGCAAAGCAGCCTCAGTCTTACCTTCCCCCATCGGTGCCTCGACAATAAGCAACCCGGGCGCCGGCATTCGGCTAGCCGCCTCAGCAACCGCCTCCTGGACCGGTCTCACCGCGGCCCCGGACGGCAACGTGAAGCGAGAACCGAACACCACTACCGGGTCGGCTACATCCACCGCCCGCCACGGCGCCGGCAAGTCGAGGCTCTCCCAGCCGTAGCCGACCCGGTCATCAGCGCCAAGAAGATGCGGTGCGTACGGGAACAACTCCTCGTTGCTGGCGATCCAATCAGCGACGATCACTATCCCCGTCAGCACGGCCTGCACCGGCTGCGACACCGCGACACTGCACCACGCCGCCAGACGAGCACTTACGCCCACCCGTTCCGCCATCCAGTCGAGCAACTCATCCCGGGAGCTCACCCACCCCGCGTCGACACCTAGCAGCGCCGGCTTGCGGATCACCGTCTCAAGATCTTGGTCGGTCGGCGGGACCCCGTGATGACCACCGACCACAACGGCGAACGGCGAAGCCTGCCACGCAGCCCAGCCGTACCGGCGCTGCAACCACCCCGACAGCACAACGTGACCCGCGATAGCGTGGGGCGCTAGGCGCCGGTCAGCCGACACGACCGGATCGAACGTGAAGCCGTAGTCCATCATCCGGTTCCTCAAGTGCGGCACCTGAATCGCAAACGCCGGAGTCGCCTTCCCAATATCGTGAACACCCGCCAACCACCGCACAAGCCGCCGCCCATCCTCCTTCCCGCCCGGAAACTGCCCACCGATCCTGCGCCGCACCGTCTCTGGCAGCCACAAATCCCACAGCCGGCCGGCAACGTCTGCGCTGTCAGCCAAATGCCGCCACAACGGCAACCAGGCAGACGTCAGCCTTTGCGACTTCCCCCAAATCTGGCGTACCGGCTCGCTCAACACATCACTATCAGCCACGACGCGTATACAACCACTCCCCTCCGACAGAAACCCGCGGGTCTATCTCGTTAATTAGGCGGCGGCCAGATGCTTAAACCGGCGGGTCACGGCGTGGCGGTCGATCCGGGCGCGGAGGCCGTTGCGCAAGGTCGGCCCGTCGGTGCGGCCGTCGACTACTCCCTCGATGGTGCGGGCCACCGCCGGGGCAGCAGCACCAGGACGACCTTGCCCCCCTTGCCGCGCACCCGCAGTTCCCGGTGGCCGTGCTCCTCACCAAGGTCGCCAATGTCGGCGCCGCACGCTTCGAAGATCCCGCAACCCACGTAGGCGCGCAACCAACGCGAAGTCGTACGAGCTGGCCGAAAAGCCGCGCTGTGGCGATCAGGACTTCGAACTGCAAATGGTCGTCAACATGAACGTCGCAACCATCGACCTCACCGGAAGGCACCCCGGGCCAGCCGCACCGCTCCACCCGGCACGCGGAACGGATCTTGGCGGAGTCGAGACCGGAACCGACCCGGGCCGCCTTCGGACGAATCGTGAGATGACCTGCGAGATCCTTCCAAACTGACCGCGTGATCAGCCGCGGCCGCCACGTCGGCGGCCTCGGCCGAATCCGGTACCCGCGACGGCAAAGACGGACGACTCGTTCGTCGTGTCGACGCTGCGGTGCCTCTTCTCGCAGCCCTCGATCCGCCGATGAGCCAGCAATTCAACGAGGGCGTGTAGTTGTCCCTCCAAACGAGCTTCCGTAGTCACATCCGAGTCACTAATGAAAGGAGGTTCCCCGTGGCCATTCGCGTTCGATGCACCAGCATCACGGATTTCATCGGGGAACAATGCCACACCACGGAAATCGACCCCGCCGCCCGGCCAAATCAGCCAATTCAGCGTATAATTCGGACCCTACAGAATGTCGTTCGGACAGCACCGCAACCTACCTGCGTGTGCTCGTGCCCAACGCACAGCCAACATTCGACCCGCCCGCCGCCGGCGCACTGCTCAGACTGTTGATCGCGGTAAGAGATGCACGACGAGCACAGACGGCGGACAACGACCCGCACCAGGAGCTCGAATGAACCAACGCCCGCTATTCGAAAGCTCGTGCTACGCGCACTGCTTCGCCTTCTACGGACGCGTCTCGACGGAAGACAATCAAGACCCCGAGTCGTCCTTCAACTGGCAGTACCTACTCGCCAACAATCTCATCACTCCGGCCGGCGGGCAGATCGTCGCCCGCTTCTTCGACGTCGGGGACAGCCGTTCGATTCCGTGGCCACGCCGGCCTGAGGCGAGTCGACTCCTTGCCGCCCTGCGAGACCCGAACCGGGGCTTCGACAACGTGGTCATCGGCGAGCCCCATCGCGCCTTCTACGGCAACCAGTACGGCCTGACCATCCCCATCCTCGCCCACTTCGGCCTAAGGCTGTGGGTACCCGAGGTCGGTGGCCCCATCGACCCCGACAACGAAGCACATGATCTGGTCATGTCGGTCTTCGGCGGCATGAGCAAGGGCGAGCGGACCCGGGTGAAGGTGCGAGTACGCACCTCGATGGCCACCCAGGCGCTGATGCAAGGCCGCTACCTCGGCGGCCGACCGCCGTACGGCTACACCCTCGAGGATCTTGGCTCGCACCCGAATCCGCAGAAGGCAGCCGACGGCAAGCGCCTGCACGGCCTGACGCCGGACCCGCAGACCGCCCCTGTCGTGCAACGCATCTTCCGCGACTTCCTCAACGGCAACGGCATCTTCGCCATCGCCGAAGCCCTGACCAGCCAGGGAATCCCTTCGCCCTCGGCCTACGACTACCAGCGCAACCCGCATCGCGACGGTCGCGCCTGGGCCAAGAGCGCTGTCCGGGTGATTCTGACCAACCCCCGCTACACCGGCAGGCAGGTCTGGAACAAGCAACGCACCGACGAGGTGCTCGTCGACGTCGATGACGTCGCACTGGGACACCAGCCAGTCATGCGGTGGAACCCACGGGACAAGTGGATCATCTCGCAGGAGGTCGTGCACGAGCCTCTGGTCAGCGATGAGGTCTTCACCGCGGTTCGGGACCTGCTCGGGTCGCGCGCACACAAGCCGGCGCCGCACAAGCCGCACCGCACC
>Ga0209382_10008045_pt1 | contig 13333 bp, 10 predicted proteins | sample SoiMetdeltSBSDD5_FD_187599 | JGI IMG/M metagenome (GOLD analysis project Ga0209382, IMG submission 187599) | Bulk soil microbial communities from a Populus tree surrounding site in Tennessee, USA - Soil MetaG P. deltoides SBSDD5 (SPAdes) (version 2) | ecosystem: Environmental > Terrestrial >... | reverse complement strand
AATTGGCATCTGTGCTGCGCGGGCTGTTTGCTGACATCGCGCCAGGAGTACGGATTTGGGCGGTTGGCCAACTGCCTCCGGCCGAGCCGCGGGTAGGTAGCGCAAACGAAATGCTCTGGTGGAAGCATCACGGGTTTCGACCGGAGCGATCGACGGGCCTGTACCGGACGTCGCTTGAGCGGGCGGCATTGGAGCCCGACAGGATGACAGTGGTGCGCGAGGTCTTGCCGGGCGGCGTTGAATGCATCGTACCCGTGCAGGTTCCCGCGATCGGTCCCGTGACAGTTCCGGCAAGTAAGAGATGGGAAGGCGTGGAGCAGTGGAAGCGAAGTGGGAACGCGCGCGCCACACGGGTGGCGGCGGTGGTCATTGTCTGGAATGTCCTGCAGCATTTTTATCCCTATTTTGACGTTGTGAAGACGGATTGGGCTCGGATATTGCCCTTGGCATTGGATCGCGCCGCGAACGACAAAGATCAAATCGAGTTCGTAAAGACCCTGCGCTGGATGGCGGTTGAGTTGAAGGATGGGCATGGCCGTGTGCGCCTAATCGGTGAGGCGCCGCGATACGCGCCTGATGCTCTTTGGGAGTGGGTGGAAGGCAAGCTGGTAGTGACAGAGGTAGGTAATGCGGAGGGAATTCGGCCGGGCGATACGATTGTAGCTGTCGACGACGAGACGGCCGTGCAAGTGCTGCGGGAGGCGGAGGAGCAATCGACGGGTGCGACGTCTCAACTGATCCGATATCGGGCGCTGCGACTGATCGGTACTGGGGCGCGAGATACCAAGTTGCGACTGACGATTGAGCCATGGGGAGGTGAGGGGCAGCGCCGCACAGTGGAACTCAGGCGCGACACTCCAATGGGCAGGCAGCAGGAGCGAAGGCCGGAGAAGATCGTGGAGATCAAACTGGGGATCTGGTATGTGGACTGGAGCCGGATTTCCGATGAAGACTTCGAGGCGAAGTTATCCTCGTTATCCGCCGCCAAGGGCATCGTGTTCGACCTTCGTGGCTATCCGGCGTTCAAAAATCCGATGAAAATGTTCGGCTACCTTTTGGCGAACGGTGGTACGAGCGCGCAGTGGCACATTCCTGTAGTAGTTCAACCAAATCGAGTGGGGATGACGTTTGACAGGCAAGGCGAGTGGACGATCAAAGCGCGAGAGCCGATCCTTCGCATGAAAAAGGTATTCCTTACCGACGGACGTGCTATCAGTTATGCGGAGAGCTGCATGGGCATCGTCGAACACTACAAGATCGGTGACATCGTAGGCGAAGCGACGGCGGGAACGAACGGCAACATCAATCCGCTCCGATTGCCCGGCGGCTATACCTTTGTGTGGACGGGAATGAAGGTGCTGAAACATGATGGCTCGCAACACCATGGTGTGGGCATTACGCCGACAATTCCAGTGATGCGAACCCGTGCTGGAGTTGCGGCTGGCGTCGACGAGGTATTGGAGCGCGGGTTGAAGGCCCTCGAATGAAGTGGAGATCCTAGGCACGCTTGGACGCGATGTGCGATCACTCGCTCTGTTGCCCGCCGCGTTTCATCCACCGACACGGGCGCACGAGGCATTGCTGCGGGCCGCGTTGGCGCATTGCGACGCCGTGATCGCGGTGTTGGCAAGGCAACTTCCACACAAAGACTACGGCGCAGTTGGCCTGGAGCAGCGGCTTGAGATGGTGCGGCCCATGTTAGGAGACAACATGGCCGCGGCGGTGAGTGCCGGAGGACTGTTCTATGAAATTGCACGCGAGGCACGGGAACATTTTCCCGAAGCGCGCGTGCACCTGGTGTGTGGGCGTGATGCGGCTGAGCGGATCGTGGGCTGGCAGTACAAGGGACAACCGGCGATTGAGGAGCAGTTACGCGAATTCCGTCTGCTGGTGGCGGCACGCGGGGGCGAGTTTACGGCGCCGGATGCGCTACGGGAGTGCGTGGCGGCATTGGCATTGGATGGCGAGTTCGATGCGGTCAGCTCGACCGAAGTGCGAGAACGCATGGCCGCTGGTGAGCCTTGGGAGCATCTGGTGCCCAGCGCAAGCACGGAACTGGTGCGGCGTTATTACTCGCCGTTGGTGTTTTCGAGGAACGCCCGCAATTTGTGAGAGCGGCTGGGGTGGCGAAGCTTGCGCAGCGCCTTTGCTTCAATCTGACGGATGCGTTCGCGCGTGACGGCGAACTGCTGGCCGACCTCTTCCAGGGTGTGTTCGCTGCCGTCGAGCAGCCCGAATCGCATCTTGATGATTTTTTCTTCACGCGGGCTGAGGGTCTTCAACACCTCGGCCGTCTGTTCGCGCAGGTTGAGGTTGATTACGGCTTCCGACGGTGAGACGACGCGCTTGTCGACAATGAAGTCGCCCAGGTGCGATTCTTCCTCTTCGCCGACGGGAGTTTCGAGCGATATGGGCTCCTGGGCGATGCGCAACACTTTGCGCACCTTGCCGACGGGCAGTTCCATGCGCTTTGCCAGTTCCTCGGTGGTGGCCTCGCGCCCCAACTCCTGCTGCATCGAGCGCTGCATGCGGACCAGTTTGTTGATGGTCTCGATCATGTGCACCGGGATGCGAATGGTGCGCGCTTGATCGGCGATGGCGCGCGTGATGGCTTGGCGTACCCACCACGTGGCATATGTGGAGAACTTATAGCCGCGGCGGTAATCGAACTTGTCGACCGCCTTCATCAGGCCGATGTTGCCTTCCTGAATCAGGTCGAGAAATTGCAGGCCGCGATTGGTGTAACGCTTGGCGATTGAGACAACGAGGCGCAGATTGGCTTCGATCAGCTGCTTTTTGGCGGCTTCGGCTTCGAACTCGCCGCGGTCGATGATGTGCAGCGTGCGGCGCAGGTCTCCAGCCGAGGCGCCGTAGTCCTGCTCGAGATCTTGCAGGCTCATCAGCGTCTGCCGATGCGTCTTGCGGAGATCGCGCGTGTGGTTTTGCGCCGAGGGAATCTCTTCGAGCTGGCGCTGGGACTTGGCAATCTCGCGTTCGAGCGGCCTGAGGTGATCGACAGCCATACGCACGGTTTGCGCCAGCGAGTGGCGCATTTCACTCGTGAACGCGATGGCGCAGACACGCTGTGACAACCTGATCACGGACCGCGCCAGATTCATGCGCAGGCTGCGGTTTTGTTTGGGTTTGGTTCCGCGAGGAACGGCGGGGAGCTTCTGCTGCAACTGCAGCGTTTTCTTGTACAGCTTGTCGATTTCCTCGACGGCATTGAGGAACTCTTTCGTTTGTTCTTCGAAGTTCTCATCGGAAACCGGAGGATCAGGCGATTGCAGGATGTCGCGAATTGGGACTTCTTCGCTGGCCACCTGCTGGCCGAGCTCGAGAATTTGGTTGATCACCAATGGAGAACGAGACAGCGACTTCATCATGCCCCGCTGGCCACGCTCGACGCGTTTGGCAAGTTCGATTTCGCCTTCACGAGTGAGAAGGGGAACCGTACCCATTTCGCGCAGGTACATGCGCACGGGATCGGTGGTTTTGTCCGAAAGGTCCTGCGCGAGATCGAAGGCGTCTAGGTCTTCGGCCTCCTCTTCGGCCTTTTCGAGATCCAGTTTCGGGTCCTCGAGCGTATCTACGCTCGCAGTGTCCAAATCGGCGATCAGGTCGTCGAGTTCTCGCTCGCGCCGTCTATCCTCCGGTCCGAGCTCTCCCATTTCGTCGTACATCAGGTTTCCCTTAACGCGGCGTCCGCCGGATCGACCGGCCAACACTTGCAGGTGCCTGCCCAACGCCGCTGCATTCCACCGTACTCATCGCTACGCCCCTCAAACCTTCCTTCCTATTAAAGCAAACGAATCGCCGCCGCATTAGCCCTAGTGTCAAGCCGAAGAACGCTTACTCTCATTTAGCTCTTTCATGAGTGCCATCGCATCGTCGAGACGTCCATCTCGTTCGGCCTCGCGGATGCGAACCTTAAGTTGTGTCAATCTCGAGTCTCGTCCCGATGCTTCCATACGCGACAAACAGGCCTGCGCCTGGCTCAAACTGAACTCCTCATTCTCGATCTCATCGGCAAAAGTGAGCCGCGCCAGGAGGGTGCGGTCGGAATCATTTAGCCGGGCTTCGAGAGCGGCAAAGTCGAACGGCTCTCCGGTGGCGAGTATCGCCCGGAAAATGGCCGCCCCTTCCAGGGGTTGTTCCTCTACCAGGCCCGCCAGGCGCTCGGACAACTGGTCACGAGCTTCGGCGGAGTGGATGAGGCAGCGCAGCAGCAGCCGCTCATTGGCGGGGATGGCTGAGGGGGGCGCGGCGGCGGCGCGTTCCGCCGTGCGATTCGCGGCCATTCTGCGGAACTGATCCAGCACCAACGAACGTTCCACGCTCAGGTATCCAGCGACATCCTCCGCGATGGCGGCGCGCTCGAGTTTATCTGGTATGCGTTGGATGGCGGGCATGAGGAACCGCAGTCCCGCCATCCGGCCTTCGGCCGAGCGCATGTCGAACTTCGAGCGGGCTCGGTCGGCGAGCCAGTGGAAGTAGCGCGGTGCATTCCGAATCGCCTCGACATAGGCCTCGGCGCCATTCCGATTGACGAACTCGTCGGGATCGAGGCCCCCCGCCAGTTCGAGGATTTTGATACGCATGCTCTCATCGAGAAGCAGCTGAATTGCGCGTTCAGCGGCAGCGATACCAGCCTTGTCCGGGTCGAAATTGACGACGACGTTCTCCGAATGGCGGTGTAGCATACGCACTTGGCCGGACGTGAACGCCGTGCCGCATGGCGCGACGGCATGCGGGAAGCCCGCCGCGTAGAGCCCGATGACGTCCATGTAGCCTTCCACCAGAATCGAGTGGCCTTTGTCGCGGATAGGCTTGCGCGCCCGATGCAGGTTATAGAGCACCGAACTCTTGTGGTAGATTGCCGTCTCCGGCGAGTTGATGTATTTGGCGTTGTCCTCTTCGCTCAAGGCTCGTCCCGCGAAGGCAATGAGCTTGCCTGTCTCGTTGTGCAGCGGGAACATGAGGCGGTTGCGGAAGCGGTCGTAGAAGCCCGGACCATGTTGGCTGGGTGCGACGAGGCCGCTGTCTTCCATCTGCTGCGGGCTGAAGCCTGCCTTTTCGAGCGCCCGGACGACGATCTGCCCGTCGCGCGGGGAATAGCCGATGCCAAACTCTTCCTGAAGCTCGGGACTGACGCCGCGGCCCGAGACGTACTCGCGGGCTTGGGCTCCTGCCTGCGAATGAAGGGCAGCCACAAAGGCTTTCTGTGCGATTTCCTGCGCCTCATATATGCCCGCGCGCTTCTTCGTATCGGCGTCGGCCGGTTCATCCCGCTTCGGAAGCGGGATGCCGTAGCGTTCGGCCAATTGCACGCAGGCTTCCCAAAAACTGAGTGCCTCGATCTCCATCACGAAGTCGATGGACGATCCCTTCTTTCCACAACCGAAGCAATGGAACCACTGATGCGACGGGCGCACGTGGAAGGAAGGCGTTTTCTCCTGATGAAATGGGCAGAGGCCCTTGTAGGTATTGGGCCCGGCCTTTTGCAGGCGTACGTATTCGCCGACCACGCGGACGATGTCGATGGACGATTTGAGATGGCTGGCGAAGTCCATTATTCAGCGGTGGACCTATCGATGGTAAATGCGAGTGGGCGCGATTTGCCGGTGTGAGCGGCGATTCGGACGCGCGGGGCGGCGGACTTGGCTCCCGAGACGGGGTAGCGGGTGTCTTGGCCCGCGAGAACAAAGGTGAAGCCTTCGGCGGTGCGTTCGATGGCGCCTGAAGCCTCGATCTCGATGGACTTGATGCGCTCGCCGCCCTGCTCAATGAAGTCGCGGATCAGTTCGAGGCGAGCGCGGTTACCGGGAGCAAGTCGAATAGTCACTTCGCCCGCGGGGTCGAGTTTCACCTCTTCGACGCCGCGCGTCTTTTTTAGGCGCCCCTCGAGTGAGCGCGGACAGTCGACGCAATCGGTAGGCGTGTAGCGGATGCGAATGAGATGAAACTCGGCCAGTAATGGCGCGGCGACGGCGAACAGGAGAAGGAGGCCTCTCATGATTTGGTTACCCCCAAGCCTGGCTTTGCGGGCAGCATTAGCCGGCCGTCCACGACCTTGACGCCGGTGAATGGATCGTTCTTGAGGAGCAGGTTGCCGTCTAGGTCCGCGTAGTCGAGCAAAGGCGATAAGTGAGCGGCGGCGGTGATGGCGAGCGAACTCGAAACCATGCAGCCCACCATAACTTTCAAGCCGAGCGAACGGGCGATCTGAATCATCCGGTACGCTTCGAGCACGCCGCCGCATTTGTCGAGTTTGATGTTCACGCCGTCGAAGTACGGCGCGACCTTTGGGATATCGGAGGCTTGCAGGCAGGCTTCGTCGGCGAAGATGGGCATGTGGACACGCTTGCGGATCCAGTTCATCTCTTCGAGGCGCGCCGCGGGCAAAGGCTGTTCAATCAACTCAGCGCCCTGCTTTTCCAGCCAGTTGATTTTCTCGACCGCCTCTTCCTTCGTCTTCCAGCCTTCGTTGGCATCCACTCGGAGCGGCTTTTTGGTTTCGGCGCGAACGGCATTGATGGTGGCCTCGTCGGTATCGAGGCCGACTTTGATCTTAAGCACCGGGTAGGGAGCGGCTTCGCGGACCTTTTGGCGGGTCTTCTCTGGCGTGTCAATGCCGATGGAGAACGTGGTCAGCGGGCCTTCCTTTGGATCGAGTCCGAACATGCGGTATACAGGGACACCGAGACGCTTGCCGTTCCAATCGAGAACGGCGGCGGCAACAGCGGCCTTCGCGGCCCACTCGCCGGGAATACGGCGGTTCACTTCGCGCAGGGTCTTGTCATACTGCTCGGGCGGGAACTCGCGGAAGAAGCCAGGGCCCAGTTTGGAATTGAGCGCCGCGCATCCGCTTTCGGCGGACTCATGGTAGCGGACAATAGGCGCGCCTTCGCCGAGGGCGGTAATGCCCGCGTGATCGAGCGTGAACAGTATGGTGTCGCGGTATTCGCTGGACGACATGGTTGTCGTCCACGTGTGGCGGAGGAATAGCCGCATGGGCGTGGCGGCTGGTTGAGGAGTGGCGGCGAGTGCGGCGGAAGCCGCGCTGCCGAGGAAACCGCGGCGGTTCATATCAGCGATGGTAGCGCGTGCTTACTGCACTAGCGCAACGGCCTGTTCGGCTACGGCGCGGAACTTGGCCAGCGCGGCCGCGAGCTCCACGACACCTGCCTGTGCATCTGCCTTGCGTTCCAACTGCAGTGATTCATTCACCGCCGGCAGCGTCACCGAACCGTAGCCCGTGTAAAGGCCCGGCGCGGAGAGCTGATGCTTGTACCATTCCCGCTGGGGTAGCCCGCCCGGCCGCGTGAGTGCCTGCTCGGCGCCGATCAGAATTGCATTCAGCTTGTTCCGGCGGTCCGCGTCCAACACAGGCCCGGCGGCAAGAGCCTTGTCGTAGGTGGTAGCGAGAGGCGCAAGCTTGTCGAGTTCTGAAACGACTGCGGCGATCTCGATGCCCTTGGCTTCAGTGATCCACTTCCGTATATTGCGCTCGACGGCGGAGAAGCTAATGGGAATAACCGCGGCTTCGCTGGCTCGCAGAATTGTGGTTGACGTTACCTGGCTGAGCTTGCGCGAATACACGAAGTCCTTGTCCATGTGGTTGAGGAACCAGGCCGGCGAATCATAGATGGAATGGTACGTTCCGGCGCCGCCGCCGGAGCTGAAGCCCATATTGAGGCTGGCGATACCGGCGTGGTGGACGAATGCGACGTAGTCCGAGCCCGCGCCCAACGGAGAAAGTTCGCTCTTCTCGGGCCGGTCCTTCTCCTCAATTGTGTCGCGCATCACTTCGCCAAAGAACGCTTCGAGAGTGCCTGAGCCGCCGAAGCCAAACTTGCCGCCCGTGTTGGCGTCAGTGTTGATGTAGAGCACGGTCTTGCGCTTGAGTTCTTCGCGGTGCTTCTCCACCCATTCGGTGGAGCCGACGAGTCCGAACTCTTCACCGTCCCAAAGTGCAAACTTGATGGTGCGCTTGGGACGCCAGCCGGATTTCATGAGTTCGGCCAGCGACCGCGCCGATTCGAGCAGCGCCGCCGCGCCGCTGACTGGGTCCGAAGCGCCATTCACCCAGGCGTCGTGATGGTTGCCGTGGATGACCCATTCATCCGGACGCTCGGAGCCGGGGATCGTGGCGATGACGTTATAAAGAGGCTTCGAGCTCCAGTCGAAGTCGACAGCGAGATGGACTTTAGCCGGGCCTGGACCAATGTGGTAAGTGAGCGGCAGCGCGCCGCGCCACTCGACGGGGGCGACGGGTCCTCTAAGCGCTGCGAGTAGCGGCTGAGCGTCAGCATAGCTGATGGGCAGCACGGGAATCTTCATGATGCTGGCGGCTTCGGAAATAGCCAGTTTGCGCCCACCCTTTTCGCTCGCCCAACCGGGGGAGAGCGGATCGCCCACGTAGATGGGCATATCCATCACGCTGCCGCGTTGGACGCTTTCCGCTGGACGCCATGGACCATCGGGAAAAGTGTCGCCGCGGAAGTATCCGTCGTCGTGTGGATCGGAATAGATGATGCATCCGATGGCGCCATTCTCCTGCGCGGTTTTGGCTTTGGTGCCGCGCCAAGAGCCACCGTAGCGGGCAAGCACAATTTTGCCTTTGATGTCGATGCCAAGCTTCTTGAGCTGGACGTAGTCGGCGGGAATTCCGTAATTTACGTAGACGAGATCGGCCGTGACGTCGCCCGATGCCGAGTAAGCATTGTACGTGGGCAACTGGTTTTGGTCGGTCGAATCGGGGTCGGCCGGCAGAATAGGTTCGTAGAGCCGCGGCGTGAACGCCTTGGGCGCTATCAGTTCCAGCTTGCGCGATTTGGGGTAAGGCAGAAGCGCTTCAAACTCCTCAATCTTTACCTCCAGGCCCCAGGAACGCAGCAGCGATGCGGCATATTCGGCAACCGCTTTCGAAGCGGGCGAACCGGCATGGTGCGGATCGGCGGCCATCTTCTCGAGATACTGGCGGGCGCGTGTAGGATCAGGAATCGCGCGGGCTCTCTCCTCCAAGGCGCGTTGTGCCTCGTATAGCGAGGCGGGATATCCACGCAGGGCTGGAGCTTGCGCGAATAGAGGTAGAGCGAGGGCCGCCATGAGGGCGGCGGCTTGGAGATTCATCATGTGCCGAGACCTTTACTGAGAAATGCTTTGAATTCCTGGGTGTCTTTCGTCAGCCCGACATGGCTGGCGCGCACGGTCTCGGTGCCGTCGAGCACGACATAGTGCGGAATGGCGACGGTTTGGAAGCGGCCTTCCTGGAGGTTGCGATTCGCCTCGCTGGCTGCGTCGGAGCCGTCGGTGTAGAGTTCCACGAGAACGAAGCCAGAGAGCGCTTCGGCGATCTCGGGCTTGGTGAACATGTTGGATTTCATCCATTTGCAGTTGGTGCAGGCGTAGCCGGTGAAGTTGACGAAGAGAGGCTTGTTTTCGGACTTGGCGCGAGCGAGTGCGCCTTGGTAGTCATCTTTTATCCAAGTCAGTTTTGAGTCGCCGCCCGACGGCGTAAACGGCGAGGACTTGGCCGAAGGAATGTAGGCCTCAAGCTCTCCGAGCGGCACGCCGAACATGCCCGGCAAGAGGCTGACGCTCAGGATGAGCAACGCCGCGCCCGTGAGAGCGCGCGCCACGCCGACAGTCTCGTCGGATTTGATTCCTTCCATGCGGAGAAAGCCAAGTAGATAGAGGCCGGGAAGAGCAAGCAGGACCATCCAGGCGGCCAGGAAACGCTCGCGCGTGAGGACGTCCCAGTGGAGAACAACATCCACAGTGGACATGTACTTAACCGCGGCGGCAAGCACGAGAAAACCCATGACTACTTTCACTCGCATCAGCCAGCCGCCGGAGCGGGGAAGACGTTTGAGGTAGCCGGGAAAGAGCGCCAGAAAGAAAAACGGCGCGGCCAGGCCGGTAGCGAAGCTCATCATGCCGAGTGTGGGTTGCAGCTTGTCGCCTTGCACGGAGGCGGCGAGCAACGTGCCCATAAAGGGGCCGACACAGGCGAAGGAGGTGAGTGCAAAGGTGAGCCCCATGAGGAGCATCGGCAGCACGCCCGAGCCTTGTGAGGCGTTGTTCATGCGGTTGACGATTCCGGAAGGTAACGTGATCTCAAAAGCGCCCAGAAGGCTGAGTCCGAAACCGATGAAGACCAGCGCAATAAAGCCATTCACCCATGGATTCGAGCCGATCTGAACAACACCAAAGGGACCGAGGATCGCTGTGGTGCCGAGTCCGAGAGCGGTGAAGATGAGAATGATGCCGAGGCAAAACGTGACTGCTTTGGGAAGCGGGTTCGACTGTTGAGAGGATGACTGCCCGCCGAGGAAGGCCGAGACCGTGAAGGGGATCATCGGGAAAACGCAGGGAGTAAAGATCGACGCGAGTCCGAAGCCGAAGGCGACAGCGAGGAAGCCGAGAAGGCCACTCTGGTCTGTCGAGGCGGACTTTACGGGAGAAGGCGCGGCGCTCGATGGAGCGGCAGTCGTGATGGGCAGGTAGCCGGGTGGAATCGACCGAACCGCCGCTCCCGGGGCGGGCTGCTTCGTATTGATTGATAGTGTCGAATTCCGCCGCACCGGACGCAGGCAGATCTTGTCCGAACAGACCTGGTATCGAGACGATGCCGCGAGCTCCAGGATGTCGGGAATGCTCGTGCCAAGCTTGGATTCGATCAGGAACACAACCTCGTGCTCGAAGCTCTGGGATTCGTTGTTGAAGTTCGGATCGAACTTCTTCGTGGGCTGGGGCTGGTAGACCTTATAAGAGGCGACGGCGGGGTTGTCATCAAGCTTGAGTTCGGTCGGGATCGGGCCCGGCGGCGTGGTCGGAGAGTAGAGGTGCCAACCGTCGTCGATCGTAGCCTTCAACTGAAGCAGGACAGTTCCGTTCGCCGCGATTGGTTGCGGCTCGGCGATGAGTTGCCACGTAACCGGATGCTTGGTTGGGGCCTGGGCTGAGGCGGCGAGCGCGAGAACGAGAAGGACGCTAATCCGCAGAGGCAGCCAACTCAGTCGCGGCCCAGCGGTGTAATTCGTCCTCGATCTTGGCATTGAGCTTCTCCCGGGCGAACTCGGCAGCGACGCGGATGGCGTTTTTCATGGCGTTCGTATTAGAGGAGCCATGGCAAATGATGCAAACACCTTTGACGCCGAGCAGCGGCGCGCCGCCATACTCAGAATAATCGACGCGGCGCTTGAACTTCCGGAAGGCTCCGCGGGCAATATAGGCGCCAATTTTACCCAAGGCGGAGGAAGTGAGCGATTCCTTGAGCATATGGGTGATCACGTCGGCCACGCCTTCACTGATTTTGAGCGCGACATTGCCCGTGAAGCCGTCGCAGACCACTACGTCGACGGTACCTTTATACAAATCGCGGCCTTCCACATTCCCGATGAAGTTAATGGGCAGCGTTTTCAGGAGCGGAGTAGCGGCCTTGGTCAAGTCATTGCCTTTGTGTTCCTCTTCGCCGATGGAAAGCAGACCCACGCGCGGGTTGTTGAGGTGGAGAATATTGCGTGCGTAAACTTCCCCCATCACCGCGAACTGAGCGAGCATGCGTGGCGTGGAGTCGACATTGGCGCCGACATCGAGGAGCACGGCGGGATTACCGGTCCTGGTGGGGAGTGTGGTGGCAAGTGACGGGCGTTCGACGCCATGAACGATGCCCTGCACCATTTTCGCCGTGGCCATCACGGCGCCGGTATTGCCGGCCGAAACAACACCATCGGCAATTCCGTCGCGAACAAGCCGGCTGGCGACGCGAATGGAGGAGTCCTTCTTCGCACGGACCGCCTTTGCGGCCGAGTCGTCCATGGTGATCACTTCAGAAGCCCGGACGATTTCGATGGGAAGCTGCCTCCATCCCGAATGCTTGTCGAGCTCTTGGCGCACGACCTCCTCACGGCCCACCAACAAAATTTTGACGCCGAATTCGCGGGACGCAGCAAGCGCTCCCTCGACTTCAATGTGCGGGGCATTGTCCCCACCCATGGCGTCGACGGCGATGGTGACCATTTGAGAGGCCGTAGGGCGCTACTCCTGGACTTCGATGACTTCGCGGGTCCTATACTTGCCGCAATGGGGGCAAGCACGATGCGGCACCATGGCCTGATGGCACTCGGGGCACTCGGCGATGGCGGGCTTCTTCAAAAAATCGTGGGCGCGGCGGGTGGAGGTGCGGCGCTTGGAGTGGCGTCGTTTTGGATTCGGCATGATGCTACCTGACTAAGAGTGGATTCCTTTTATTTGTGAGCGCGGCCGGGATGGTAGTCCCTGAGCGCGGCCCAGCGTTCTTCGGTGCGAGGCTGGCTACAATGGCACTGTTGCTCATTGCGGTTGATGCCGCATACCGGACAGATTCCCTGGCACGATTCGCGGCATAGGCGCTGCATGGGGAGCAGCAGCAGAATCTGCTCACGAACCGTGTCGGCGAGCTCGAGGCCGCCGTGATCGTAAAACGCAACGTCGACATCGTCAGCGGTGAGGCTGACTTCGGCCTGGTCCGGAGCATGCTCCGGCGGTTCATAGACGAGATCGAACGACGTGCTGACCGGAACGGTAAATCGCTCCAAACAACGGTCGCAGGCGCACTCGACCTCGCCGGATAACCGGCCGCGCACCCGGATTTGGGCCGTCGCGGGCCGATACTCGGCCTCGCCCGAGACATGCACGGGCTTTGGCTGAAGTAACTCGCCCGGTCGGAGATCGAAAGTCCCCGGCGCGAGGTGGAGGTCGAACTGGATTTTGCCAAGCTCTAACTCCTTTACACTGAGGAACATGCCGACTCCTAGCGGAGGCCCGCACAAACACACTTCGGCGGCCGCCTATGGCAACAAATAGCCATTATAGCGGATGGAGGAGGTTCTGAGGAAATTTGCGGGCGTATACTTGAATTGCAGTGTATGTCGATGCCGCCGTTGAAGTTTCTCCATCCGGAGGAACCGCTCGTCGAACTCAAACTCGCACAGATGAGAAAGCTTTCGAGTGAAGAACTGATCGACTCGTTGCGACCTGAGCAGCCGCATGCATTGAAGGTCCGCCCAGACGGCACGATTCTGGATGGACATCACAGAATCTGCGTGCTGAAAGAGCGAGGTGTTGAGGTGAATTCTTTACCTCGCGAGGTTTGGGGGAGCGAGTTATGAAGGCCGACCTTTATTGGGTGCCCGGGCCATGGCCGGGGCGGTTGGCGATTTCGAAGCGGCCTCGCGGTGGGGAGTGGTTGGCGGATGAAGTAAAGGCGTGGAAGGCGGTTGGGGTGTCGACCGTGGTTTCGTTACTTGAGGAGGACGAGTCCGCCGAACTTGGATTGGCGCGAGAG
>Ga0209382_10008042_pt1 | contig 13336 bp, 7 predicted proteins | sample SoiMetdeltSBSDD5_FD_187599 | JGI IMG/M metagenome (GOLD analysis project Ga0209382, IMG submission 187599) | Bulk soil microbial communities from a Populus tree surrounding site in Tennessee, USA - Soil MetaG P. deltoides SBSDD5 (SPAdes) (version 2) | ecosystem: Environmental > Terrestrial >... | reverse complement strand
CGCTCGGACCGCTTCCGGAAGCGCAAGCGGCAAGCGTCTGCGCAGCGCGCTTGTCGTATCCGAAATTGCGTTATCGCTCGTTCTTCTGATTTGCGCGGGGCTGATGATCAACAGCTTGCTGCGATTGCAGCGAGTCGATCCGGGATTCATAACAAAGGGAGTCTTGTCGATGCGAATCTTGCTGCCGTCAAGGTCGTATCCGGACAATCGCGCGACCGCGATAGTCGATTTCTTTAAACGGCTGGACGAACGAGTCCGGGCGATCCCCGGAGTTCAAATGGCCGGTTATGCCACAAATCTTCCACTAACACACTTCGGATGGATGCGATATACCACCATAGAAGGGCGCCCCATCCCGAAAACGCCTGAAGAAACGCCGACGGTTAATTATCGCCAGATAAGCGCTCACTACTTTGAGACGCTGGGGATCCGGCTGTTGAAAGGTCGCGCCCTTAACGAACGAGATACATGTGATACCGAGCCCGTAGCTGTGGTCAATGAGTCATTCGCCAGGAGTTTCTATCCGAATGAAGAGCCCATCGGTAAGCGATTCTATCTCGAACTGCCGCAACCCCGTCGCACACGATGGACTATAGTCGGCGTCTCCCAAGACATTAAGCATGAGGGACTCGTCAGCGAACCGAAACCCGAAATCTTCTCGCTCCACGAGCAGAGTCTGGCCAAACCGGATGACGGCCCTGAGAACCGTATGTTCTTCGTCGTTCGCGCCACAGGCGACCCGACAGCGCTCGCGGCCGCGGTTCGCCGCGAAGTCCAGGCGCTGGACAAAGACCTTCCGGTCGCCGAGATTATTACAATGGATCGCCTGCTCGGCGATTCGCTCCTGCGGCAACGTCTCATCACCTTGTTGCTGTTTATCTTCTCCATAATCGCCCTGACGCTGGCCGCCGTCGGCATCTACAGTGTGATGTCTTATTCCGCCACTCAACGTACTCAAGAGATCGGCATACGAATGGCATTGGGAGCGCAGAGGATTGACGCCTTGAAATTGATTGTCGGTCAAGGCATGAGACTGGCGTTCATCGGCATAGTAATCGGTCTATTGGGTTCCATCGCTTTGACGCGGTTTATCGAGACATTGTTATTCGAAGTGAGGGCAAGCGATCCATTGACATACGCTTTGATCACGTTGCTGATCGTCGTTGTGTCAATGCTCGCATGTTACCTGCCCGCGCGGCGGGCATCGAAAGTCGATCCCTTGGTGGCTCTGAAATACGAATGAAGCGGCTGAAAGAATTCGAGGAGGTCGAAATGCTGAGCAAACTGAAGGTAGCGCTGCGGGCGCTGCTGCGAAGGTCAGAGGTCGAGCGTGAACTGGACGAGGAACTGCAGGGCCACCTGGATCAACAGATTGAGCAGAATATCCGCCTGGGGATGAATCTGGAAGAGGCGCGTCACAATGCTCGCAGGGCTTTCGGCGGCGTGGAGCAGGCGAAGGAGCGGAGCCGTGACGCCAGTGGCGTGCGGTGGATTGAAGACATCTGGCAAGACGTGCGTTACGGCGCGCGAATGTTGCTGAAGAATCTCGGCTTCACGACGATTGCGATCCTGACGCTGGCGCTGGGCATTGGCGCGAACACGGCGATTTTCAGCGTCGTCAATGCGCTGTTGCTGCGTCCGTTGCCATACCCGCAGCCGGAGAAGTTGGTGAAAGTGTTTCGGGAGCGGCCCGATCCGGCGAAGGGGATATTGCCTTCGATCTGGTCGTACCCGCGCTTCGAGATTCTGCGCGACCAGAGTCAGAGCTTCGCCGCTGTCGCAGGCTTCAATCAGAGCCCTTACAACCTGACCGGGACCGACGCGCCGGAGCGTTTGCAGTTGGAGATGGTGTCAGCCGGCTACTTCCAGCTGCTCGGCGTGGAGGCCGTGGTCGGGCGCGCTTTCACGGCGGAAGAAGAGCGCATGCCGGGGGCGAACTCGGTTGCGCTGCTGGGCTACGGCCTCTGGCAGCGGCGCTTCGGCGGCGAACCACATACGCCGGGCAAGACCATCGAATTGGACAAACAGGCGTTCACCATCGTCGGTGTGCTGCCGCCTGGTTTCCGTGGCCAAAGCGGCTCGGCGGACGTCTGGACACCGATGACGGCAGCCGTCAAGTTTGTCCCCAAAATACTCATTAGCCCAAACGACCACTGGTTTCAAGTCATAGCGCGCCTGAAAGACGGCGTCTCTCTCTCTCAAGCGCAAGCTGATATGCGACAGGTCAGCGCGCAGATTGAACGGAAGTATCCCGGCCCGAAAGAGACGCCTGCGGGAGACGCGGGAGTCCCAGTGATCGCGCCACTGCAAGCCGCCAAAGTCGATCCGGCGCTCAAAACCTCGTTCATGCTTCTGCTGGCGGCCGTCGGTTTGGCGCTGCTGATCGCATGCGCGAACGTGGCGAACCTGCTGTTGGCGCGGGCGCGGGCGCGTCGCCGCGAGTTCGCCTTGCGGGCGGCGCTCGGGGCCGGCCGGCTGCGTTTGATGCGCCAACTCATAACCGAGAGTTTGTTGCTGGCGGTCTCCGGCGGCGCGATGGGCGTGTTGGTCGCGAGTTGGGGAGTGGAACTGCTCAAGAGCTTCCGCCCCAGCGACAGCGCGCAATACTGGACTTCGTACGCGCGCGCGTTTGACTACTTCACGATCGATCTGGATTGGCGCGCGCTGAGATTCAACTTTGCGCTGGCGCTGTTGACCGGGGCGCTGTCCGGTTTGGTTCCCGCGCTGCAATCTTCCTTCATCAACGTCAACGAAGCCTTGAAAGAGGGGACGGGCGGTTCGGCGACAGGCACACACGGCCCGCGTAATTTGAGCGCGCGCAGCCTGCTGGTCGTCGGCGCCGTCGCGCTGTCGCTGTCGCTGCTGACGGGCGCGGGGTTGATGATAAAAAGCCTGCTGCGTTTGCAGTCCGTCAACCTGGGCTTCGCGCCGGAAAACGTGTTGATGATGACCGTGTATTCGCGCGATGCGAAGCCGGAGTTTTACGAACAACTGCTGGCGCGTGTGCGGGCGACGCAGGGAGTCCAAGCGGCCGGCCTCTGCCGCGCCGCCCCGCTCCTCGATCGTTACGCCAGGGCTGAGATGGACATCGAAGGCCGCGCTGACGTCAAGCGGGCCGGCGTCGGCTTTTACCCGGTCTCGCCTGATTATTTCAAGGCGCTCGGCGTCAAGCTGCTCCGAGGCCGCGTTTTTACGGAACAGGATCGCGCGGGCGCGCCGCGCGTGGCTTTGATCAATCAAACCGCCGCCGAAAAGTTTTTCCCCGGCGAAGACCCCGTCGGCAAACGCCTCCGACCTTATGTGCCCACGAGATATGAGACCACTGAAAAGCTTGTCGAGGTTGTCGGGGTGGTCGCCGACGTGCGGTATGGCCGCCTCGAAGAAGCCATTGAGCCGGACGTCTACGTGTCGTCGCTGCAACCCACTGGTCCGACACAAACTCTGATCGTGCGCTCAAACGTTGATCCTGCGGCCATCACGGCAGCCGTGCGTCGCGAGGCGCTGGCGCTGGATCGCAACGTCCCGATCACCGGCGTTCAAACGATGAAGGAACGCGCGGCTGAAGTGACTTCGCGCACGCGGTTCATTGCGGTGTCGCTCGGCTTGTTCGCCGGGGTGGCGCTGGCGCTGGCGGGCATGGGCGTTTACGGCGTGATGTCTTACGACGTGTCGTCGCGCACGCGCGAAATCGGCGTCCGGGTGGCGTTGGGAGCGCGGGCTAGCGACGTGATGACGCTGGTGGCCTCGCAGGGAATGAAACTCGTCCTGGTCGGAATTGTTTTCGGCCTTGGAGCCGCATACGCCTTAACACGCCTGATGAAGACGTTGTTGTTCGGCGTGAGCGCAACCGATCCGCTGACGTTTGTGGGCGTCGCCGCGCTGCTGGCGCTGGTGGCGCTGCTCGCTTGTTACATCCCGGCGCGGCGGGCGACGAAGGTTGATCCGCTCGTGGCGCTCCGATGCGACTGACCCAGGGATTTTCCGCAAGAGGTCGAAATGCTAACCACATTGAAGACGAAGCTACGCGCGCTGCTGCGCAAATCAGAGATGGAGCGCGAACTGGACGAGGAATTGCGCTATCACATTGAACAACAGGTCGAGCAGCATATCCGTCTCGGGATGAGTCCGGAAGAGGCGCGGCAGTCTGCGTTAAAAAGTTTCGGCGGGGTGGAGCAGGCGAAGGAGCGGAGCCGCGACGCTCGCGGCGTGAGATGGATTGAAGAGCTATGGCAAGACCTTCGCTACGGCGCGCGAATGCTGCGGAAGGATCGCGTATTCACCTTCATCGCCATCGCCACACTAGCGCTCGGCATAGGTGGGAATACGGCGATATTCAGTGTCTTGAACGCGGTGATGATGCGCCCGCTGCCTGGTTACCAGACTGATCGCCTGGTCATCATCAGGGAGAAGACGCTCTACCAGGAATATTACGACGTGCCGGGAGACACTATCCGCGAGTGGCGCAAACAGGCGCAGGGCTTCGAGCAGATCGAGGCCGGGAATTTCTGGTCATGCAATGTGGCGGGAAACCCGCCGGAATCCGCGCAAGCCGTGATCACTACGGCCGGCTACTTTTCGCTCTACCGTGTACGCGCGCTACTCGGCCGTCTCCTTTCTACGGATGATGAGCGGCCGGGACGCAATCGCGTCGCGGTACTCGATTTTGAATACTGGCGCCGCCGCTTCGGCGGCGATCCCCAAGCCGTCGGCCGAACGATCAGGATCGACAAGACAGATTATCTTATCGCCGGCGTGGTCCCGGAGGACTTTCACCCTCTCGGTCGCGGGCGGGTATCCTTCTACCTGCCGCTGGTTTTTGAGGAGAACAGCAATATCGGTTTTTGGGCTGTGGCGCGTCTCAAACCCGGCGTGACGCTTGATCAAGCGAACGCGGAGATGGCGGTGATTTCGCGCCGGCTTGAGATGGCCGATCCGAAAGACAAACAGGGCGTCGGCGCGCGCGTCGTCTCGGTGTTGGAGACGTGGGTGGAAAATGTTCGTTCAGTATTGATGCTGTTGTTCGGCGCTGTTACCGTCGTGCTGCTGGTCGCCTGTGTGAACGTCGCAAATCTGCTGCTGGCCAGAGACGCGACGCGGCGGCATGAATTCGCCATTCGGCAGGCGCTCGGCGCTTCCCGCCTCAGGCTGGCGCGACAGATGGCGGTTGAAAGCCTGTTGCTAGCTTTGATCGGAGGCGGATTGGGATTGCTGATGGCCGTCTGTCTCATGCCACTGTTCGCCAGGCTTAATTTGTTGAACATTCCCCGGCTCGATGAAATAAGTATTGACCCGGCCGTGCTCGCCTTCAACCTGCTGGCGGCGCTACTGACAGGGTTGCTATGCGCTATTGGTCCGGCGTTGGCCGCCGCCCGCCAGGATGTGAATCGAGCGTTGGAAGCAAGAGGCCGAGCCTTCAGCGCGCGGAATGGCGCCCGAAAGGCGCTAATCGTAGCCGAGATCGCGCTGACGTTCGCGCTGGTTTACGCGGCGGGCTTGCTGGGGCAGAGCTTCGCGCGGATGCGGCGCGTGGCGCTCGGCTACGATCCGCGCGATGTACTCACGTTCCTCCTCACCCTGCCGGAGACGACCGACCCGACAGGACGACAGATCGTCGCCAGTTACGACCGCATCGCTGAACGCATAAGACATCTTCCAGGGGTCGAGAGCGTCGGGATCGCCTGCGGCCTGCCGACGGGTGAAGGCGGAGGGTTCAATATGGACGTGAAAGTCGAGGGCCGCCCTTTGCCGCCTCACAACGGCGAGGCCAACGTCCCGTTGAGCGTTGTCAGCGGGGAGTACCTGCGCCTGATGCGCATACCTTTATTACAGGGGCGGCTCTTCGACGAGCGCGACGATCTTGACCATCCGTATACGGCTATTATCAGCCAATCCGTGGCGCGACGTTTCTTCCCCGGACAGAACCCGATCGGACAAAGGCTGATGATCGACCGGCTGGATCCGAACATCCGCGAAGATAGTAAGAGCGTGATTGCGCGAGAGATCGTCGGCGTCGTCGGCGACATTAAGCACACATCGGTCACAGACGATGGGCTGGAATTATTCGTGCCCTACCGACAGAACGGCGCCCGCTTCACGGCCATGGCGGTTCGGACGTCGGGAGACCCGCACAGTCTGGTAAGCGCCATACAGCGCGAGGTCGCCCAGGAAGATAAAGACCTCCCGGTTGTCGATGTAAAGACCCTGGAGGAGCGTACCTCGACATTTACCGCGCAGATCCAACCAGGCGTGATACTGTTCAGCGCCTTCGCGGCGTTGGCGCTTTTACTTTCGGCCGTAGGAATTTATGGAGTGATGGCCTATGCGGTTACTCAGCGCAGGCGCGAGATCGGCGTGCGGATGGCGATGGGCGCGCAAGAGGCCGACGTGTTGCGACTGATCATTGGACAGGGAATAAGGCTCACGCTAAGAGGCGTGGCGATCGGCGTGGCCTTAGCGATAGCCGCCACACGATTGCTGGCTGGCCTGCTGTACGGCGTGAGCGCCGCTGATCCGATAACTATCGTCCTGGCGACGGCGGTGGCGATCGCGGTAGCGCTGATGGCTTGCTACTTGCCGGCGCGGCGGGCGACGAAGGTGGACCCGTTTGTGGCGCTCCGCTGTGATTAGAATGATTTCTCTTTCTTTATGGCGGTTTGCAAATAACTGTACGATGTGGCGCGAATTGTTTAATCGCCCTGTTTGCGGCTATATCAAATCGGGAGTCCAATCAGGAGACGGGCGCGAGTAAACAACTCGCGCCCGGGGTCCCATACTCGCATTTGCGGGCCGATCTATAATGTTGGGGGCGCCAGTATCTGGATTGAGGCGACGAGTCAGTACCGCGAGCGGTAGCGAGCGGCGGCTGGCGTCGACTCCGCTCGCTACCGCTCGCGGTACTGACCCAGCCTAGGCTTCGCGAATTCCAGATCTTGGTGTGCTGGGCACATAGTACAGGTCGCGCCATTTTCCCATATATGCGGTCGCAACTGATCTGGGCGCTGGACCAAGGAAGAAAATCATGAGAACCCTCGATCACAATTCAGGCTGTTATATCGATATTGACGGGGCGAAAATCTATTATGAAATCGCCGGCGGCGAGAATGATCCGGTGTTGCTTTTCCTGCACGGAGGATTCGGCAGCCTTGAGGATGCGAATTCTTTTTTGACCGGGTTACAAGGTAGTTTCAGAATTATCGGCATCGACAGCCAAGGGCAAGGATCATCGACACTGGGCCGACAAAATCTCTCGTACGAGCGCTTGCAAAAAAATGTCGAGCAAATCCTGGCGCGCCTCAATGTTGATGAGCTGAGCGTCATCGGTTTCAGTGACGGGGGCATAGTCGGCTACAGGCTAGCCTCTTTGAGCGGGTTGAATATCAAGAAACTAGTCACCATCGGTTCCCGATGGAGCTATAAAAACGCTGAAGCGACAAAAGATATTTTGGGGAGGGTCACGGCGGAAAGTTGGCGAAAGAAATTTCCGGACACTTACGAGAAGTATTGCAAGCTCAATCCGGAACCTGATTTCGATCGCCTCGTCCCGTCAATTATCAGGATGTGGCTTGATTCGGATTCATCCGGCTACCCGAACGAGGCAGTCAAAAATATCACCTGTCCGTTATTGATCGTCCGTGGCGACGATGACCATATTTTTACAAGAGAATTCGCCTTTGAACTAAGCCAGTTGGTGAAAAGCTCGACGTTACTAAACATCCCTTTCGCGGGTCACGCGGCTTTTTTGGATCAGGAGAAAATATTCAATATCATACTCAACAGATTTTTACAGGGGTAAGCCGTCTGTTGTTCTGATCCGGATCAACGCTGCTTCGACATCTGCTCGATCACGGCGCCGAGCCGTTTGATCTCCTCGCCGTAACGCGCCCAATCGCCTTCGCGCTGCGCCTGCAACGCGCGGTCGTAATGTTGCTTGGCCTGTTCGGCGAGGTTCGCCGTAGCCGGCGCTTGAGGCGCCGCGGGCATTTCGCCCGGCTTCGTCTCTGAAGCCGGAGGTTTGAGTTCGCCGGCAGGGGCTTCGCCGAAGAGTCGCGCCAGGCTGGCTTCCAGCGTTGGCTCCATCGCGATGCGATTCTCGGCTACAACGACTACCCGCCGCAGTTCGGGAATGCGGACTGATTCGGCGCGAAGGTAAAGCGGCTGCACATAGATTAATGACTCCTCGATCGGAATCACCATCAGCGTGCCCATGCTCACGCTCGACCCTTTCTGATCCCAGAGCGTGCGTTGGCGCGAAATTTCGGGGTCCTGGTTGATGAGGCCGACCACCTGTTTAGGGCCGTAGCTCACCTTCTGTTTCGGGAACCGATAAACGATCAGCTTGCCGTAATGGTCGCCGTCGGAACGCGCGGCCATCCAGGCCGAAAGGTTGTTTTTGTCCTTCGGGGTGAATGGCAGCATCAGAATGAACTCTTCGCTCCGCTCGCCAGGCAGTTTCATGATCGTGTAGTAAGGCTTCATGGACTGAGGCTTCCCGTCCGCCTCTCCCATCGATGCCACGGTCCATAGATCTTCCTTGTTGTAAAAGATCTGCGGCTGACCCATGTGATAGGTCGAATAGACGCGCGACTGAAGCTCGAAGATGTCTTCCGGGTAGCGCAGATGCGCGCGCAGACCTTCGGGCATTTCGGCGAGCGGCTTGAGCGTTCCAGGATAGATGCGCGCGTAAGTCCGGATCATCGGATCGCGTTCGTCGGCGATATAAAGTTGTACGTCGCCGTTATAGGCGTCAACGACCGCTTTGACCGAGTTGCGTATGTAGTTGACGCCGTCAACCGTCTGCGAATACGGATATCGGTCGCTAACGGTGTAAGCGTCAGCGATCCAGAAGAGCCGCCCTTCGTGGATGACCAGATAAGGATCTTCGTCGAAGCGCAGGTAAGGCGCGATTTGCGAGAGCCGCTCGCTGATGTTGCGGTCGAAAAGGGCCCGGCTGTCCGCCGTCAGGTCGTTCGACAGGAGCAGCTTCATGTCGCCGAATTTAAGGGAGAAGAGTAATTGCCGCCACATCGAGCCGATCGGGACGCCGCCTTCGCCATCGTAAGTTTTATAGACGCTGTCGTTGATGGTCGGGTAGTCGAACTCTTGGGCGTTGGTCTTCACGTAGACTCGGTCGTTCGACATCTCGCCGAAATAGATTTCGGGCCGGTCAATTTTGAGAGACGGGACGCTCGAAGCCGGCGGAATGTCCTTGATGTAAAGCACGGGCTGACCTTGAGCCGTCACCTGGTCGACGGGGCCGAGCGTCAGGCCGAAGCCATGAGTGTAGGTGAGATGTTCATTGATCCAGTTGCGATTGCTATCCGGCGGCAACTCGCGCGGCGAAAGCATGACCTGCTTCAATTCGCCGTTGATGCGATAGCGGTCGTTATCCACCGACCGGAATTTGTAGTAGGTGCGAATCTCCTGCAACTGCGCGAATGTGTCTAGCAACTCGTTCTTATCCCACAGGCGGATGTTTTTGATCGTCTGCTGATTCTTCTGAATGTCCTGGCTGGTGAGCGTCTTTTCGCCAGAAAGCTCCCGCTCTTCGACCCTGTCCAGGGCGAAGGCCTTGCGCGTCGCGGCGATGCTGTATTCGATGTAGGGTTTCTCTTTGGCCAGCTCGTTCGGCGCGACCGAGAAACGCTGCACGGAGGATGGGTAGATCCAGCCGGCCACGATCGTCAACAGGTAGAGTCCGACGCCCGCCCAGATCAGCCGGTTCGTTCTGAAGAAGACGCTCAGCAGAGCCAGCGCCGCGACGATTATGGCGATGTAGATCCGCGCGGAGATGATCGGCATCGCGGCGTGGATGTCGGCGTAGCTCGCGCCCGACACCGGGCCGCTCCCGCCGAAGAGCAGATTCGGTTTCGCCAGATAAGCTTCGAACGCCAGGATCAGAGACAGCGCGGCGAACAGGCAGAGCAAATGAAAGCGCGCGCCGCGGTCGATGTTGAATCCGAATCGAGACTGGCCGAGATCGATCGCGCCGTGTATCAAGTAGATTAGCGCCGCTCCGATCAGGCTTACGATCACGATCGACATCAGCCATTCCGAGACGGCGTCTAGCGCCGGCAGCGTGAAGAAGTAGAACGCGATGTCGCGTCCGAAGATCGGGTCGGTTTCGCCGAACGGGACCTTATAAAGGAATCGCAGGTATGTCTCCCACGACCCCCAGCCGGATAATCCGGCGAACACGCCGACCACCAGCGCGATGATCGGCGCCAGCCTCGGCGCCAAGGCCGAAAAATCGGGCGCGGGTATTTCCTGCCCCTCGATCACGAAGCGGCGCGCGCGCCCCGCCGTCCGAGGGCTGAGTCGCAGGGCGAGGTTGAAGTTGAGCCAGATGAGGGCCGCAGTGATCAGCCCGACGGCCGCGCCAAGCAAGACTTTTGCGCCTAAAGTAGTAGTGAAGACCTTCTGGTAGCCGAGCTGCTGGAACCAGAGCCAGTTCGTATACAACCCCGCTCCCATGGGTAAAACGACGGCAAGAGGGATGACTGCCAGGAGCAACAGTCGGTAGCGGAACCAGCGCGGACGACGCGCGGGAATATATTTCTCTCGCCGTTCAGGTCTGGTCTTCGGGAAATCATCGGGTAGTTCGGTCTCCATTCGCATACTTCCTCCTAGCCTTCGCTCATCGCGCCACTGCGGTTCGAACATAGACGGCGGGCGCCGTCCCTATCTCGGAATGATGGGCATGTTATATCACAATAGGGAACGGGGAATGGGTAATGGGGAGTGGGGAATAGGAAATAGTATTCTATATCCCCATAACCCACTCCCCATTTTACTGCCCGGTGGCCGAAACGACTATCAACGTCTTGGCTGAAGACGCGAAATTGCCGACCGCTCTGGCCGCGGCGCCGTTAATATTCGTTCTTGCCGCCCGTGCTGACTTCGTAGAGAAACCAGATGCGCTTCTCGGTATGATTCAGAATCTCCTGAAGCGCGTTGCTGGTCGCCGTGTCGCGGTTCTTCTCGCATGTTTCGATCGCGGCGCGTTGCCGTTCGGCTAAGTGGCGATTGTCCTTGATCAACTCCTGGATCATTTTGTCTGGCGGCACGTAGTCTTGGTTATCGTCCGCGATGGATTGCAATTGGGTGACGTGCGCGATGCTGCGGATGGTCGTTCCGCCGATGCGTCGCACCCGCTCGGCCAGCGGGTCTACCGAGTCCATGATCGAGTCGGCCTGCTCGTCCAGGAGCAGGTGGTAATCGCGAAAGTGCGAGCTGGCGATGTGCCAGTGGTAGTTCTTGGTCTTCGTAAAGAGCGCGAAAGCGTCGGCGATCAGCGGGTTCAACGCTTCAACAATTGATCGCACCTCTTCCGGTTTGAGGTCGGTCGGCGTCGCTAATTCTTTTGGCGCCGGGTAAGATTTGATCCGCCCGTTCGCCTTCGTGGCTTGGGTTTTGCCGGGCTCGGCCATCCTGGCGGCGGTTCTGTTCATGCTGGAATTAGCCATGTCTTTTCTCCATTTCTGCAAAGAGTTGTTGGCGGGGGAGGGGCGGAGAGAAAAAGCATCTTAAATGCAACGTGATCGAAATTTCCGTCCGCTAGAGCACATTGTGAGAAACCGCCGATCCGCCACGCGAGCGCCGACGCGGCCTGACGAAAAAAAGAGCCCGAGGGCGGCCGGCCAACCCTCAGACTCCTGCGGAGAATCAACCACGAAGAAACGAAGATCGCGAAGGTTTTTCTGGTCTTTTCTTCGTCCTCTCTTTCTCACCTACCTAATGCGGGATCTTTGGCCGGGAACTTGAAGGTCGGCAAAAAAAAGTTGAAGGTATGAGTTTGAGGGATCGCGGCTCAGAAGTGCTATAATTCCAACGCATCTGATGGCTAGTAAAGCCCACATCTTCCGAGGAGCCATTCATATCGTCGGCGCCTACGCCCGGAAAGAATGATGTGCGGCGCGAGGGTAGGGCAAACTGGCAGTTCGCCTTGCCTCCTTCAATGCGGCCTTTCGGGAAGACCAGGCAAACTGCCATTTGCCCTACACTTTTCCGAGGAGTAACAGATGACGTCCTCGCCACAAGCAGTGACAGACTGGCTGATCGCCTGGAGTGACGGCGACGAGGCGGCTCTTGACCAGTTAATCCCTCTGGTCCACGAAGAGTTGCGCCGGCTCGCCAAAGGCTATATGCGCCGCGAGCGCGGGCAGCGCGCCGCCCGCACGTTGCAGACCACCGCCTTGGTCAATGAGGCATATCTTCGGCTGATTGACGCGCGTCGGGTGCAATGGCAGAACCGCGCGCACTTCTTCGCCATCGCTGCCCGCTTGATGCGGCGGATTCTGGTGGACTACGCGCGGGCGCAGAACTACGCCAAACGCGGCGGAGGGCTGCCGCAGGTCTCGCTCGATGACGCGCCGGAGCTGGCGGCGGCGCGTCCGCCCGACCTGGTCTCGCTCGACGACGCGTTGGAAGCGCTCAGCCGCGTTGACGAGCGGAAGGGCCAAGTGGTCGAACTGCGTTTCTTCGGCGGCTTGAGCGTGGAAGAAACGGCGGAGGTGTTGAAGGTCTCGCCAGACACCGTGATGCGCGATTGGCGATTGGCGAAAGCCTGGCTCTTGCGCGAACTGAGCGGAGAGGAGAACGATGCGGCCTGAACAGACGCAGGAACTGTGGGGGCGGATCGAGCGGCTCTGGAACGAGGCTCTGGAACGCGCGCAGCCCGAGCGCGCCGCGTTTCTCGCGGAAGCTTGCGAGGGCGATGAGGAGTTGCGCCGCGAGGTCGAATCGCTGCTCCGCTTCGACATCCGCGCCGAACATTTCATCGAATCGCCGGCCCTCGAAGTGGCGGCCCAGGCGCAGGCCGAAGCGGTAGAAGAGTCGCTCATCGGACGGATGATCGGCCATTACCGGATTCTCTCCCTGCTGGGGGAAGGCGGGATGAGCGAAGTTTACCTCGCGCTCGACACGAGCCTCGAACGACGGGTCGCGCTCAAGTTGCTGCCCGCGAATTTCACACAGGACGCCGACCGCCTGCGACGCTTTATTCAAGAGGCCAAAGCCGCCTCCGCCCTCAACCACCCGAACATCATCACCATTCACGAGATCGGCGCGACCGACGACGTCCACTTTGTAGCGACCGAGTACATCGAGGGCCAGACGCTACGCCAGTTGATGGCCGTCGCGCCGCTGACGCTGAACCGGGCGCTCGACGTAACCACTCAGATCGCTAACGCCCTGGCCGTCGCGCACTCGGCGGGGATCGTCCACCGCGACATCAAACCTGAAAACGTGATGGTGCGCCCTGACGGTTATCTCAAGGTCCTTGATTTCGGCATCGCCAAACTTTTGACGGGGGGACAGGGGGACGGGGCGACAGGGCGAC
>Ga0209382_10008041_pt1 | contig 13338 bp, 13 predicted proteins | sample SoiMetdeltSBSDD5_FD_187599 | JGI IMG/M metagenome (GOLD analysis project Ga0209382, IMG submission 187599) | Bulk soil microbial communities from a Populus tree surrounding site in Tennessee, USA - Soil MetaG P. deltoides SBSDD5 (SPAdes) (version 2) | ecosystem: Environmental > Terrestrial >... | reverse complement strand
GTTCTGTGGACGGCCACACCCAGGAACGCGTGCATGACGCGGTGGTTCTTAAACGCGACAGTCAGCTGTCACGCGACGAAGCCCCCAAAAGACGCCGAGCGGGTACGGCGCGGAGGCGGTCATCGCTGTCGCTTCGACGTCAGCCGCTGGTCGTGCCCCTCGGGGTTCACGCCGTTACTCGAGCGCTAAAGGAGGCTCAAGAGAAGGGGCGCGAATGTCGCGACCGCGAGACAAGGAACATCAGCTGGGTGGGAATCATGTCTTCCTCCAGCGTCTTTCAGGCCCACCCCTTCGGGGAGGCGCCGGCCCAAATGGTCAGGCAAGTCAGAACACTATCAATCCTCGCTCAGCCAGGGGGCAATCAGTCAGTCCACGCAGTCGGCGTGGCTCGCGATGCGCGTCTTGTTCCACCACCCCTTCCGCGCGATCCGTCCGACGCATCTCCAGCGCCCGTCGGAGCGGTGGCTTGACCTCCGGCCATGCCTCGTGACTCCACGTGGTCGAGGTGATCGACCAGATGAGAATTAACACTCGGACCCAGGGAAGCAGAAAAGGCTGCATCATCACGCGGCTCAGCGACCTTCCGCCTGCGCGTGTTCAGGATGCGGGCCTCTGCCACATGATGAAGCACCGCGTGTGGACGAAGACGGCCACGTCACGCAGCCACAGCTCGTACTCGACATCACCGACCTCGATAAGGACGTAGCAGAACATGCAGTGGTGGCGCTTGTCGCAGGACCCCGCCCAGGGCCCGGCCCGAGAACATCTCGGGGAGCACTCGGGCTCGCACCCGCGCGCGTACCGCGACTTCGTCGTACGGCGCGGCGCCGCCGCCGCTGAGGGGCGGTCGGCCCCGAGTGAGCAGGGCCCGCGATGCGACGATGCACCATCGGCTCGCCTCGGATCGTGACATGCCCCTGCTGGCGGCGTGTTTGCACCTTCCTACCGAAGGGGGGTGCCGCTGTGCGGCAAGCTGCCACGCACGCCTTACTCTTCCTGGTCTGGGTCTGCGCGGTCGGCGTCGCGTCGGCCACCGATCTGGGACTGATCACGGCCGGTGAAAGCGGCACGTACTACCAGCTCGGGCAAGACCTCAGGCGGCTGGCGAAGCGCGGCGGCATCGAGCTGCGCGTCCATCCGTCGCGCGGGTCGGTCGACAATATTCACGCCGTCTCCCAGGGGGGCGACGTCAAGCTCGGGATCGTGCAGGCGGACGGCCTCTACGTCATAGCCGCGTCCTCGGATCCTGCGATCGCGCGCATCGCGAGCAATCTCCGGATGGTGTTCCCGCTCTTCGACGAAGATGTCCACGTGATCGGTCGCCCGGACATCCGGGACTTCGACGAGCTGGCCGGGAAGCGGATCGCCATCGGCCACGAGGGCAGCGGCACGAACCTCACCGCTCGCTTGCTGTTCCAGCTGGCCGGCATCCTCCCGGCCGAGGCGCTGCCGGTCGACCTCGGCGAGGGGTTGGCTCAGCTGAAGGCGGGCCGGATCGACGCGGTGGTCTACGTCGCCGGCTATCCGGTGCGGGTCCTGAACCAGCTGACATCGGCGGACGGGTTGGCGCTCATCCCGATCACGAACAATAGCGTTTTCGAGGTGTACGGCGAGACCCAGATCCCGCCGTACATCTACAAGTGGCAGACGATGCCTGTCAGGACCGCGACCGTCAAGGCCGTCCTGGTCGCGTTCGCGTCTCGCGGCCCCGAGTGTGAAACGATCGGCCGCCTCGCCCGCCAGATCGTAACCGGGATGGACTGGCTGACACGCCGTGGCCATCCCAGGTGGGGGCTCGTAGATCTCGACGCGCCACTGCAGGGCTGGCAGCAGTACGACTGCGTCCGCAAGCACCTGGTCGGGGTGCCCGGGGCCGTGTCGCTCCCGCCCCGAGATGAGAGCCGTCGGCGATGACCGGACGGCGTCCCGGCCGCGCGGCCGCCGTCGTGTTCGGGTCGCTCGCCGTCGCTGTCTTGTTGCCGCACGCTGCCGCGCCGGCCGGCGCGGGGCCATGCGGAACGACGCGGGAGGCTCATCTGGTCGTGACGTCCGTCGAGCGCCGGGTCACGCTGTGCCACGAGCGCCGCGAGGTGAAGTCGTTTAAGGTCCGGCTGGCAAGGAACGGCCCGGGCAAGATCCGGGCAGGGGATGCGCGGCTGCCACTCGGAACCTACAAGCTCGGAGTGCCCCGCGACTCCGAAAAGTACGGTCTCTTCATCCCGATCGGCTATCCGACGGCGAGACAGGCAGCGGCGGGCTACACCGGCGACGCCATCGGCGTTCACGGTCCGCCCCGGGCCACGCGCTGGCTCGGTTCTCTCATGGACAGTTTCGTGAAGACGCAGGGCTGCGTCGGCCTCGCGACCGACGATCAGATGAGGCAGGTCGCCGCGTTCGTCCGTGCCAGGCACGTGCGAACAGTCTCCATCCGCTAGATGTCCGCGACAGGTGCGCTGCCGACCACGCTCCAGCTCTGGACGTCCGATGCGGGCAGCGTGAGGACCGAATCTGCTGTCCGAGCTGGTGGGAGCTCGTGACGGCGACGTTGGGCCGTCCCAGTGTGCATCGACTGCTATCGCCGGCTGGGGGCGGCGCCGGAGCGTCGACGACGGTTAGCGCCCGACGACTTCCGTCGCACCGGATCACGCGTTCTACCGGGGCTGGCGCGGGTCTTCGCTCGGATCGGAGCTGCGCCATGAACGTCAAGCTCTGCGTCGCCCTCGTCTGCGTCGTGGGAGCCGGATCGCGTCCGTCGCCGCTGCGCGCCCAGCAGCACGAGTCGTGGAAGCAGGAGCAGGAGGCTCAAGAGCAGGCGCGGCTCGACGCCGCCAAGTGGACCCTCTGGGAGGTCCGGGCCGACAAGACGACCGCGCGCGAGTCGGGGCTTCAGCGCGGGGCATGCGAGGCGGCGTGCGAGCGCGCCGATCGCAAGGATCGTGACAACGCCCAGCTGGTCGAGCAGCTCCGCACGACAGCCAAGGACCGTGGCATGGATCAGTGACGGCCGTGGCCCCGCGCCGTTTACTCGTGCCGGGCCGACGGTGAGAACCCCGCCTAGCGCCCGCAGGCGGTTTCCGGCGCGCCGGACCCGGTTGAAAACGGCGCACGACAGAGGCTGGAGGTATCGCCGGATGGTCCCGTGAGATCCCGTCCGCGCCCGACCGCTCGCGGCGTTGCAATCGGCCAGCGAGAGAACCCTATCGCGTGGTGACATCCGTACCGGGCCTCGTCCCGGAGTTTCCTTGCGGAACCTTGGGCGGCAGCGGTGCCGCCGACGTCGGGGGGTACCCGTGGCGCCGGGCCCAATCGGCCAGTGCCGTGGGGGGCGGTGGCTTCTGGGACGACGCGCCCACACCGGGTTCCCGGTTGCGCCGGAGTCCGGTCAGCGTGATCCCGCTCCAGACTAGCGCGAGCAACGCAGCGCCGATGAGCCCGATGGCCAGTGCGAACGCGCTCCGAGCCCGCCGCGACCGCTCCATGCTGGAACCTCCAAGGCCTCACGTGTGCGAGCGCGATGCCACGCATCCGTGCACGGGCCGCCCGGCACCCGCCGACGACCCCGTGGCGCGAGCCACCGGGCCGCCGGCGGTCGTCGAGCCTACCGGCTCATCTGGCAGCGACCCATCGAGCTCGACCACGTGCCGCCCGCGTTCACGCACTCGCGCTCGGTCGTGAACGAGCCGCCGGTGGGCGGGCTCGCCGAGGGATTCGAGGTCCCGCCCGGAGTCGAAGGTGTCGAGCCGGTCGAGGGAGCGCTCGGCGTCGTCCCAGTCGTGCCGCCCGGCGTGCCCGGCGACCCGCCCGGTGTCCCCATGCCCGGCGTGCCTGGCCCGGACGTGCCCGGGCTGCCGGAGGGAGCGCCGACGCCACCCGTACCGCCGGTACCGGACGCGCCGCCACTGCCCGCTGCGCCGCCGCTCCCACCCGATCCGGCACCACCACCCGCGCCCGCGCCGCCACCGCCGCCAGCACCACCGCCCTGGGCCGCCGCCAGCGCCGGCGCCAGCCCAATGATCGCGACCAAGAATCCGAACACCAGCTTTCTCATCGAGTCCTCCTGCGAAGTTCGTTCGAACCTCGAGGGCGCAAGATCCAGACCGTCGACGTGTACGCGAGCTTCCTCGTTCCTGGATCGTCGCGTGACCTGAGATCGGCGACGCCCGTCGTGCGAGATCTGTGTCACCACTGCCGAGGACCGGCCCTCGCGGTCCGGCACCTTCGCTGGTACGCCCTTCGCACCTCAATCCATCCGGGGGGCCGACACGGGCCGCCTCGTCGCAAGTCCCAGAACGACGATGGAGGTCCAGGATGAAGAGGTACCGTACGTCGATCGCCCTTCTGACGGCCGCGCTTCTGGCCGCGCCCGCGCTGGTCTCGGCGCAGGCGCCGGGCGCTGCGAAATCGACCAGCGAGCAGGCGCTCTCGGAGTCTGAGCGCAATTTCATGATCGAGGCCGCGAAGGGCGGCATGGCCGAGGTCGAGCTGGGGAAGCTCGCCGGCGAGCGCGCCCCCAGCGACGGCGTCAAGCAGTTCGGCCGGCGGATGGTCACCGACCACAGCAAGGCCAACGATGAGCTGACGGCGCTGGCGCAGGACAAGGGCGTCTCGCTGCCGAGGGAGCTCAACGCCAAGCACCGCGCCCTCCGTGATCGGCTGGCGAAGCTCTCCGGCGCACAGGTCGACCGCGCCTACGTCGAGGAGATGGTGAAGGACCACCGCAAGGACGTGGCGGAGTTCCGCCGCGAGGCGGACCGCGCGCGCGATCCCGATCTCAAGAGCTGGGCGGGCAAGACCCTGCCGATCTTGGAGGACCACCTCAAGCAGGTCGAGGGTCTGCAGAACCAGGTCAAGACGAGCCGCGCCCCGGCCCGCTGATCGAGGCGGGCGCCGGTCGCCCGGCGTAACGCCGTGGCGACCGGCCTGCGCCTCCCGTCGCACGCTCGCGCACCAGCGCACTGGGAAGAGCCCCACCTCCGAGGCGGGCAACCTCTGGTATCGCTACTGGACCGTCTGGGCGACCATGATCCGCGGGGCGGTGGGGTGCTTAACTGGCTGACGCGCCCCGCGCGGCGATGGCGTCTGCCTTCCGCCGGAGCTCCAGCACGCAGCGCTCTGAGCGGGGAACGCCAGGTATCCGACCAGATACGTTGACCGCGGGGGCCACTCGAGGCGATCACGGTCACCGAGGCGCCCGAGACAGCAAATCATGCAGGGATCATCGCGCCGGGGCGGCGGCAAGCCGCAACGTTCTTCGGTGGCATCGGCATTGCCCAAGAGCATGGTGGGAGATGGATGTGCGCAGGCGCTGGAAGTGGCTCCTGGGAGGCCTGGCGGTCGTGCTGGTGCTGGCGTTTGCGATCGCGTTTTTGATCGACGAGCCACTGCGCCGGCTGACCGAGCAACAGATGAACGCGCGGATGACCGGGTACTCCGCGCGTATTGGCCGCCTGAATTTCCACCCGATCGGTTTCGCCGTCGATCTCGAGAACCTCGTTGTCGTCCAGGACGCCCACCCCGATCCGCCGGTGCTGCGCGTGGCGCAGCTCACGGCCAGCGTGCAGTGGAGCGCGATCCTCCGCGGGCGCGTCGTGGCCGACTTCACGCTGTGGTCCCCCGAGGTGTACGTGGACCGCACCCACCTGGTGAAGGAGTACGAGGACCCCGTGCCCGTCGAGGAGCGGGGAGTCCAGTGGCAGGAGGCGTTGCAGGCTGTCTACCCGCTGAAGCTCAATGAGTTCCGGATCCGCAACGGCACGGTGACCTATGTGGACGCCGACCAGGTCCAGCCCGTGACGCTGCGCCAGCTCGAGGTCGTCATCAACGACGTGCGCAACGTCCGCTCCGCCCCCGACGTGTACCCGTCCCCGATCCACATCGAGAGCACCGTGTTCGACACCGGGCGCATGCGGATCAACGGCCTGGCGGACTTCCTGCGCGTGCCCCATCTGGGGGTGAAGGGCAACATCGCGCTGGAGAGTGTCGCCCTCGATGCCCTCCGACCCATCGTCGCCCGCTACGGCTTCACGCTGACCGCGGGCACCTTCACCGGCTCGGGCGACGTCGAGTACGCGCCGGAGGTGAAGGTCGTCGACCTCGCGGAGGTGCGCGTCGATGGTCTCAAGGCGGACTACGCGTACCGGAAGCGCACCGCTCAGCCCGTGAAGACCGCCGCGAAGGCCACCGCAGAGACGGCCAAGGAGGTCGCCAACAAGCCGGATATCCTGCTCAAGGCCCGGCGGATCAGCGCCAGAGGGGCGACGGTCGGGTTCGTCAACGAGGAGGTGAACCCGCGCTACCGGGTCTTCCTCGCCGATACCGACCTGACCATGGAGAATTTCAGCAACCAGCGCACCGAGGGCACGGCCACGGCCTCGCTCACGGGCCGGTTCATGGGCAGCGGGGCGACGGCCGTGACGGCCACCTTCCGGCCCGAGATCAAGGGGCCCGACTTCGACGTGGACGCCCGGATCGAGAACACCGACCTCAAGGCGATGAACGACCTGCTACGTGCCCACGCCAAGGTCGACGTGGCCTCGGGCATGTTCTCGGTCTACTCGGAGCTGAGTGTCAAGAACGGGCGGGTGGAGGGGTACGTCAAGCCGCTCTTCCGCGACCTTAACGTGTACGGCGCGGCGCAAGACGAAGACAAGTCGCTCGGTCAGAAGCTCAAGGAGAAGGCCGTCGATGTGATCAGCAAGGTGCTGCGGAACCGGCCCCGTGAGGAGGTGGCCACGGTCGTGCCGGTGTCGGGCCCGCTCGAGAATCCGAAGGCGAGCACGTGGGAGACGCTGATCGGCCTCGTCCAGAACGCCTTCATCAAGGCGATCCTGCCGGGGTTCGATCGCGCCCGCAGCGTCAGACGCTGACGACGATCCGGCAGGCCCGCGCGAGGAGTCCCAGGAACCACATCGACTTCGGCAGCCACAGCTCGGTCTACAGCCAGGCCGCCACCACGACGCCGCCCAACACCCGCGATCGTCGCGGTCTAGTCCGGGAGCTGCACCACGATCGGCAGTAGGAACCCGCGGACCCAGCTACCCGTACCGTGCCTGGAATGCTGATGGAGCCGCTCTTATCGGGGGCTACCCGAGCGGCCGGCACGGCGACGTTCGCGGTGATCCACCTCGTGTGGTTCGCGGGGTGGATCATCTTGAACGGCGGCTTCATCCGCGGTGTACCGCCGTTCGACCCGTCTCCGTTCAGCCTGCTGACCATGATCGTCTCGCTCGAGGCTATCTTCCTGTCGATCTGGATCCTGATCAGCCAGAACCAGATGAGCCCGCAGGCAGACCGACGAGAACATCTCGACTTGCAGATCAACCTCCTGGCCGAGCAGGAGTCCACGGCGACGCTCCGCGTGGTCAACCGGGTCGCCCAGCATCTCGGCATTGACGTGTCCGGCTGCGCGGCCGACGCCGCGCTCACCCGCGAGACGGACATCGAGCACCTCGCCTCGGCGATCGATGAGACCCTGCCCGAGCCACCGGGCAAGTCATCCGCTCTCCCGCCTTCGCCGCTGAACTCGTCGCGACAAGCTGTACTTCCGGCCTCCCTCCTCACGGGCTCGACGCCTGGGCGCAGGTGCTGAAGTGCGGCTACGAAGGCCTGGTCGCGAAGGACGACGCCAGCCCCGTACCGCAGCGGCAAGAAGACGGCCTGGCTCAAGGTCAAGGTGCCGGGCTGGACGGATCCGGTGGATCGGTGGCAGCGCGTCCGCCTCGAGGCTCCCGGAGCCCGCTCGAAGGCCTGGACTAGCGCGACCCGGACAGTGCCCTCGCTGGTTGGTACGTGGCTACTGGAACGGCGGCGAGGTGAAGCCGGCGCGGGCTCCGCCTCGCCGCCAATTCTCACGCCGCGCGCGGACGTTCCGAGCGCGCGTAGGCGTCCTGCATGCGCGTGGCCGCCTCCTTGAACGTGTCGCCGAGCGTGCGCGTCGCGGTGTCGGCGGCGCGCTCCAGGCGCTGGCACGATTCCGCGACCGCCTCGGCGTTTCGCCGAGTGATCTCGAACACACGGTGGTTGGCCTCGATTGATTCCTCCAGCGATCGCTGGCAGCCGCGGATCGGATCACGGATGAACTCCGGCCACAGCGCCCACCAGCGGAACGCGGCTGCCTGCACCTCACGCATCAGTTCCAGGTTCGTCTGCTGCCATCCAATGAGCTGGCGCATGCGTTCATCGGTGGCCTGCGCCGACAGTTCCGAGACGTCCCGCAGCGCGCGCTGCGCCGTGTCGGTGCAGACGGTCAGTGTCTCGGTGCCGAGGGCGGCGAGCTGACCGGCGGCGCGTGTGGCCTCCTTGGCCGCTGCGCGTGCCGGTTCGGATGGCGTTGCCGGTGCCCCTAACTGCGGTTGGGATGGCGTCGCTGCTGCCCCTGCCTGCGACCGGCGGGCGGCCGCCTCCTGCGCGGCGCGCACGGCCTCCTGAGCTCGAGTGCTCTGCTCATCCATCGGTTGCTTCCCCTTGTTCTCGTCCTTGGGTTCCTTCCGTCGTCGCTTCACAGCAGCGGAGGCAGTTCAATCGCGATGCCTACGGCCCGGCCGCCCGCCGGGGATCAGCTGCCGTTCCGACCCGTGCCGGAGGATCGGTGGCAGCGGGCGAAACTGATGCTGATCTTAAGAGAGGCGCTGCTATAGCCGCCTAAAAACGAGGAGGCAAGGCGATGTCATTGTTGCCTTCCGCATTTCTGAGGCGAAACTACCCGGCAAACGGAGCAGCGCTCCGCGCACATCGATCGTCGATTCGCCCCTCCACCAGCACGCGCGTTCCCTTGTCGGGCACTCCAGATCTGCTCGCAATCGAGTCCCCCCTACTGGCGCGGAAGGCGTACCTCGACGAGGTCGTCCACGGCCTCGAGGGTCGACTCGGTGCCCCACCGCACCAGCGCCACGTGGGAACTGGCGAAGATGAGACCCATCACCGTGCCGATCTCGGCACCATCCACACGGCGTACAGGTTGATGCAGGTCTAGGACGGGATCGCGGGTCGCGCGCTCCACGGCCGACCGTGGCCCAGGCCCACCCTCGTGCCCGGCGGCGCGAAGCTCGCCGCGGCGCCCCTTGGTGGCGGTCTTACGCTTGCTAGCCATGCCCGATGTTCCGGCAACAGGGGTGCCAGCGAAGAATCCGCGTTCCGCAGGCCCTTGAAGCTACCGCCTCGGCTTCCCGGCCTCGGGCTGCTGCGTCGCGTTGTAAGAGTGCCGGAGGCGGTCGTAGCAGGCCTCGTGGTAACGCCGCGCTCTGCCGCCTCAAGCAGAGTCAACGGCGCCCGCCGCAGCACGTCAGCGGCCATGGACGGGGGAAGTCCCTGCGGGCCAGCGTCCAACGCCCCGGGCTGCCTGCGACCCGGCGCGCCATGACGTGGCCGGCGCATGAGCGGGTCACGATCGGGCGAAGTCCGAGGTCGACGCCGTGACTGCTCCCGCCGTAGCTACGGCAGGGTGCTGACGCGTTAGCGGGCGGTGCAGATCGCGGCGTGGGCCGTAGTGAAGAGCCGCCGGCTTGACCGCGTAGGCCTACGCAGCGCGACGCCGGCGGCTGAGCGCCCGCTTCCTGGCCGGCGCGGCCCGACGCCCCTCGGCCTTCGCCAGTGGCCGCTCACTCCGCAACTTCTGCAGCGCCTCCATCAAGTCAGTCACGCGCGCCAGCTTGGGCGCCTCTGGCGCCACGACTTCCTTCCCCTCGACCTTGGCCTCGATGACCTGCCGCAGGACGTCCGTGTAGGTGTCGTTGAACTCCTTCGGGTCCCGGTCGTCGCTGAACGCGTCTATGAGCTGATGCGCGAGCTTCTCCTTCTCCGCGTAGCCGTGCTTGACGCCGGGGAGATCGAGCTCCTTGGCTGGCCCGATCTCGTGCGCGAACCTCGTCAGCACCAGGGCCTCCCTGAGTGTGTCGCCGAGCGTGCGCGTCGCGGTGTCGGCAGCCCGCTCCAGACGCTGGTACGATTGGGCGATCGCCTCGGCGTTGCGGCGGGTCATCTCGAACACGCGGTGGGTGGCCACGATCCATTCCTGGAGCGAGCGGCGGTAGCCGTGGATCGGGTCGCGAAAGAACTCCGGCCAGACCGTGTACCAGCGGAACGCTGCTCCCTGCACCTCGCGCATCAGCTCGAGGTTCGTCTGCTGCCACCCGGTAAACTGGCGTGTGCCTTCCTGGGTGGCCTGCGCCGACAGGTCCAGGATGTCACGCAGCGCGTGCTGGGCCGCGTCGGTCCACACAGTCAGCGCCTCCGTGCGGAGTCCGGCGAGCTGACTGGCGATACGCGTGGCGTTCTCGGCAACCTCGCGTGCCGTCGGGGACGGCGTCGCGGCTGCCGCTGACTGGGCGCGGCGGCCGACCACCTGCTGGGCGGTCCGCTCGGACTCCTGCGCTCGAGTGCTCTGCGCCTCCATCGGTTACCCCCTCTTCTTCGCGTGTTGGATTGACCGTATGAGCGCCATCGCTGCTTTCCGGAGGGGAGGCAGAGTTCAATCGCGATGCCAGCCAGGCTGCCGGCGGAGAGCCGGGACGTTCTGGAGGAGCTGGTCCGGCAACGAGCTCATCTTCCCCGTCCGCCGCCTCGCGCCGCACGGGCTCGACGCGTGGGCAGGGGTCCTGAAGCGCGGCAACGAGGGGCTGGTGGCGAATGACGATGCCAGCCCGTACGTCGGCGGGCGCACGCGATCGTGGCTCAAGGTGAAAGTGCCGGGGTGGACGGACACGGATGATCGGTGGCGGCGGGTGCGCGGGCTGTAGGAGTAGCTTGCGCACGCGCCTGGTGAGACTCCGAGCGTAGCGCTCCAGTGGATAGACCGGGTCGGCTACTACCCAATACCTGGCGCGCGCGCTCCAAGTCGAGGCCGCAGAGTTGTCATGGCCACAAACTCGGAGAATCAGCGCTGTTCCCTACGTCGACGGCCGCCTCCACCAAGGCGCCTGGGAACTCATTCACGACCATCCGTGCGAGACAGCCCGGGGAGCCCATGGGCGCCGGGGCAGCGGCTCACGGATCCGTAGCGGCCCGTAGACGGCCGCGAACAGCTTCCGTGCGAGGCTGGTGCGATAGCGGCCCTGGCTGTGGAACAGAAGCCCGGCGCAGCGGTGGCATTGCCAAGTCCCCTCCTAGACGGGCTTACCGCCCACTAGCGCTAGTCCAAATAGATGTCTCTGCGGCGGCCGCATGGCGGGCAACGGTAGAGGGTCGCGTGGCCGACCGGCCTTCCTCACGAGACCCAAGACAAGCGCCTCAGGCACAGGGCAACGCCTCTCTCGCTCGGGGCCCCTTACCCCACCCCCCAAACCGCCGACTTTGGCCCACTGCCGCGGGAATTTGCCGGCCTGTCATGATCCAGCGAAGCAGCCGCCTTTACATAACTAGGATCACGCTCCACGAGTCCCTTGGACCAGAGCCATGCCAGAACAAGTACAGGTGACGACTGCACCATCCGGACGCGACTCCGTGTGCTCCTGGGGCACTGCTGCGCCGCGCGCCTCGCCTGTGGATGACGACCACCTGCACGACTTCTCACGCGTGCATCGTCTGCGCCGCGAACATCCTCGTCGGGGAGACGGAACTTGAGGAGATGATGCCCGGCCGCATCGTGCTGTTCCTCCATCGGCGGTGCTTCGAGTTGTGGACGGAAGTGGCGGCGGAAGTTGGTCCCTCGTGAGGCGATGGAACTACGTGGAACGGGGTCGAGCCTGAAAGGCGATCAGGCCGCCAAGCCGCGCCGATGGTGCCGCCCGCGCGCGCTTGACGCACGGAGGCCGTTGACGTCGGCCGCCGCCTTCTCTACCCTCTGCGCCCCCTCGACGCCCTGCTCACCCTCGCCGCCGCGTTCGCCCTCTTCTGGATGTTCGTCCCTTGACGGACTCCGTCAACGACTCCCGCTTCAAAAACCTCCGCGCCGCTCTCGCCTTCCTGCGCCTGCCGCCCACCGAGCCCGAGCTTCAGCTCCTCCACCGGACGTTCGACAACTGGCACGGGCTCGGGATGATGACCGTGGGCGTCGAGAGGCTCGGCTACCGTCTCAGCCTCTCCCACATCGCGGACGAGGAGTGGCGCGCCTACTTCACGGGCGAGAACCAGTAGCTCGCGCCGGTCGGGTATGGCGTGGCCTCGACGCCGTGGCGGGCTGTTCAGCAGGCGGCGTGGGCGGCGGTGCCGAGGAGCTGACGCGCACGCTGCGGGCACGCTTGGGCGACGCGGCCCACTACGCCGAAGATCGGGCCGAGGACGACAAGTGACACGACGTGCGTGTCACCCGCCGGGGGCACCAATTCCATTGGGAGCGCCAAGCTAGCGAAACCTAAAGATCCGCTAGAACAGCAGCAGAAGCGCAAGCGAGAGTAGCAGTACGAGGGCCAGGGGAGTTCTCACGGGGCTGTCAACGCGAGAGGAACCCGATCACGATCGCAACCGCCATGACGCAGAGACTGAGCCCGAACGCGAGAATGATTTCCTTGCGAGTCATCTGAGCCGAACAGGCTTAATACCGCGGCCCCCGCGAAGTGAGGGTGACTGGCGCCTCGCGCGCGAGTGTTAGCATGGTCACGAGGTGCACATCGAGCAGCCTGGCGAAATCCTCGCCCAGAAACGTCTCCTCGGGTATGAGGAGGGTGTGGCGTAGGCGCGGACTCACCTCGACGATAAATATTTGGAAAGCACTCCCGTAGATGGCGAGGTAGTCTCGGAGCTCACAGCCGCGAAATTCTCGTCGAAGAAAGTCACGCGTAAGCTGCAGCTTCGCTTCATCGAAAGGCGAGCCGAACGCGTGGTCGCGCATTCGCGCGCTTCGCTGTGCACGGGTTATGCCCAATACGGAGAGCCGATCTTTCGGGGGGTTGCCGATAGCTGGGAGTCTGCGGGGATGCAGAAGCCGGCCGCTACCGCAGGAGTTTCATGGCTGCTTTTTAGGCAGCCATACTGCTACCTCTCGACGTTGCCTTTAAGCCATTTTGCGTGAGCGCTCGACGTCGCTTCGTCCGACCAGTCTGATGTCGTTGATTCTCTGGATGGTCGAGATCTCACGCCGACGAGCTTGGCGATCTTGTGAACGCCATGCTCGCCCGCTTCCAGATGGGCCAGGATTTTGGCCTGCAGCTCGGGGGTGATTTTCTTGGGGCGTCCGAGCGTCACCCCCTCTGTCTGGCCCGTTTCAGCCCTGCCTTGACGCGTTCCACGATCAGGGACCGCTCGAATGGGGCGAACACACCGCACATCTGGAACAGGGCTTTGTCGAGCCCTTGCTGATGCAGGTAGAGATCCACGACTTTCGAGCGGAGCTAACTGAGGAACGCCAGGAGATGCTGCAGAGAGCAGCCCAGGCGATCCACACTCCTGCAGCTACGAGATCGAATC
>Ga0209382_10008040_pt1 | contig 13339 bp, 11 predicted proteins | sample SoiMetdeltSBSDD5_FD_187599 | JGI IMG/M metagenome (GOLD analysis project Ga0209382, IMG submission 187599) | Bulk soil microbial communities from a Populus tree surrounding site in Tennessee, USA - Soil MetaG P. deltoides SBSDD5 (SPAdes) (version 2) | ecosystem: Environmental > Terrestrial >... | reverse complement strand
GTTTCGGTGAGCAGCGCGGATGCACCGAGATACATGAAATTCCAGCCGATACCGAGCAGCACGAGCGCGAACCAGAAGTGCGCCACGTCCATGCCGGTCAGAGCGACTGCCACACACCCGGCAAGAAGCGCAGTGCCGATGAACATGACGGGCAGGGACCCGACGCGTTGTATCGCAGGGCCGGTGACGAACGATGGCGCAAACATCGCGACCATGTGCCACTGAATGACGAACGCGGCGTCTCGGAACGGATGCTCGCACGCCGCCATCGCAAGCGGGGTGGCCGTCATCAGCAGGTTCATCGTCCCGTAGCCGACCACGCCGCCGAGCAATGCGACGATGAATGCGGGCTGGCGTGCGATCACGTGCATGGGACGACCCGCACCTTTCGTTTCGGCTTCCGTGAGGGGTGGAATCTCGAGCCAGCGCAGGATCAGCATTGCGCAAAGCGCGAAGGCGACAAGCGAAAAGTACGCGCCCGTGTAAACCTGCCCGGGAATGATGTCGCGCGTAAGCTTGGCCGTCTCGGGTCCGAGGAAACCCCCGACGATGCCGCCCGCGAGAACGAGCGACATTGCGGTTGCTTTCATGTGCGCCGGCACTGCCTCGCCCGCGGCAAAGCGATAGAACTGACCGGCGGCGAAGTACGCCCCGAGGACGAGGGTCCCTGCGCAGAGCAGCCAGAAGTCATGCGTGTACACGGCGAACGCACAGATGAGTCCCCCGGCGATTGCGCAGCTGGCGCCGATCGTGAAGCCGGTTTGCCGCCCGTAACGTTTCATGAGCAGTGACGAAGGAAGCGCGAACAACGCAGAGCCGATGAAGTAGGCGGTAACCGGCAGTGTCGCGATAGCCTTGTTCGTCGCCAATGCATAACCGGCGAGCGCGTTCACGGTGATGAGAACGGAGTTGTTGACTAGGAGCAGCGCCTGGCATCCGGCCAGGAGGCCCAGATTCTTCTTCGATTTATCCATGACTTCGCTAAATTTTTTGAAAGCGCGCCGCGTGCGCCATGTTAGCGAAGCCGCTACCGATTGAACACCGCGAGTGTGCCAGGATGAATCTCATGGAAGTCCGTACGGCGACGGTCTGAGGCGAGCAGGAAATCAGTGTGCGACGGCAACGGTTGCGCGCTGCGCTCGCCACGCATGGAGGGTCCACAGGAACCCGCTGAAATCCTGGATCGAAAACGCGAACGCCAGCGGTCCCGGAACAACGCCAAGGTACCAAAGCACCGCCATCGCCGGTGGAACGAGCGGCCGATCCAGGAGTGACGCGAAGACGAATTCCTCCGAGCCGAGACGTCCGCTCACGACGTAGAGCATACCGACTCCGCCGACGAGAAGGGCGGCGAGCCGGAAGTACGCCGCACCCTGCTCCGTGAATGCCGGAAGATGCAGCGCCGAGGCGACGAAGCCGGGTGACATCATCACTACGATGGCTTCCATAAGACACACCCAACCGAACACCTCGAGCGTTTTTCCCGCGGCGGTCCGGTCGCGTGCCGATACGAGCCGGTTGAACATGTCGTGCGACGCGCGGTCACTCATGCGTGCCTCCCTTTTTGTCGATGCGATATTGACACCGCCTGCGGGGGTGCCGCAATGTGTGTTCTAACGACGTACAATCTGGAGGACATGAAGATGGTGACGAATCTCGAAGTGCACCGGCGCGAGGTGCTTCTCGGCGGAAAGCCGTTCGGCCAGACCGGTGCATACGAGAAAGTCATCGGGACGATCCACTTCGCTGCCGATCCCGCGCATCCATTACATCGCCAGATCACGGACATCGATCTCGCGCCGAAGAATCGTGACGGCCGCGTCGAATTTTCAGGCGATTTCTACCTGCTGAAGCCGGTCGACCCGCAGAAAGGCAACGGGCGGCTATTGCTCGACGTGCCGAACCGCGGGCGCAAAGTGGCCGTCGACGTGTTCAACAGCGCGCCGCGCGTTCCGGATCCCAGTGCGCCCGAGCATTTCGGCAACGGCTTCCTGATGCGGCACGGCTACACCGTCGCCTGGATCGGCTGGCAGCCCGACGTGCCGCGGCAGGACGGCATGATGGCGCTCGACGTGCCGCGGCTGGAAGGGGTGACAGGATGGGTCCGCGTGCAGCGCAGGCCCAACGAGCGCGTCGACACGATGCCGCTCGCGGATCGTTATCACATTCCATACCCCACGATCGATCTCGAGGATGCGCAAGCACGACTCACGGTGCGAGAGCGCTCCGGTGCGACGCCGGTTGAAGTCCCTCGCTCGGCATGGCGCTTTTCGGATGCGACACACATCGCGCTCGACGGTGGTTTCGCGCCCGGTGCGATCTACCAGGTCATTTATCGCTCGGCGAATCCGTCCCTCGTGGGCCTCGGTTTCCTTGCCGTGCGCGATACCGCGACGTGGCTGCGCTGGGCGCCGGAAGCGAGCGGCAATCCCTGCGCGGGCGCGCTCGAGCGCGCCTACCTGTTCGGGTTGTCACAGAGCGGGCGCTTCCTGCGTCACATGCTTTTCCTCGGTCTGGACGAAGACGAGCAGGGCCGGATGGTGTTCGACGGCGTGATGCCGCATGTCGGCGGCGGGCGCCGCGGAGAGTTCAACCTCCGTTTCGGACAGCCTTCGCTCAACATGCACGCGTCGGTCGGAAGCCTGCCGCCGTTCAACGACGAAGGCGTGTTCGAGCGACTGCGCAAGCGCGGGCGCATTCCCCGGATCATTGCGACGAATTCGACGCCCGAGTACTGGCGGGGCGACGCATCGCTCATCCATACGGACATCGACGGGACGCGCGACGCGGAACCCGCCGAGTTCGTGCGCACCTATCTTTTCGCCGGCACACAGCACACGCCGGGTGCATTACCGCCCCTCGCGGCGAACTCCAGCACGGGCGACCGCGGGTACCATGTCTTCAACGTCGTCGATTACGCGCCGCTGCTGCGCGCCGCGCTCGTCAATCTCGACCGATGGGTGAGCGAAGGCGTCGAGCCGCCGCCCAGTCGCTTTCCGCGTCTCGCCGACGGCACGGCCGTCGAAGCCGAGTCGCTCGCGCCGTTCTACGCCGCGATTCCCGGCACCCGTTTTCCCCAGCGTATCGTGCGGCCATCGAAACTCGATTTCGGTCCGGATTGCGAGCGGGGCGTCGCTACGTACCCGCCGAAAGCCGGCGCCCCGTACAAGACATACGTATCGAGCATCGATGCGGATGGAAACGAGATCGCCGGCCTCCGGGCGCCGGAGCTTGAAGCGCCGCTGGCGACGTTCACCGGCTGGAACACGCGCGACCCGGACACGGGTGCAGCGGGCGATCTCATGTCGATGAACGGTTCGACACTGCCGTTTCCGTTCACGCGCGCCGATCGCGAGCGCACTGGCGATCCCCGGCTCTCGATCGCGGAGCGCTATGCGTCCAAGGCGGCGTATCTCGAACGGGTGCGCGAAACCACGCGCAAGTCGATCGCTGCGCGTCACCTGCTGGCCGAAGACCTCGAAGCCGTCGTCGACCGTGCTGATCGCCTGTGGGACTGGATACACCAGGAAAGCGGCCGTGCCGCACGGAGCCTCTCATGACCGACTCACTCGCGCGACAAAGCACGGCGGGCGCGCCATTCGAGATCGTGTGGTTGCCCGCTGCGCTCGGCGCTGAGATCCGGGGCATCGATTTGAAGGGCCTTGATGACGCGACTTTCGCGCGCATACACGAAAGCTGGCTCGAGCACGTGCTACTGGTCTTTCGTGGGCAGTCGATCGGTCCCGAACACCTCGTCAGCTTCGCACGACGCTTTGGCACGCCGGTGACCTCGTCGAACCTTCACCAGAGGAATCTGGAGGAACGTACGGCCAATCAGCTGTTCGATCTGCCGCCGGAAATCACCGTTGTCACCAATGTGCGCGACAGCGGAAAACCCGTCGGCATCCTCGGGGACGGCGAGATCGTGTGGCATTCGGATTTTTCGTTCAAGGAACGGCCGACGGCTGCGCGCATGCTGCTCGCGGTCGAGATTCCGCCTTCCGAGCTGGGCGGCCAGACGTACTTCGTGAATTGCTACGCGGCCTACGACGCGCTGCCTGACGAGCTCAGGACACGCATTTCCGGAAAAACCATCAAGCAGGCGAACATCGTGGACACCGCGATGAAGCTGCGGCCCGGCGCATCGCTCGAGGACGACATTCGCACCACCCCCGGCCCGAGTCATCCGATCATCTCCACCCATCCCGAGACTGGCGCGAACATGCTGTTCCTCGGCAGACGGCATGGTGCGTACGTAAACGGCTGCACGCTGGAAGAATCGGAAGCTCTGCTCGGAGAGTTGTGGGCTCACGCGACTCAGGACCGGTTCTGTTACGAGCACCGCTGGGCGGTGGGTGATGTGATCGTGTGGGACAACCGCGCGACGCTCCATCGCCGCGATGCTTTCGATGCGCAGGCCCGACGCGTGCTGTATGCGGCGCAGGTGGAAGGCCACAGGCCGTACGAAGCGCCCGACGCGTTCAGGCGGTCGCCACACCCTCGCTACCACGCTCTGACGCAACACGCATAGCCGATGATCGAGCGCATCGAAATATTCGTAACCGCGCTTTCCTCGCGGCTCCAGCGCACGTTCTCGAGCGGAAGTTACGACACCGGGCCTGCCGAGCGTCTGCTCGGTAAACCCGTGCTCGTGAAGATCCATGCCGATGGCGTGGTGGGATACGGCCAGATCCGTCCGATCAGCCCCGGGCACTTCGTCGCCGATACGACGCAGAGCGTGGTCGCGGCCATCAAGGAAATCTACGGCCCGGCGCTGATTGGAAAATCGATATTCGATATCGCATCGGTCCAGGAGACGTTCGACGCACGGCTCGCGGGCAACCCGGCTGCACGTGCGGTACTCGACATCGCGCTGTACGACGCGATGGGCAAAGCCCTCGATCGCCCCGTCTACGATCTGATCGGCGGATGCTGTCAGCCACGCATTCCACTCGAATGGTCCGTCAGCATGGCCGAGGATGTAGGCACGATCGTCGCGGAAGCGAAGAGAGCGGTGGACGAGCTCGGCATACGCGTGCTGTGTCTCAAGATGGGCGACCGCCGCGGAATTGCTCAGGACATCCGAAATTTCGAAGCCGTGCGCCGCGCAGTCGGCAACGATGTGATGATCGGTATCGACCCGAACACCGGATGGGCGCTCGGCGACGCGCTGGCGGCCGTAGAGGCGCTGAAGCCGCTGGGGCTGGGCTATATCGAGCAGCCGGTCGAGCGGCGGGACCTCAAAGGACTCGCCGAGGTGCGTCGTGCGGCCGGCGGCGTGCCCGTCATGGCCGACGAAGCATTGTTCACGCTGCAGGATGCCTACGCGCTCGCCGAAGCGCGGGCTGTGGACGCGTATTGCATCAAGCTCTACAAGCTCGGGGGCATCACGCCTGCAAAAAAAATCGCGGCGGTTGCCGAAGCTGCGAACATCCGCCTGAACTGCGGCGGCCTCGCCGTGCAGTCACAGCTGGAAGCAGCTGCGGGCGCCCACTTTTACGCGAGCACGCCGGCGAGCCATATGATGGGTGCCGCCGAATTCGTATTTGGCCTGAATGCGACTGCGAAAGATCCGCTCTGTCCCGAGAGCGACTTCACGGTACGCGACGGCCACGTGGAAGTGCCGCGTGGACGCGGGCTCGGCATTTCGATCGATGAGGCCGCGCTCAGGAAAAACACGCTCCTTCAGGAACGCGTGGGCTGACCGCTGCGGCAGCGCTTGTGCGCACGGCTTACGCTGAACCGGCGAGCGCCGGGCTACGCCGGCCCGGAGTGCCGAGGCGCCGCAACTCGTCCCCGAGATACCGCGCGATGGTACGCATGCCATATATCCCGGCTTCAGCTTCGGCTGCCGGATTGTAGTTCGTATTCGTATTGACGTCGTAGGTATAGGTCTCGCCCGCAGCGTCGGTGATGAATTCGATCCCGGCGATGCCGATACCGTTGTCCGCGATGAACTGCCGGTAGCGATATACGATCGGGTCGGCGAAGTTCTCGAGGATGCGAAAACGCGGCGCAGCGCTCGCGGGCGACGTGTCGTTGACTGCGGGGGTCTCGCCGACCGGGCAGAACGCATCGCCGACCTGGCACACGTCCGCCGGGCAGAGCTCGAAGCCGAGCGATGTGTCGACCCGCACGGCGTAGAGAAACTCGCCGCCGACGAATTCAACGCGCGTGATGTACGGTTCGGGCGCCCGGATGTATTCCTGAACGAGGGTAACGCCGTCGATCGAGTCCTCGAATGCATCGCTATCCACGTACGCCTTCAGCGCCTCCAGACTGTGAAAGAGCCGCACGCCGAGGCCTTTCCCTGCGCGGTTGTGCTTCGTGATGAACGAGCCGGTAAAGGCCTTCGCCGCGGCAACGATGTTTTCGCGACCGACGGCACCGACCGTTCGCGGCGTGCGTATGCCATAGCGCCTGAGCGTCGCATACTGGTCGACCTTGCTCAGCTCGAGCTGCAGCGCGCGGCCATTGTTGATGACGCGCCGGTCATGCGATTGCAGCCATGCGAGCACCGCCCCAGCGAGCTCGGGTGCATAGCGATGGCCGCGCGTGTGAGAGGAGGCGCTCATCCTGTTGTAGAACACGCCCTGAGGCGGCGCGCTGGAGAAATCGAAGGCGCCTTCGCTCAGAAACCATTCGTGGTACGGAAGCTTCAGCGCATCGAGTGCCGCTCTCAACGGCTCGACCCACGCGTCGTTTTCGTGAATGACGTAAATCTTCGACATGGCAGTGCCTGGTCGCTCAAAAGAGGCTTCGACTGTAACGGACCCGCAAAAGCTCCAGAAAGACTGAAAACGTCAATGAATATAGCGTCGTGGCATATCCATGCGCTCTGCACGCGTGGACGTCATCGGGATAAGCTTGTACGACGGCACGTGTTCCCCTATGCCTGCGAACCTCTCACCGGAGTACAAAGCAGCCGAAGCCGTCTATCGCAAGGCGCGCGACCCGCGCGAGCGGCTGGACGGCCTTCGGGAAATGCTGCGAACGATCCCGAAGCACAAAGGCACCGATCACCTTCAGGCGGACATCAAGCACCGCATCAAGGAGCTTTCCGAGGAGCTCGAAGGACCTTCCAGAGGGGGCGCTGCACGCCACGGTCCGACGATCGTCATTCGCCCGGAGGGTGCGGCGCAGATCGCGCTGATCGGTCCGCCGAATTCGGGGAAGTCTTCGTTGCACGTGCGGCTGACCGGCTCGCATGCGCATGTGGCGCCGTATCCCTTCACGACGCAGTATCCCGAGCCCGGCATGATGACGCACGAAGACGTGCACTTCGAGCTGATCGATCTTCCTGCAATCTCACCCGAGCATCCCGTGCCCTGGATTGCCGCGACGCTTCAGACTGCGGATGCAGCGATGCTGATCGTGGATCTCGGCGACCCTTCTTGCGTCGAGCAGACGCAAGCCGTGCAAAGCGTGCTCGCCGAGAAGCGCGTGACGCTCACCCCGTCGTGGGACACGAGTGACGGCGACGAAGACCCTTTTGCGCTTTGCATCCCGACGTTGATGCTCGCGAGCAAAGCCGACGCGATCGACGGCATCGAAGCGGAGCTCGAGACGTTTCGCGAGCTCACCGGGCTGCGCTATCCCGCGTTCTGCGTTTCGGCGCTGACCGGGGGAGGGCTCGGCGACATCGGGCCGTGGCTGTTCGATGCGCTCGGCGTCGTGCGCGTTTACACCAAAGCGCCGGGCCATCCGCCAGACAAGACGCGGCCCTTCACGTTGCGGCGCGGGCAGACCGTCGAGCATGTCGCACGGCTGGTCCACAAGGATGTTGCGAGCGCGCTCCGCTATGCGCGCCTGTGGGGGCGCTCAGGTTTCGACGGCCAGCAGGTCGGGCGCGAGCATCCGCTCGCCGACGGGGACATCGTCGAGCTTCACGCGTAGCTACCTTTGCCTCTCCGGTCAGTCGGGTGCAGCGATCGCCGCGATTTCGAGGCGCCATGTCCCTCCGCCACCGGACGATTGATCACCGGCAGGTGTGTCGACGCGAGCACGAGCCGCGTTGCGCGACTCGTGCGGCTTCAGGTCAGCGCGCGCTTGCGTTGGCTTTGCTGGGCGTACCGGTCGGCCGATCGAGCGGGTCGTAATGCGCGACTTTCGGTGCCGGCGCGGAGCTCGTGGCGGTATCGCGACGGCCTGAAGGTTGTGCGCCGGAAAGCGTGCTAACGTCGCCCGACAGCTCGCCGCCTTCTTCGATACGTATCTGCCCGTAGCGGATCTGCCCTGACACGCGGCCGGTGCCATAGATGACGAGCTGTTTTCGCACCGTCAGCTGGCCTTCGAACGAGCCCCAGATTTCCGCGACGTCCATCGTCGCCTTGCCGGTGAAGATGCCGCTGCGCGCGATCTGCACCACCCGGCTGTCCATGGAGGCCTCGACCCGGCCTTCGACCACCAGCGTATCGCAGTCGGTGATCTCGACGCCTTTCAGCTTGATGTCGGGGCCGACGATGAGCTTGCTACCCGCCGACTCCTCGGCCGGGGTCGACGTTTTGGTGAGTCCGAGATTTCGCTCCGTATGCGATGTCTCCGGCGGCGCGGGGGCTTGGCTGCGCATCGGCGTGCCGCGTAACTCCGGCGTGACGTTCACCTGCACCGAGCGCGTGTCCGTACGCTGATCTTCGTCCTTTTTGCCGAACAATCCGTCTTTGTTGAACAATTACGTCTCCTTCTCTGTCGTTATCCGTTGTCGAGCGGAGCAATGCACTCGCGCAAAATGTGCATGCCGGCGCGCCCGCTCGCAAGGTCCGTGCCTCTTTTCGCAATGCAACGAAATTGCGGCGCGTGCGACACGCTTCTTCGCCTCGGGCAGAAGTATCGATGAATAATCAGTGCTATCGCCACGCGTCTGCGGACTGAACGCACTACTCCTCGGGTACGCTCGCGTTGGCTGCACAATCCAACAGTGTCGTGCGTCGGCGACGCAGTGTCGCTGCCAGAACCGACTGCAGCGCCTATTTGCGGGCGTAACTCGCAGCACGGAATCGAGAAATGACCGCGTGTCTTGGTGGGGCGACACAAGAGATCTCATGAATGCCGACTCCCCGCCTACCGCTGTTAGGCTACCGACGCGCTGCCACGCGGCAAGGCGACGAGCTGTCCCGAGCCTTTTGAGTCACGAATGGCCGGCCGCGAGGGCCCGCTAGGGACCTCTTCGGACTTACGAATTTCGGTGTGAACGGGACGGTGGCGCTTCGTCCATAAGGTCGGCAGTCCCAAGCCTCTTCAGGCAAATATCCTCCTTTGTCACGGTTCTGGTCATCTGCCACACGCGCCCTGTGACATAAGTCTCCCGCCTTCCTCTCCTCTCTGGCTTATCTTGGCCACTACCAGAGCACGGGACGTCGATAAGCAATTGTCACGGAATGCCGATATACCCTGCAGCAACAACAGTGGGAGGCAGTCATGCGCGACGACGATAGAGTTGTAGACGACGAGCGAGTTATGGCCGACGGGGGCACACCGGACGTTACGCCCGGGGATGACGGGCCGGACGACGAGCTTGTTGCACCGTACGGCGAGAGCGTGGAGGACGAATTCGACGAGTCGGATCAGGAGCCGGTGGCGGAAGCCGAAGCTCACGCCGAGCCGAGCGAACCGTCGCATACGCCGGCCTTCATTGCGCCCGTATTCAACAATTTCATGGACGTGCTCTATCCGGCCAAGCCGCCGGCCGCGAAGAACGCGAGAATCGTGCGGCGGTTCGATCTCGAGGCTGCCAAGTACGACCCGCGTCCGGGTCTGGCGCCTGCACCCTTCCCAGCGGCTGCTCCGGAAGTTCCCGAGAAGAAAGAGCCGGTGTTGTCCCGCGAAGAGATGCGCGCGATGCGAAACCGCAGTCTCAGGGCCGCTGCCGGGTTGGGCTGATCACCTCGCGTTCACGGGCGCATCGCGACGCCACACGTCGCGTCGCCAGCTGAGCGCTATCAGCAGCGTGAATACGATCCCGGCGACGCAATACAGGCTTGCAGTCAGCGGATAGCCGATGCGCGGGATCAGCTGGCCGGCCAGGAGCAGTCCCGGAATGTTGCCGTAAATCACGAGCATGCGTATACCCATTACGCGGCCGCGATACTGTTCGTCCGACGTTCGCAGAAGCATCGCCGCCATCGGTACCTGACTCACGCTCTGGGCGAGACCGGCCAGAAACAGAATGACGATGCCGGTCACATGGTCCCAGACGTGCGCGAACACGAGCAGGAACGCGAACCAGGCGAACGAGCCCACGATCATCACGCGTCCGGGCTGAAACACCCGGCCATGCCGGCTCATGAAAAGTGACCCGATAAGCGCTCCCGCGGCCGCGCCCGCGACCATGAAGCCCAGTCCCCTCTGATCCGTCACGTAGATGTCCTTGGCGACGTACGGCAGCAGGCCGTTGAACACGGGAAACGCCGTCAGGTTGAGGAGAAACGCGAGCAACATGAGGGCGAGGAGCTGTGGCGTATTCCACACGTAGGCGAGTCCTGCTTTCAAATCACGCCAGGGCGAAGCACGCGCTTTCGGCGGGGTTGTTTCCGCCGCCGAGTCACGATGCCTGACTGCGCCTGCTTTCAACGTCAGAAACACGCTCGTTAGATAAAAGCTGGCGACGACCAGGTACGCCGGACCCATTCCAAGAGCCGTCACCAGACCTGCGCCAGTGAGCGCGCCAATGATCTTCGCGGAGTCCACGGTCGTGCGCTGAACGCCCATCGCGCCGACGAGCAGCGGCGCCGGCATCGTGTCGCCGACGAGAGCGGCCCGCATGCCGATGTCGGAGGGACGAACCAGCCCCAGTAATCCGGCGAGAATGAAGACGTGCACGGGCGTGAGGACCCCCAGAAACGTGAACGTCATCAGCGTCGTTGCGAGCAGCGCGTAGAAGCCGCGCATCACACAGAGCACGTTGCGATGGCCCAGCCGGTCGCCCATGACGCCGAACATCGGAGAGATCAACGTGCCAAGGTGCTGCAGCGACACGAAAAACGTCAGCAGCAGCACCGATTGCGTCTCGACCAGCACGTACCAGCCGAGAATCAGCGTTTCCATTTCGAACGCCCAGGAGGTCGCGAGGTCCGCAGGCCACTGGAACCGGAAAGCGCGAATGCTGAAAGGTGCGAACGTCGAAGGTCGGGGCGTGGCGCGCATCAGTTGTTTTTCTGGGCACCGCCCCTGAAACTAACAGCATCATCCCCGAAGTTCAATGTGCAGAGTTCTTAAGAAGAGGAAATGAATTGATCGCTCCGGAGTGGCTGTGGATCCCCATCACGATCGGTGCCGCAGCCGCGCAAACGGCGCGCAATGCGGCGCAAAGGCATCTCACGCCGATTCTTGGCACGCTCGGCGCGACGCTCGTGCGATTTCTCTACGGTCTGCCGTTCGCGTTGCTCTGGCTCTGGCTCGTCGCTTTCGCCGGGGGCTTTTCCGTGCCGAATCCGAACGCAGCGTTCGTGTGGTGGATCGTCGTGAGCTCGGTCACGCAGATCGGGGCGACCGCGCTGCTGCTGCGCGTAATGGCGGAACGCAATTTCGCGCTGGGCACCGCGTATGCGAAAACCGAGATCATTCAGGTGGCGCTCTTCGCGCTGGTTTTCCTTGGCGACCCCCTCACGCCGGGGGTGCTGGCAGCGGTCGTGTCAAGCACTGTGGGCGTCTTGTTGCTGGCACCCATCGATCGCCAGCGGCCGCTGCGTACGCTGATTTCCGGATGGACCGCACGCCCGGCTCTGATGGGACTGCTTTGCGGCGCATTGTTCGGCATCGCCGCGGTAGGTTATCGAGGTGCAGCGCTGGCGCTGGAACACACGCCTTACCTGATGGCCGCTGCATGTACCCTCGCTGCGGCACAGATGCTCCAGACGGTGCTGCTCGGCGGGTGGCTGCTCGCGCGGAACACCGCAGTGGTGGTGCGGGTCGCGCGAGAATGGCGCAAGTCGCTTTTCGCGGGGCTGATGGGTGCGACTGCTTCAGGATGCTGGTTTACCGCGATGGCGATCGAGCCTGCGGCGCACGTGCGAACCCTCGGCCTGGTGGAGATTCTCTTCAGTTATGCGATTTCACAGCGGCTTTTTCGCGAGCGCCTTACTCGAGGCGAGATCGCAGGCATGACGCTGCTCTTGGTGGGTCTCGTGATCGTGACCCTGCGACGCTGATGCGAAGCCGGCAAACCTAGTAGCGGCACGCGGGTTGCCATCGGCGAAGCTGTCAGGATGCTCCCGACATAATTCGTGACGAAAGTCCGGTATGCTTGCGTCGCGTGACATGGTTGCACGCAGTTTCCCTCACCCAAATGAAAGCGCCCGGTCTCGCGTCCGAAATACTCGCTTATCTCGAAGCGCATCCGCACGCCATCGATTGCATCGACGGCATCGCGTCGCAGTGGCTTACTTGCGGCGATCACGATCCTGACGACGTTCAGCGTGTGCTCGAAAGGCTCGCCGACGAAGGCCTGGTAGACCGCATCGCGCTGAGCGACGGTCGCTCGGCGTACGGAAGACTTGCGAACACGCGCAGCTAGCGCGGCTATCGCGCGGCCGGACTCGCCGCCATCGCCGTTCCCGCTTTCGGCGGATGAGTAACGATGGACCTCAGCTCCGGTGTCGCGCGCGTAAGCTTCGCGAGATCCGGTAGCGGCCGCCGCAGCTCCGGAATGGCCTCGAATGCCTGCTCCATCGCATGCGCGGCGCCGAGTACTCCACGATCCGCACGGAACGGGCCAACCACCTGCAGGCCGAACGGCATGCCTTTGTAATCGACGCCGCATGGAATCGAAATCGCGGGATTCGTCGCGAGCGTGATCACGTATGTGAGCGAAAGCCAGTGGTAGTAGTTGCGAAGCGGCTTCCCGTCCATCTCGCCAAGGTAGAGCTGCGACCACGGAAACGGTGACACCGGCGTCGTCGGCGAGAGCACGAGATCGTAGCTGCGGAATGTCTGCTGAAAACGTCTGAAGATGCGGGTCTGCTCGGTGTGCGCGCCCGCCATGTCCGCCAGAGACAAGCGCGCGGCGATTTCGTAATTCGCGCGCACGTTCGGGCCCAGCGAGTTCGGGTCCTTCTCGTAAGCATCGCGATAACGCGCCGCATAGTTCTGCGCGCGGATCACGTCGAAGCAGTCGTCCGCGCCGCTGAAGTCGAACTCGCCTTCTTCGCATGTTCTGAACAGGTGGCGCATCGCTGCGATTTTTTCGCGGAACACGCGACGGATCGACGCATCGACCGGCGACACGCCGAAATCTTCCGTGTACGCGACGCGCAGTGACCCGAGATCGCGCGGCTCGGGCACTGCGAATTCGCGACTATCGACGGGGTATGACAAAGGATCGCAGTCATCCAATGCGGCTTGT
>Ga0209382_10008039_pt1 | contig 13339 bp, 13 predicted proteins | sample SoiMetdeltSBSDD5_FD_187599 | JGI IMG/M metagenome (GOLD analysis project Ga0209382, IMG submission 187599) | Bulk soil microbial communities from a Populus tree surrounding site in Tennessee, USA - Soil MetaG P. deltoides SBSDD5 (SPAdes) (version 2) | ecosystem: Environmental > Terrestrial >... | reverse complement strand
GCTGACTTCCTTGACACTCCGAAGGGCAAAGGGTAAAGTGCTGCTGGCTCAGGTTTTCCCCTTCGGATTTGAGTGGATTTACGAACAGGATGAACGCGTAATGCTCAGGACCGCTGCCTGGCGCCCGTCCCGGTTCACCGCGCTCTGCCTGCTCGCAGTGGCGCTCCTCGGCTGTAGTCCGGAGCACTACCCTCAGACCACGCTGCTCCCCCGCGGAGACTTTGCCCGCATCGCCGACGACCTGCTCGACACCACGGTGAGGTGGGCGCTGCTGGTGTTCGTACTGGTCGAAGGGGTGCTGATCTACGCCATTTTCCGATTCCGAGGGAAGCCCGGAGATCCCGAGCCGCACCAAACTCACGGCAACACCACGGTCGAGATCATCTGGACCGTTATTCCCGCCCTCATTCTGGCAGCCATCGCGGTGCCGACCGTACGAGCAATCTTCCAGACCAACGCAATCCCGGCCAAGGACGCCCTCACCATCGAAGTGGTGGGACATCAGTGGTGGTGGGAATTCCGCTACCCCGAGTTCAACATTACCACCGCGAACGAGATCCATGTGCCGGTCGGGCGCACCGTCTCGCTGCGGATGGCCAGCGCCGACGTAATTCATAGTTTCTGGGTGCCTCAGTTTGCAGCCAAGCGCGATGTGTTTGCCAACCGCGAGAGCCGCCTGTGGTTCAAGGCTGAAGTCGCGGGGGAATACCCGGCCCAGTGCGCCGAGTTCTGCGGCATTCAGCACGGACGAATGGCCTATCGGATTCGAGCCCAAGGCCCGGAAGAATTCCAGGCCTGGGTAGCGCACATGCAGACCTTGGGGCCGAAGAGCGCCTCGGGTGCCGCTCCCACCGCCGCCCAGAAGGCCGTGGCCGCCGGTGTGACTACCGCGAGTCAGGGGGCAACAGTGCAGCAGCCCCAGGCCCCGGCCGCACAGGGTCCGGAGTATGCCGCTGGAGAGAAGCTGTTCACCTCCAAGGGCTGCATCGGCTGCCACTCGCTCCAAGCGGTGAATGCACCGAAGGGAATGGTCGGCCCCAATCTGGCCAACGTGGGGGCGCGCTCCTACATCGCCGCCGGTACCCTCAAGAACACCGACGAGAATCTGGCGCACTGGATCCGGGATCCTCAGGGAATCAAGAAGGGCGTTCTTATGCCCAACCTGGGCATCAATGAAACTGACGCCAAGGCGCTCGTGGCTTACCTCCGGGCCCACCAGTAGGGTGTGACCTCAAAGACAAGGTTCGTATGGCAACCAGGGTATTAGATCCACATCAGGTACACGCCGCTGCCGGTCATGGGGAGAAGACCGGCTTGTGGAGCTGGATTACGACGGTCGACCACAAGCGAATCGGGATTCTCTACGGGGCGACGGCCTTTGTCTTCTTCCTGATGGGCGGCATCGAAGCGCTGCTGCTCCGGATTCAGCTGGGGAGCGCCAACAGCACCTTTCTCTCCCCGGAGGCGTATAACGAGCTGTTCACCATGCATGGCACGACCATGATCTTCCTGGCGATCATGCCGCTCTCGGCCATGTTCTTCAACTACATCATTCCGCTGCAGATCGGCGCCCGCGACGTGGCCTTTCCCCGGCTCAACGCCTTCAGCTACTGGGTATTCCTGTTGGGCGGCCTGTTCCTCAACGTGAGCTGGCTGTTCGGGGCCGCACCGGACCAGGGCTGGTTCGGCTATGCCAACCTGACTTCCCGGCAGTACTCACCGGGAATGAATGTCGATTTCTGGATGCTGGGCCTTCAGATCCTCGGTATCGCCTCCCTGGCCGCCGCGGTGAACTTCTTTGTCACCATCATCAACCTGCGGGCGCCGGGCATGAAGCTGATGCGGATGCCGATGTTCGTGTGGATGAGCTTCATCACCCAGGTGCTGCTGTTGCTGGCGTTCCCGGTCATCACGGTGGCGCTGATCCTGCTCATGTTCGACCGATTCTTCGGCACCCATTTCTTTGTGCCCTCGGGCGGTGGGGACCCCATTCTCTGGCAGCACCTGTTCTGGATCTTCGGGCATCCCGAGGTGTACATCCTGATTCTGCCGGCCTTTGGAATCGTTTCCGAGGTCCTGCCGGTGTTCTCCCGCAAGCCGCTCTTCGGCTACGCGGCCATGGTCTTTTCCGGCGTGTTTATCGCGTTTCTGGGGTTCGGCGTGTGGAGCCACCATATGTTCTCCACCGCCATGGGACCGATTGCGGACACGTTCTTCGCGCTGACGACCATGCTGATCGCGGTTCCCACTGGAGTGAAGATTTTCAACTGGATCGGAACCCTGTGGGGTGGCTCGCTCCAGTTCCGGACCCCGATGCTGTTTGCCCTGGGCTTTATTGCCATGTTCATCATCGGCGGCCTCTCGGGGGTGATGCACGCATCCCCCCCGGCCGACTTGCAGCAGACCGACACCTACTTCATCGTCGCACATTTCCACTACGTGCTGTTCGGCGGGAGCATCTTCGGCCTCACCGCGGGTGCCTACTACTGGTGGCCCAAGATGTCGGGGCGGATGCTGGATGAACGCCTGGGCAAGCTCCACTTCTGGCTCATGCTCATCGGCTTCAACCTGACCTTCTTCCCCATGCACTTCGTGGGCCTCAACGGCATGCCTCGCCGGGTCTACACCTATCAGGAAGGTCTGGGATTCGAGACGTTGAACCAGATCGAGACCGCCGGCTCCTTCGTGCTGGCGCTCGCCTTTCTGGTCTTCCTGGTCAATATCTTCCGAACCTCGCGCAGGCCGGCCAACGCTCCGGCCGATCCATGGAACGGCGCCACGCTGGAGTGGGCCATCCCGTCGCCCCCCCAGGAGTGGAATTTCGCCGAGCTCCCTACAGTCCATGGGCGGGATGCCCTGTGGGAGGCCAAGCGGGAGCGGGGAGGACAACTACCGGAGCCGGCCAGGGTGAGTGGCAAGGGTATCCATCTGCCGAATCCGTCCTACTGGCCACTGGTCACCGCCATCGGGATCACCGCCGTCTTCGTGAGCTTGATGTTGTTGGGTCACGATAAGGCCGGGCCTCTACCGGTGGTGGCCGCGGTGCTGCTGTTGTTCTTCGGAGTCTATCGCTGGGCGTTTGAGCCAGCAGGGTAATCCGAGTAAAGAGTGAAGAGTGAAAAGTGAGGAGGAGTCAGGTTAGTCGACCTTCACTCTTACTGTTTACTTTTCACGTCATTTGAGGATGAGACATTGACTGCAGTCGCACACGACGCTCCTCACGGCCTCGAGCACGCCACCGCCACCGGACTGGACAGTCGGAAGCTTGCCATTTGGACCTTCATCGGCTCCGAATGCATGTTTTTCGCGAGCCTGATCTCGAATTATCTGGTGCACAAGGGGCGCAACCTGGTAGGGCCCTATGCCCACGAGCCGTGGACGTCGCCCACCGGGCAGCACTATGAGCCGATTCTCGAGATCCCGCTGGTCACGCTGGGCACGGCGCTGCTGCTGTTCAGCTCACTGTTCGTGGTGCTGGCACTGAGCGGCGCCCAGCGAGGAAATCGCAAGGCCCTGGTCGGCTGGCTCGGGGCCACCATCGCCTGCGGCATCTTCTTCGTCGGCATGCAGGTCTATGAGTTCACCCACTTCGTCCACGAGGGTCTCACGCTCAGCACCAATCTCTTCGGCGCCAGCTTTTATACCCTGACCGGCTTTCACGGCACCCACGTGACCATCGGGGTGATCTGGCTGATCACGCTCTGGATTTTGGCACTCCGGGGCAGGATTCCACCGGCCAAGTCGCTCAACCTGGAGATGGCGGCCCTCTACTGGCACTTCGTTGACGTGGTCTGGATTGTCATCTTTCCGGTGGTCTACCTCATCAAGTAGGGACGTCGTCCATGGATGCTCACGCCACTTCCGTCACCCATGGGGAGCATGCCCATCCCACGGCTGGACTGTACGCCAAGGTGGGGCTCGTCCTCTTCGTCCTGACGGCACTCGAAGTCGGGCTGTACGAAATTACCTACGGGGGCCACGCCGGACCGTCGGCCGCCATTATCAAGCCATTCTTCGTGCCGATGCTGCTCCTTCTCTCGGCGGCCAAATTCGCCCTGGTGGCCATGTTCTACATGCACCTGAAGCAGGACAGCAAGCTGTTCAGCGGCATCTTTGTGTTTCCGCTCACCATCGCCGCCGTCATCATCGTGGGCCTGATGATTCTCATGTCCTACCACATGGCGTTTTCCAAGTCCGGGTGAGCCGCGGGTAGCCAACCGTCCAACCACCGCCGCATTTGCCCGTCGACGACCGACCCCGACCTACCGCTCCCTACGAGTGGAGCTGGTCGCTCCACCCCAGCGTTCTCCTCGGCACCGGAATTCTCGGTGCCTTGTACTTTTACGGCATCGGTCCTCTGCGTCGGCGGTATGGGTTGGGGCCACCGGCTTCCCCTGCGCAAATCCTATCCTTCTGCACCGCACTCGTGGTGCTGTTGCTGTCCCTCAATGGGCCGGTCCACGACCTGAGTGATTACTACCTCTTCTCGGTCCACATGGTGCAGCACCTCGTGCTCACCCTGGTATTTCCGCCGCTCCTACTCTATGGGGTCCCGGGATGGCTGTGGCGGCCGCTCCTGAGCCGTGCTGCCGTCAGGAGTCTGGCCCGAACGCTCACGATACCCTGGGTGGCGGCACTGGTTTTCAGTGCCTCCATCGTGGCCTGGCACCTCGGTCCGCTCTACGACCTCATGATGCGAAGCCATGAGGTCCACATCGCCACCCATCTCATGTTCATGGTGACGGCGACCCTGATGTGGTGGCCGGTGATGAGCCAAGTACCGGAGCTCCCCCGACTTCAGCCGCTGCCGGGTATTCTGTACCTCTTTCTGGTGTGCCTGCCTATGCAGGCAGTAGGAGCCCTCATCACTTTCGCCGACGAGGTACTCTACCCATGGTACCAGATAGCGCCTCGCACCTGGGGCTTATCGCCCTTGGATGATCAGCGGCTGGGTGGATTGCTGATGTGGATTCCGGGGAACCTCTGGATTTTCGGCGCGATTGCGGTGCTGTTCTTCAGATGGTCCAGTGAGGACGCGTGAAGCGGTGAGCGGTGAGCGGTGGGCCGTGAGCAGCGACCCGTCAGCGGACCGTCCGCAGCACCAGGCAGAGCCAACCTGCCATGAAAGCGAGTCCCCCCAGCGGCGTAATGGCCCCGAGCCAGCCGATGCCCGTCAGGGCCAGGGCATAGAGACTCCCGCAGAAGAGCACTGTACCAACCACAAAGAGCCAGCCGGCCCAGTTCGGCAGGGCGCCGCCCCACTGAGTCGCGGCCCACGCCACGGCCAGCAATCCCAGTGCGTGATACATCTGATAGCGTGCCGCGGTTTCGAAGATCGTCAGCGACTCAGGGCTCAGCCTGCTCCGCAGTTCATGGGCTCCGAATGCGCCCGCGGCCACCGCGAGGAGCGCTGAGCCGGCACCGAGGCTGAAGAACAGCCGAACCATTGCTTAACGGGGCGAGAGATTCCGGGCCGCGAGCTCTTCTGGCGTGGCGCGCCGGTCAGCCCAGGATGCCAACCCAGCTGCAGCGAGGAAGAACACGATTCCGCTAACCGCCACACTGGGTATGCCGGTAGGCAGAGGGCCATACTGGCTGGCGAAGTAAGTCCCGAGCAGGACCAGCAAGAGCACGGCAAGCCGGACGACCCGGACCGGGTGTCGATGGGAGCGGAAAGCGACGTACACCACAACACCGGCCAACAGAAAGAGCAGCTCCGCAGCGAGAGTCGCGACAGGATGGTTCCAGAGTCCCAGCCCCAGCTTCGGCGAATCGTTGCCGCTGAGCGGGAGGTCGGCCACGTGAACCAGCACGTCCAGCGGATAATGAGAAAGCACCGCCGCGCCGACCAACGCTGCTGCCTGCCAGTGACGAGTGGTATCTCGAGTTGGCCAGGAGTAGTAGACCGCGGCTGCAACCAGACCCCAGATGAGCAGGCCCACCAGGCCGTGCGAGATGGGATAGTCGTAGAACTCGAACGGGGTTACCGCAGTGTATCCAGGGATGATGCGGACGTGCTCCCAACCCAGTAGCAGGAAAATGCACCAAAGCAGATCGGCCAGCTGTACTGCCAAGAAAAGCGTGCCGAGGGAGAGCTTGGGCTCGGCACGTTTGAGGGCTAAGGCGACTCCGTAGTGTCCCAGGAACATGGCGACGTTATCCCTGTTGATCAGTGGCCTTCGGAGTAGCGAGCCAGGCCCCACCATCCACCACGAAGATCGAACCTGTTATCCAGTCACCGGCGGAGCTCGCCAGATAGGTGACCAACTGTCCGATGTCCTCCGGAGTGCCCCAGCGGCCCAACGGTATCGAATCCGCTGCGAACTTCTCCATGTTGAAGAGATCCGGGGCATCAGCGCCGGGTGGAGTGAATGCCTTTCTGACTCCCTCGGTGGGAATAGGGCCGGGAGCCACGGCATTGACGGTGATCCGGTCGTGGGCCCACTCCAATGCCAGGGTGCGGGTCAATGCGTCCACCCCTGCCTTGGCCGCAGTTGCGTGCGCCATGAGGGGCCAGCCGCGGTAATGCAGCGTCATGGAGATGGAGACAATGCGTCCGCCCCGAGCCTTGAGCAGGGGATAGGCTGCCTGGCAGCAGTAGAAGGTGCCGTATAGGTCGGTTTCGACCACTGCCCGCCACCCGTTGGGTGACAGCGTTGCGCTTGGGGCGTAGAAGTTGCCCGCCGCGTTGTTGACCAGGATGTCGAGCCGGCCGTAGTGCTGCGAGACCTGCTCCATCATCCGGGCCACGGAATCCGGCTCGCGCACGTTGACCTCCACCGTGCGCACCCGGGGTCCGACGGCGCGGAGTCGCTCCGCAGCCGGCTCCAGGTGTTCCGGCTTGCGGCTGGCTATGGCGATGTCGGCCCCGGCCGCTGCCAGGGAGGCCGCAATACCGAGGCCTATCCCGGTGCCTCCCCCTGTGATCAGCGCTACCTGCCCGGCCAGCAAATCCGGCCGGAACACCGTAGCGGGCGGCTTCACGCTCCTGCTTTCCTGGCCGCACGGGCGGTAAAGGCCTCGAGCCGAGTCCGGAACTCGGTGCTCTGCAGCGCCTGAAGCTGCGAGGCCCCTTCGCTCGACAGCGCCTGCTCCAGGGCCCCGACCTCCTGCGCTCGGGACAGCCGCTTGATGGCTCTGACGCTCGAATCGGCGGACGCGATAATAGCGCCGGCTACCCGCGACACTCCTGCATCAAGGTCAGCATCGGCGAAGACCTCTTCGACCAGGCCGATCGAAAGCGCCTCCTGCGCTGGGACCGACTGATCGGTGATCAGAAGCCGCATGGCCCTGCCGATGCCTACCAGCCGCGGGAGGGTGAAGCTGGATCCCCCGTCTGGAACCAGGCCCATCCGGGCAAACGCCGAGGTGAAGCTGGCGCTGGTTCCTGCCAGGCGCATATCGCAGGCGAGCGCCAGGTCGAACCCGAATCCCGCGGCGGTTCCTTGAACAGTGGCGATGACCGGTATGGGGCAGCGCACGATGGCGAGAATGGCGGCCTGGAAGTCGCTCAGCCCATGCTGGAGTTCAGCAATGCTCGGCGCTTCGCCCAGGGAATCGAGCCAGCGGAGATCGAGCCCGGCACAGAAGTGGCCTCCGGCCCCCGAGAGCAGGATCACCCGCGCCTCGCCCGTCTCCTCGATCTGCTCGATCTCCTGAGCCAGACCCCGCGCCACTTCAGGCGTCAGGGCGTTCCGCCGGGCGGGACGGTTGAGGGTGAGCCGGTGGAGACGACCATCGGTCTCAGAGATCACTTCGGCCATAGGAACACGCTCATTGGGGAAAAACCTTTGCCGAATCTAGCCAGTGACAAACTTCAGGCTACTATTATACGAAGAAGCCCGAGCTCAAACTGCGGTTCCCCCCTGACCGGTCTTCCTCGCCTCGGCTTCGACCGGCTCCCGTGTCCATTGCCGTTCCATCATCCACTGCAGAGGCCGACCCTGCCGGGAGACGTGCGCTGGTGGTCGATGACGAGCCCACCATTCGGTCGGCGGTGGCGCGCTATCTTCGCCGCCGCGGGTGGCAAGCCGACGAGGCGGAAGACGGAAGGGCGGCCCTGAGTAAGCTCGGCCGCGCCGGCGTGAACGGGTACCAGGCGGTGGTCTCCGATCTCCGGATGCCAAACTGCTCGGGAGTCGAGCTGCACGACTGGCTGGCCGAGCACCGCCCCGACCTGTTCGCCCGCCTAATCATTACCACGGGGGATCTGGCCTCCCCCGCCTGGCGCAGCTTTATCGCTCGCACGCCACGCCCCCTGATCGAGAAGCCCTTCGAGCTCCCGGTGCTGGCGCAGCTGATCGAGGCCGTTGCCCGGGGACGCTGAGCCTACTTCCCGCCTTCCACCACAGCCATACCCATGGCGTGGTAGCCATTGTCCACATAGACGACGCTTCCAGTGATCGCTCGTGCCAGCGGACTGCACAGGAAGGCCGCGGTGCTTCCCACGTCGGTCGCATCGATGGGACGGGGCAGGGGAGAGTTTTTGGAGGTGTACTGGATCATCATGTCGATGAAGCCGATGGCGCTGGCGGCTCGGGAGGCCCACGGCCCCGCCGAGATGGCGTTGACCCGGACTCCCCAACGGCGGCCGGCCTCGAACGCCAAAGTCCTGGTGTCGGCCTCGAGGGCCGCCTTGGCCGACGACATGCCTCCTCCATATCCCGGGATGACCCGCTCCCCCGCCATGTAAGTGAGCGAGAGGAAGGTGCCGCCCTGTCGCATGAGAGGAGCCAGCTGGCGGACCAGGGAAACGTTGCTGTAGGCACTCACGCTGATGGCCGAGAGGTACCCCTGGCGGGAGGTATCCACCAGCGGCGACTTGACCTCGGGAGCGTTGGCCAGGCTGTGCACCACGACATCGACTGAGCCTTCACCAAAGTCATTGCGCAGTCGCTGGGTCATGCCCTCGATACTGAAGTCGCCAACCTCCTTATAGCGTTTGTTCTCGCGGATCTCAGGGGGAGCGTCGGCCAGGGTGTCGAAGGCCGCGTCGAGCGGATAGATCCGCTCGAACTCCAGCTTCTTCCCGGTGCTCAGCCGCATCGACTCTTCCATCCTGCCCCGCTCGAGCAGCTTGGTGAAGATGCCCAGCGCCGGGGGCCAGCTTCCCAAACAGATGCTGGCTCCGGCTTCCGCAAGAGCCTTGGCGATGGCAAACCCGAAGCCGCCATCATCGGACACTCCGGCAACCAGTGCCCGCTTTCCCGCCAGATCAATTGCTAGCATGTGACGTTTCCCGGTGACGCGTGGCGGGAATGTAGTGTCTTCTTACTCCTCGCGCAGCACTTCGAGTGGTGCCCGCCGAACCACGTCGCGGCTGTTGGCCAGGCCCACTGCAACCGTGAGCGCCACGATTGCAAGCCCGAGACCGGCCAGCGGTATCAGCGGGACGGTGAACGTGCTTTCGAAGACGAATCGGGCCAGGGCCCAACTCGCACCCAGTGCCAGGACGCCAGCCACCGCCGAGGCGAGGACACCGAGCGACGCGTACTCGGCCAGAATGATCTGGTAGAGCTGCGATCTGGTGGCTCCCAGCGTCCGGAGCAGCGCCCCTTCCCGGATCCGCTGAAACCGGCTGGTGGCCAGCGCCGCGATCAGGACCAGGATACCCACGCCCAGGCTAAAGAACGCCATGAACCGTACCGCGAGTGCCACCCGTCCAACCAGGCGCTCCAGCGACTCCTGGAGCAGCGACAGGTCCAGGGTCGAGACATTGGGAAACCGCTCCGCGATTCTCCGCTGGAAGCGACCACGGTCGGCTGGGTTCGCGATCCGGGTAAGCAGTACCAGGCTCTGGGGTGCTCGCTCCAGGGCTCCCGAGGGGAACACCACAAAGAAATTCGGCTCGAAGCGAGCCCAGTCCACTTGGCGGAGGCTGCCTATGCGGGAAGCGAGGCTTACGCCCTGGACGTCCCACACGATTTCGTCGCCCACTCCGACTCCCAACTCCTGGGCCAGTTCCTGCTCCAGCGAGATCCGAACCGGGGATGGCTCCGGGCTGCGCCAGCGGCCGGCCGTCACCCGTTCGGTCGGGGCGATGCTGTCCCGGTAGGTGGATCGGTACTCCCGCCTGAGGGCCCACCCGCTCGACCGCTCTTCGCCCCGAAGACTGTCGCGGGTGAGCAGGCTGGAGATCGACCGGCCGTTGATGGATTGGATGCGCATCGGCACGATCGGCGTTGGCCCGACAATCGGGAGACCGGCCCGGCCCAGCTGGTCCCGGACCGCACTCAACTGGTCGGCCTGGATGTCGAACATCACCAGATTGGGGCGAGCCGGGCCTCCGGTCTCGCTCAGTTGGCGCAAGAGGTTGTGCTGGACCAGGTACAATGTGGCCAGCAGAAAAGCCGCAAAGCCGATCGCCAGGATCAGGGTTGCCGTCTGATTGGCCGGCCGATGCAGGTTGGCGAGCCCCTGTCGCCAGAGGTAGGACCATTGCCCGGGAGCCCGACGGCGGAGCATCCGGGTGAGGAACCCGGCAGCTCCCCAGAGCACAAGGAGCGTCCCCGCGATCCCGGCGGCGAAGATCGTCCCCTGTTTCCAGCTTCCGACCTGGTGAACGGTGAGCAGGAGAGTCGTCGTACCCAGAGCAAGGAGGGCCACACCCCACCAGAGGTCGCGCCAGGGCTGTTCCGGCTGATAAGGACGCCGGAGCGCCTGCAGCGGCGAGATGCGCCGCACACCGAGCAGCGGCAGCAGGCTGAATACCAACGTCACCCATAGACCGATTCCCACTCCGAGAGCCATGGCTCGCCAGGAGAGGGATGGAGTGACCGTCACCGGCAGCAGCGGGGCCAGGAGCCCGGGTAGGAGCCGCTGCAGGGCCAGGCCGCCCAGGGCTCCGAGAACACTCCCCGCGAGGCCCATGACGCCGGCTTCGATCAGGTAGACCGCGAAAGTGCGGCGGGAGGTTGCGCCCAGGCATCGAAGCACCGCGATGGAATCCGATCGCTGCCGTACCAGCACCACTGCGGCACTGGCCACGCCGATCCCACCGAGCAGCAGCGCCATCAATGCAACCAGACCCAGGTATCCCGCGAGCCGGGAGAGCACCTGGTTCAGGTTCCGCTGGTCGTCGGCTACGGTGCGGACTCGAATTCGCTCCGGGGCGAGCTGCTGCCGGTATCGAGCAGCCAGCTGCTGGGCCGAGGTCCCCGGCGGCAGCCTGGCGAATACCTCGTACTGCACTCGGGCCCCGAATCCCAGAAGTCCCGTGTCCTGAAGATGTCGCGCCGGGATGTAGATCCGGGGACCCAGTGCGAAGCGGAATCCAGCCTCGCTGGCCGTGGCAGTGATCGTTCCAATGATGCCGAACCGCGCTTCTCCCAGCGCCAGTGTGTCGCCAATCCGGGCGTCGAGCGCGCTGAGCAGCGAGGGATCTACGATGACGTGGCGCCCGGTTTGAAGCCGGCGCCAGGCCTCGCGCGGCTCGGTTCCGATTTGTCCGTAAAAGGGGTAGCCCCCTTCAACGGCGGCCACCTGCACCAGGCGGGTGCCCGCCGTCCTGGGAACGTAGGCCATTGCGGCAAAGCTGGTGATGCGGGCCAGCTCCGCCCGCCGGGAGAGACTATCCACCACAGCTTCGGTTCGACGGGAGAACGGCTGCCGGGATGAGAGTGCCAGATCCGCGCCGAGGATGCCGCGGGCCTGCTGCTGCACCGACTCCTGGAGGTTGTCGGTGAACGAGTTGATCGCCACCAGTGCGGCGACTCCCACTGCCACCGTGCCCACGAGTAATGCCATCCGCCGGGGGGCGGCTCTGAGCTCGCGAGCGGCCATGCGCAGGGCAAAAAGAAAGCCGGTCACCCCGCGGTGTCCGACACCACCCGGCCATCGGCCAGGCGAATGGTGCGGTGGGCCCTGGCGGCCAAATCGAGATCATGGGTGACCAGCACCAGTGTGGTGCCCAGAGCGCGGTTGAGATCCACCATCAGCTCGATAATGGTGCTTCCGGTGACGGCGTCGAGGTTCCCGGTAGGTTCGTCGGCAAAGAGGAGCTTGGGTCGGATGCTGAAACCGCGTGCCAGCGCAACCCGCTGCTGCTCGCCGCCGGAGAGCTGTGCCGGATAATGATGCTCCCGGCCGCTCAGACCGACCCGGCCCAGCAGCTCCCTGGCTCGGCTGGCGCCGCCGCTCTCCCCCCGCAGCTCCAGGGGTACTTGTACGTTCTCCTGCGCGGTCAGGGTTGGAATCAGCTGAAACGACTGAAACACAAAACCGATCTTATCGGCTCGCAGCCGGGCCCGCTCGTCCTCACTCAACCCGCCAAGCTCCTGCCCGTCCAGATGCACAGTCCCGCTGGTCGGCCGATCCAGTCCGGCCAACAGTCCCAGCAGTGTCGTTTTCCCACTGCCGGACGGCCCCAGAATAGCCAGGAATTCGCCGGTGGGCAGACTGAACGTGATATCCTTCAGAACCGTGATTTCCCGCTGTCCCGAGCGATACGCGCGGGTGAGCGAATGGCATTGCAGCATGACGTCAGACATTGTCGAATGATACTCAGACACTTGATTGTTTCCGGTTGTTTTGGGGCATTGCTTGCCTGCGACCAGCCCCGCGATGACGCGGCGGCGAGCCCCCCAGTCTCGAGCCGGCTCTCGGCCGCCCCGACCATCCTGTTTCTCGGGACCAGCCTCACGGCCGGGTACGGCATCGATCCGGAGCAGGCCTATCCCGCCGTGATCCAGCAAAAGATCGACGCGGCCGGGCTGAATTTCCGGGTCATCAATGCCGGGGTAAGCGGTGAAACCTCGGCTGGGGCTCGCCGGCGGGTGGAGTGGCTTCTCCAGCAACCGGTCTCCATGCTGGTGCTCGAGACCGGTGCCAACGACGGGCTTCGCGGTCTTCCTCCTGACTCACTGCGGGCCAACATCCAGGCGATCTTCGACCAGGCCCGACGGCTGCAGCCATCGGTGAGGCTGGTGCTGCTGGGGATGCGCATCCCTCCGAACTACGGGCGGGCCTACACCCAGCGATTCGAGGCGGTGTATCCAGAGGTGGCGCGGGCCAACAACGCGACTCTGGTTCCCTTTCTGCTCCAGGGAGTAGGTGGGGTTAGTTCGCTCAACCAGGCAGACGGGATTCACCCCACGGCCGAGGGCCAGCGCCAGATGGCGGAAACGGTCTGGCGGGTGCTCGAGCCGGTTTTAGGGAGGATGGAGAAGTCGGAGAGGAAGTCGTCCTAGGTGCTCCTCAGCGTCTCCCGGAGGGCTTCGACCATGGTGTCGATCTCCTCTTTGGTGTTGTAGTAGTGGGGGGAGACCCGAAGTGCCGAGCTGGCCTGCTTTTCATCCATGTCGATCACCGCATCTTCCCGTTCGGGTGAGCTGGTGTTGAT
>Ga0209382_10008038_pt1 | contig 13342 bp, 10 predicted proteins | sample SoiMetdeltSBSDD5_FD_187599 | JGI IMG/M metagenome (GOLD analysis project Ga0209382, IMG submission 187599) | Bulk soil microbial communities from a Populus tree surrounding site in Tennessee, USA - Soil MetaG P. deltoides SBSDD5 (SPAdes) (version 2) | ecosystem: Environmental > Terrestrial >... | reverse complement strand
AAAAACGTTCGTAGGGCAGGGCCTTTAGGCCCTGCCGATCTTCACCGCGCGTCTCATTCCGCCCGCAACGCGATGGTCGGGCTGACCCGGAGCGCCTGGCGTACCGGGAGGGCAGCGGCGCCGACGACCACGAGGAGCAAGGCGACCGGGACAACCGCCAGGCTGACGAGGTCGACCGGCGGGATGTCACGCACGAACGTGCGCATGATGCGGGACAGGAGAAGGGCCGCCACGACTCCGGCGGCCGAACCTGCCGCGGCCAGCGGCAGCCCCTCGCTGAACACCAGTTGCAGGATCCGCAGGCTGGGCGCACCCAGCGCGACGCGGAGGCCGATCTCCCGCGTCCTCCGGCGAACGGCGTCGCCGACCACGCCGTACACACCAATCATCGCCAGGGCCAGCGCAGCCAGGCCGCAACCCGCGACCACGGTGGTGAGGATGCGATCGAGCGTCAGCGCCTCGGCCAGGTGATCGGCGAACGTCGTGATCCTGGTAATGTTCACGCCGCTGTCGACGCCCGCGAGCATACCCGGAATGGACACGGCCGCCGCCTGTCCCGAATCGCGCGCGCGCACCACGAGATGCAGGTATGTCATCAGGCGCTGAGACAGCGGAAAGTACACCATCGGTTCAGGCGCCTCCTGCAAGGTTCGATACTTCCCCGATCGCACGACGCCGACGATCTCGTACTCGGTCCCCTCCTCGTCCCGCAGCCGATAACCGACCGCGTCAGGCCCGAAATACCGTCTCGCCAGCATGTCGTTGACGACGATCACCGGCTTTGACAGCGCGCCGTCGTCGGCGTTGAACAGGCGCCCCTCGATGAGAGGAATCCGCATGGTCTGGAAATATCCGGGCGACGCCACGTTGATCTCGACCTCGAGGCGTTCCAGCAGATCCGGCCGGGCCTGTAAGCGGAACACCTGGCTCGTCCCCCGGCCGACTGGCAGAACCGCAGCCCAGCCCGCCGCTTCCGCTCCCGGCAGCCTCCGGGCCGCTTCCGCCGCGGCAACGTGAAATCTGATCCCGCGAACCACGTCCGATTGCAGAACGCCCGGCAACCGCATGAACGCGATCGCCACGCCCCGCCCGCCGGGTCCGAGATCGCCCTCGAGCGCAACATTCAGCGCCCGCAGCATGAGCCCGCTGGCGATCAGCAGCACGGTTGACAGCGCCACCTGGAACACGACGACGGCGCCGCGGACTGCGCTGCTGGAGCGGTCGCTGATGGCGCCGCTGTCGTTTCGCAGCACCAGCACGTCAACCTTGGCGAGCGCGTGCCGCGCCGGACCCAGCGCGAACACCGCCCCGGCGAGACAGGACAGCGCCACCGTCACCATCACGGTCGTCGCGTCGAGCCGGGTATCGAGGAGGGAGGCCTCGTCGGGAGCGAAGAAGGCCGGAAGCAGGCCCGCCGTCCATCGGGCAAACAGCAGACCGAGCGCAGCTCCGCCGGTCGACACGGCCAGGCTCTCGAGCACGACCTGGCGGACGAGGACAGTCCGGCTGGCACCAAGCGCCAGCTTCACCGCGAGCTCACGCCGCCGGGCGGCGCTCCGCGACAGCAGCAGGCTGCCGGCATTGACGCAGGCGCTGAGGAGCAGCAGTCCCGTCGACCCCAGCACCACGGTGCTGATCAACAGGATTTGCGATCGCGCCGAGACGTCCAGACGGGAGTAGGCGGCGATTGCCAGGCGCCGAGGTTCGTCGGGATCCGAGCGCGTTCCGCGGTTCGTGCCGGGATGGAGTGTGGCCAGGCGTTCGCCGAGCGCCGCCATCTCGAGCTCCGCATCGTGCAGGCTGCGACCGTCGCGCAACCTGCCAATCACGGAGAGATGCCGGTCGCCACGCGCAGATTCGTGGATCGATGGTGGCAGCGGAATCCAGACATCGCACGCGCGTCCGAGCTGAAGGCCACCGAACCCGCGCGGCGCAACCCCGGCGATCACATAAGCGGACTCCCTGAGGGTCAGTTCGCGGCCGACGACATCACCGGGCCGGCCCATCAGCGTCCACAACGTGTCACTGATGATCGCGGGGGGTGGAGATTCGGCAGGCGGCGAGGCGGTCGCGGCGGGCGTGAACAGACCGCCAAACGCGCCAGCCTGCAGCTGCATGCCGAGCGCCGGAAAGAATTCCGGGGACACCGATACCACGCGCAGGCGCTGCCCGGCCTCATCCCATCGCACCAACTCGAGAGCGGAATCGTCGAACGCGGCGAGGGTGGCGAACGCGCCGGCGCTCTGCCGCATCGAGAGGAAATCCGGGTACGACGTCTGGCCTTGTGAGGCGCCGGTGTACTGACTGGTGAACACCCAGGCGAGCTGCGACGCGCTCGCGACCCCGGCAGGCGGCCGGAACAGCAGCGCATCCATCACGCTGAACAACGTGGCATTCGCCCCCGTGCCGAGCCCGAGGCTGAGCAGAATGACCGCCGTGGTCATCTTCCCGCGGGCCAACGTGCGGAACGCAAAACGCAGGTCGTTGAGGACGGTCATTTTTCTGATCGGGATCCGGGGTCCGGGGTCCGGGGTCCCGCCTACGCGCTTCGCGCTTCGGCGAGGCAGGCTCTGAACCTTCCCAGGTCTGCACCAAGTATTTCGAAAAGCGTGCCCGGTTGACTTCTCAGCAAATCCCGCAAGCTGGAGCGCTGAGCCGTTCAGTTTCGCACAGCGCCGTCTCGACGCCGGACAGGGCTCCTCGCGGATCACCGATCTACTATGCTTCGATGCGGACCTCGAACAATACCGTTCTCATCACAGGCGGCGGCTCCGGCATCGGGCTCGCGCTCGCGCGGCGCTTCCTCAATGCCGGAAGCCGCGTCGTCACCTGCGGACGTCGCGAGGCGAAGCTTCGCGAGGCCAGGCACCTCGACAACCGGCTCGATACGCTCGTGGCCGATGTCTCGACCAGTACCGGGCGTCTCGCACTCGTGGAGTCGATGGTGCGCGGCTTCCCTGCGCTGAACGTGCTCGTGAACAACGCCGGAATCCAGCGGCGGATTCGGCTCGAGGATCAGGAACCGTGGGAGACCGCGCGCGAGGAGCTGGCCACCAACCTGGACGCGCCGATTCATCTGACCCGGCTGCTCTTGCCGCACCTGCTCTCGAAACCCGGCGCCACGATCATCAACATCACGTCTGGCCTGGCATTCGTGCCGCTCGCGCGCACACCGCTCTACAGCGCGACCAAGGCCGCCCTGCATTCGTTCACGCTCTCACTCCGCCATCAGTTGAAGGACACGCCGGTCAGCGTCATCGAAATCGCGCCGCCGGCGGTCGATACCGACCTCGGTGGGCCCGGCCTGCACACGTTCGGCGTGAACGTGGACGAGTTTGCAGACGGCGTCTTCGCGAAGCTGGAGGGCGACGATCTGGAAATCGGCTACGGCTTCGGCGAGCAGGCGCTGCGGGCGTCCCGCGGGGAGCTCGATCAGCTGTTCGCTCGCATCAATTCGGCGCAACCAGGGGCCTGACGCTTTTAGTTTCCAGTTTCCAGTTTCCAGTTAAGGCCTTCCGAGTGTCTTCGACTGGGAACTGGGAACTGGGAACTACACCAACAAATCGCCCCCGCCAGTCGTTTACCGGGCATGACGCGCATATCGCTCGTATTGTTGCTCGCCGCGCTGACCGCAGCTCCCGCTGAGATTCGCCGGGACACCCGCGATCCGGACAATCTCGTCGCTCACGAGTGGGGCACCTTCACGTCTCTGGCCGGCGATCAGGGCCAGCAGATCGAATGGCTCCCGCTCGAGGGCCAGAACGACCTGCCCTGTTTCGTGGAGCGCTTCCGGCACTTCCGGGGCAAGTTCGCGATGACCGCAACCGTCCGCATGGAAACGCCGGTCATCTATTTCTACGCTCCCCGGCCGACGACGGTCGATGTGTCGGTGCGATTCCCGTCGGGGCTGGTGACCGAATGGTTCCCGCGCGCGGCGGTCACGCCCGCGACCCCCGTCACCGACGCCACGCTGAAGACGCCCGGGTTCGTGAGCACCGCGACCTGGTCTGGCGTCAGCGTCACGCCGCAAGCGGCCGGCGCATTCCCGACTGAAGACCGATCGAGCCATTACTACGCCGCCCGCCGAACCGATGCCGCGCCCGTGCGCATCGGCGACCAGGCGGAGAAGTTCCTCTTCTACCGCGGCGTGGCGAGAGTCGCGCTGCCGGTGTCTGCAGTCGTGGCCCCCGACGGCACGGCGGCCGTGAAGAACACTGACTCCGCACCTCTCGGCACGATCGTGCGATTCGATCGCCGCCACGGAAAGCTTGGTTACGAGATCAAAGACACGAAGGACTCGCGCGCGACCCTCGCCACACCGACGTTGACCGGCGACCTCGATGCGCTTGCGAAACGCCTCGAGACGATCCTGACCCGGGAGGGCTTGTACCAGCGAGAAGCACGGGCGATGGTCGATACCTGGCGCGATTCCTGGTTCGAGGAAGGCACGCGTCTGCTCTACATCGTTCCGAGAGCGACCGTGGACGCGATGCTGCCGCTCGACATCCGACCGCAGCCAGTCGAAACGGCGCGAGTGTTCGTGGGGCGGCTGGAACTCATCCCGCCGGCGACGATCTCAGACGTGAAACGGGCGCTCGAGACCCGGGACCGTTCGGCGCTCCTGCAATATGGACGGTTTCTTCTGCCGATCGCGCAGCGGATCGTGGCCGATCCGGCACACGGCCTGGAGGCCAGGGGGCTGGAACAGTTTATCTACGGGACGTTCGCAGGCTTGACACGCGGTAATGTGTGCGCGAACCGGTAGTCCGGGGTCCGGTCGACCGGACCCCGGATCCCGGATTCCGATTGAGGCCCGCTACCGCATTACCAGGAGAAACGTTACGCCGATAATCGCAACCAGCACGACGATTGAGAACCAGGTGGTTTTCGCAACTGTGTTCATCGGCACCCTCCACGCGTGCGGCCGGTATTATGCACGGGCTTGGTTGAAAACGGGAGCTTTTTCCTCCACTTTCTTCTGATTTACCGGCCAGCCCCCGCCGCGGCGGCCGCGGGCCCTGCCTGTGCCCCGGTCTGGAACGTCCCCGTCAGCGGCACCCCCATCGGGCCGACCGGGATGTAGACGGTGGTGTGGTTGGGCGAGTTGACCATCAGCTTCTGGGCCTCGATTGCCTCGTGCTGGATGTAGAGCGCGTTCAACTGCCCCCGGATGATCTGCATCGCGTTGGCGATGCCGGTGGCCTGCACCTCCCGCTTGGTCCGCTCTTTCCGCTCGATTTCGATTTCAGTGTCCTTGCGCTCCAGTTCCTGCGTCGCCGCGAGCTTGCGTGACACCGCGTCGGCGACTTCGTCCGGATACTGGACGTTGCCGACCACCACGCTGGTGATGATGAACGGGCTGTCCGCCGCGTATTCCCGGATCCTGGTCAGCACGCTCTGCCCGATCGGGATCAACTCGTCTTTCACCGCGAGGCCGTTCCGCCGCTGCACCTCGTCCCGCGCGAACGTCCGCAGCGGCTCGCGGACGTAGTTGCCGTAGGCGACCCTGACCACCGCGTCCGGCGACTTCTCATGGTCGCCGTTGGTGACCGTGGTGCTGAAGCGCTCCATGAACAGCGGAATCTTGGTCTCGTCTACACGCCAGACGGTGTGAATGCCGAAGGAGATCTTCAGGTTGTCGCGGCTCAGCACCGTCTGGTTCCCGGTGAACTCCTCGGTATAGGTGTATGGCGTCACGCTGATGTTGGTGACGTCGAGCAGCCAGGTCCGGCCCGGCGACGTCGGTCCTTTCTGAACGCCGTAGAAGCGGCTCCTGCCGACCACGGCGCCCTTCGTGAGATACCCGACATAGCCCGCAGGCGTGAACGGGTTTCGCGACCCGAGCACCCAGACGAACGAGGCGGCGGCGAGGAACAGGACGAGCACGGCCAACGCACCGCGCAGAACGAGAGTCCGTACGACGAGCGACGATCCGTCGCCAGGGGTGACGTGAAACACGGCAGGCCTCCACGCGCCGACGGGGTTAGCTGACGGGCTCGAGGTTGGAGTTCCTCTACCGGACTTGTCCCGCCGAAGCACGAAAGTGCGAAGGGCGGATGTGATCCGGATTCGCCCCGGTGCGCGGTCATCGCGCCGTGGGTCCCCCGTGACGCCCGGTTCGAAGGGGCGTCTTTGGCGTACCAGACAAGGTAGGCCTGTCGGGCTCGGCCGTCAAGGCCCTCCAGGATCGCCCCGCAGTTTGCCAATCAGGCCGGCAACAACCATCCGGACGAAGACAGACGCGGCGCGCCACGCAGGAAGCGCGCTCGACCGGAGCTCTACGCGCCCGGCCCGAATCGCCTCGCAGATCGCGTCGGCATCGGCCGGCGCATCGACGAGTGTGTAGGTCGTGCCCATCTGCTCGAGCAGGTGCAGATCAGTGTTCCCCACGACCGGTTTGCCGTTGGCCCGCGCCCAGCGCACCGCCCGTCGGTTGAAGTCGAGCCAGGCCGTGAACATGGAGTTCACTTCGATGGCGTCGATCAGGTCGGCATATTGATCGACTTTGCCCTTCATCGCGCTGCCGATCGGATAGAACGCATGCGGAGCGATCACGAGCCCCCGGGGATGACGCGCTTTGAGAGCCCTGATGTCCTCAAAACTCTTCACGACCTCGCACTCTGCCGGGAAATTTATGAGCAGGAGGTGCCGGCCTTCGACGGTACGCTCGATGCCCTGGATCAGGAGCACCCCGCGCGCCTGCGCATACGCCTGGTCCGGCGCCGGATCGTAGTGCCGGTCGTGCAGCGTGATGGCGATCGCCCCGTACCCCAGCGTGCTCGCGCGATCGATCAGGTCGCGCGTGGAATGCGGAACGTAGTCGCAGGGATCCTGCGCCGTGTGGGCATGCAGTTCGACTTTGAGCACGCAGTCACTATCGTATCCGTGTCGTGGGCTGCGAAATGATCCGGGCGTTCTCTGGCTGCTCGCGCGGAGCTCCGGGGCTACTCGGGCGGTTCCTGATTACTCGCCGGGGTTATGGGTTATTCGGACGGTCTGTCAGCATTATCTTGTTTGCGTCGCGGGGCCCCACCCCCGCGACGCCGCGTGGGGCCCCGCGAAACAAGCTAATAAATGCTGACAGTAGGGCCGAACAACCCGGCTGCAGTGACGAGCCACAGTGCCCGGATTCCCGGCTGCCCCATAATGCGCGGATGCTCGCCTTTGCGCTCATCGCCGTCGCATTCAGCTCATTTCAATCCACCGCCGACCCGTCGCTTTTCGCCTACGACACCACTCGCCCTCTGGACGTACGCGAAACCGCGCGTCGCGAGGACAACGGCGTGCTGTTGCGCGACATCACCTACGCGACCCTGACGGGCGGCACCAACGCGGCGACGTTGATCACCCCGAAGACACCCGGAGCGCAGCCAGCACCCGCGATCCTCTTCGTGCACTGGTATGGTCCTCCGGCGGCCACGTCGAACCGCACGCAGTTCATTCCCGACGGCATCGCCCTGGCGCGTCAGGGGGTCACGTCGTTGCTGATCGACACGCCGTGGTCAGTGCCCACATGGTTCCGAACGCGCAAGCGCGAGGAGGACTACGCGCGCTCGGTTCAGCAGGTCCGCGATCTGAGGCGGGCGCTCGACGTGCTGATGACGCAGCCCGGCATCGATAAGACACGGGTCGCCTACGTCGGACACGACTTCGGCGCGATGTACGGCACCCTCGCGGCCGCCGTCGACCCGCGGGTCATGCAGTTCGTCTTCATGGCCGGCACCGCGTCCTTCACGGATTGGTTCCTGTACGGACCGAAGCTCGAAGGCGAGGCACGGGACAAATTCATCGCCGAGTTCGCACCCATCGATCCGGTTCGCTGGGTGCCGAAACTGCGCGGCCCGGTGCTTATGCAGTTCGCTGACACGGATGAACACGTCTCGACCGCGCGCCGCGAACAGCTCGCGGCTGCAGCACCCAAGGGCGCGGAGGTGCGCGTTTACAAGGCGGGGCATGAATTGAGCGATGAATCCACGCGCGAGCGTCTCGCGTGGCTTCGCCAGACTCTCCGACTCGGAAGCTAATCCAAGCAGCCAAGGGCTTCTAAACAGCGGCGCGAGCGCAGCGCGCTGCCGTCACCCGCACTCACGGCAACCCCGGCACCGTGATCGGCCCGTTCACCGCCCGGCCCTGCGGATCGACTCGTTCAATCTCCCTCAGCACGCCGTTGTCATCCTCGCCGATCGCCCGCACGGTCATCGCGTCGCCGTTGATCGTCACCAGCAGGAAGTGACAGGTGGCCGACCAGCTGACCGTGTGTGCCTCTTCCATGTGTGAGGGCACTCCCGATCGAATCTTGCTGCCGGCGCCCGAGATGAAATAGTCGATCGCCTTGTGGCGCGAGTGCTGAAAGTTGTGCTCGTGACCGCTGAAGCACGCGCGAACACCCCCGTCCTCGAAGAGGGCGATCAGTTCCTCCATCCCGTCGGTGTTGCGGTGTTGCGGCCCGGCGCAGAACGGCGGATGGTGGCAGAACGGGATCCGCCAGCGGATTCGCTCGGCGGGCATCACCGGGAACGCGTTCCGCACGAACTCACGATGCTTCGGATAGCTGAACAACCGGCCGCGGCGGAAGAAGTGCTCTTTTGACGTATCCAGGCAGACGAACTCGACATCCGAGGCGACCTTGAAGCGGTAGAAGAGCCCGGGACCTACCGAGGCCCGCCCCGCCGCCTCCTCGGTCGCCAGCCTCGTCGCCAGGTAGAAGTTGTCCATCACCTGGTCCCGGTCGTCGCACTCCTCGGTCTCGCGGGTGTCGTGATTGCCGATCGACGGGCACACGGGCACCCGGTTGATCGCATATCGATACGGCTGAAAAAACGTGAAGAACCAGTCGTCGTCTTCATCGCCCGAATCTTTCGTCCAGAGCAGGAATCGCTGGGCGGCGTAGATGTTGTCGCCGGTCGTCAGGATCAGGCGGACGTTTTCGGTCAGGACCGCGCGCTGGAGCGCGAGGCCGACTTCGCGCTGGCGGCGGGTGGCTGTGGAGGGACGACGAATGCCGCTCCCGAAGTCGCCGATCACCGCAAACGTGAACGGCCCGGACAGCGGCCTGGTCGGATCCGGAAGCGTGCGAAATTCGTTCGTGTAGCTGCTGCCGTTCTGGATCAGACCCTGCGTGGCGGGATCCCAGTCCCACCGGAGGCCCGACGCCCATTCCTCGTGCTTCACGCGGATGGTGTAGGTGTAGGCCGTATCCGCTTGCAACCCGGAAATCAGGCAATGGTTGCACTCGTTGGTCATCGCTGCGGCAACGAGGGCCCCGGTCTCGTCGCGCACCTCGACCTCGGCCGGGCCATACGGCTTCGATCGGCAGCCGATCGAGTCACACCGCGGCGGATGCACCCACTGCAGGTCGTCGTCGTCCACCAGCTTCGCGGTGCCGCCCGATCGGGTCCGGAAGTAGAACGCCCCCCAGGCGATCAGGGCGGACTTGTGCGAGAGGCCCGCGAGGTAGACGTAGGGCTCGGCGTGGAATTCGGGCACACAAGTTTATACATCGCGCACGCGTCGAGCTCGACCTTGCGGGCACCGGCGGGCCATGGACGTCAGCTACAATCCGCCAGTGCTCAGCCGCTCCCTGTGGGCGCCGTGGTGGATCCATGCGGTGATGGCCGTTGCGGTGGCAGTCCTCGCCTTCGGACTGACCATGACCTTCCACCTGCAGGAACGCCCGTTCGTGCTGCCGATGATCGGCGTGCTCGTGACGGCGCTTCGCGGCGGGCTCGCGGCCGGGCTCATCTGCGCGATCGTCTCCATCGGGCTGGTCAACTACTACATCATGCCGCCGGTCGCGCACTTCGAGGTGCCGTCGCTGCGCGAGACCTACGAGCTGCTGGTGTTCGCGCTGACCGCAACCACGATCAGCGCGCTCGCGGCACGCGGCCGCCAGTCCCGGCTCACGCTCGAGGCGACCGTCGCCAGCATCGGGGACGGGGTGATCGTCACCGATCAGAACGGCCGGGTCAGGTTCCTCAACGCCGTTGCCGAGCACCTCACGGGTTGGACGGCTCGCGAGGCGCGGGCACAGCCGGTGAGCGAAGTCTTCAACGTCGTTCGCGAAGAGACGCGCGAACCGGCACCCAATCCGGCCGAGCGCGCGCTCCGCGAGCGCATTGTCGTCGGGCTGCCGAACCATACACTGCTGGTTCGGCGGAACGGTACGGAACTGCCGGTTGCCGACAGCGGCGCGCCGATCAGAGATCAATACGACCGCATGATCGGGGCGGTGCTCGTGTTCCGCGATGCGACGCCGCAGCGCCGGGCCGAGGAGTCGTTCCGGCGCCAGGCCGAAGATCGCCTGCAGCTGCTCGAGAACGAGCGCATCGCGCGCGCCGACGCGGAGCGCGCGAACCGGCTGAAGGACGACTTCCTGGCGACGCTGTCTCACGAGCTGCGCACGCCGCTGAACGCGGTGATGGGCTGGGCTCATATGCTGGCGCGGCGGGAGCTCACCGAGATGCAGCGCAAGCAGGCGCTCGCAGCCATCCATCGCAACGCGCAGGCGCAGTCCAGGCTGGTTGACGACGTCCTCGATCTGTCGCGCATCGTCACCGGCCGGATGGCGCTCAATGCGGAACCGGTCGAGCTTTCCGAGATCGTGCGGACGACGGCGGAATCCTTCACGCCCGCGGTGCTCGGGAAACGCCAGACGGTTCAGCTGGAGCTGGCGCCGCAGGCGCGCATCACCGGCGATGCGCATCGTCTCCGGCAGGTGATCTGGAATCTTCTTTCGAACGCCACGAAGTTCACTCCCGAGGGGGGCTCGATCACGGTGCGCGTGGCGCTCAAGGACTTACGTGTCGAGCTCGAGGTCACCGATACCGGTGAAGGAATCGAGTCGGCGTTCCTGCCCTACGTCTTCGATCGGTTCCGTCAGGGTGACAGCAGCACCACACGGCGGCACGGCGGCCTCGGACTCGGCCTGTCGCTCGTCCGGCACCTGGTCGAAGCGCATGGTGGCACCGTCACGGCGGCCAGCCCTGGCAAGGGTGACGGAGCCACCATCACCGTGCGGCTGCCGGCGCGTGTGGAAGAGCCTGCGCTGGCGGCGGCCGCCTCCGGGCCGCGCTCGGACAATCCGGTATAATTCAGTGTTCATCCACAGGATAAATCCCACATGGCTGTCATCCTGAATGTCGAAGACGACTCACCGTCGCGCTTCTTGAAGAGTCGTATTCTCGAGCGAGCCGGATTCCAGGTGCTGGAGGCGGTCACCGCTGCCGACGCGGTCAGCAGCGCCGCAAACGAACGCCTGCGCCTCGTGCTGCTCGATTTGCGCCTCCCCGACGGCGACGGGTTCCAGGTCTGCGAACAGATCAAGGCCGTACGCCCGGGCCTGCCGATCGTGATGATCACGTCGACTTATGCAACCGCGCAGGGTCGGCAGGATGGCCTGGCCAGCGGAGCCGATGCGTATCTGATCGAGCCGGTGCCTGCCGATCGCCTCGTGCAGATCATCCGCCGCTTCCTCGAACCTGGACAGTTCCCGGTCACCGAGACGGAAGCCTGGATCGTGACCGACGACCGCGGGGTGATGCTCGAAATCAGCGGCCCCGGTCACCGGCTGCTGAACCTCTCCGCACGCGGGGCGCTCGGGCGGAGCCTTCCGGCGTTCTTTGCCGGTGAACGCCACCAGGTCTTCGGCGACATCGCCCGGGCGCTCGACGGACACGTTTCCCAGCGGGAAGCCCAGGTGCGGCCACGCGATCGACGGCCCTTCTCGGTCGCGTACGAGATCTGCCGCGAGCCTTCGACGGGAAACGCGGTTCCCCGGCTTCGCTGGACGCTCGAACCAATCCGCACCAGCACGACCGCCCACTGATTGACGCTCGCGATGGGGCGCGCCCAGAAGTCCGATTCGCCGCTCGATCGACTCTATCAATTGCCTCTCAGCGAGTTCGTCAGCGCGCGGAACGCGCTGGCGAAGGAGTCCGGGGCTGACGCGACCGAGATCCGATCCCTCCAGAAGCCAAACCTTCCGGCGTGGGCGGTCAATCAGCTCTACTGGCAGCGGCGTGACGTCTACGACGACCTGATTGCGCGGGCACAGGATCTCCGCGCGACCCACGACGCGACGCTCGGCGGGAAGCGGGCTGACCTCCGCGGCGCGAGCCGTGCCCATGAGGACGCGGTCGAAGCTGCGCTCAAGGCCACGCTCAGCGTCCTCGCCGACGACGGACAACCGGTGACCGAGGCGACGAGGCAAGCTGTCGCGACGACACTTCGCGGCCTGCCCGCCGACGAACCGCCGGGCCGGCTCACCCGGCAACTGCAGCCCCGCGGGTTCGAGATGCTTGCCGGTGCGCTGCCGGGCGGCACGGTCAGGCCCGCGCAGCCGGTGAAGATCGCCGACCGGACGGCCGCTGCCGGGCCCGGCAAGGCATCGGCCGCGGCGCGTACGCAGGATCGAGAACGCCAGGCCGCCGCGCGTGAGGCGCTGACCATCGCCACACGCGATGCGCGGCTGTCCGAACAGGCGGCGCGGCGCGAAGAGTTCGAGTCGGCGCGTGCCGCCCGCGAAGCGGAGAAGGCACAGCAGCGCGTCGAAATTGCGAAGGAAACACTCCGCGAAGCGCAGGCCGCTCTGGACACGGCAACCCGCGAAGCCGAAGCGGCGGAGGAAGCCCGCGTCGCGGCGCGGGCACGCGCGGAGCGGGCCGCAAAGGACGTGAAGGAATCGCGCGAGCGTGAGAAGAAAGCGCGCGCCGCAGCCGAAAAGGCCTAGACGATTCGTCGATCGGCGAGAGTCTTCACCACCGACGCCAGTTCGTCGACATGTACGGGCTTCGGCACGAATTTCTGGAATCCGGCCATCAACGCGCGCTGCTGATCCTCGGGCTGCGCGTAGCCGGTCAACGCAACCGCAGGAACGGCGGCCAGGCCGTGCTGACTGAGCGAGCGTACCCGGCGGATGAACGAGCAGCCGTCTTCGTCCGGCATGTCGATGTCGCTGACGAGAACGTCAGGCTTGAAATCGCCGAGCATCTGAAAGGCCTCGCGCGCTGAGCCGACCGCGGCCGTTCGTGCCCCCCACTGTGCCAGCGCGAGCGAGACCGATTCCCGAGCATCCGAGTCGTCGTCCACGACGAGCACCTTGAGACCGTTGAGCGGCTGGACGTGAGTGTCTTCATGGACGGTTGTCAGCTGAAGCGCGCGAACCGGCAGGTGCACCGCGAACACCGCGCCGCGGCCGTGTCCTTCACTCTGCGCCACTACCTTGCCGCCATGTGACTCGACGATGTGCCGGACGATCGAGAGGCCGAGCCCCAGGCCGCCGTGCGGACGGGTGACCGATACGTCTCCTTGCGTGAACCGATCGAAGATGAATGGCAGCAGTTCG
>Ga0209382_10008035_pt1 | contig 13348 bp, 10 predicted proteins | sample SoiMetdeltSBSDD5_FD_187599 | JGI IMG/M metagenome (GOLD analysis project Ga0209382, IMG submission 187599) | Bulk soil microbial communities from a Populus tree surrounding site in Tennessee, USA - Soil MetaG P. deltoides SBSDD5 (SPAdes) (version 2) | ecosystem: Environmental > Terrestrial >... | reverse complement strand
CATGAGCGAGGCGGTGAAGGCCTCGGGCGCGGAGGTTGTCACCGTGTCGCTCCGGCGCGAGACAGCGCGCGCGGGCCGACATACGGGCCAATCCGCGGGCCAGCGCTTCTTCGACCTGATCAAGGAGCTTGGCGTGCGAGTGCTGCCCAATACGGCGGGCTGCCGCACGCCCAGGGAGGCCATCGCCACCGCGCAGATGGCGCGCGAGCTGTTCGGCACCGACTGGATCAAGCTCGAGGTGATCGGCAACGACGACACCCTGCAACCCGACCTGTTCGGCCTGGTCGAAGCCGCCGGTGCGCTCGCCGCCGATGGCTTCAAGGTGTTCCCCTACACCACGGAGGACCTGATCGCGGCCGAGCGCCTTGTCGCCGCCGGCTGCCAGATTCTGATGCCGTGGGGCGCGCCCATCGGCACCGGACGAGGCCTCGCCAACCGCTCCGCGCTCCTCAGTCTGCGCCGTTACTTCCCTGAGGTGCCGCTGGTCATCGATGCGGGTGTCGGCGCGCCCTCGCATGCCGCCGAGGCCATGGAGATGGGCTACGACGCGGTGCTGCTGAACACGGCGGTGGCGACCGCGGCCGACCCGGTGCGGATGGCGCGTGCGTTCGCCGGGGCCATCGAGGCCGGCCGCATTGGCTACGAGGCGGGCCTGATGCCGGTGCGCGACATGGCCGTGCCGTCGACGCCCGTGGCGGGCACGCCGTTCTTCGACCTGGGCGAGCGGCAATGATGCGCCGCCTCGTTCAGCTGCAGGGCCTTGACGTCTTCTATCCCATCGTGCCCAACGCGGAGTGGCTCGCACGCCTTCTGCCGCTGGGGGTGAGGACCGTGCAGCTGCGGGTGAAAGATGCGGCGGCCGACATCGTTGGCGGCGAGATAGCGGCGGCGCTCGAGATGTGCCGGCGCGCCGGCTGCCAGCTGATCGTCAACGACCACTGGCGCGAAGCGCTGGCCGCCGACGCAGACTTCGTGCACCTGGGCCAGGAGGACCTGGCAGAGGCCGACGTCGCCGCGCTGAAGGCCAGGGGCGTGCGGCTCGGGATCTCGACCCACAGCCACGAGGAGTTGGCGACCGCGCTGGCGGCGCAGCCGGACTACGTGGCGCTGGGCCCCGTCTACGAGACCAGGCTCAAGGTGATGAAATGGGCGCCGCAGGGGCTCGACCGCATCGCCGACTGGCGGCGGCGCATCGGCGAGCTGCCCCTGGTGGCCATCGGCGGCCTCACTCCCGAGCGGGCCGACGCCGTGCTGGATGCTGGCGCCGACAGCCTCGCCGTCGTGACCGATTTCATGACCCACGCCGAGCCCGACGCGCGGGTGAGTGCGTGGCTGGCGCTGGCCGCACGCCACAGAGCGTAGTCAGAAGCAGCGTCTACGACGTCAGCGGCAGGCGCCCAATCTCCTTTAGCTGAAATTCCTCATTGTGGCCGCAAAATGCCGCCACATGTCGCGGCTGCCGTGACGTGGCGCGTGACCCTATCCGGAGACGCACTGTCAGGCGTCGTGAGGACGGGTTGGGTTGTCGGGAAACGGTGACTAGACCCGAGGGCGAGTTGCCAGCGCAGTCCGTCAGCCGCCAGCCTGGCGGGCCGGTGGTCCAGCAGAGGGGGAGTCGGGAATGTGTGCGTGGACGCTCCGACTGATCGCGTCGGCCGGTATGGTTTGCCTCGCAATTCAGCCAGGGCTTGCACAGGACGAACCCCGTCTCGACCGCATTGCGCAAGCTCAATCCGGCCTTGCGCCGCGCGCGCCCTCAGCTGCAGCCAGCGGCGAGGCCGGCTTGGTCGCCAGGGCCAACGAGTGGACCGTGGGGCTGGCTGGCGGGACCCCCTCCGGGACATTCATGCGCTTTGCCGCGGAAATTGCGCGCAACGTCAACCAGGCCGGCGAGGCACGCGTGCTGGCGGTGGTAACGCCGGGTGCGACCGAGAACGTGAAGGATCTGCTCTACCTCAAGGGCATGGACATTGCGATCACGCACGCCGACGTGCTGGAGCATTTCAGGAACGTCGAAAAGATTCCCAACATTCAGAAGCGGGTGAATTTCATCTCGGAATTGTACGTGTCCGAGGTACACGTTCTGGTGCGCTCCGAGATCAACTCCTTCAAGGACCTGGCGGGCAAGAAGGTCAGCTTCCACGCTCCGGGCGGCGGAAGCTCCGTTACGGGGCCGATCCTGTTCCAGCGCATGGGCGTCAAGGTGCAGCCGGTCTTCATCGACAACGAGGTGGCCTACGAGCAGATGAAGACAGGCGAGGTGGCCGGACTGGTCTTCACGGTCGGCAAGCCGAACAATCTCTTCACCAGGAACAAGAACGACCACGGGTTCAAATTCCTTCCCGTACCGTTCGACAACTTCACCGACCTCTACCTCCCCACCAAGCTCACGCCGGAGGACTATCCCGGATACGTGAAGCCGGGGGAAACGGTCGAGACGATCGGCGTGCAGGCTGTGCTCGCGGTCTACAACTGGCCGCGCGAGAGTGACCGCTTCCGCCGGATCGGTCGCTTCATCGATACCTATTTCGACCGCTTCGACAATTTTCTAAAGCCCCCGTACCATCCGAGCTGGAAGACCATCAACCTGGCGGCTGACGTGCGAGGCTGGAACCGCTACTGGGCGGTAGAGGCGAAACTCAAACAGCTGATGGCCGCGCGCAGCGCAGGGGCTGCGAAGGCACGCGGCGGCGACGCCCAGCTGGCACGCGAAGGAACACAAAGGGCGCCGGGCAAGGCGGACGACAAAGAGCGCCTGTTCCAGGAATTTCTGCAGTGGAGCAAGACGCACGGGCGACGGTAGGCGAGACGGCGCGGGCCGCGCCCGTCCCACCTTCCTGCGTTTCGGCCTACAGCTGGGACTGAAAGGCCCTCTGCCGCTTGCTGCGCAGAGCCGGCACCAGCACCGCCAGCAGCAGGGCGAAGGCCAGCAGCAGCAACGTCAACGACAGCGGACGCGAGAACAGGACCGAGGCATCCCCGTGCGAAAGCACCAGGGTGCGGCGGAAGTGCTCCTCCATCAGAGGGCCCAGCACGAAGCCAAGAACCAACGGCATCAGCGGAAACTGGAGCTTCACCAGGATGAGGCCGAGAACGGCAAATCCGGCCGCCAGGTAGATATCGACCACGCTGGTATTGATGCTGTACACCCCGATCATGCAGAAGACGAGGATCGCCGGGAACAGAATGCGGTAGGGAACGGTGAGCAGCTTCACCCACAGTCCCACCATCGGCAGGTTCAGAACGATCAGCATCAGATTGCCGATCCACATGGACGCGATCAGTCCCCAGAACAGGGTCGGATTGGTCGTCATCACCTGCGGACCGGGCTGGATGTTGTGGATCATCATCGCGCCGATCATCAGCGCCATCACGGCGTTGGAGGGGAGCCCCAGGGTGAGCATGGGCACGAACGACGTCTGCGCGGCGGCGTTGTTGGCCGCCTCCGGCGCTGCCACGCCCTCCACGGCCCCCCCGCCCAGCTCGGCGGCATGCCTGGAGACCTTCTTCTCCAGGGCGTAGGCCGCGAAAGAGGCAATGGCGGCGCCCCCTCCCGGCAGCACGCCCAGAACCGCGCCGAGCACTGTTCCCCGCAGCGCGGCCGGCACCGCGCGCCTCACGTCCGAGCGCGTTGGCCACAGACTCGGTATGCTGTCGGTGACCAGCTTATGGTCGCGATTGCCTTCGAGATTCTGCAGGATCTCGGTGATGCCGAAGAAGGACATCGCCACAATGATGAAACCGATGCCGTCGGCCAGCTCCGGCAATCCGAACGAGAAGCGGATGACCCCTGAGTTGACGTCGGTGCCCACCAGACCGAGCAGCAGCCCCGTCACCACCATGCCAACCGCCTTGAGCAGCGAATCGGCCGTGAAGACGATCGCGCCCACGAGGCCCAGCACCATCAGCGAGAAATTCTCGGCCGGCCCGAACTTGAAGGCCAGCTCGGTGAGCGGCGCGGCCAGGATGGCCAGCACCAGCGTGCCGATGCAGCCGGCGAACAGGGAGGCCACCGCGGCCACCGACAGCGCGGTTCCGGCCCGGCCCTGGCGCGCCATGCGATAGCCGTCGAGGCAGGTCACGACCGAGGAGACCTCTCCCGGCACGTTCACCAGGATCGCCGTGGTGGAGCCGCCGTACTGCGCGCCGTAGTAGATGCCGGCGAGCATGATGAGCGCCGATGTCGGCTCGAGCGCGTATGTCAGCGGCAGCAGCATGGAGATGGCCGCCAGGGGCCCGATGCCCGGCAGCACACCGATCAGGGTGCCGAGCAGGCAACCGAGCAGCGCATAGGCGAGGTTGGCCAGGGTGAGGGCGGCGGAGAAGCCGATTGCGAGGTTGTCGACGAACTGCACGGACAACCGCTACCGGAGCACGGCCGGCAACACCGGCACGGTAAGCCCAAGACCATAGACGAAGACCGCGCAGCAGCCCGCTGCAAGGAGCGCGGCGGCCGCGATGGTGGATGGCCACCGCAGGTCACGGCTGCCCAGGCTGCTCATCAGAACCAGGATCACGACAGACAGCAGCAGCCCGAGCCTGGTGAGAACGAAGCCGAACACCACAACGCCGCCGATGACGGCGGCGAGCGACCGCGCGTCGATGGTCGCGAAGCCGGGCTCGTCGCCCTCTCGGCCGAGCAGGGCGCTCGCGGCCAGCAGGCCGCCCAGTCCGGCAAGCACGATACCGAGCCAGAACGGAAAGAAGCCGGGGCCGAAGCGCGCCAGGCTGCCGAAGGGGTAGCGCTGGGCCGCAATTGCAAAGCCTGCCCCCACAAGGATCAGTAAGACGCCGCCCACGAAGTCGCGCCGCTGCACTCTCGCCATGGAGGCCCTGCCTGTGCGGTTCTCAGCGTCGCTGCACTGTATCGTGCCCGCAGGGGGCGCCTGCACGCAACCGGAGGATCGCGGGTGCTGCGCTACTGCCCCGCATTGATCTGGTTGTCTTTGACCACCTTGCCCCAGCGCACGATCTCGCTCTCAATGAAGCCGCCGAACGCCGCGCCGTCGGACAGATCGTAGAGCAGCCCCTGCTCCCCGAGCGCGGTCTTCACGGGAGGCTCGTTGAGGGCCTTTGCCATCGCTTCGCGCATCCGCTCGATGACGCTGGCTGGCGTGCGGGCCGGGGCGAGCAGGCCCCACCACGCCACAGCGTCGTAGCCGGGCACCGCCAGCTCCGCGATGGTCGGCGTGTCCGCAAGCTGCTCGAACCGCTTCGGCGAGGTAACGGCCAGCGGGATCAGCTTGCCCGACTTGATATGCGGCGACAGTAGGGCCACCGAGGCGATCGCAACCGGAACGTGACCGGCAATCGCGTCCACGACCAGCGGACCGCCACCCTTGTATGGCACGTGGTTCATCTTGACGTTCAGCTGGTTGCCGATCTGCGTCATGGCCAGGTGAGCGAGGCTGCCGGAGCCGATGGTCCCGAACGACACCGATTCCGCCTTCTCCTTCGAGGCGGCAAGGATGTCCGCGAAGCTCTTGTAGGGCGCGGAGGGATGCGCGGTCAGGACCATCGGCGACCTGCCGATCATCATGACGGGCGCCAGGTCCTTCACGGTATCGAAGGGAATGTTGGGAATGAGGGAGGGATTGACGCCGTGGGTGTCGAACACAAGCAGGAAGGTGTAGCCATCGGGAGGCGACGCCGCGACCGCCTGCGTGCCGATGGAACCCGATGCCCCTCCCTTGTTCTCGATCACGATCGGGACGTTGAGGTCCTTCTGCAGCAGGGGCTGAACCCAGCGTGCAATCTGGTCGGTCGTGCCGCCGGGAGGGAAGGGCACCACGATGCGGACCGCCCGTGTGGGCCAGGCTTGGGCATGCGCAGGGCCGGCGAGCCAACCCCAGGCAAGCGTGCATGCAGAGACGAGAAGCAGCGCCAGCAGGGCCGGTTTACGCACGGTGCTCAGCTCCCCAACTGTTGATGATTGAGAGTACACGCTCATCCTGGCATTCGCAATTACCGGGTCGGTCAGATCTGAGTCGAGACGAAGGGCGTGGCTCCCAGGCTTCACACGCCACAGCGACGCCAATCGAGCAATCCTGTACATCGACCGCGCAATTCTGTCCCGCAGCACCTCGCTGCACCGGACCGCGGTCAACGCTCGGCGGCCCCGATCCGCCTGAGGCGGCTCTCCGCCTCGGGGGCACCCAGCGCGCGAGCGCGCTCGTACCAACGACGCGCCGCCGCCGGATCCGGCTGCACGCCTCCAAGAACATTCCGGCGGGCGAGCTCCGCCGGATCGAACGTTGCCGCCAGTGCAAGGGCTGCCTCTGCCAGCCCCGCGTCGGCGGCACGCTCATAGAGCAGACGGGCCGCCGTGACGTTGCCAGTGGCCGACATCTCCTCCGCTTTCTTGAGCAGGGCGAGGGCGCGTTGTCGGTCCTGCGGCGACAGTACGCGCTCACGATGCTCGGGCACCCGGGCCGCCACGCTCGGCGAAGCAGCACCGGGGCGCTCGACCGGCGCGACAGCGGACCGCCCGGCCTGCGGCTTCTCCGGGGCAGCGCCGGTAGATGACGGCTGGATGACGAAGGTTGTCTTGGCCTGGGCCAGCAGCCGACCGTCCAGCGCGATCAGGCTGATCGTGACCTCGGACTGGCCCGCGAGGCCCGTTGGAATTACGGCCTTCAGCGCCGGAACGCTCGCAAGCGGCACCGCCCACGACCCGGGATCGATTGCGTGCGCGTCGGTCAGCGCCACCGCCCGCGGCAGGCCGCGCAGGCTCAGGAAGCTCCGCGCCGGCACTGCGCCCGGCGGGCCAACCTCGATCTGCAGCAGTGTCTGCGAGTCGGCCGTGACGACGATGGTCGGCGCAACCCGGATGTGGGGCGGCTCCTGAGCCGCGAGGAACCCGGCGGCCCACAGCGCAGCGATCAGCGTGCTGAAAGCAAGAGCTGACCGACCGATCATCGGCTTGCCGACGGATCTTGCTGCCTGTATGAGCGATTTCCGTGTCAGAAGCCGCTTGTCTGTCCTGCTCATGTTGTCGCTACCCTCGCTCGCGAGGCTCGGCGGACCCCGTCCGCCTTCCGTTCGGCGGCCACCCTGGACTCGGCGGGTATAGGCAGGCTGGCGGGCTTGGCAGAGGTGCTGGTTCGGCCCTTTTTCGGGCGCCAGGGCAGGAAGGTGGCCAGGGAGCGAATCGTGTCGGTGGCGGAACCCGCTTGTGTACGCATTACCCAAGCACTCCCCAAGGCGACACCACTGGGGCCGCTGCAGCAACGGCGATCACATCAGGCCTGATGCTCCTCCTGCGGAGCACACTAATATGCATGGGACAGCGGAAACAACCCCAATTCGTCCGTTGGCGCCAATCCGCTCACTTCTCCAGTCGCGGCTCACCCGCGGTGGAGTGCCGCATGATGACACGCCATCCCCTAGATGTTGGGCATCTGGCGTGATCGGACCACAAGCCGCCGCTTGATCATCAGGATAGCGGAGCCGGTGACGAGAGCGAGACGCACCGTCTCATCCGTGGCGGGTGCCGCCAGCGAGCGCTGGACCTGACGAGGAGGAAGGGCGAGGTCCGCGGTATCGGCCCCCAGGTCGCCTACCCCAGATACATGCCGCCGTTCACGTGCAGGGTCTGCCCGGTGATGTAGCGGGCCTGTGGTCCCGCCAGGAACCGCACCGTGGCAGCGATATCATCGGGCGTGCCGAGGCGACCTGTCAGGGTGCGGCTGACGCTGTGGTGGTGCGGGAGCTGGCGGCTGGGGTCGCGTGCGGTCTCGATCAACCCCGGTACCACGCAGTTGACGGTGATACCGTCGGCTGCGAGATCGTGTGCCAGCGCCTTGGTGAGGCCGATCAGCCCGGCCTTGGCGGTCACCACATGCGCACGGTGCCTGGTGCCGATGTGGCCCGAGACGCCGCCGATGTTGACAACGGCGCCGGCGCCGCTCCGCTTCAGGTGCGGCAGCGCTGCCCTTGCGACCAGGAAGGCGCCGTCCAGGATGGTGGCGAGCACACCCTTCCAGTCGGCCAGCGTCATCGCGTCGAGCGGCTGCTCGGGCCGGCCGGCGGCGTTGTTGACGACGACATCGATGCGACCAAAGCGGTCGACCGCCGCCCCGATCAGACGTGACACCGCGGCCTCGTCGGCAACGTCCGCCAGCGCCGCCAGGGCCTGTCCGCCGCGCGCCTCGATCTCGCGCACCACGCCGCCCACGGCCTCCGCGTTGCTCAACCCGTTGACGACGACGCTGGCGCCGGCGTCCGCCAGCGTCAGAGCGATGGCCCGGCCGATGTTGCGGCCACCACCGGTGACTACCGCAACGCGGCCGGCAAGATCGGTGTGTGTCATGTGCTTCCCCTCATGGGTAGGATCAGACCGCAAGGGAGTAGAGGGAGTAGGGAATAGGGAGTAGGATCTGCCGTTCATGCACCTACTCCCTACTCCCCCCTTCACTCCCGCAGGGCACCGAGATCGATCTCGGCGTCGAACAGGCGCCGGGCAAGGCTGAGCGCGGTATTGATCCGGGCATCGCTCCAGCCACCGTGGCGGCAGCACAGGGCGAACTTCTCCTCCAGCTCCGCGCGCGTGAGCGGCTCCTGCGCGCCACCGCGGATGTGGGGTTGGCGCTCCTCCAGGACACGGCCGTCGTTGAGCACCAGTCGGATGTGGCCTGTGAAGGCGCGAGGATAGGGGTTCGCTGGGTCGACGACGTAGCGGACCTTACCGGCGACCTCCAGAACGGCGGCGTCGCGCACGGCCGCGTCGGTGAAGGCGTCGAGGCCCACGTTACCGCGTACGAAGCCGCTGGCGATGCAATAGGGCTGGGAGAACTTGCCGGCGTAGCCGTTGGGCGGGCGCTGCTTATCGGCCAGCGGCTCCCACAGGCGGTGGACCGTGCCCTCGCCCACCTCGCACACCATCTCCTTGACCTCGCCCACCGTCACGCCACAAGCCGCCAGACGGCGCGCGCAGTCGATGTAGGGGTGAGCCATGGTCCCGCACGGGTACGGCTTGAACGCCAGCGTCTCGATCAACCACCGTTCGCCGAAATTCCCGGTCAGGGCGTCATAATCCACGTCCGTCGTGTGGGCGAAGGCGTGGAACAGGCCATGCGTGCCCTCGATGACGGTGCGCGGGCCGACGAAGCCGTGCCGGGCCAGCAAGGCCGCGCGCAGACCGGCCTGCGCCGCCCAGCCGGGATGCAGGCGCTTGGTCCAGGCGCCTTCGGCCAGGTATTCGATGATCCCGGACGCCATGCTGCCGGCAATGCCGAGTGCATCGACAGTCTGGCGACGGTCGAGGCCCAGCGCGGACGACACGCCCGCGGCCGCAGCCATGGTGCCGAGCACGGCGGTGGGATGGAAGCCGGCCTTGTGGATCAGCCGCGGCGCCACGAGGCTCAGCCGGCACAGGGTCTCCGCCCCCACGGCAATCCCCGTGAGGGCCGCCTCTCCGGGCCGGTCGTACCGCTCGCAGGCCGCCAGCACCGCGGGCACAACCACCGCGCCAGCATGCACCGGCCCACCCTCGAAGGTGTCATCGAAGTCCTCGCCGTGGGCGGCAGTGCCATTGACGAAGGCGGCTCCTGCCGCGCTCAGCGTGCGTCCATGTCCGATGGCGGTGCACGGTCCGTCGTCGTCGCAGGCAGCGAGCGCAGCCTGCATGTAGGGCTCGTGGCGCGCCGCCACCGCCAGGCCGATGACGTCCAGCACCAGGCTCTCGCACGTCCGGCGGGCTGAGGGGGTCAGACCCCTCGCCTCCAACGTATCGTTTCCTCCGTTGCCGTGTGCGCGAGGGGTCTGACCCCCGCCGCCGTGCAGCGCGGCGATCCGCTCCGCCAGGCGCTCGGCGACGGAGACGGGAGGCAACGTGTGGCTCATGCGGGGCCTCGCCTCAGGTGTTGCGCAGGCGGGTGCCGCCGAAGCCCGGCAAGCGGTTGACGCCGACCACCACCACGAATGTCAACAGCAGCATCGACAGCCCCAGCACCGAGATGGCGCCGAGATCGCCGCTCTCCTTGAGGTCGAAGATCAGCACCGACACCACCTTGGTCTCGGACGTGAACAGCATGATGGCAGCCGAAAGCTCGCGGATGGTGGACACAAAAATAAAGCACCACGTCGCCAGCACGTTGGTGCGCAACAACGGTGCCGTGACATGCCGCAGCGCCTGCAGGCGCGTGGCTCCCAGGATGCGGCTCGCCTCCTCCAGCTCCGGATTGACCGCGCGGAAGGCCGACTGCAGCTGCTGGTAGGCGGCCGGCAGCTCGATGGTCACGTAGGCGATGAGCAGCACCCACAGGGTGCCGTAGAGCACCAGCGGCGGCCGGGTGTAGCTGAGGAACAGCCCAACGCCCAGCACGATCCCCGGGATGGCAATGGGCGCGGTGGCGAGGAAGGCCAGCACGCGATGCCCCGCAATGGCGCGCCGCGATGTGAGGTAGCCGATGGCCAGCGCCAGCACCGTGCCAAAGGTGGCCGAGGCGAGGCCCAGGATGAACGTGTTCCGCAAGGCCAGCTGAGTGGAGGACAGCTCGAAAAACGTGAAGTGGAGGTTGTGCAGCGTGGCATTGGCCGGCGTCACCAGCGTGGTGGCGATGGGCGAGAAGGCGGCGTTGAAGAGCGCGAAGTAGGGCAGGAACACCGGCATGGACAGCACGATGAGCACGAACCCCATCGCCGGCCAGACCGTCCAGCCGAGCCGCACCAGCCGCGGGCTGGCACTCTTGCCGCCCACGACCGAGTAGCCCCTGCGCCCCAGAATGGCCTGCTGCGCCCTGAGCAGGAGGACGGTGAGGACGAGCAGAGGCAGCGAGGCGGCGGCTGCCAGCTCCGGCTTGGGCGGGTATTGGAACAGGCTCCAGATCTTGGTGGTCATGGTGTGGAAGCCTGCCGGCAGCGCCAGGATGGCCGGCGAGCCGAACAGGATCATCGCCTGCAGGAAAGCCACCAGCACGCCTGCCAGCAGCGCCGGCACGGCCAGCGGAATGGTGACGCGCCGCGCCGTCGTCCAGGTGCCGGCACCGAGCATCGCCGAGGCGTCCTCCAGATCGGCCGGGATGCGGTCGAGCGCGTTGGCGATCAGCACGAACACATAGGGGAAGGTGTAGCAGGAGATGACGAAGATCAGCCCCGGCAGCGAGTAGATGTTGAGGAGGTACTCGTCCTGCGGCGCGCCCGTGACGAGCCGATAGAGCTGGTTGAGGAGCCCGCTGTTGGGCGCGGCCAGGATCTCCCAGGCTACGGCACCCAGGAACGGCGGCGTCACGAACGAGGCCGTCACCAGCGCGCGGATGCCGTTGGACAGGGGCAGATCGGTGCGGGCCACCAGCCAGGCCATCGGCGCCGCGATGGCACAGCAGGCCGCCGCGGAGGTGACGGCCAGGATCACCGTGGTGATCAGCGGATCGACGAAGTCCGGATCGGTGAACAGCGTCTGGAAGTGGACCAGGGTGAAGCTGCGTGGCGCAGCGGGGGCCTGGGCGAGGGTTACGCTGTAGTAGACCAGCCACGACACCGGCAGGACGACGAGCACGCAGAGCAGCACCGCCAGCCCCACCAGGACCGGCACGGAGAAGTCCACGCTGAAAGTCCGCAGCGCAGTGGCTCGGGTGGGCAGGGCGATGGTCACGATGGAACGTTCCTGTGGGGCAGTTCGGCAGTCGTAGGACCGGGGTCAGACCCCTCGCCCCCGACGTCCAGACCAGAAACGAGCGCTGGGTGCGAGGGGTCTGACCCCGCTTTCGCGACTGCCGACTGCCGTCAGACCTTGAAGATCGCCGCGTAGCGCTTCTTGATGTCCTCGGCGGACTTCTCGATGCCCTCGGGGTCCTCCTTCATGAGCTTGATGTCCTTGAGCGGCCGCACGCCCTTCTTCTCCACCGTCTGCCGGTGCGCCGAATACTGGCAGGCCTCATCGACGATGAGTTGCTGGCCCTCGCGCGAGTGCATCCAGTTCTGGAACAGGCGCGCGGCGTTGGGATTGGGAGCTGCCTTGAACACCGCGCTCGGGCCTCCGGCCAAAGGCGTGCCCTCCGAGGGATAGACGATGTCGACGGGCTGGCCCTCCTCCCGGTAGCGGATCACGAGATAGCCGGCGCCGTCGGCCATGACGGCGCGCTCGCCCAGCGCGATCTTCTTGGGCGTGTCGGTGGCAGATTGCACCTGCATGACCTTCTGCCGGGCCAGCTTCTCGAGATAGTCCCACCCAAGGTCGCGGGCGATCTGGAACGTGGCGTTCATGATCGTGCCGCTGTAGGCGGGGTGCCCCTTGACGATCTTGCCCGCCCACTTGGGATCGAGAAGGTCGGCGAAGCTCTTGGGTGCCTCCTCCCTGCTCACCAGGTTCGTGTTGTAGGCGATCGGCGAGACCAGAATGCGCGTCGTGATGTGCAGGCCGTCGGGATCGGCGTAGGCCTTGTCGAAGTGCTGCGCCACGTCCTCGGGCAGGTAGGGGGCGAGCCAATCGTTTCGCTTCCAGGTCAGGCAGTGCGCCTGGTCGGCCGTGTTCACAACGTCTACGGCATGAATGCTGCTGGAGTATTCCTGGGCGATGCGAGTGAAGATGCGCTCGGCGCCGGACCGTTCGACGCGCACGGAGATGCCGGGGAACTTGGCCTCGAACGCCTTGGCCAGCTGCTGGGCGAAGGCGAGATCCATGGCAGTGTAGAACGCCAGCTTGCCCTCCTTCTTCGCCGCCTCGATCAGCGCCGGGGTGATCGCCTCCGCCGGTGGCGGGGCCGCCCGCAGCGGGGCTGCGTAGACGGTGGCGGCGGCCGCCGCCGACAGCTTGATGACATCGCGCCTGGTTGGGCGCATGGTGGGCCTCATCTTGCGCATCGCGTTTCTTCCCTTTGCAGCCAGTGGCCCCGGCGGTTGGCTTGTTGCGTTGTGGACGTATCACACCTTGAATATCCGGCTGTAGCGCGCCTTGATCTCGGTGCTTTGCTTCTCGACAGCCGCCGGATCGTCCTTCATGAGCTTGATCTCGGACAGCGGCCTACGCCCGGGCTTCTCGCGCGTGAGGGCATGCACCGAGCGCAGGCCGCCAAAGTCGATGCCGAGCTGCTGGCACTCGGCGGTGAACATGTAGCATTGCAGCAGCCGCGCCGCGTTCGGATTGGGCGCCGCCTTGAAGATGGCGTTGGGGCCGACGATCAGCGGCGTGCCCTCGGTCGGATACACCGGCTCGACCGGCTGGCCCTGCTCCTTGAGCTGGAACACGCCGTATTCCACGCCGTCGGCCATGACGGCGCGCTCGCCCAGCGCCAGCTTCTTGGGCGGATCGGAGGCGGACTGCACCTGCATGATCCTCTGCCTGGCAAGCTTCTCGAAGTAGTCCCAGCCGATGTCGCGCGCCATCTGGTAGGTGGCGGTCAGGATGGTG
>Ga0209382_10008033_pt1 | contig 13349 bp, 13 predicted proteins | sample SoiMetdeltSBSDD5_FD_187599 | JGI IMG/M metagenome (GOLD analysis project Ga0209382, IMG submission 187599) | Bulk soil microbial communities from a Populus tree surrounding site in Tennessee, USA - Soil MetaG P. deltoides SBSDD5 (SPAdes) (version 2) | ecosystem: Environmental > Terrestrial >... | reverse complement strand
CGTCTATGTCCCCTCGTACAGCCCGGTCGTGGTCTACGGTCCACCCATCTATCCGTACCCGCCGATCTACTACCCCTACTACCCGCCGGGCGCCGCGTTCATCACTTTCACCTATGGCTTCGCCATGGGCGCGTGGATGAGCGGCGGCTGGGGCTATGGGTGCGGTTGGGGAGGCAGCACCGTCTACATCAATCATCACAACACCTTCGTCGGTGGAGTCGGTGGAGTTGGCGGAGTTGGCGGAGTTGGAGGAGTTGGAGGAGTTGGAGGAGTTGGAGGAGTTGGAGGAGTTGGAGGAGTTGGAGGAGTCGGCGGAGTTGGCGGCGTGGGTGGAGTTGGCGGCGCGGGCGGAGTCGGAGGAGTGGGTGGAGTTGGCGGCGCTGGCGGTGTGGGTGGCCCGGGTGTTTCACAGCCCAAGGCGGGCGGTGCTGGTGGACGGTCGGACTGGCAACATCGGCCCGAGCACCGAGGTGGCGCGCCTTACGCGGATCGGGCAACCGCGGACCGATTCGGCGGAAGCGCCCGTGGCGACTCCTTGTCCAATCGCCAGGCAAGCGCGCAGCAACGGCTCGGACGGCAGGGCGGCAATGTTGGTGCAAGTGGTGGTGCGGGCAACCGCGGCAGCGTGAGCAACCGCGGCAGCGCGGGCACATCCAACCGTGCTTCCGGTGGCACCGGTGGCGGCGCCGATCGAGTCGGTAGCCGCGATCTTTCAGGTAGCAGCGGCGGCAACCGCAATGCGTTCGGCGGCGGGAATTACAACGGCTCGCGTGCGACTGCTTCCGGCAGTCGCGGCGCCTCGAGTATGGGCGGGCGCGGCGGCGGAGGGCGACGACGATGAGTGCTGCCCTGTGTTGGAGACAGCGAGTGCCGAACCGATCAAAGCCTCTTGGCCACACGCTGCTCGACGTGCTGCGCATTGCGCTGGGTGCTCTCGTATGCTTTGCCGCTGCGGCGCTCGCCGCAGAGTCCCCTGCCGCCGGCTCCTCTGCCAAGCCTTCCGCGCCACCACCAGGCGTCGAAACATTCGATACTCCACAGCAAGCCAGCGCGGCGCTCATCGACGCCGCAGCGAACTTCGACCAGACGCGGCTCATCAATCTCGTCGGACAGAGCGGCAGGGACGTCCTACTCACCGGCGACCTCGAGCACGATCGTCAGCGAGCGAAGGACTTCACAGCGCAAGCCGCCAAGAAGAGCTCCGTCGTGGTCGAGCCGAAATCTGGCGCGCGTGCCGCCATCTTCGTCGGCGACGAGGACTGGCCCTTCCCGGTGCCGGTGGTGAAGTTCGGCGACAAGTGGTTCTTCGACGCCGTCGCGGGTCGGCGCGAATTGGTGTACCGGCGAATCGGTGCGAACGAGCTCGATGCCATCGAGGTCTGCCGCGGCTATGTCGAGGCGCAATACGAATACGCTCAGCGCAAGCGCGAAATGTATGAGGTCAATGAGTACGCGCAACGCATCATCGCGCGCCCCGGCAAGCAGGACGGGCTGGCTTGGCAAAACGCCGATGGCAGTTGGGGCGGACCCGTCGGCGAGCGCATCGCACGCGCCATCGAGCAGGGCTACTCGCCCGGCGCAGAGCCCTATCACGGTTACTTCTTCAAGATACTGAAGGGCCAAGGGCCGGCCGCGCGGCTCGGGCAGATGGACTACGTGATCAAGGGCGTGATGATCGGCGGCTTCGCGCTAGTGGCGGCGCCCGCATCCTATGGAGTCACGGGCATCAACACGTTCATGGTCAGTTACGACGGCGTCGTCTACGAGAAGGACTTCGGCGCGCAGACGAGCGAGCAGTTTCAGAAGATGGAGCTGTTCAATCCCGACAAGTCGTGGGACCTCGTACCTGAGAGTGATTGACCTGCAGTTGGGCGCGGTCCATTCCGCGCTCGGCACGGCTCAGAACCGGTATGTCGGCCCTGCGACGAACACCAGCGCACCGTCGAAGTCCGCGCCAACGTCGACGAACAGCTGGAACGACTTGCTGAACTCGATGTTTGCGCCAACGTCGTAGATCCAGGGCGTGTGCGGCTCCTGATCGGCTTCGAAAACGAGCCGACCGATGCCCTCCAGATCGACATGACCTTTCGCAGTCGCCGCGGTGTCCCAGTTGCCGACGCCGGCCCAGATCTGCAGCGGAAGCTCGCCGAGCCGACCGTTCCAGCCCGTACGCACGCTGGCGATCAGCGCCTGGAACTCGTCGTCAAAGCCGAGATCGGTCTGCACGTAATTCACATCGAGCACGAGATAGAAATTCTGGTAGCCGCCCGCGAGCGTCATGCCGATGCCACCGATCATGCCCTCCAGCTCCGTCTTTCGCCTGTCCTCGAATTGTTGCAACCGAGGACAGCTGCATGTGGAAATCCGTTGTCGCGATCTCTATCGGTGCAAGCTTAGGGGCGCTTCTGCGCTGGTGGTTCGGAACGCAACTCAATGGCCTGTTTCCGACGATTCCGCCCGGTACGCTCGCGGCGAATCTCATCGGCGGCTACATCATCGGGCTCGCTATCGCGTTCTTTTCGTCCTACACCGACCTTTCGCCGCAGTGGCGCCTCGTCATCGTGACCGGGTTCTGCGGCGGCCTGACTACGTTCTCTACGTTTTCGGCCGAACTCGTGGCCTTGATGCAGCAGGAGCGGCTACTTGCAACGTGTGCAGCTGCGGCAGCCCATCTTGGCGGCTCCGTCATCATGACGTTCGCGGGAATCGGCACGATTGCGTGGATCAACAGTTGAGAGCATGACTATGAGCGTCAGAGAAGCGACTGGCGGAGGCGACGCCATGAACGGGTCGTTCCTGAGATTCTACGTACTGGAAAAGCAGCACATTCATCACCTGCCCGTGTGGGAGTGGCTGCTGGAGCGCGCCAACAGAATGGGTGTTCGCGGCGGCTCCGCGTTTCGGGCCATCGCGGGGTTCGGCAGGCATCACACCATGCGTGAGGCCCATTTCATCGAGCTCGCCGGCCTGCAGCCGATCGAAGTGGAGTTCATCGTCACGGACGAGGAATGCCAGGAGCTTCTCGATCTCATCCGGCGTGAGCACGTGCGGCTCTTCTACGCGCGGATTCCGGCGCACTTCGGTGTGATCAATCCCGACGCAAACGATCCACCTGAAGCTGCCGGACAGACTTGAGGCCGCCGAAGCAGCTGCTGCATGAAGAACAGGCGCGCCGTCCGCCTGCACGCAGACGGCGCGCCCTGCGGTCCAGCGCCATCAGGAGCGCCGGCCCTCCCGGCCATGTCAACAGAGCATGACCTTAGCGAATCAGGCCGTGGCGCGTCCGCGCTCCTTCCTGGAAACTTGCATGAGCGCGAGCAGCAGACTTTGTGCCGACAATCCCTTAACGCCTGCCGTCCCGTGCGCGGTGTGACCGCTCACGCCAGGACGTGTCCTTGACAGATTCGGCGCAGGTAGCGAGGGAACTCCAGCGCGAAGCGGGATTGCAGACGTTGAGCGCGAGACTCGTACTTGGCCATCGTCGGCAGCGCAATGCGCCGCCGGAACGCAAACAACAGCAGATTCTCGTCGGCGCGCACCGGCACGAGCAGCATGGTGCCGCCAAACGCATCCAGAATTCGCTCCAGGTGCCCGATATAGCGAGCACGCCTTCCGGCGAAGTTCATCACCATCACGCCGCGCGGCGCCAGGCGTCGGGCCGCTTGCGAGTAGAAGTCGGAGCTGGCCAGGCTCGGCGCAACCCCGATCGGGTCGAACGCATCGACGAGCAGCACGTCGATCTGCTCGGGTCGCTGCGCGATATAGTGCGCGGCGTCATCGCAGACGACGCGGAATCGCTCATCGTCGCCGGGTATGCAGAACTCCTCGCGCAGCGCGACCACCCGAGCATCGATCTCGATCGCCGTAAACTGGGCCTCGCGCAGGTTGCGATAGCAGAACTTCGCCAACGAACCGCCGCCGAGGCCCACCATCGTGATGCGCTTCGGGTTCGGATTGAACAGCAGAAACGCCATCATTTTTCGTGTATACGCCGTGACCAGAGCGTCCGGGTCGCGCAGGCTCATGACGCTCTGCGTGTTGCTCTGAGAGAAATAAAGGCGACGCTCCGACTCGGTCTCCAGGAGATACGGCTGAACCAGGTTACCCTCCGTCAGGAGGCGGCAGACCTCTTCGGTACTCAAGCCCGCCGGCGGCGAAGGCAGACGAATCGTGCCTGGGTTGAACGACCACGGGCTTGCAAACTGCAGGAACGAAGACCTTTCCCTGTTCATGAGGCGGCTGCCGAAGGGACGACTAAAAAGAAGGTCGGGAGTGCAACTGGAGTGCATCCAGGCGATTCACGAGATCCTCCAGAGAGATCGGTAACGCAACACAGGCATCGCCGCCGTGGCGACGGATGACATCGCACGCGTCCGCATCGCAATCTGCGGCGGCGACGATCATCCAGGATCTCGGCGCTTGTCGCCGAAGCTTGTCGAGCGCCGCCAGACAGTTCTCATCCTTCAGATCGGCAACGACGATCAGAGCGAAGAAGAATGATTGTCGCTGCGCCTGCAGAGCCGCGTGCGCACTGTCTTCGACGCGGATCTGGAAGCCCGCCGCTTCCAGTCCATGGGCAAGCCGGACGGCGTTCCCCGAGTTCGGCTCCAGCAGCAACGCCGGGAACGGGGCAGTTGGATTTGGCCGGATTCGCATGGGAAATCAGCACGATCTCAAGAACCGCCGCGCGAACTCGGGTTGGCAACCCGCGTCTGGGAAATCGCGGTCAGAATGCCCGTGAGGATCTGTCGAGGGCTCGGTGGGCAACCGGGCACGGCCACGTCAACCGGTATCACGTTCGATACCCGACCACACGTCGCGTAACCCTCACCGAAGATTCCGCCGGTGCAACCGCAGTCGCCGATCGCGACGACCAGCTTCGGGTCGGGCGTCGCGTCGTACGTTCGTCGCAGCGCGACTTCCATGTTTCTGGACACGGGCCCGGTGACGAGCAACATGTCCGCGTGCCGTGGGCTTGCGACGAAGCGAATGCCAAGACCTTCGAGATTGTAGAGTGGGTTGCCGAGTGCGTGCATTTCCAATTCGCAGCCGTTGCAGGAACCTGCGTCGACAGCGCGAATGCACAGTGCGCGACCCAACACGTCGAGAATGCGCGCCTGCAGTGTTTCGGCAACGCGCAGCGCGTCGTCAGTCGATGGCGGTGGTTCTGTGGGAACTCCGGCGCGGTGAATCTGGCGCAATGTTTTCCACATGGCTTATAGATCGTGCCCGCTGTAGGAGAGATTGAAGGACTTGTTGATGAGCGGAAAGTCCGGGACGATGTTGTCGATGATTGCGTGCTCGAGCACCGGCCAGTTCTGCCACGACGGATCGTGTGGATGACAGCGGCGGATCTTGCCTGCCTCGCCGGCTTCCAGTGCAACCAGAACCGGCCCGCGCCAACCCTCGATGAGGCCGATGCCCCAGGAGCCGTCTGGCGCAACGGCCAGTGGCCAGCGATAGCCGCCGGGCGGCAAGTTCTGCACGATCTGCTGCACGAGACGGATGGACTCCGCGACCTCGTCGAATCGCACGGCGACCCGTGCCGCAACGTCTCCTTCCGTCCGCACCACCTTTGCTGGAGACATCTGCGCGTAGGGCTCACACGGCAGATCGCAGCGCAGGTCGAACGCCTGACTGCTCGCGCGCCCGGCCAATCCGGTCAAACCGAGCTTCGCGGCCAGGGCTGGCGTGACCGTACCGGCGCCGGCGAATCGATCGCGCATGCCTGCGTGCTCGTCATAGATGACACGCATTGTTTCAACCTCGCCGGCGATCGACTGCACGCAAGCGGTCAGGTCCGCGGCCGCCGCGGACGAAAGATCCACGCGCGTGCCGCCTGGCGCGACCAGATCCATCAGGTAGCGCTGCCCAAACGCGTGTTCCGTGGAGCGCAGCAGCTGTTCCTTGAGTCGTGAGAATTGCGCGAGTCCGACGGCAAAGCCTGCATCATTGCCCAACGCACCCAGATCGCCGAGGTGATTGGCAATACGCTCGAGCTCCAGCCCCAGTGCACGCAACCACAGTGCACGTGGCGGCACTCGGGTCGCGCTCATGCCCTCGAGCGCCTGACAATAGGCCCACGAGTACGCGACCGCCGAATCGCCCGAAACCCGAGCGGCCAATCGGTGCCCTTCGTGCAGGGGTAACTCGTTGAACCGACGCTCGATGCCCTTGTGCACATAGCCCAGGCGCTGCTCGAGCCGCAGGACCTTTTCGCCCACGATCGAGAAGCGAAAGTGGCCGGGTTCGATGATGCCCGCATGCACCGGGCCCACCGGAATCTCGTGTACGCCTTCGCCTTCGACCCTGACGAACGCATAGTCATGGATCGCAGGCGGGGAAATCTCATCCGCGAGCGTAGTGTCACGTAGCGGATGAAAGCTGGCAGGCCACGCCGAATGACGCAGCCACGGCCGCTGATCGCCACCGGTGCTGTGCAGCCCGGAGAGATCCGCAATGGCTCGCTGCATGCGGCTTGCGCTCGGAAACGATCGTTCGAGCCCGGGATAATGCGACTCCGATCCAGGCAATCGCAGCGTCAGCAAGAGCACACCGCCGTCGCCCGCGAACGCGGCGCACACGAGATTCGCGCTGTCCGTGTCGCGACTCGCCCAGAGTGAGAGCAATCGACCACCGCCCGCGGCGATGTTCTCGACCGCCTGACGCCACTGCTCGCCAGTGACGATCAGATTCCATACCTTCGGCGCACCGGCGATCGGTACAGCACCCATCGCATCGGAAGGTCGCACAGCCTGCTCGAGCCAGTCGTGCATGATGGCTCACTGCCCTCCGATCAGACGCGCCGCTGCGCGATACCAGTCCGCCAGATACGGCGGGATGAAAATCCCCAGCATGAGCACCAGCGCAAGGTGCGTGAATACCGGCAGCAACGCCGGCGGGTGCGGCAACCGTTTTGCGGTCGTCTCCCCGAAGACCATCGGTTGGACGCGACTGAAGATCGCGGCGAACGCTACACCGAGTGCTAGCAGCAGGATGGGCGTGGCCCACGGCTGCTGCTGCATGGCCGTCGTGAGAATCAGAAACTCGCTGGCAAACACCCCGAAGGGCGGCATGCCGAGGATGGCGAGCGAGCCCATCATCAAGCCCCAGCCGATGGTGGGGCTCAGCGTGATGAGGCCGCGAATGTCGTCCATGAGCTGCGAGCCGGCCTTCTGCGCAGCATGCCCGACCGCGAAGAAGATCGCCGACTTGGTGAGCGAATGTACCGTCATGTGCAGCAGGGCTGCGAAGTTCGCCACCGGCCCGCCCATCCCGAACGCGAACGCGACGATGCCCATGTGCTCGATGGACGAGTAGGCGAACAGGCGCTTGATGTCGCGCTGTCGCCAGAGAAAGAACGCTGCCAGCACGACGGACAGCAACCCGAACCCCATCAACATGCGGCCGGGCAGGCTCGATTGCAGCGAACCCTCGACGAGTACTTTGCAGCGGACGACCGCGTACATCGCGACGTTCAGCAGTAGCCCCGACAGGACTGCGGAAATCGGCGTCGGTCCTTCGGCGTGCGCATCAGGCAGCCAGTTATGCAACGGCGCGAGCCCGACCTTCGTGCCGTATCCGACCAGCAGGAACACGAACGCAAGGCCGAGCACCGCGGGCTCGAGTTGTGCCTTGACGACATTCAGGTGCGTCCATAGCAGCGCGCCGACGCCTTCCGCGCCCAGTATCTTCTCCGCAGCGAAGTACAGCAGGATCGTGCCGAAGAGTGCCTGCGCAATACCGACACCGCACAGGATGAAATATTTCCAGCCAGCCTCGAGACTCGCGGGCGTGCGATACAAGGTCACGAGCAGGACTGTTGACAGCGTCGCAGCTTCCATCGCGACCCACATCAGCCCGAGGTTGTTGGTCGTGAGCGCAATCAGCATCGTCGCCATGAACAGCTGATACATGCTGTGATACAGGCGCAATTGGACGGGGCTGACGCGACCGTGTTCGGCCTCGATGCGCATGTAGGGCCGCGAGAAGATCGAGGTGGTCAGACCGACGAAAGCGGTGAGCGTGACGAGGAAGACGTTGAACGCATCGATGAAGAACTGCTCTTGCATCACCAGCAGGTTCCCGTGCGTGATGACGCGGGTGGTCAGCAGGCACGCCGCGAGAAAGGTGAGCGCTGAAAACGCAACGTTGAGTCCGGGCGCCCAACGCCGCGCGCCGAGCAGGCCGAGCAGTAGGGCGCCCAGGAGCGGCGTGCAGAGCAGTACGACAAATGTGAGATTGCTCGGCACTTATTGATCTTCCTTCAGCGATTCGAGGTGTTTCAGATCCAGACTGTCGAATTGCTCGCGAATCTGGAAAAAGAACACGCCGAGCACGAGCATGGCCACCAGCACATCGAGTGCCACGCCGAGCTCCACGATCATCGGCATGCCGTAGGTAGCGCTCATCGCGCCGAAGAACAGGCCGTTCTCCATGGACAGAAATCCGATGACCTGCGACATCGCCTTGCGGCGCGTGATCATCGTCATGAACGCGATCAGGATTACGGCCACCGCGATGCCGATGGCATTGCGTGTCGCGGTACTGGCGAGCGCCGCGATCGGCTGAGCGAGCCCGAATGAGAACACGACGACGAGCACGCCGATGAGCATCGTGCCCGTGGTGTTGAACAGCGGCTCCGTATCCCAGTACACGCCGAGCCTGCGTATCAAGCGGTGTAGCAGCCACGGCAGGAAGATGACCTTCAGCGTCAACGTCAGCGTAGCGGACAGATAGAGATGAGTGGCGCCGGTACGCCACGCGAGTAGTAGCGTCGCGATGCAGAGCAGTGCGCCCTGGACAGCGAGGAGATTCACCAGCGTGACGATCCGCCGCTGCGAGAGCATCGAGAAGGAAAGCAGGAGCAGCAACGCCGCGAGCGCATTGAGTACCTGCAGGTCGAACGACAGGCCTTCCATCCTCATGCCCCCAGCATCAGTCGCACCAGCAGCCCGAGCACGGCGAACATGAATGCGGTGGCGAGAAACTCCGGGGCGCGAAACACGCGCAGTTTCGCCGACACCGTTTCGATCAAAGCGATGCCGGCGCCGGCCAGCACGAGTTTTGCCCCCAGCAGCAGCAACGCCACGGTTAGAGCGAACGGCTCCTGCTGGGTTGCCAGTCCCCACGGGAGGAACAGCGCCAAGCCGATGCAGACGTAGTTGAACAGCTTGAGTGCCGCGGCCCATTCCATCAGTGCCAGATGCCGTGCCGAGTACTCGAGCAGCATGGCCTCGTGGATCATCGTCAGCTCGAGATGCGTCGCCGGGTTGTCGATCGGGATACGTGCGTTCTCCGCCAGCAGCACCATAATGAATGCTACGGCGGTGAAGGCGAGGCTCGGATACAGGGCCAGCGACTGTGTTGCGAGCAATTCGGAAATCGCCGGCAGCGCCGTGGTCGCACTGATCAGCGACGCCACGAAGATGACCATCAGCAGCGCGGGCTCCGCCAGGAAGCCGATCATCATCTCGCGTCGTGCACCGAGCGTACCGAAAGCGGTGCCAACATCCATTGCGGCCAGCGATACGAACACCCGCGCGGTTGCGAACAGGCCGACGAGTGCGATCGCGTCGGCGGCCTTCGTGAAGGGCAGGCGAGTCGCGACCGAGGGAATGATCGCCGCAGCCATCACCATCGTTCCGAAGACGACGTAGGGCGCAAGGCGAAAGAGCTGGGAGGCATTCGATGCGATCACCGCATCCTTGTAGAAGAGCTTGCGGATACCGCGATACGGCTGCAGCAGCGGCGGCGCAGATTTGTTCTGCAGCCATGCCCGACATTGATTCACCCAGCCGAGAAACAGCGGTGCAGCCAGCAAGGCGACAAGGATCCCGAGAATCTGGGCTACCCAGTCGAACGCGCTCATAGCATCAGTGCCAGCAGCGTGACGAGTGTGACGAAGCTATAGATCAGGTAAGTAGCGATCCGTCCTTGCTGCAGCCAGGCCACCGCGCTGGCGACGCGGCGGACGAGTGCACCCAGGGGCAGGTACAGGCCGCGCCAGATGCGATCGCCGATGACGACGCGATAACGCGGCGCCGCGTCGAACGGGCTCGGCAGCTCGCGGATCATTGCAAAGAAGGGATTAAACAGGTGGCGGATCGGTTGTCCGAACCCTTCCGCCGTGTCCTGCATGCGACTGTTCAGTCGTCCGAATCCGCAATCCCACGGTGCGCCGACCCTCACGCGCTGATGGTAGAAAAAGCGTACCGCTGCGATCGTCAGCAGGACCACGGCGAGAATGACCGCGAGGAAGAGGAGGGGCGCATAGGACACCTGACGTTCCGGCAGCGGCACGAGCAGCCACCAGGATCCTTCGTCGAGCACGAGCCCGCTGAATCCCAACGGCTGGATCACGCGGCTCAGCAACGGAATGATTTGCATCGGCAGCAATCCGAGCAGCGCGCAGCCGAGCGCAAGCCAGGCGAGCCCGATGCGCTCGACGACGCCCGCATCATGTGCAGAGCGCAGGGTCGCTTCGCGCGGCTGACCCAGAAAGATCACGCCAAAGAACTTCACCATTACATAGCCGGCGAGGGCTGCAGCCAGCACGAGCAGCGCTGCGCCGAGCGGCAAGAGCATGTTGACGAACGGCCGCGGCAACTCGTCGGCGAACAGGAACGACTGCAGCAGGAGCCACTCCGAGACGAACCCGTTGAGGGGCGGCAGGCCGGCGATGGCCAGCGCGCCGATCAGCGTCAGCCACGCGACCCACGGCATGCGATGAATCAAGCCGCCGAGTCGCCCCAGGTTGCGCTCGCCTGTGGCATGCAGCACCGCTCCGGTGCCCAGAAACAGCAGGCTCTTCATGAATGCGTGATTGAGCGCATGGTAGAGCACGGCGATCAACGCCAGCGATGCTGCGGTGGGCATGCCTGACCCGGCGAACACGATCGCAAGTCCTACTCCCGCGACGATGATTCCGATGTTCTCGATCGAGGAGTAGGCGAGCAGGCGCTTCATGTCGGTTTGCGCCGCTGCGAAGATGACTCCATACAAGGCAGTGAACAACCCGAGCGCGAGCGGCACCAACCCCCACCACCAGACCGGCTCGCCGAGCAGATCGAAGGTCACGCGCAGCAGGCCATACAAGGCGGTCTTGAGCATGACGCCGCTCATCAAGGCAGAGACCGGCGAGGGCGCGGCGGGATGCGCCTCGGGTAGCCAGACGTGCATCGGCACGATGCCGGCTTTCGCGCCGAAGCCAAAGAGCGCAAGCAGGAAGGCGATGGCAGCCCAGCCCGGTTGGAGCTGAGCGCTGCGCATCGCATCGAAAGTGAACCGCCAACTGCCGCCTTGCATGACGCCGAAGCTCAGCAGGATCGCGATCGCGCCGACGTGCGCGATCAGGAGGTACAGGAAACCCGCGCTGCGAATCTCCGGGATGCGATGCTGCGTCGTGACCAGGAAATACGAGGACAATGCCATCGTTTCCCAGGCCAGCATGAATCCGTATGCATCGTCCGCCAGGAGCACGAAGCCCATGCTGGCGAGGAAGAGGTGATATTGCAGGCAGAGCAGGCCTGGTGCCGTGCCTTCACCGCGCCGGAAGTAGCCCGCGGCGAAGACGGAAATGCCGGCGGCTGCTGCACCGAGCAGCAGCAGGAATGCGCTCGACAACCCGTCGAGGCGCAGGTGCACGGGAAGATCCGGCAACCCGATCGGCAGCACCGTCTGCTCGCCAGGAGTAGCGAGGCTCATCGCGGCCACGCATGCGAGGGCGGCACCGCACACGGCCCCCAGCGGAAACAGAGTCCGGCCCGCGAACGCAACACTCGACGGCCGGATCAACCCCGCCAGCCCGATGATGCCCCACGCGGTGAGCAGCAGCAGACACAGCGTCAACGGCGAACTCAGCGCCTGGATCACAGAACACCGCTTGTCGACGGCTCGTGTCTCGTCATGGTCCGCTGAAACAGCTCGTTTGCGACGATGTGCATTTTATTATAATGTCACGCACATCAAATTGTCACTCCATGTGAGGCCGCCGTTGGCCACCGAAGACCGCACTGCTCGACTGACCATTCTGATCGACCCACGGAAGAAGGAGCTGTTCGAGCAGCTGTGCGCGGAAGAGGATGCGACGCCATCGCAGGTGGTGCGTCGGCTGATCCGTCGCTACATCGAAGAGCGCACCGGGAAGCCCTGGACGCCGCCCGTCGAGGAGGACCGAAGCGTCGCGCGTCGTCGTGTCGCTCGACGAACCGCATGACTGAATTCAATGCGGCAACATGCGGCGCACCGGCTACGCTGAGACACGAGCGCCTCAAGCACTGGGTCGCCGGCATTGCGGCATTGACTCAGCCCGATCGGATTCATTGGGCCGACGGCTCGCAGCAGGAGTACGACCGCCTCTGCGCCGCCATGGTCGAGAGCGGAATGCTGGTGAAGCTCAATCCGCAGACGCGCCGCAACTCGTACCTCGCCTGCTCGGACCCTTCGGACGTCGCTCGCGTCGAGGACCGCACGTTCATCTGTTCGGCGAGCAAGGATGACGCCGGTCCGACCAACAATTGGGAAGATCCCGCCGTCATGCGTCGGACGCTGCACGGCCTGTTCAGCGGCTGCATGCGTGGGCGCACGATGTATGTCATTCCGTTCTCGATGGGACCGCTCGGCAGTTCGATTGCGCATATCGGCGTCGAGGTCACCGACAGTCCCTACGTAGCGGTCAACATGCGCACCATGACGCGTATGGGTGCGGACGTCCTGCGTGTGCTGGGCGAAGACGGCGATTTCGTACCTTGCGTTCACTCGGTCGGTGCGCCACTCGCGCCTGGCGAAAAGGATGCGCGTTGGCCGTGCAATCGCACGACCAAGTACATCGTGCACTATCCCGAAACACGCGAGATCTGGTCGTACGGCTCAGGCTATGGCGGCAACGCCTTGCTCGGCAAGAAATGCTTTGCGCTGCGTATTGCCTCGAACATGGCGCGCGAGCAGGGTTGGCTGGCCGAGCACATGCTCATTCTCGGTGTCGAGAGCCCCGAAGGCGACAAGACCTACGTCGCAGCGGCCTTTCCCTCCGCGTGCGGCAAGACCAATTTCGCGATGCTGATTCCGCCGCGCGCGTTCGATGGCTGGAAGATCTCCACCGTCGGCGATGACATCGCCTGGATCAAACCTGGCAAAGACGGTCGACTCTACGCCATCAATCCCGAGGCCGGCTTTTTCGGGGTCGCTCCGGGAACGTCCGCGACGACCAACCCCAATGCGCTGGCGACGCTGAGTGCGAATGTCATCTTCACCAATGTCGCGCTGACGGACGACGGCGATGTTTGGTGGGAAGGCATGACGCCCGAGCCGCCGGCGCATCTCATCGATTGGACGGGGCAGGACTGGAC
>Ga0209382_10008031_pt1 | contig 13350 bp, 9 predicted proteins | sample SoiMetdeltSBSDD5_FD_187599 | JGI IMG/M metagenome (GOLD analysis project Ga0209382, IMG submission 187599) | Bulk soil microbial communities from a Populus tree surrounding site in Tennessee, USA - Soil MetaG P. deltoides SBSDD5 (SPAdes) (version 2) | ecosystem: Environmental > Terrestrial >... | reverse complement strand
CACTCCCAGACCGTATGCCGCCGGCGAAACGTCCGTGCCGCTTCGCAACATACTCAGGTCATCGGTCTGCATCGGCGCTCCTTTCACTTCATGGCCATTTCAGCCACGGGGCCGGCGCTGGAGAGCTCGCCGAGTCCCCGTACTTCGGTGATGCGATTGAATCCGTCCACGAGCACGACCTTCGGCTCCCAGTCGGGCGGCACCGGGTCTGGCACCTGGACGTACGACATGATGATTACGATGTCGCCGACCGTCACGAGGTGGGCGGCCGCCCCGTTCAGCTGGACGACGCCGCTGCCCGGCGCGCCCGAGATCGTATAGGTTTCGAGCCTGTTCCCGTTGGTCACGTTCACCACTTGCACCCGCTCATAGGGGAGGATGCCCGCCGCCTCGAGGAGCGACGAATCGATGGTGATCGAGCCAATGTAGTTGACGTCGGCGGCCGTCACGACGGCCCGGTGAATCTTCGCTTGAATCATCGTCCGCAGCATATTGGGATACTCCTGAGTATAGCTTCGGGTGTGGCCGAGGCGTGGCTGGAGGGACAGAGATTTCGTCAATAGGAGGCCGGGCGCGCTTTCACCTCAGCTTCTCACCGGTCTGACGCGCCAGCCCGTGTAACTCCTGGGAAAGCGTGCCGAGCAACATATCCTGCGCCGTCTGTAAAAACAAGTGCCCACCGGGGAGCATTCGCAGCGAGAACGCGCCCCGCGTCTGGTCGCGCCAGCCGGCGAGCTGCGGGCGGGTCACCAGGTTATCCCACAGGCCCCCGAAAGCGGTGATCGGGCAGTCGAGCGGCGGCTCACTGACGTAGGTGTAGTTCCCGACCACCTCGCAATCCGCCCGCAGCGTCGGGTAGACCAGGCGCAGCAGCTCCTCGCTCTCCCACACCTCCCCGGGCATCCCGTCGAGGCGGCGCAGCTCTTCCAGGAAGTCCGCCCTCGACAGCCCGTAGAGCGGTCGCGGGTCCGGGAGCTGCGGCGCGATCCCCCCGGAGACGAAGAGCTGGGCTGGCTCCCGGCCGAACTGGCGGCGGAGCTCACGGGCGAGCTCGAAGCTCACCCGCGCCCCCATACTGTGCCCGAAGAAGGCGAACCTCCCCTCGAGGTACGGGGCGAGGGCTTCGCCGGCGGCGCGGACGAGCGGCGCCATGTGCCGGTAAGGGGTCTCCGCCAGCCGCGGCCCGCGCCCGGGGAGCTGCACCGAGTAAACCTCGACGGCGGCGGGGAGGCTCTCGGCCCAGCCGCGGAAGACCTGCGCGCCGCCCCCGGCGTACGGGAAGCAGAAGAGGCGAAGCGCGGCGTCGGGGTTCGCCCGGTGCCGCATGACCCAGGGGTTTAACTGACTCGCTTTCATCTCAGATCGCGGGCTGATGCGAAACGCCACCGACCGAGACCGAGAGGGCCTCGGGGTCCCGCTCGAATTCGCCGCGGACTTCGATCCGCGCCTCGGGCAGTAACTGGTTGAGGTAGCGGCGGAGCTCCGCCTCTTGCCCGGCGCGCGAGTAGGCCTCGAGCCGCTCCAGGGCCTGCCGTACTTTCTCTTCCGGGTACGGGAAGATTTTGCCGACGAAGATCTTCGGGTGGCGGGTCTTGGTCATGCACTCCTCGGTGATCTCCAAATCCTCGAACAGCTTTTCGCCCGCCCGGATGCCGGTGAAGACGATGTCGATGTCCTCGTACGGCTTCAGCCCGGAGAGCCGGATCGTGTCCTCGGCGAGCGTCAGGATCCTCATCGGCTCACCCATGTCGAGAATGAAGATCTCGCCGCCCTCGCCGAGCGCCCCGGCCTGGAGGACGAGCTGCGCCGCCTCCGGGATGGTCATGAAGTAACGCATCATGTCGGGGTGAGTCACGGTGATCGGACCGCCCTTGCAAATCTGCTCGCGGAAGATCGGGATGACCGAGCCGGCGGACCCGATGACGTTGCCGAATCGGACGGCGACGTAGCGCGTGGGGTACCTCCGCTCGAGACTCTGCGCCACCAGTTCGGCGACGCGCTTCGAAGCGCCCATGACCGACGTCGGGCGCACCGCCTTGTCGGTCGAGATGAGGACGAAGACCTCGACCCCGTGCTCCCCCGCCAGCTCCCCGAGCAGGCTCGTGGCGAGGATGTTGTTTTTGACCGCCTCGACCGGGTTGCTCTCCATCATCGGCACGTGCTTGTGGGCCGCGGCATGGAGCACTACCTGCGGCTGGTGCGAGGCGAAGATCTGGCGCATCCTCCCTTCGTCCCCGACGTCGGCCACCAGCGGCACGATGGGGAAGTCGAGCCCCTGCCGCCGCAGCTCGCGCTCGATGTCAAAGAGCGCGAACTCGGCGCGCTCGACCAGCAGCAGGCTCGCCGGCCGGAATCGCATGACCTGCCGCGCCAGCTCCGAGCCGATCGACCCGCCGGCCCCGGTCACCATGACCGTCTTGCCCGCCAGGAAATGCCGCAGGTTCTCCTCCTCCAGTTGGACCGGCTCGCGCCCCAGCAAATCCTCGATCTGCACGTCGCGGATGCGGCTGACCTCGACCTTCCCCCGGAGAATCTCGTGGTAGGCGGGGATGATTCGCACTTTGAGGGCGACTTGTTCGCAGATGTTGACCACCCGGCGAATCTCCGCCCCCGACGCCTCGGCGATCGTGATCACCACTTGGTCGATCCCGAGCTCTTGGGAGAGCCGGGGGATGTCCCGGGTCGTGCCGCGCACCCTCACCCCTTGGATGACCGAGCCCAATTTGCTGACGTCGTCGTCGACGAACCCCTTGACCCTCAGGTCGAGGTGGCCGTGCGACTGAATCTCCCTCGCCGCCAGCACGCCCGCCCGGCCCGCGCCGATGAGCAGCACCCCCTTGCCATCCCCACCTGCAGCCCGCGCCGCCCGCCTCTCCCGCCCCTCACCGGCTGGCCCGGCCTGCCGCTCGCTGCGCTCGTAGAAGACCCGCCGGAGCACGCGCAGACCCAAGACCCCGCCGAAGCCGAGGATCGTGTCCAGGAGGATCACCGAGAGCGGGACCCTCAGCTGCTGCCAGGACTCCGGGAGGCTGAGCCTGAGTACCAGCGCCGGCAGCAGCGAGCAGAGCGCCGTGTAGAGGAACGTCTTGGCCTCCGTCATCCCGATGTAGCGCCAGATGAAGGTGTAGACCCCGCCCAGCGCGAGCGCCAGAAACTGCATGAGGACGACGAATGGGAGCTGGACGAGCGCGTCGGGTATCTCTCTCGCCGGCACCACAAAATCAAACCGCAGCAGGTAGGCCAGGATGAACGCCGAGACCAACACCGCCAGGTCGAGCGCCACCTGGAGTGGTCTTGTCAGGAGTCGGCTGAGCCAGAACCTCCAGCCAGTGCTGGTCGCATGACTTATCTGTCGCATTATTCCCCTCCCCTTTCGGGTAGTTCGATCATCACGGTACAAATCGTTGCCCGTGTGGTGAGGAAGTGATCGTCACAGCCACACGAACGGGTCACGCCCGCGGGTTCAGCCGTCGGCCATGACCTCCTCTTTCGTCGGCGCGGGTGCCCTCCCGGGGATGAGGACTGCCAACCCCGTCTCCCATAAAATCTTCAAGTCACTCCGCCAGCTCCGCCGCCGGAGGTACTCCGCGTATCCTCTCAACTTGAAGGGCTGCAGCGTGGTCAGGTAAAAACTCTCGCGGTCGCCCTCGACCCCGGCCAGTAACTCCTCCTCGTTGCGCAGGCGGAGTGTCACCGGGTCCGTGACCCCCGGCCTCGCCATGAGGACGTGGCGCCAGGACGGGTTGGCGAGGTCGACGTACTTGGGCACCTCGGGGCGCGGCCCGACCAGCGACATGTCGCCCCTCAAAACGTTCCACAGCTCGGGGAGCTCGTCGAGCTTCGTCCGGCGCAACCACCGGCCCACCCGCGTCACCCTGGCGTCCCCTCCGGCCGTGACCTGCGCGCCCTCGCGCCCCACGTACATGGTCCGGAATTTATAGAGGGTGAATGGCCGGCCGCCGCGACCGACCCGCCGCTGGCGGAAGAGCACCGGCCCGGGGGAACTGACAGCCACCGCGGCCGCCGAGATGAGCATGAGCGGGGCGGTAACGATCAAGCCCAGACCGGAGGCCGCTGCCTCCGCCAGGCGTGGTAGCCCCGGGTTGATTTGGATGCCTGCCGCCAGGTTCCCGTCAGTCAACTCCACGCTACACCTCCGGCCCCGCCATGGCCTCGGCGCGGCGGGCAGACGTCGCCCTCCGCCCCGCGTGGCGGGCGCAAATGTTGGTCACCGCCTCGACCACGTGCGCGATCTCATCGCGACGCATCCCGGGGAAAAGCGGGAGGCTGATCTGGCGCTCCCAGAGTGAGGTCGCGACCGGGAAATCCTCCGAGCGCCACCCGTAGGTTTCGCGGTAGTAAGGGTGCAGGTGCAGTGGCCGCCAGTGCACTGAGCAGCCGACCCCGGACCGCCGCAACTCGTTGATGAATTCGTCGCGCCCGATCGCCAGGAGCGGCAGCCGCAGCCTGACGGGGAAGAGGTGCCAGGAGTGCAGGCGGTCCGCGTCCTCGACCGGCAACTCGACCGCCTCGAGCCCCGACATCGCTTCCAGGTAGTGGCGGGCGATCCCTTCCCGCTGGCGGCGCATCTCTTCGGCCCGCGCCAACTGCCCGAGCCCGATGGACGCGGCGATGTCGGTGAGGTTGTACTTGTAGCCCGGGGCGATGATCTGGTAATCCCAACTCCCGCCGCCCGAGTACCTCTCCCAGGCGTCGCGCGAGAGGCCGTGCAGCGACATCAGCCGCAGCCTCTCGGCCAACCTCTCGTCGCCCGTCACCGCCATCCCACCCTCGCCCGTCGTGATCGTCTTGTTGGCATAGAAAGAGAAGCAGGAGACCGCCGCCGTCCCCTCCCCGCACCGCTGCCACGGCTCGTCCCTCCCCTCCCGCCAGGCGGCCGGGAAGGCGTGGGCGGCGTCCTCGACGACCCACAATTCGCGGGCGGCGGCGAAACCGCTGACCGCGCGCATGTCCATCATCATCCCGCCCACGTGGACCGGGATGAGGCCGACCACCCGCAGGTCGGACGGCACCGCCGGCGGCAGGTCGCCGGCGCGCAGCCGGCCTAGTTTCGCCGCTGCATCCTCGAGGTCGAGGTTGGCCGTCACCGGGTCACAATCGACGAGGATCGGGACCGCCCCCTGGTAGCGGACGATTTCGGCGGTCGCCGCAAAAGTCATCGTCGGCACGAGCACCGCCTGCCCGGGCCTCAGACCCAAGGCCTCGACCGCGAGGTGGAGGGCGGCGGTGCATGAGTTGACGGCCACGGCGTGGGGCGCCCCCACGGCGGCCGCAAACTCCTGCTCGAAGCGGCGCACCTTCGGGCCGCTGGTGAGCCATCCCGAACGTAGCGTGTCGAGGACTTCTTCAATCTCCTGCTCGGTCAAGTCGGTTCGAAAAAATGGGATCTGCATGTTCGCCTTATATTGTTGCGGGGCTCGCCCCAGCACGGCACCATTGTCGTGACGGAACCGGTCCGTCCAGGACCGGAGTCTTGCAAACCTGGTCGGCTGTGGTATACTCCACCGCGTTTGTTGATGGAGCGCCTTCCTTATTCGCCATCACATATCGTCGGCCTGACTTTATTTCGGGTGGCCAAACGACCGAGACGAAACGAATGGGAGGCGCTCAACCATACCGTTGCCCTGAAGTAATCGCCCTCATAATCGGTCACGACTCGCCCTGCAGCGGGTTGGCCGAAATCAGCACTGTCGGGACGAAATCGAGTCCTGGGTGACAGTTGCTTGTTCTTGTTGTGCCACGGATCATGTTTGGTGTGGCGTCTGGCAGTAGGTGCAGGGTATGGAACATGCAGGTCGCTGGCATGCAGGGCGTCAGCCGGAATTTCTAGTCGGCCGCGCGCAATACCCCAACATAAGTTGATCATAGGCTGATCTCGCTCTCACTGGGTCCGGGGAGTGTGGGACGCCGTTCCCTGTTTGGCGGACGGCGCCACGCGCCGTCTCCGGCTGCGGTGGAAGCGGCATTCCTGCCCTCGCATCTGGCCGGGGGTGGAAGCCTCAAATGATTAACGGCGCATCGACGCCAAAGTAACGGGTCGAGCCCATCCGAGTCCGCGGCGATCATCGGTGCCCCGGAGCTCATCTGTTCCGGGAGATTCGGGCACAAGCTCGGGCTGAGTCCCTTATGTTTCACCCTTTGTCTCTTACCGCCAACCGCCGCATTCCGGGGATGGCAGCCAACCTCGGCATCGCACTATTCACTAACCGTAAATCACACGGCCCGACATCCGGCCGTGTTCAACTTCGCCCATCCGCCTTGAGAGCCGCTGGCCTCGCCGGCAGCGCCCACGGTGTTTTGCCGGGTGGGCTTACTGACAGGAGAAAAAATGGAGACCCGAATGTTTCATTCCAGGTTCAAAACCGTCTGGCACCCGCTGAGCATCTATCTGGCATTGCTCATCACCGGATTGGTTGTTTTGACAAGTGTCAGAGCGACGCGAGCGGCGATGCTGTTTAATCTAGAGATCGAAGCCGAGTCCGGGACGCGCACCTCCCCGATGACGGTCGGCAACGATGCGTCGGCCTCCGGGGGCCAATACCTCTTCTCCGGCGTCAACTCCAGCGGGCAGGTCAGATTCACCGTCAACGTTCCCGGCGGGAATTACACCGTCTGGTGCCGCGTGATCGGCGAGACCCAACTTTCTGACTCCTTCTACGTCTCCGTCGACGGCGGGACTGAGGACATCTACGACGTCGTTGAGAACACCTGGTCCGGCTCCTGGCAGTGGACTAAAGTCAACGGCCGGGCCGGCAGGAGTCCCCTGACTTTGAACCCGCGCGCCTTTACCCTCTCTGAGGGCCTACATGTATTCACCTTCCGGGCGAGGGAGGAAAACACGCGGCTCGATAAGCTGATCATTACCGACGACAACGGCTTCAACCCTTCCGCGCTCACTGGAGGATCAGCCCTGACGCCGATACCGACCCCAACCCCGACGCCGCCCCAGAGCCCCACCACCCTATCGGGCTTTTACGCGTCGCCAAACGGCTCCCGCAACGGGGACGGCAGCATCGGGAATCCTTGGGACCTACAGACTGCGCTCAACTGGCCCGCCTCAGTCGGTCCCGGGGCGACGATCTGGATGCGCGGCGGGACATACCGCGGGTGCTTTACGAGTTTCCTTAGTGGAAGCCCGGGTGCCCCGGTCACCCTGCGGCAATACCCCGGCGAGCGCGCCACGATTGACAGCTACGGCGGCAGTTGCTCGGTCACCTTCAACGTGGTCGGCTCGTGGTCAGTGATGCAGGGTTTCGAAGTCATGTACTCCGGCCCCAGCCGCACCTCGGCCCGCCCCATCGGCGTTAATGTCCTCGGGACCCATACCAAGCTCGTCAACCTGATCGTTCATGACAACGGCGAGGGAATAGGTTTCTGGAACGCGGCGACGGACTCCGAAGTCTACGGCTGTATCATCTACAATAATGGCACCTACGACTACAACCGCGGTTGGGGCAGCGGAATCTATTCGCAAAACTCCAGCGGCACCAAACGCATTGCGGACAACATCGCCTTCAATCAATTTGGTAACGGCACCCAAATACAGGGTTCCGATCAGACGAACGTGAGTGGTTACCAGATTGAGGGCAACGCCATCTTTAACAACGGCTCGCCGCTTCAAGCCCTCAAACTCAATCTCGTCATCGGAAGCGGCCAGCCTGCGGAGCGGATCAGCGTGACAAACAACTATTTGTATATGCCTGACGCCACCGCCACCAACACCTACCTGGGCTATTCCGACGCGCTAAACAAGGACTTGGTGGTCCGAGACAACGACTTCGGAGGCGGCGGCCCGACCCTGCAGCTCGGCGGATGGGAACAGGTCACGCTGACCGGCAATAAGTTCCATGGCAGCTACTACCTGATCAACTTGGCTCGCCCCAACCTTTTCGGCTGGTCCCGATCCGTCTGGGATTACAACAGCTATCACTTCTCGGGTGGAAGCTTGGCCTCAATCCTCTCGATTCAGTATCAGGGCTTCGGCCTGTTTAACTGGCAGCAGCTTACCGGCTACGATCGAAACAGCTCCTTCGTCTCCGGGCTGAGCGGCTTCGATGTCCTCATCCGCCCCAACCAGTACGAACCTGGCCGTGCCCACATCATCATCCTCAACTATGACCTGAGAAACTCCGCCGCGATCAACCCGTCCGGTGTCCTGAGAGTTGGTCAGGAGTATGAAATCCGGGACGCTCAGAATTATTTCGGCGCGCCGGTCGTCACCGGGGTCTATGACGGGAACCCCATCTCTATCAACCTGGCCGCGTTGACCTCCGTGGCCGCCCCTGTCGGACTGGGTGCCCCCGGAAGTGAGGCGGTGAGACTGCCCGCCCACACCCCCAGGGCTTACAACGCTCTCGTTTTAGTCGGGCGTTGAGCGGACGAACTCCGACCGGGATTCCCGACACGGTGCGGTACCGCGAGCAGCTCATCGCTCGCGGTACCGCACCCATTTCGCGTGGCCCGTAGGCCCCTTGGAATCTCGAGCGCGCAAGATCAAACTTGCTTGACTCCCGGCACTTGCGGCCGACCTTGGCCCCAATTGGTCTCGCGGTCCCCCCAGCGGTTCCAGTGTTTAATCAAGCCCACGAGAAAACCGGCCCCGTAGGATAGATGAAGCGTCGCGAAGGTGGCCGGCAAGAGCGGCAGCAGTGCCCAACCCGCCTTGCGGGCCGTCAGCAGTGACGCCGCCGCCGCCGCTACGAGATAGCAGGCGGAGACGGAGACGAAGCCCCAACCGCCCGCGGGGTGAAACGGCGCGACGATGAGCGAACCCAGCAGGGCGACGACGAAAGCCAGGGGGATGAATTGCCGGACCTGCATCTGGCGCCCGTGCTTTTGCATGACGCGGACCTTCCACAGGCCGTACTGGAAGTACTGGCGCCCCAGCGACGAGAGTGAGTTCCGGCTGTAGTACCGGGACCGGACGTCGGCGGCCAGGAGGATCTTCGCCCCCATCCTGCGGAGGCGGTAGCTGTACTCGTCGTCCTGGTTACGCACCAACTCCTCGTCGAACGGCCCCGCGCGCTCGATGATCGCGCGGGTGAAAGAAGGGAAAGGCACCGTGTCGGCGAGCATGGTCTTCCCGCGGGTGGTGCGGAAGGCGGACCCTCCCACGCCGAACGGCGAACTCATGGCGGCGGCGATCCCCCGCGCTACGAAGGTGTCGCCGACCGTCTCTAGGGGGCCCCCGACGCAGTCCACGCCGCCGCGGCTGAGGTGCTCGACGCAGCGGCGGACGTAGTCCTGTTCGATCTCACAATGCCCGTCTACCCTGACGATCACCTCCCCCTTCGCCTGGGAGATGGCGGCGTTCAGGCCGGTCGGGACGATCCGGCCGGGGTTGTCGATCAGCCGCAGGTTGGGCCGCCCGGCCTGGAGTGAGCGGACAATCTCCCGCGTCCCGTCCGTCGACATGCCGTCGGCGACGATGACCTCGAGCCGGTCCTCCGGGTAGTCCTGCGAGAGCACCCGGCCGAGACTCCGGGCGATGAAATTCGCCTCGTTACGGACCGGCATGAGGAGTGAGACCAGTGGCGCTTTTTGAGTCATGGTGACGAGTGAATGAGGCTTAGGCCGTGACCGACTGAGCCCGCGCCAGTCGCCAGAGGCGCAGGCGCAGGCGGATGAAGTCCGTGATGCCCGGGTAGGTGTAATTACCCGGCTTGGCCTCCGGCCGCTGGATCGGCTTGAGCGTGCCGCCCTCGAGGGCGGCGAGCGCCTTCTCCACCTGCGGCAGGCTGTCGATGACCGCCTTGTGGCCGATGTAGCCGTGGTTGTGCCGGAGGGGGTCGACGCCGCGTGCCGCCCCCTGGACGTAGATCGTCCCGGCGTCATACTTATCGTTCATCTGCAGGACCGTGTAGCCGATGCGCTCGAAGTCCAGGTTGTGGACCGCCCAGAACGGGGAGTAGAGGCCCTTGTACTCGGGCGTGATCCCCTCATGCCAGAGGAGGACGCCGAGCCGCGGCACCGACCGCAGCTTCTTACCGAAATAATTGTTGATGCACATCGCCAGCGCGACGTCCGGGCGCCTCTCCTCCAGAAAGGAGATGACCTCCGGGGAGTTTACGTCGGCGGTGCGGATCGAGTCCCCGCCCCAGGCCACTTCGCCATGTCGCGCCCGGTAGGGCTTGATGATCTGCTCGTACTTCTCCTCCTCGTCCTGGCTCGAGAGGTAGGCATGGTAATAGAGGAAAAAGAGCGTTTCGTTGATCACCTTCAGCAGCCCGTACCGGCGGAAGCGGCGGAGCGCGAAGCGGAGCCGCCCCCCCCATGTCCGCTGCCAGGCGGTGGAGCTCGTCCAGACCACGCCCGCCACCTCGGTGCGCTGCGCGAGCCAGTGGACGAGGACCTCGTTGAATTCGTTCTTCGAGCCGATGAAAACAGTTTTTAGCATGCTTCCCTTTACAGACTGACGGACATTGCCTGGGGCCGCCCTTCCGGCCGGAGTTCCACCCCGAACCGGTTGAGCCAGCGGTCGAGGAAGAAGAGCCGGACGAGGAGCAACTGCCCCTCGTCCATCCGCTGGTCCCGCGTCGAACCGAGCAGACCCTCGGCCAGCCGGCGGAGGCGTGCCGGATCGACAATCTGCTGCAACCGCTCTGAGGGTCGCGCGACCCAGGCTTGCAGCTTCGGGCGCAGCGTGGTGCGAATCCACACCGACTGCGGCGTGACAAAACCCATCTTTGACCGGCGCCACCGGATCGACGGGGGCAGCAGGTGGCCCAGCGCCCCGCGGATGAGGAGCTTGTTCCAGCCCCGCCCCAGATTCAGCTCGGTCTGCAGGCCGAGCGCCAGCTCGACGAACCGGTGATCGAGGAAGGGGTAGCGGCCTTCGATGCTGAAGGCCATCGAGTTCCGGTCGTCCCACTTGAGGAGGCGCGGCAGGTGAATCCGTCGAACCTCATGGAGGCGGAATTGCTGCTCGTTCACCTGCTGCGCCCTCGTCGCCCAATTCCCCTCCAGCGTGAAGCCGCAGGCCCGAAAATGCGGGAGCAGCAAGCCCCGGTTGTTCCGCCCCTTGCGGCCCCGGTATTGGCGGAAGTGTGGGATCAGCTGCCCGACAAGCGCCGGGTTGCCGCCGGGCAGCAGCGCCCCGAGCAGGTGCCCCATGACGCGCGGCGGCGAACTGGAGAGTTGCCGCCGGAGGAAGGTGTAGTAAGCCGGCCAGTAGCCGGAGAAGAGCTCATCGCCCCCCTGCCCGTTGAGCAGCACCGGCACGCCCCGCCCCCGGCTCAGGCGCATGACCGACCAGGCGGCGTACTGGCTGAGCGACCCCGGCGGCTCGTCGTGGTGGTAAATGAAGTCGTCGAAGTCGCCGAGGAACTCCTCCGCCGTGGGGAAGGTGTAATGCCCCTCCCCGCCATGCCTGGCCAGCACTTCCTTGATGTACCTCCGCTCGTCGAACCGGGCCTCGTCGAAAGCCGCGGAGAAGGCCGCGGTCCGGGCGCCGGTGCCGTTCCTCAGGAGCTGCACCTGCCCGTAGACGGCCGACGAGTCCAGCCCGCCGGAGAGACAGACGCCGACGGGCACGTCGGAGCGCAACTGGAGCTTGACCGCGTCGCCGAACAGGTGGCGGATTTGTTCCTCGGCCTCCGCACGCCCCGCCCCCGACGCCGCGATCCGTTCCGGGAACCAGAAGGACTGAGGCTCCGGCCGCGCCGGCCGGTCGAGCGAGACCTCCCCCCAGCACCCGGGCGGGAAGGCCTGGATGCCGTCGAAGAAGGTCTCGGGCGGGCCCTCGTAGCCGGTATCGACGTACTCCGCGATCGCGTTCATGTTCGCCGCCGGGGCCACGCACGGGAGGGCGAAAAACTGTTTGATCTCGGAGGCGAAGGCGAGCGACCCGCCGCCCGCCCACACGTACAGCGGCTTGATCCCGAGCCGGTCGCGCGACAGGACGAGCACCCGCCTCCGGAGGTCGGCGATCGCGATGCCCCACATGCCGTTGAAGCGCGCGAAGCACTCGGCCCCCCACCGCTCGTAGGCGGCCAAAATCACCTCGGTGTCCGTCCCCGTGCGGAATCGGTGGCCCAGCCGCGCGAGCTCTGCCTTCAACTCCAGGTAGTTATAAATCTCCCCGTTAAAGACCACCCAGAGCTGACTGTCCCCCGAGGGCATGGGCTGAAGGCCGGCCTCCGACAGGTCGAGGATCGCGAGCCGGCGGTGCCCTAACCCGACCGTCGCGGCGCGGGGCCCGGCGTCCGCCGATCGGCTCTCGACAAATTGCCCCTCCGGCCTTCCCCCGCCCCAGAGCCAGAACCCTTCGCCGTCGGGCCCCCGGTGCGAGGCCAGCCGATTCATCCGCACCAGCGACGGGAAATCCAGGCCGCTCGGCTCAATCCACCCACAGATGCCGCACATTCAGTTCAATCTCCGGGCGTGACCGCCGGACCCGGCCATCGCCTTCTCAAACACGCTCTCCCACTGCGGGAGCACTTGCTCCCAGGAGGAGCGCTCGGCCAATCTTCGCCCGTTCTCAGAGATTCGCCCCGCCAGCGACGGCTCGTTCAGCAGCCGCCGGACGGCCTCGGTCATCGCCTCGACGTCGTTGTCCGGGACGAGCAGGGCGTTCTCCTCATGCGTCAGGAGGTCCCGGATGCCTCCGACCTCGGTCGCCACCACCGGCAACCCCATGGCGCCGGCCTCGATGACGGAGACCGGCATGTTGTCCTCATTATTAGTATTGAGGAAGATGTCGGCGGCCGACGCCTCGCGCCTCTTGGCCTCTACATCCAAGAACCCGGGGAACCGCACCGCGCCGTTCAGGCCCATCGATGCCGCCAGCCTTTCCACCTCGCCCTTGACCCCTTTATCCTGGCCCGCCATCACCAGAGTGGCGTCGGGGACTGAGGCGCGGAGCCGGGCGAGAACCCGGACCGCCATCGCCGGGTTGTAGTAAGGGTAGAAGCTGCGCATCCAGAAGAGGCGCGGCCTCACCCCGTCGCGGCGGCGGTACTGATAGTTAGATAAATCGATGACGTTGGGGACGATGCCGACCCGGAGCCCCATCGGGGCGACGGCCCGCGGCAGGAACGGGGAGGGGGCGACGAGCGCGTCGGCGCGGCTCAGCACCCGCCGGGACCAGTCGGGGAACCGCGCGATGAACTTCGGGAAGGTGCCGTTATGCAAATTCATGACGACTCTCTTCCCGAGGAGCCGCCCGAGCCAGCTGGCGGCGTCCTCGCCGACGAAACTGCGCCCCCCGAAGACGTCAATGACCAGCAAGTCGATCCGGTTGCGGTGCCGCGCGATGGTCTGGACGATATCGGTCAGCCGCAGGTACCGGTTGAGCGCGGACGAAGTGGCGATCACCTCGTAACCGGCCCC
>Ga0209382_10008030_pt1 | contig 13351 bp, 11 predicted proteins | sample SoiMetdeltSBSDD5_FD_187599 | JGI IMG/M metagenome (GOLD analysis project Ga0209382, IMG submission 187599) | Bulk soil microbial communities from a Populus tree surrounding site in Tennessee, USA - Soil MetaG P. deltoides SBSDD5 (SPAdes) (version 2) | ecosystem: Environmental > Terrestrial >... | reverse complement strand
CGCCCCTCCTATTCCAGGAGGGGAAACTTGTTTGCCGAAACGCTTCCTTGAGATTAATCGGACAGGCTCTTTAGCCGGGGGAATTCGAACACCAAGCCCACTAAGAGTGCCGTAGGCACGACAGCTTTCGCGCCTACGGCGCTGATGTTGCGCTTGGATTCGTAGGTCCCCCGGCTAAAGCCGGGGGCTGGCGGACTTTCGCCGCTACGCGGCTAGCAGCGCGGCGATTTTTCGGATGGTCGACCAGTTGCGAGTTGTTGCGGGAACGCCGAATTCGCTCTCGACGACACCGTTCGGGAAGCCGTACATTCGGCTGTTTTCTTTCTGACGGCTGAGGACGAACACTTCGCGGCCGGCTACCTTGAAAATCTCCAATGCTTCTTTCTCGGACAAGACTGGCAACGTCGGCTGCTTTATGGGATCCGAGGCGAGGAATGCGACGTAGCATTTCAGCTCGTGTCGCGTTTCGTATTCCTGGAAGGGAGAAGCTTTGATGATGGCTTCCAAGTCTTGCTGAGTTCGGACCATCATCTGAACCTGAGTTCCGGCGAGTTTGGTCAGGTTTCGACGGACCTTGTCGATGCTCGCTCTTAGGGGGCTATCGCAGTCAAATAGGACGTTGCCACTCTGAATGACGGTTCGGACGTTTTCGAAGCCTGCGGACACGAATGCGCGGTTCAGGTCGGTCATTTTTATCGTGGCGTGGCCAGCGACGTTGATGGCTCGTAGGAAGGCGACGTGGGTCATTTTCATGCCCTCTCCCGCCCTTCGGGCACCCTCTCCCTACGGGAGAGGGACCCTAGAACCCTAAGATTACGGCCTGCCGAGCGAGAGTGATGAATGGGTCAGGATAAAGGCCGATAACCATCGTGAAGATGATTGCGACCGCAAGCACCGTCAGCAGGCCCGGCGAATAGACAAGGCCGGTCTTCTCTGTGGGCTCGCGCATAAACATGGCTACCACGATGCGAAGGTAGAAATAAATCGAAATGGCTGCGTTCAGCACCGCGATGACCGCCAGTGTGTTGTGCCCCGTTTGGATCGCAGCGGCAAACAAATAGTACTTCCCGATGAAGCCCGCGGTCGGCGGAATGCCGGCGAGCGATAGCAGGAAAATCAGCATCAAAACCGCGGCGACCGGATTCTTAAAGAACAGACCGCTCATCTCGTCGATGTGTTCGCCGATCACATCACGCCTTCTCAAGGCGACAATCACCGCCCAGGCGCCAAGGTTTGTGAACGTGTATACCAACAAGTAGATGCCGACGGCGATCATTCCCGTTTCATTGCCGGCAATGATTCCCAGCAATATGTAGCCCGCGTGCGAGATCGAGGAGTATGCCAGCAGACGCTTGACATTGGACTGCGTGATCGCGGCGATGTTTCCGACCGTCATGGTCATTATTGAAACCGCCGCCATGATCGGGATCCACTGCGGACGCAGCGGGTAAATGGCCACCATGAACACACGCACCATCATTGCGAACGAAGCCGCTTTGACGGCGACAGACATGAATGCCGTGATCGACGTCGGAGCGCCTTCGTAAGCGTCCGGCACCCACTGATGGAACGGTACACCAGCGATCTTGAAGAACATCCCGGCCGCGAGCGTGATCATCGCCATCAGTGAAATCGGATCGGTCAACGGCCGCCGGGAAAGCGCCTCCGCAATGTCGATGAATTTCGTCGAACCGGCGATACCGTACAGCAGCGACATTCCGTACAACAGAATTCCTGAAGAGAACGCCCCAAGCAGAAAGTATTTCAGCGACGCTTCATTCGATCGTTGATTGCTCCTGAGGAAACCGACGAGCACGTACGTTGCGATCGCCATGGTTTCGAGGCCGATGTAGAGCGTTACGAGGTCAACAGCTCCGGCCATGAACATCATTCCCATGGTCGCGAAGAGGATCAACGCGTAGTACTCACCGTGGTTCTCACGCTCGATGTCGAGATACTTCAGCGATAGCGCTATCGACAGCGCTGCGCCGAGGAGGAAGATCAGTTTGAAGAAATTCGCAAACTGGTCGACGACAAGAACGCCTCCATACGCGGAAGTTTCGATGCCGGTCAATCGGTACAACAGCACGCCGGAAAGGCCAAGCCCGATAATCGCGAAGACACCGAGCTTCTTCTTGTCCTTGATGAGCAGATCCGCGATCAGCAGGACCATGCCCATGATGACCAATTCGAGCTCGGGAGCGATCGCCCCGAGATCCTGAATTCTGAAAAACTGACCCATTATTTGCGTTCTCCCTGCGCCTCGAGCCGCGGAGCGCCCTGCAAGTAATCCGGATAAACTTTCAGAACCAGCTTGATCACCGGTTTATCCAACGCGCGGAAGAATGGCGCTGGATAGAGGCCGATCCAAAATGCCATGATGATCAACGGAACCAGAGTCGCCCATTCGCGCAGATTGAGATCGGGGAGCTTTGCGTTCGCCGGATTTTCCAGCTTGCCGAACATCGTGCGCTGATAGAGCCACAGCATGTACGCGGCGCCAAGAACGATGCCGGCGCCTCCAGCAACCGCCCACCAAATATTCTTCTGGAACGCGCCCTGCATGATCGTGAATTCACCGATGAATCCATTCAAGAGCGGCAGACCGATGGACGACATCGTCATGATCAGGAACACGGTTGCATATTTCGGCATGACCGACGACAGCCCGCCGAACTGCGAAATTTCGCGCGTGTGACGGCGTTCGTAAATGATACCGACGATCAAGAAGAGTGCGCCCGTCGAGATTCCGTGATTGATCTGCTGGATGATGCTGCCGTTGAGCCCGTTAGGATTCAAGGCGAACATGCCAAGCATCACGAATCCCATGTGACTGACCGACGAATATGCCACCAGCTTCTTCATGTCGGGTTGCATCATCGCGACGAGAGCGCCGTAAACAATCGCGATGATCGATAGCGTGACCATCAGCGGAACAAAGGCCTTGGTTGCTTCGGGCAGAATTGGAAGGCTGAATCGCAGGAAGCCGTAGGTTCCCATCTTCAGCAAAACGCCAGCCAGAATGACCGAACCGGCGGTTGGCGCTTCCACGTGCGCGTCCGGCAACCAGGTGTGGAAAGGAAACATCGGGACCTTGATCGCGAATCCGACAAAGAAGGCCAGGAAGACCCATTTCTGGAAATCCATGACGCCCGCGCTGAACGGAAGAAACTGCCCCATCGCATGAAACGCTTCGATATTGAACGTGTATCCCGTCCCGAACTGCTGAGCAAGCTCCGGATGCGCGGCAGCCATCGTCGGATACGTGAAATACAGCGCGAGGATTCCCAGCAGCAGCAATACCGAACCAACCAATGTATAGAGGAAGAACTTGATCGCAGCGTAGAGCTTTCGCGCGCCGCCCCAGACGCCGATCAAGAAGTACATCGGCACGAGCATGACTTCCCAGAACACATAAAACATGAAGAAGTCGAGCGAGACGAACACGCCGAGCATTCCAGCCTGCAGCATGAGGAGGAACGCGTAATACTCTTTCACGCGATCCTCGATCGCGCTCCAGGATGAAAGAATCGCCAGCGGCCCCAGCAACGTCGTCAACATGACGAGCAATAGCGATATGCCGTCAATGCCGACGTGGTATTCGGCGCCAAGCGACTGAATCCAGGGTACGCGCTGCACGAACTGGAATTGATCGGCCCTGTCGAAGTCAAACCACAGCCAAAGTGGAATGGAGATCAGGAAACCGACAACACCAATGATGTTCGCCCACCACTTGATCAGGGTTTTGTTCTCTTTATTGAAAAAAAGAAGAACGATCATCCCGGCCAGCGGGAAAAAAGTCACGATGGTCAGGATATTTGCTCGAAAGTCCATCTAAGGAGTCCCCCACAAAACGTAGCCAACGAAAATCAAAACGCCGAGGATCATTACCAGAGCGTAATTCTGTGTGTAGCCGGTCTCGATCAAACGGACCGGCCAACTTGATGTCTTTATGAAACCGCCGATGAACCGAACGAGTCCGTCGACGATCCACCGATCCCACCATCCCGAACCCACGGCGCTCCGGACGGTTGCCCAAGACGAACCATTCACCACACCGTCCACGATCTTGGAGTCGAATCTCCACAATCCACGGCCGGCGCCCTTCGCGCGGTTCACAAACAGCGCGTCATAAAGTTCGTCGATGTAGTACTTGTTCAATAAGGTCGTGTATAGACCTTTGAATTGCGTGGCCACACGCTCGGCTCTGTCACTCTTCTTGTAGTACGTGGTATACGCGATGAAAAATCCGATGAATGCAACAGCAACGGAAAGGGCGGCCATTCCAATCTCAAAGCCGTGGCTGTAGTGGCTGACCTCTGCCGCAACTCCCGGTACCGGCTCCAGAACGGGTTCGAGCCAATGTTCGAACGCGCTCCCGTCCGGCCACAACCACGCCGGCAATCCGACATAACCGGCAATAAGGGAACCGACGGCGAGGACCATCAACGGAATGGTCATCGTGCGCGGCGATTCGTGAATCTGGTGGGTTCCATGGCCGTGACCATGTGAAGCGTGAGCGTCTTTCGAGGCATGCTGAACGCTGTGATCGTCGTGATGTGAGTGACCGCCACGGTACTCACCAAAGAAGGTCATGAACAGCAGGCGGAACATGTAAAACGCCGTGATGCCCGCGACGAGCGCGCCGATCGCCCAAAGCAGGACATGTCCGTGCGGGCTCGAAAACGCCCGCCACAAAATCTCATCCTTTGAAAAAAACCCCGCAAGGAACGGCGTTCCAGCGATCGCCAGCGTTCCGATGGCCATCGTGTAGAACGTGATCGGGATCTTGTTCTTAAGCCCGCCCATGTTGCGCATGTCCTGCTCATGATGCAGGGCGTGAATGACGCTGCCCGATCCAAGGAAGAGGAGCGCTTTGAAGAATGCATGCGTCATCAGGTGAAACACGCCTGCCGCAAATGCACCGACGCCAAGCGCCAGAAACATGTAACCAAGCTGGCTGACTGTCGAATACGCAAGCACGCGCTTGATGTCGTTTTGAACAATGGCGATCGTCGCGGCCATAAGTGCGGTCAACGCGCCGATCACAGCCACAACCGCCATCGCGGCCGGCGCAAGCTGGAAGATGTAATTGCTTCGCGCGACCATATAAACGCCCGCGGTCACCATCGTTGCGGCGTGGATCAGAGCTGAAACCGGAGTCGGACCTTCCATAGCGTCCGGCAGCCAAACGTACAAAGGAATCTGGGCCGACTTCCCTGTTGCGCCGACAAACAGCGCCAGCGCCATCATCGTGAACCAGAGGTCGCCGGCATGGAAGTGACCGGCTGCTGCGCCCTCATGAATTCGTTCCGCAACTTCCGTAAATTGCAGGGTGCCGACGGTCATGAAGACCATGAAGATTCCGATCGAGAATCCCCAGTCGCCAACGCGGTTCACAACGAACGCTTTCTTGGCGGCATCGCCTGCGCTTCGCTTCAGGAAGTAGTAGCCGATCAGCAAATACGAACACAGACCGACGCCTTCCCACCCGACGAACATCATCACGTAGTTGTTGCCCAGCACGAGCGTGAGCATCGAGAACATGAAGAGGTTCAGGTAAGCGAAGAACCGGTAGAACCCATCTTCCTCGTACATGTACCCCGCGGAGTACACGTGAATCAGGAAGCCGATTCCCGTGACGACGAGAACCATCACTGAGGAAAGCGGATCAAGGAGAAAGCCCCAATCGACGGCGAAACGCTCGACTTCACCCGACTGGGTGTGCGCCGGCCCGGCATCGATCCAGCGGTAAAGAGAAACGTTGTGCGATCGGCTTTCTACCGGCAGCTGCGAGAGCTGATAAACGGCGCCAAGAGAAAAAATAAATGCGATCAGGACGGCACCCGCCGCGATTGTAGCCACCGCCGGCTTCGGCATCTTTTTACCGAGGAGTCCGTTGATCACGAAACCGGCCGCCGGAAACAGCGGAATCAGCCAGATGAGGTCCAGGAAGTTCATATCTACCACTTCATGAGATCGATCTCGTTGATGTTCATTGTTTCCTTGTTCTTGAACATCGCGATGACGATCCCGAGTCCGACAGCCGCTTCTGCTGCTGCGACGGTAATGACAAAGATTGCGAAAACCTGACCGGTGACCTGCTGCAGCCGATCAGAAAAAGCGATCAGGTTGATGTTGACGGCGTTCATCATCAGCTCGATGGACATCAGAATGATCATGATGTTGCGCCGGGTCAGCACGCCAATCACGCCGATCGTGAACAGCGCCGCGCTAAGAACCAGATAGTGAGATGTGGGAACCATTAGTCCTCCGAGGCCGTTTTCTTTTTTGCCAGCACGACGGCGCCGACCATCGCGACAAGCAGCAGAATGGATGCGATCTCGAACGGCAGCAGATAAGTCGTGTAGAGCGCTGTGCCCACGAGTTGTGAATTTCCCGCCACAGGAATCGCCGGCGTCACCACTTTCGGGGGCAGTACCAACGAATCCTGGCCCTTAAAGATGACGTATGCGAATTCCACGCTCAGGATGGTCGCCGTAACGATGGCAAGCGTCCACTGCCGGTTGAATTGCCGCTCGGATTGCGATCGGTTCACAGCAATAAGCATGATGACGAAAACGAAGAGGACGAGGATTCCGCCCACATAAACGATGACTTGCACGCCCGCGAGAAATTCGGCGTGCAGTGTCAGGAATATGCCGGCGACGGCCAGCAAGGTCGCCGCGAGAAACATCGCGCTATGCACAACGTTGGGACGGGAAATGACGAAGATCGCCGAAACGACGGCGATCGTCGCGAACACATAAAAAAGGACCGTTTCTAACATTGATTACTGGCTGCGCCCTTCTTCTAGGCTTCGCGCTGTCGCGCTCGCGCTTCGCGTCGGGCTTGCATTCGCTCCGCTCATAGTTATTTCGTGTAGATCACCGGCTGCACGCCTTCCTCGAGCTGTTGGCGATCCAGCTTCATGTCCCGGCGGCCGTAAAGGCTCAATTCAAATTCCTGCGTCAATTCGAGGCAAGGGGTCGGGCATGCGTCCTCGCAAAGCCCGCAGAACATGCAGCGCGACACATCGAAGATGTACGTGGTCAGCGCCTTCTTGCCGGCTTCCGTCCGTTCCCAACCGACCTCAATGCAATGTTCTGGACACGCGAGCGCGCACAGATTGCACGCGATGCACAACGTTTCACCGGTATCGGGATCGTTGTTCAACCGCGGCGCACCGCGAAATCGTTCGGCGATCTTCGGCCTGACCTTGGGATATTGCTCGGTGTAATTCGCAGAAGGCCGTTGATACCAGAAGGTAAGCAACAGGCCTTTGATCAGGTCGACCATGAAAATCTTCTTGAGAAGACTAAGTTCCGGGCGTCTGACCTTCATTGTTCTTAACCTCTCAACAGCAGCATAACGCCTGCCGTTACAATGACATTAGCGATCGCCAGCGGCATCAGCCACTGCCAACCAACCTTCATCAATTGATCGTATCGATATCGCGGCCAACTGGCTCGGAACCAGAGGTAGAAATAAAGAAATACGGCAACCTTCAACGCGAACCAGAGCGGCGAAGGAACGTAGTCGAGGAAGGATAGGAACGCGACATTCGGGAACGGCCTCAACCAACCGCCCCAGAACAATGTTACCGCCATCGAGGCGACCACGATCATCGCGGCATATTCCGCCAAAAAGAACAGCGAAAACCGGAAGCCGCTATATTCAGTATGGAACCCCGCGACCAGTTCTGTCTCGGCCTCGGGCAAATCAAAGGGCGCGCGGTTCGTTTCCGCGACGCCGCAGATAAAGAAAAGAATGAATCCGAGTGGCTGTAAGAAAACGTACCAGGCGCCGGCGTTCTTCTGCGCGTTCACGATTTCCACAAGACTGAGCGAGCCCGCGATCATCAACACGCCCATGATCGAAAACCCGAGCGCCACTTCGTAGCTGACCATCTGTGCCGCGGAGCGCAGCGCACCGAGCAAAGGATATTTGCTGTTCGATGCCCAGCCGCCCAGAATGATTCCGAGAATACCGATCGACGAGATCGACAGCACATACAGCACGCCGATGTTGAGGTCTGTAATAAACAGGCCCGTCATACTTCCCGAGTACGTCCAACCGAGACCGGGAACTGTGAAGGCCGGAATCGGAATCGTCGAACTCGCGCCAAACGGGATGACGGAGAAAACGATGAAGGCTGGAATCAAGGTGATGATCGGAGCCAGCATGAAGACGAGACGATCCGCCCGTGCGGGCACGATGTCTTCCTTGAGCATCAGCTTCACACCGTCCGCGATGGGCTGCAGCAATCCGTGATAACCAACGCGCATCGGACCGAGCCGCACCTGCATGAAAGCAATAACCTTTCGCTCGAGCAACGTGAGATAGGCGATGACGAGGGAAAGAATGCCGAAAAGAATTCCTATCTTTACCAGCGGAATCAGAATGTAGTTAATGATCGGATCCAAATTCATCTGTCTATCTCGCCCAACACAATATCCAGCGTTCCAATGACGGCGACCACATCCGCGACCATCGAGCCAATAACCATCTGGCGCAATGCCTGCAGGTTCACGAACGAGGGCGGACGGACGCGTGCACGATAAGCCTGCGTCGCACCGTCGCTGACCAGGTAATAACCAAGCTCGCCTTTCGGAGCTTCGATCGAATGATAAATGTCGCCGACCGGCGGCTTGATGATCTTCGTAATCTTGGCCATCAAAGGTCCATCGGGAATCTTGTCGATCGCCTGACCGACGATCCGGCACGACTGCCGCATCTCTTCCATTCGGACCATGTACCGGTCGTAAGTATCCCCGTGTTCGCCCACCGGAATATCGAATTCGAAATCGGAATAGGCCGCATACGGTTTTGCTTTACGAAGATCCCACGCGACACCTGAGCCGCGCAACGACGGCCCTGTTAAACCGATCGCGATGGCATCCTTCGCGGAGATCACGCCGACTCCACGCGTGCGTCCGATCCAGATCCGGTTTTCCGTCAGAAGCGTTTCGTATTCCTCCACCTTCTGCGGGAAACCTTTGATGAACGTTTTCACCTCATCCTGAAATCCCTCGTACAACTCGTACTGCGTTCCGCCAATTCGAAACATGTGCGTTGTCAGGCGAGCGCCGCAGTAGTTTTCAAAAATTTTCAAAATCTCTTCGCGTTCGCGGAAGGCGTACAGGAATACGGTCATCGCGCCGATGTCGAGCGCGTGGGTGCCGAGCCAGAGCAGGTGGCTGCTGATGCGATTCAGCTCGGTCATGATCGTCCGGATGTATTGCGCTCGCGGCGGAGCCGTCACACCCATCAGCTTCTCGACCGTCTCGCAATATCCGAGACAATTCGAAACGGCCGCAATGTAATCCATGCGATCGAGCGTGGGAACCCATTGGCCCCAGGTCTGGTTCTCGCCAAGCTTCTCGACACCGCGATGCAGGTATCCGATAACGCACTCGGCGTCATCGACACGTTCGCCGTCCAGCTTGAGCTTGACCTGCAGCACTCCGTGCGTCGATGGGTGCTGTGGCCCCATGCTGATCGTTATTTCACTGGCATCAAATAGAGTTTCGTTGGTGGACATTTTCACTTAGTCCTGTGGCGTCACGTAGTCGCCTGCTTCTGCCCTGGCTTCAGCGACGTAGTATTTCTGACCGGATTCAATCCCCAGGTGCTTGCGGACCCATTCCACATCCTGCAGCCTGAAGTTGTAATCCTTGCGCAACGGAAATCCCTGCCAGTCTTCCGGCAGGAGGATTCGCTTCAGGTCTGGATGATTCGCGTAGCGAATGCCGAACATGTCGTAGACCTCACGCTCCAGCCAGTTCGCTGTAGGCCAGACCGACACAACGCTTTCGATCGATTCCCATTCCTTGATCCGGCACTTCACGCGTAAGCGATCGTTCGCTGCAAACGAGTACATGATGTAAACGAGCTCGAACGATTCGTCCTTCGGCCAGTGGACTGCGGTCTCGTCGACCAGGTAGCTGAAAGGCGACGGCTCGTAGTCGCGCAGAAACATCATGATCTCGAGAACGCGGTCCTTCTTGATCTCGATCTGGTTCTGCCCGATGAAGCTGTACGACTTCACGACCTGATCACCGAACTTGGCCTTGAGCGCTTCCACGAGCGGAGAAGTCCACGGCTCCGGCACCGGTCCCTTCGGTTTAGGCGGCGCTGCAGGCGCGGCTCCAGCCGGTTTCGGCGGTGGCGGCGGTACTGGCGGTTTTGGCGCAGCCGCTTTTGGCTCTCCCGGTGGAGGCGGCGTCGCCGGTTTAGGCGGTGGAGTCGGGGTCGGTCCGGCCGCCGGTTTTTCAGACTGCTCTTGTGGATTCTCTTTTTCGTCTGCCACTACTTATGACTCGGGAAGGAAACAGGTTTGGAGCGTCACAAAGACATGGGATTCAACCATATCGATCTCGGGCTGTCAACGCCTGACGGACCGCGCCATTCCTTAATCTGTAACGGGGTATCTTAGCACAAGGCTTCGTGTCTCTGCGGCCCCCCACAAACATCACCGATTGGCCATACGCAATCCGCAACCTCCACTATCCTTATAGATTTTCCCTATAGATAGCGTTGAACTCTGGATAACGCCTCGTTCAAGATCGTTCCCAAATGCCAAAATTATCTATAGGGAAAATTTATAAGGATAGTGGAGGTTGCGGATTGCGTATCGCTGATCGCTAAGCCGACTCGGCCCGTCACCGTGACCAGATTTTCGACACCGTTTCAATTGTGTCAATATCCCGCACCGTCTTATCCGTCCGAATGCGGACAATTCGAGGAAAACGCAACGCATAGCCGCTTGCGTGGCGTCCGCTTTTCTGAATTCCGTTGAAAGCCACCTCGATCACCACCGTCGGCTCAACCAGGCGGAAGCGCCCGAAATCCTGAACCGTGTGTTGCTTGAAAAATTCCGTCATTTCCACGATTTCACGATCCGTCAGACCGGAATACGCCTTGCCGATATTCAAAAGCTCTCCCTCGGATTGAACCGCAAACGTGTAATCCGACAACACATCCCGGCGGCGGCCGTGCCCGAACTCCACTCCGGTCACAACCACGTCTAGCGTGGCCAGAGCCTTTTTCCATTTCAGCCAGCTCATACCGCGTTTCCCCGGCGCATATGTGGAATCGGCCGCCTTCAACATCAGACCCTCGTTGCGGCGCCCTTCAGCTTCGGCAAAGAATGGCTCGAGCGGTACGCGCCCCTCGATAAGATGAAACGGTGCGAGCTCCAGGCCGCTTGGGAACTCGATCGCCCGCAGGATCGACTTGCGCTGCGCCAGCGGCTCGTCGATCAGAGTCTCGCCGTCAGCGAACAGCACATCGAAGATCATCAAGGCGACCGGAATTTCCTCCATCATCGCGGTGGTTGGCCGCTTTCGGCCGAGCCGCCGCTGCAAAAGCGAGAATGGCAATACGCGACCGTCCTTCCAGGCGACGACTTCACCGTCGAAGATTAACGAGCCGCGTAACGATCTGGCAGCGGTGACGATTTCCGGAAACTGGTGAGAGACATCGTCGAGAGTTCGCGAAAACAACGCTGCTTGATCCGGACCTGCGTGCAACTGGCCTCGAATACCGTCATATTTGTCCTCGACAAAAAACGATCCTTCGAAATTTTTGAATGCGTCGTCCTCGTTCTCGACCGGAGTGGCGAGCATGAATTTGATCGGCCGGAAGAGCCGAAGCGAGACGTGCTCGAGATGGCCGTGACGCGCGAGCACCGCGGTTTCACCGACATCACCGAGCGTCATGTTGGTCCGTCGTACGGCATCGGCAGGACGATCGAATGCCTTGGCGATCGCTTCCTCGACAGTGCTTTCCTTCAAGCCGATGCGCAAATCACCTGTGATCATCTTGACGACGTACTTGGCTTCGACAGGCGTCAGCTCGCGAAGAAGATCCGTGACCATACGGAGTTTTTTTGCGGTATTCGACACGCCAACAAATTCAACCAAACGCGCGAAGACCTGAGCCGGTGTTAAACGAGGACCAGGATTGGCTGGCAGCAGCCGCTCGGCGACTTCACCCAAATCACCGCGCTGCAGATAGACATCGTGGACGACTTCGTCGGAAGCGCCGGAGATTTCCTGAATCGCCTTGCCAAGCGCCGACCAACCGACGTTCAGCGTTCGCGCATCGTAGAGAGGAAAAGGCCGGCCCGTCAGAAATATTGCCGCAACGCGGAGATCGTCGTCCGAAAGGTTGCGAAAGTAGTCGGCGAGAAAACCGATCTTCTTAAGCTTCGAAGTAGTCCCTGCAATAGCATCAGCCGTTTCGGCAAAGGATCGCATGGCGGTGGATAGTATCGTACTGATCCGTGAAATCCGTGTAATCCGTGGCCACGGATTACACGGATTTCACGGATTAGGAGACCTTTTTCTGGACCAGGACCTTGAAGCGCTCGCCCATGCGGTCGGGAACGATGAGCGTTTTCATTCGAAGCAGGCGTTGCACGGAACTGACGTCACCGCGGTGCGCCAGCGCTTGCATTTCGTCGAGGATTCCAAGCTCGACAAGGAAGTCCTTTTGATTCACGAATCGCACCATTTCGAGGCTGGCCGCTGCGCCCTGGTCGATCAGGTCGGAAAAATTCACCTGCGCCGTGAGGTCCTGCTCGCCGATGTGAATGTACGGATTCTCGTGAGCCTGATGCCGCCAATAACACATCAGCGTCCCGCGCTTATGTTCGAAAAATTGTTTGCGCAGGTATCCGTAGTCGATGGCGACGTGAAACCCGCGTGAAAGGGATCCGGCAATGTCTCGTAACCACGCTCGCGCTTCGAGACTGACATCCGCGATTTGCCCTTCCTCCAAGGCCAATTCGACGGTCACACTGGGCTCGAGTTCCAACTCCTCAAAATCCGGCCCGACAAAGATCTCTTTCAACCCACCGCTGCGGCCGACGAATCGATGCACCGGTAACGCATCGAAAAACTCGTTGGAAAAAACGCACCCGGTAAGATTCGCCGGCAGGCTTTCGATCCATTCGACACCCGTGCCGGCCAGCAGCGCTTCCTGATGCGCACGCATAGATGGGCTGCGTTCGAGAATCCGATACCGAAACCGGTGCTGGTTCAGGATATCGCGCGCGAGCAGGCCCTTCCCCGCTCCCAGTTCAACTATCGTGAAGTCATCAAAGCCGGACGAAAGCTCGAGGAAGTACTTCGCGAGTAGCCGGCCGACAATCGGATCGACGTCTGACGATGTATAGAAGTCTCCTTCAGTACCGATGCGCGGCGCGGAAGAGGTGTAGTAACCAAACTGCGGATGATAGAGAACCTCTTCCATGTAATCGCGAAATGAGAGAGGTCCTTCTTTGGAAATGCGGGCTCGAAGATGTTGCTCGAGTGCGTTCAAATCGCAACTCGCAATTTGAGAA
>Ga0209382_10008027_pt1 | contig 13352 bp, 17 predicted proteins | sample SoiMetdeltSBSDD5_FD_187599 | JGI IMG/M metagenome (GOLD analysis project Ga0209382, IMG submission 187599) | Bulk soil microbial communities from a Populus tree surrounding site in Tennessee, USA - Soil MetaG P. deltoides SBSDD5 (SPAdes) (version 2) | ecosystem: Environmental > Terrestrial >... | reverse complement strand
CTCGGCGACGGGCGGCATCCTGAAAGGCATCGAGCTCGAGATCGAGTCGCTGCGCACGCTCTACACCGGCGCCATCGAGTTCGCCACGCCGAGCGAGAAATCGCCGCGCGTGAAAGCGGGCACGGTCTTCTTCCTTCACGACAAGCCGAAGGACGAGTGGCTGAACTGGTCACCGAAATTCACGGCCGACAAATAGAATCCGCCCCATGGCGACATTCGTGCTGGTGCACGGCGCCTGGCACGGCGGCTGGTGCTGGCGCTTCGTACGCCCGCTCCTCAGCGGGCACGAGGTGTATGCGCCTTCGCTCACCGGGCTCGGCGAGCGCAAGCACCTCGCGCACGCCGGTATCGACCTCGAAACGCACATCGCCGACGTCGTGTCGCTCCTGGAAATGGAAGACCTGCGCAACGTGGTTCTCGTTGGTCACAGTTACGGCGGCATGGTGATCACCGGCGCCGCCGATCGCACGCCCGAACGAATCGCGCGCCTCGTCTATCTCGACGCGTTCGTTCCCGAGAACGGCAAGTGCGTCCTCGACTACGTCGTGCCGGAACGCGTCGCCCGCATGCGCGAGGAGGGCGCGAAGGTCGGCGACATCACGCCGCCGCCGCTTTCGCTCTGGGGCATTACGAAGCAGGAGCACATCGACTTCATCAAGCCGCGCGAAGTGCGCCATCCCTATCGCACCATGGCACAGCCCATCCGGTTGACGGGTCGGACGCCGCCCATCCCCAAGACCTTCGTCTACTGCTCATTACCGGCCACCGGCTCCTTCGACCAGTTCGCGGCAAAGTATCGCAACGACCGGGCGTGGATGTTCTACGAACTGAAAACCGGCCACGACGCGATGATCCTCATGCCGCGCGCCGTAGCCGAGATCCTGCTCGAGAAACAAAAAGGGGTCGGAGATTTCTCGCCGACCCCGGGTACTGCTCCCTGAGCGTTTTACTTCGGGTTCTTGCGCTTCCACTCCTGCCAGGCGCGCCATTCTTCGAACTCGCTGCGCTCGTTCGCCCCCGCGGACTCCTTCCACTTCTTGAATTCCTCATGCTCCGCGGTGGTCATTTGAGCCGGCGGACTGACGTTCTCCTTCCGCCGCCACTCCCAAGTCAGCGAGTCCTTGAAGAGTCCCGCGCTGGGATCGCTGTCGTGGTAATTGCGATGCTCGACCGGAGTGCCCCCGCAACCGGCGAGACCGGTTGCGAGGACGAGAACGTAGAACCCTTGCTTCATGTTTTCCTAGAACCTCACCCGAGTGCCGAGGGTGGCAATCTTAACGTCTTCCGCGCTGACGCCGATCCCCAAGTCAAGTTGGTGCACCTTGTAGGCGGCATACAGCTCTAGAAAGCGGATTGGGTTCCACACATAGCCGACGCCGTACATCTTGGCCTCGTCGCCCGTCGCGACAAAGTCGTCGCCCATGGCGTAGTCAACCGCGATGGCATGCGTGCCGAACTTCCAGCCTACCTTGGCATAAGTGAAGGTCGAGTCTCGGCCCGTGACACCGGCGGCGACCGGGTTGTCACGGTTGGAGTAGCTCAGAGTCACGTTGAGGCCCGAGCCATGCAGCCAGGAGATCGAGCCGCCGACGGTTTCGTCCTTCGCCGCGTTGGGCGCAACGGCGCCTTGCTCCGACCAGCCCACTGCTGCGGCAATCTCGCCCAAGCCGCCCAGCTTGGCGCCGTACCACAGCGACGCTTCCTTGATGTCCGCGTTGGCGTTCTGGCCCCAGCTCACTTGGCCACGGAAGCCGCCGAAGTTGGGCGTCACGTACATGAGGCGGTCATAGCGGCTCTCGAAGTCCTGCTGGTTGATCGTGGCACCGACCGTATGCGTGGGAATCAGCGCGCCTGCAGAAGTGCGGTGGGCGAAGCCGCCGCCCAAGTCCGCCACCCCGATACCGTTCGCCATGCCAGTGCCGGACAAATCGCTTTCCGTCGCGCCGTTGGCAGCGCCGTCGCCTTGGCCGATGTTCAAACGGCCCCAGGCGCCTTCGATCCACGCGTCAGCGTGACGCTCGGCGAAACCTCCGACATCTTCATCGTGCGCCGGGAAGTTGGAAATCGGATTCGTCGGACCGAAGTTCACGCGCTGCGATTCGTTCGACTGAAAGTCGAACTCTAGGCGGAAGCCCGCGCGCAGGCCAGGCATCACTTGCCCGGTGCCCGTCGCGCCGAGGCGAGTGCCGCTGGCCTCGTTATCAACGTGGAACCATTTCTTCTGCGTGCCATCGTCCGCATACAGCAGCGCGCGGCTGACCTGACCGTACAGCTGCACGGACATCGGCGCAGGCGCCGGCGCTTGGGCGACCGCGACACTACCGAATGCAGACAACGCCAGTCCGACTGCCGCAGCGAGGTGCGTTTTTTGAAGCTTCATTGAACCCCCTGTTGTGCGTGATTCGTTGGTTAACCCGGACACCAGCTCCGGGGCGCGACGGATTATAGGGAAGGGCCGCACAAAACCGCACAAACTGCTGGAACTCTGTTGTTTTTTCGCATCATTCGATTGCGCGCTTGCGCCGTTGGTGCACCGCAAGAGCGCGCCGAATCAAAACTTAAGCGCCCGCTGGATCGCCGGCCGCGCCGCCATTTCCTTCGCCCAGCGCTCGACATTCGAATAGCCCTCGCACATGTCTGGGACTGTTGCCTTCGCTCGAGCGTAGCCGGCGTAAAGCGAAAAATCGGCGATCGTGACTTCGTTCCCTGCCGCGTACTTCTGTTTGGCGAGTCGGTCGTCCCAGACCTTGAGGTATTGCTTCCAGCGGCCCTTGAAGAGGTCGATGCTTGCAGCGTGCGGCTCTTTGGAGCGCGAGAGCTGAAACACGGCGCCTAGCGTGGGCGTCATGTCCGTGGATGCGCTCATCAGCGCCTGCCAGAACGCTGGGCGCGCGGCCGCATCCTTCGGCATGAACTTGCCCGACTTCTCGGCGGCGTAGACGAGGATCGCGGAGGATTGGGAAACGGTCACCGGTTTTCCGCCGGGGCCTTCGTGGTCGACGATGACGGGAATCTGCGCATTGGGATTGAGCGCGACGAATTGAGGCGTCTTGTTCTCGCCCTTCTCGAGCGCGATGGGGTGCAGGGTGTACTTCAGCCCGCATTCCTCGAGCCCGATGCGCGCGCGCATTCCGTTCGAAGTGCCCGCCGCGTATAGATCGATCATTTAAAAGACCTCCTGCGCGCCGATGGTATGCCGGCATGAATCCTGCGGCAATGCGCGAGTGACGTTGCGAAAGGAGAGAACCGTGAAACGATCGATGTCAATCCTTTTGGGCGCGACCATGCTCGCGATAGCGGCGGCGGCCAACGCCTCGGCCATGTACTCCGTCGACGAGAACCGCGACGGCCGCGCGGATCGCGAGATCGTGCTGGAGCAATCGGACTCTCTGGCATAGGCGCATCCGAAGCGTCACGGAAACGGGCCGCAAGGCCCGTTTCTTTTTTTCGCCTGCGATAATTCGCGCCATGGCGAAGAAGCGGGCCCCGGCCAAGCGCCGGCCGCGCAAGCAGAAGCCCGGAACGCGCGGCCTTGCGCCGGCGGAGACCCGGCTCGAGAGCCTGAGTGCCGACGCTCAGGCGGTCGCCGAACGGGTGGAGAGCGTCGGCGGTCATCTGCTCGGCAGCTACCACGATCCGCTCGGCAAGCAGCCGGTACTCGTCGCAATCCTGCCTATCGACAGCGTCGAGCCGACGCCATTCCAGCGCGATTTGTCGCAAGTGCATCACCGCAAGCTCGCCGATGTGCTCGATCGCATCGGCATGTTTCTCGATCCGATCATCGCCGTGACCGCACCGGACAAAGGATTTTGGACGCCCAACGGCATGCACCGGCTGATGGCGATGCGGCGCCTGGGCGCTCGCGCGATCACGGCGCTCGTCATCCCGAAGCGCGAGATCGCATGGCAGATCCTCGCGCTGAACACCGAAAAGGCGCACAACCTGCGCGAGAAGGCGCTTGAGGTGATCCGCATCTATCGCGGCCTTCTGGACGAGGACGATTCACGCGCGGAGTCCGGCTTCTCGTTCTATTTGGAGGAAGCGTCGCTCGTCACGCTGGGCATCTGCTACGAGAAGAACGGCAAGTTCGCCGGCGGCGCGTACAACCCCATCGTACGCCGCCTCGAAACCTTCTCGGAGGAGCCGATCGGCAAGGCGATTCGCACGCACGAAAAGCGCGCGCAGATGCTCATGGACCTCGATGAGCGCGTCAGCGAAGTCGTGAAGAAGCTAAAGGACAAGGGCTTCGTGAGTCCCTATCTGCGGAGTTTCGTCGTCGCGCGCATCAATCCGCTGCGCTGGATCCAGGGCGATCCGCCGCCGCTCGATGAAGTGCTCAGGACAATGCGAGAGCGCGCCGCCAAGTTCAACGTCGAGAAGATCAAGCAGTCGGACCTCGCGAACATCGGCGGCGCGGTGGAAGACCTGGACTAGCTGGAAGTCTTGCAGCGATAGGCCCCGCGGGTTACACGTTTTGCGGGGACTTCCCTTACGGGGAAAGCCCCCGGCACGCAACCTGCGGCATTCGGGTATCCCACGTCAAAGGAGAGACCATGAGATTGGCCAAGTCATTACTTTGCGCTTTTTCGGCGGTGGCGCTTTGCGCGGGCGCCGCTTTCGCGGGGCAGGACTCCAGTTTTCACGGGCACGCGTCCACGGAGATGAGCCCGCCGGAACTTCTGAGCGATGAGAACTTCGGCTCGTCGACGTCGCCGAGCGAGAGCGCCTCTGTGGTGGAGCTCGAGCGCGCGGACGAACTTGCCGGCGCGATGGAAGGTGAAGTGATCTACGTCTACCCGGTGGAGATCACCGAGTACTACATCATCGTCCCGGAATCGCAGGACCTGGGATAGCGCTGCGCTGAAGTTCAATCGGGGCCGGCTTTGCCGGCCCCGATTTTTTTCGTCTAGCGCTCGGTCGTGGCGCGGATGCCGCCGAGCGAGACATCGAGCGGCAGCGACTCGCGGGAGGTATGTCCGCTCTCGTTCGGGGCCTGCGGACGGCTGCCTTTCTTCGGACGGCCGGGACGATAGCTCGAGAAGATCTTGAGCGGCGGAACGACCGGCGGCTTCTCCAGGAAGCGGCAGTCCGATTCGGTCGGCACGCTCACCGTTGCGCCGATGCGCTTGCCGCCGACGAAGACGGTGTAGCGCAGCATGTGCGCGGAGTTCGGAATGGGGTTGGCAATGATGTCGTACTTGCCGACTTTGAAACGGCGACGCTCTACGGTGGGGATGCTCATGCTGCCGCCCGCTTGGCTTTGACGGTCTTGGCGGACGTGCCCCTTGGCCGCGCCTTCAGGATCTCGTCGCACAGGGCGACGATGTCGGCCTCGGAGAGCCGCTCCGCGTTGGCGCGAAGCTGCCGGACCTCGGCGCTGGTGAGCGCGTCGATCCTTTCCTTGGTCCAGACCGCCGAGCGGCCGGGTTTGACCAGTCTCATCATCAGTATCGCTTTCCGGAGTTGAATTCCGCCTTCATCCGCGCCACGGTCTTGCGCAGCGCATCGATCTCCGCGCGTACGGCCGCGGCCTGATTCATGATGTCGTCGCTCGGCGCGCCGGCGGGGGCAAAAGGCTGTTCGTCGGCGATCCTGGCCATGATGTCCCGGTAGCGCCGGGCCGCTGAGTTCCACTTCTCGATCAGCTGTTGCTCTTGCTCGCGCCAGGTCTTGCGCTTGTCCACGAATATCCTTTTGCGCCCGGTCTTTCAGCGGGCGAAAACTGCCGAGGAACGGAGGAAGCTGCGGATAAGAACCCGCAGATTACCACATTCCCGAGCTAAATTCGGGACTTAGTCGAAACAACGACAACCGCCTACGGAAACCTTCCGCTCGTCTACACGGCGCGTCGGTTGATCCCAACGTAGGGCTTGTCCATGCGCCGGCGCTCGGGGCCGTGATAGGGCCCGCCAGGCTCTGCGCCCGGGGTATCGATCGAGGGCGAGGGTACGGTGCGCGGATCGCGATAGATCCGGCCGGCGCCGTCGGGATAGTCGCCGAATACATAGGCATAGCGCTCGATGCGGATGCGGTCTTCCGGAGCGCTAATCCGGCCGCTCCAGCCTTGGCTACGCCAGCCCGTCGAGCATGCCTCGATGTCAACGGCGCCGTGGCGGTTCATGAGCAACGCGGCCTGCTCAGCCTCCATCTCGTCGTCGGCTCGCACGGCCACGACCGCGCCGCCGCGCCGGATCCCTTCCGCAAGGACGTGGGCCTCGCCTTCAGGCACTCCGCACGCCATAAGGCCGCTCACCGGCCCCCCGCTCATGTCGATCTCTTCACGCTCAAATGCCGCGTCCGCGAGGGCGCGGATCAGGCCGCGCCCTTGATGCGCGTCCTTCACCAATGCCGCAACGATGTACATAGAAAAGCTCCTTTCAGACCCCGCGGAGCAAGCGGCATGCCGCGCTAGCGACGCAGGATCCGCTCGACACGGGCCGATACCTCGGGCGAAGCGATTTTGGCTGGGGCACGGAAGAGCAGTGCGAAGTTGTCGGCGAGGATCTCCTCCGGATGGATCAGGTAACCGGTATTCCGGCCCACCTGTTCGTATAGTCCTTCCAGGCTGTCCGTAGTGAGGCGTTCGTCGCGCGCACGGCAGTTTCCATCGTGCCGGTCGACGGGCAGCCACGACGTCCGTGCGTGGACGCTGAATCCTTTCGTCACATCGATCGGCTCCGGAGCAAAGTGAACGAAGGGCATGACCTCGCCGCGGGTCAGGCGAATCGCGTACCGCTTTTCGGGCGCGTCGGGGTTCGTGATGCGCTGCTCGGCGAGCACGGCCGGAAGCTCCGTTCGCTCGCACGCGCGAAAACCGATAGCGCTGTAGAGCTCCTCGCGCAATGCGGAATCTGCCCGCGTCAGGACATGGAACACCTCGTGCGCCATCAGGTAGTCCATGAGCACCGGCCTGGCGAGCGCGTCGCGCAGCATGCCTTCCGGAAGCACGATGGCGTTCGCCCGCGTATGCGGGAAGCCGTCCATCAGCCGGTCCGAAACCTTGACGAGGAGGATGGTGGACGGCGCCTTCCAGCGCATTGGCGCGAGAAAGCGTTGCAGCCGCGGCAGCACCTCGGCGAAGCCGCGGCGCTCCTCCTCGCTCCATTCGAGCGCCGTCTCGGCCATGGCTCGCGCGAAACGCTCGGGCGTTACGGATGCTTCGGTTTTCAGGATAACTGAGCGCTCGCGCGCCGCTGTCGAAAGAACGTACGCGTCCTGCCGACCGAGGATGTCGCGCGCCTGCGCTTGCGAAGCGAACTCGAACTGCTGTGCGTGCGCGGTTCCCGCGACAGCGAGAACGAGCGCCGCGGCGACGCTAGGCCGGGTCCTCGGCAATATCGGGCGAAAACACGTCATCGGCAAGGAAGCCGCCCGACTGGTGGCGCCACAGCTTCTCGTAATGCCCGCCGCGGCGCAGGAGCTCGTCGTGCGTGCCACTCTCGACGATCTTTCCGCGCTCCACCACCACGAGCCGGTCCATGCGCGCAATGGTGGAAAGCCGATGCGCAATGGCGATCACCGTCTTTCCTTCCATGAGGTCGAGCAGCTGCTCCTGGATGGCGAGCTCGACTTCGCTGTCGAGCGCGGACGTGGCCTCGTCGAGGACGAGGATCGGGGCGTCCTTGAGGATCACTCTTGCGAGGGCGATGCGCTGCCGCTGCCCACCCGACAGCTTCACGCCGCGCTCGCCGACGTGCGCCGCGTAGCCGGCGTTGCCGCGCCAGTCGCGTAAGCCGAGGATGAACTCATGCGCCTGCGCTTTCTTTGCGGCCGCGATGACCTCTTCGTCGCTCGCGCGCGGCCGGCCGTAGCGGATGTTCGCCGCGATGGAGCGGTGGAGGAGGGACGTATCCTGCGTGACCACGCCGATCGCCGCACGCAGGCTCTCCTGCGTGACCTGAGAGATGTCCTGGCTATCGATGAGAATGCGGCCCTTCTCGAGATCGAAGAAGCGCAGCAGCAGGTTGACGATCGTCGATTTGCCCGCGCCCGAACGGCCGACCAAACCGACGCGCTCGCCGGGCTTGATCCCGAGCTCGAAGCCTTCGAGCACCGCCTCGGGCCGCCCGTAGCCGAAACGCACGTGCTCGAACCGTATCTCGCCGCGCGAGACCTCGAGCGGCTGCGCGCCGGGCTGGTCGACGCTGGAATGCGGCACGGCGATGGACTGCATGCCTTCCTGCACCACGCCGACATTTTCAAAGATGGCGGTGACTTCCCAGCTCACCCAGCCGGCCACGTTCGCGAGCTGCCAGGTGAGCGGCAGCGCAGCGGCGACGACTCCGGCGCCCACGGTGCCGCTCGCCCACAGCCAGATGCCGATCGTCGCGGTGGCAACGAGGAGCGCGGCGTTCATCGCGGTGAGGCCGAAATGGAAGCGCGTGATGAGCCGCATGTGCCGGCGCATGGCGGCGCGGTGCTCGTCGATCGACTCGCGCACATACGCATCTTCGTCGGCAAGCCGCGCGAAGAGCTTCACCGTGAGCACGTTGGTGTAGCTGTCGACCACGCGCGCCATGACGAGTGAGCGCGCTTCTGAGCTTTCGCGCGCGAGATCGCGCATGCGCGGCACGAAGTGCCAGAGGAAGACAAGATAGCCGGCGAACCAGACGAGCGTCGGCACCCCCAAACGCCAGTCGGCCATCGCCATCAGCGCGTACGTGATGACGCCGTATGCGCCGATGTACCAGACGGCCCGAATGCTGGCCATGACGCTCTCGCGCAGCGCGTGTGCGGTCTGCATGACGCGGTTGGCGATGCGGCCGGCAAAATCGTTCTGGAAGAAAGGCCAGCTTTGGCGGATCACATGCCAGTGGCTCTGCCAGCGGATGAGCGAGGTCGCGCCGGGGATGAGAACCATGTGCCGGATCGCAATATCGGCCAACAGCACGAGCGGTCGCACCACGAGCACCAGGGCGATCATGCCGACGAGCATCGGCCACTGCTCGCGCAGCGCCGCCATGCGGTCGGCTGCCTCCATGAGCGACACCAGGCGCCCGATGAAGAGGGGTATCACGGTATCGAGCGCAGCGACAGCGAGGCTGGCGGCGAACATCGCCGCATACCACCCTTTCGTCTGGCGCACGAAGTGCCAATAGAACGCGGCGAGACCCGCCGGAGGACCACCCATGACTGTTTCGGCTTTCGACTTTCTAAAGCAGAACAATAGCATGCGTGGGCGAATTCATGTTTGTCCTGAACCGGAATTCGACCTGCTTTGGCCGCGTTTACCGGAGACGGGCTAGCATCGTCCAGCTTCAGCACGGAGAACCAATGACCGCCATCACCCAGCCGGAAATCGACCAGCAGGTTTTCAATCTGTACGACGAGTATTGTCACGGCCGCATCGACCGCCGGGAATTCGTCAGGCGCGCCGGCGCGCTCGGGGCCGGCGCGCTCGCCATGGCGTACGGTCTGATGCCGAATTACGCACGCGCGCAGACCATTTCATTTACCGACTCGCGCATCAAGGCGAGCTATGTGACTTACCCCTCTCCGGGAGGCAATGGCGACAAGATCCGGGGCTACTTGGTGCAGCCGGCCGGCAACGGACCGTGGCCGGCGATTCTCGTGATTCACGAAAACCGCGGCCTCAATCCGTACATCGAGGACGTCGCGCGGCGCGTCGCCGTGGACGGTTTCGTTACGCTCGCGCCCGACGGGCTAACGCCCCTCGGCGGTTATCCGGGCAACGACGACGACGGCCGCGCGCTGCAGGCGAAGCTCGACCAGGCGAAGCTGCGCCAGGACATGCTGAACGGCGCGCGCTGGCTCAAGAACCACGAGCTCTCGACGAAGAAGCTCGGCGCCACCGGCTTCTGCTGGGGCGGCGGGACCACGAACTTTCTCGCCGCCGCGATGGGTTCAGACCTTCAGGCCGGCGTGCCCTATTACGGCGCCGCCGCGGACACCGCCTCCGTTCCGAAGATCAAGGCGCCGCTCCTCGTCCACCTCGCGGAGCAGGACCCGCGCATCAATGAGATGTATCCGACCTATCAGGATGAACTGAAGAAAGCGGGCGTGCGCCACGAGATCCATATGTATCCGGGCACGCAGCACGGCTTCCATAACAACTCGACGCCGCGTTACAACGAAGCGGCGGCGAAGCTCTCATGGGAGCGCACGATCGCCTTCTTCAAAAAGAATCTCGCGTGAGCGCTACTCCATTTTGATGTTGGCGGCCTTAAACACGGTCTTGTAGACCTCGATTTCGGTCTTCACCAGCTTGGCGAGGTCGGCCGCCGTGCCCGCGGCGGCTTCAAGACCCTGTTTGTCCATGATTTCTTTGACGTCGGGCGACTGGGCGATCTGCAGGAGCTCGCTTTCGAGCCGCTTCGTCACCGCGGCCGGGGTGCCCTTCGGCGCGAAGAATCCGAGCCAGAGCGAGATATCGAAGCCGGGGTAGCCGGATTCGGCGATCGACGGTACGTCGGGGAGAGAAGGCGAGCGCTTGGCCGAGCTGATGGCGAGCGGACGCAGCGTTCCGGCCCTGACGTGCGGAAGGAGCGGCGGAATGCCGCCGAACAGGATCTCGATCTGGCCGCCGAGGATGGCCTGGGTCGCTGGGGCGTTGCCCTTGAACGGTACGTGCACCACGTCCAGGCCGGCGCGGTGCGCGAAGCTCGCCATCACGAGGTGCGTGGTCGTGGCTTGCCCCGCCGAGCCGTAATTCAGTTTGCCGGGCTGCGATTTCACGAGCTCGACGAATTCCTTGACGTTGCGCGCGGGCGTCTTGGAATGCACGACGAGCAGGTAGGGAGCGATGGCGACCATCGCGAGCGGCTCGAAATCGGCGTTCGGGTCGTAGTTGAGCTTCGAATACGCGGCGACGGCGATCGCGTGCGTCGTGGTGGTGCCCATGGTGAGGGTGTACCCGTCGGGCGCCGCGCGCGCCACTTCGCCGGTGGCAATGGTGCCGCCGGCGCCGGCTTTGTTTTCGATCACGACCTGTTGGCCGAGGCGTTCGCCGAGCTTCTGTCCGACTACGCGCGCGACCGTGTCGGTGTTGCCGCCGGGGGCAAAGCCGACAAGCAGGCGGATTGGTTTGCTCGGATAAGGCTGCGCGTGCACGCTCGCGGCGAAAGCCGCGGTGAGAATCAAGAGGCGTCGAAACGCGTTCATCGGGTCCTCGTCGGGGTTTAACATTAGTGTAATGCGCATCGCGTTCATCGGATTCGGCGAGGTCGCGAGCGCCTTCTCCGCCGCGCTCGCCGCTCGCGGTGCGCGCATCGCGGCCTACGATGTGCGGGCGGAGCGGCGCAAGGCCGCGGAAAGCCTGGGAGTGTCGTTCGGCGCGCTTTCTGACGCGTTGCACGATGCGGACTATGTTTTCTCCACCGTGACGACGAGCGTCGCGCGCCTCGCCGCGGAACAATGCGCCCCGCGTTTGCGGCCGGGACAGCACTACGTCGACCTGAACGCCACTGATCCGGATGTCAAAAAAGAGATCCAGCGTGTCATCGAACCGTCGCGTGCCGCGTTCGTCGAGGGTGCGCTCCTGGGCGCCGTCGGCGTGACGGGTGCGAAAACCGAGATCCTGCTCGGCGGGCCGGCCGCAAGGCGAGCGGAGCAGGACCTTGCCGGAACGCTCGGCCTGAATGCGCGCTTCTACAGTGAAGAGATCGGCAAGGCATCGATGTTCAAGATGCTGCGCAGCGTCTTCTCCAAGGGCATGGAGGCGCTCCTCATCGAGTTTCTGGCGGCCGGCGAACGCGCCGGGATACGCGACGACCTGTGGAAAGAAGTCACCGGACTGTTTGCGACCCAGCCGTTCGAGAAGGTGGCGGCGAACTGGGTGCGCTCCCATGCCTCCGCGCATGAGCGCCGCTACCACGAGGTCAAGCAGGTTGCTGCCGTGCTGCGCGCGTTGGGCATCGAGCCCACGATCACCGCGGCGACGGAGGCGTTCTTCGCCCGCTCAGCGAGCCTCGGTCTTGTCCCCGCCACGAGCATGGACGAGGTCGTGCGCCGTTTCAACGAGAGGCTATGAAGAAGAACCGCATGAAGGAAAAGCTGCGCCGCGGAGAGGCGGTGTTCGGCGTCTCGGTGATGATTCCATCGCCGCAAATTGTGGAGATGATCGCCGCGGCGGGCTTCGACTGGGTGCTACTCGATTGCGAGCACGGCACGCTCACGCTCGAGAGCGTCGAGCTCATGGCGATGGCCGCGGAAGCGAGCGGCATCACGGCAATAGCCCGGCCGGTATCGCGCGCGCCGGAGCATATCCTGCAGGTCCTCGACCGCGGCGTGATGGGCGTCCAGGTCCCGCACGTCAACACCGGTGCGGATGCGCGCAGAGTGCTTGAAGCGGTCAAGTACCACCCGCTGGGATTGCGCAGCCTGGCCGCCGGCACGCGAGCGGCGGTGTACGACTCGCACGGTACGCTCGCCGACTATGTAGCGGCCGCGAATAATGAAACGCTCGTCGCGGTGCAGCTCGAAGACCGCGAAGCCATCGACAATATCGATGAGCTACTAAAAGTAGACAACATCGATGTTTTCTTTATCGGACCTTCGGATCTCTCGCAGTCCATGGGCCATCCCGGCAATCCGAGAGCGCCCGCTGTCGCCGAGGCGATCGACTCGAGCTTTCGCAAGATGATCGCCGCCGGCCGCACCCCGGGAACGCCGGCGACCGCGGACAATTTGCGGGGCGTGCTCGACAAGGGTGTGCGCTATGTCTACACCCATCTTCCGCGCCTGCTTTCATCCAGTGCAAAGAGCTACCTCGGCCATGCGCGCGCTTAAACGCTTTCTGCTCGTCTTCAGCCTGCTACCGACGCTGGTTGTCGCGCAGGGGTATCCCACGAAAGCGGTCAAGATCATCGTTCCGGCGCAACCGGGCGGCGGCCTCGACCTTATTGGGCGCACCGTCGGTGCCGAGCTGGGCAAGATGTTCGATCAGCAGTTCGTCATCGAGAACGTTGGGGGAGGCGGGGGCTCCATCGCCTGCCAGCAGACGGCGCGCGCGGCGCCCGACGGCTACACGCTGATGGTCGGGTACGTCGCGACGCATGCAACCAGCCCGGCGGTGCGCAAGGTGCCCTATGACGCGATCCGCGATTTCACGCCGGTCGCGATGGTCGGCGGCACACGCAACATGCTCGTCGTCCACCCCAACGTACCGGTCTCGAACCTGAAGGAGTTCATCGACTACGCGAGAGGCAAGACCGGCAAGGTGACGTTCGGCGCGGGCGGCATCGGCACCCTGAATCACCTCCTGATCGAGCAGCTCAAGGGCGCGGCCGGCTTCGACGCCGTGATCGCACAGTACAAAGGCATCGGGCCGGCTTTCGCCGACCTCTTCGGCGGGCAGCTCGAGGCGCTTACGCCGGGCGTCGCCGCCGCACTGC
>Ga0209382_10008025_pt1 | contig 13352 bp, 8 predicted proteins | sample SoiMetdeltSBSDD5_FD_187599 | JGI IMG/M metagenome (GOLD analysis project Ga0209382, IMG submission 187599) | Bulk soil microbial communities from a Populus tree surrounding site in Tennessee, USA - Soil MetaG P. deltoides SBSDD5 (SPAdes) (version 2) | ecosystem: Environmental > Terrestrial >... | reverse complement strand
TGCTTCCGCCATGCGGAATGAGAACGGCGATCCCGTAGTCCAGCCGAGCGGAAATAGCGCAGATTTTTCGGCCTAGCGCCATTCCGTAACGCGGAATTAGAGGCTTTCCCTGCTTTTGAAGCGGCGTGTTTCGCCCCGCCGGGATAAGGTAATGCCATCAGAAGGGAGGACCTTGTATGTCTCGCCTGGGATCCTTGTCTATACGATTTGTGGTTCAAACCGCGTGGTGTCTCTTTGTCTTTGCCGCGAGTGCTGTCGCTCAAACGGTTAGCGGCTCCATTAGTGGAAGGGCCGTCGATCCGAGCTCGCTCCCCATAGCAGGGGCGAGTGTCACCCTTGTGAACGCCGATACGGGAGTGAGAGCCGCTGAGACTACCGGCGCCAACGGAGAGTTCACTTTTGCAGCGATCTTGCCGGGCCGGTACTCCGTTTCCGTCGAAATGAAGGGATTCAAAAAGACGGAAAAGACGAATCTGAATCTCAGCGCAGCCGAGCGCTTGTTTGCGGGCGAGTTCATGATGCCGGTTGGCGATGTAACCGAATCGGTGACGGTGGACGCATCCGGAACACCGGTGCAAGTCACCAGTTCGGACCGGGCCGGCGTGCTGACGCGCAGCCAGATCGACACCCTGATGGCGCGCGGCCGGGACTTCCTCTCGCTGTTGCGGGTGATGCCGGGCGTTGTTCCGTCCAATGATTCCGACGCCATCGGCACTCGCACGGCGTACCCGAATGCCCAGGGAATGCGCATCAGCTACCCCTCGATTCAGATCGACGGCGTCAGCAACAACGACCTCGGAAGTTCGCAGACTACGCCTACCCCGATCAACATGGACGCCGTCGGCGAGGTCAAAGTGCTCATGAACAACTACCAGGCCGAATACGGACGTACAGCAGGTGTGTTGGTACAGGCTGTGACCCGCGCCGGGACGAACCAGTATCACGGCAGCGGCTACTACTACAAACGCCACGAGCAATTCAACGCGAACAATTTCTTCGCGAATCGCGCCGGCACGCCGATTCCGCGTTATCGTTTCAACACGTGGGGCGCGAACATTGGCGGTCCTGTTTACATTCCGAAGTTAATGACGCGGAAAGATAAGATGTTCTTCTTCTACTCCCAGGAGTACCTGCCCACCAGCACGCCGCAGAACATCGTCAACGTCACGGTGCCAACCGTCGCGCAGCGGAATGGCGATTTCTCAGCCACCCCCACGGCGATCCGCGATCCGCTGAGCGGCAATCCGTTTCCTGGGAATATTGTTCCGCCTAATCGTATTAACGCCAATGGCCAAAAGCTCCTGTCGGCATTCCCGACGCCCAACGCGCTCGACACAAACATCACCCGCGGCGCTTACAATTTCACGTTCCAGGAGGTCATCCCGGCGACGCGGAACAATGAAGTCTATCGCGTGGACTACAACATCAACGATAAGACGAGACTGTACGTTCGCGGCCTGCATTTCCGGCTGGAGCAGTCGGGATATCTGATCGGCGGCGGAGGCAGCGGCGCGCCGTGGGGTGAACTGAAAACGACCAATCGTTTCTCCGACGACGGCGGTGTGATCAACGTCACTCGCACCATCAACCCCACTCTAGTGAACGAAACGTCCTTCGGCGTCCATCACAGCATCCAATCGATCTTCCCCTACGATCAGCCGTCTCTCGACAAGATCAGCAGGACGGCGCTCGGAATCACGATTCCGCAGTTCTATCCGCAGTTGAATCCATTGAACCTGATTCCGTGGGCTTCCTTCGGCGGCATCACCGGAGCCGCCAGCTTCACCTGGGATGCGCGCTTCCCGACCAAGAGCGCAGATACCATCTTCGACCTCACCAACAACATCACCAAAAACCACGGCGCCCACCTGTTGAAAGCCGGGATTTTTTTGGAGCGAGTGCGCTACTTCAGCGGAGCGCGCGGGACCAATTCCGGGCAGTTCGATTTTTCGAGCGACACCAGCAATCCGCTCGATAGCCGCTACGCGTATTCGAATGCGCTTCTCGGAAACTTCCGCTCTTATCAGGAGAGCAACACGCGCGTAGAGACCAACGGCCGGGGCACAACCTTCGACTGGTTTGTCCAGGACAGTTGGAAGGCGTCGCGGCGGCTCACTTTTGATTTTGGCATGCGATTTTCCCACTACACGCCGTACGCCGAGAAGAATGACCAGGCGTCGAGCTTCGTGCCCAGCCTGTACAACCGGTCGCAAGCCCCGCGACTCTACTACCCGACTCTCGTAAACGGAGCCCGCGTTGGCGTGGATCTTGCGACCGGCGCGAACGTTCCCGCGCTTCTCATCGGCGCCTTCGTCCCGAACACGGGCAACACCGCCAACGGCATGCTGCGAGAAGGCGCTCAGGGAGCGCCGCGCGGACTGATGAACCGCCCGGGCATTCTCATCGGGCCGCGCGCGGGATTCGCCTGGGACGTATTCGGCGATGGAAAGACCGCCCTCCGCGGCGGCTTCGGCATGGTGTACAACACACGCGAGCGCGTCCTGCTGCTCGATGTCGCGCAGACGCCGCCGATTCAGTATACGCCCGTCGTTTACTACAGCTCGTTCGCCAGTCTCCTGTCGAGCACGGGCAACCTGGCACCCTCGGGCACGGCTGGGCTGGGGCTCGACGGCAATGTCCCCTCCGTCTACAACTACAGCTTGGGTATACAGAGATCGCTGGGCTTCGGGACTGTCCTTGACGTGGCCTACGTGGGAGCGTTGGGGCGCAACTTGCTCCAGGCGCGAAATATAAACGCCCTGCCCTACGGCGCGCGATTCCTTCCGTCCAGCTTAGACGCGACCACGGGACGGCCGCTGCCGGACACTTTCCTCGCGCCCTACGCGGGGTACTCGAACGTGAATATAAACGAATTCGCCAGTAGCTCGAATTATCATTCGATGCAGGTGCAAGTGAATCGCCGCTTCACCAAAGGGCTTCAGTTTGGTAGCGCCTGGACATGGTCGAAGTCGATGGATTTCACGAGCAACGACTTCTCGGCGGTGGCCGCCGTCGTGCCGATACGCATCTGGAATTATGGCAAATCGGACTTCGACCGGACGCACGTCGTGCAAATCAACTGGCTGTGGGACGTGCCTGGGACTTCCAAGTGGATTAAGAGCAGAATTGTGAGCGCAATAACGGATCACTGGCAGATCTCCGGTATCGCCTCGTTCATTAGTGGATCGCCCTCCGGCATCGGCTTGAGCACGACGACCGGACTTGATATTCCCGGGGGCGGTGACGGATCGCGTGTGCTGGTGACGTCCAATCCGATCATTCCGAAGAGTGAACGGGGCTTGCTTCGCTATTTCAATACCTCCGCGTTTGCCATCCCGGCGATCGGGACTCCCGGCAATGCGCCGCGCGATGTTGTCCGCGGACCCGGCACCAACAATTTCGACATGACGATTTTTAAGAACTTCCCGTTCCGCGAGAGGTTCAACGTGCAGCTTCGCTTCGAAGCCTATAACGCCTTCAATCACACGCAGTTCTCAGGGATGAACACCACGGCGCAATTCAATCCAGCTACCGGTCAGCAGGTGAATGCCGCTTTCGGGACGCTGACTGGGGCGCGCGGCGCGCGGGTCGGACAGGCCTCTCTGCGGCTCAGCTTCTAATTCCTTGCCATTACGCATTGCTAGAATACAGTAGTGGGCAAGTCTCTCACAGCAGACGACATCCTTCCGCTCGTGGCCGCCCTGACGCCCGAGGAACGCGTGCGTCTACTGCGACTGATAGCCTCGCCCGAGGGGCGTGACGATTCTATCTACGCATCAGTACCGCCTCGCCGCGATGAGTTTTCGGCGGACGATGAGTCGCTTGCGTGGGAAGCAGAGGGTTGGGAGAACGTCGGTTGAGGCGCGGCGAGATCCGCTGGTATACGTTTCGTTTGCCTGATAAGCGCCGTCCAGTTCTAATCCTCACGCGAGACAAGGTTATCGATCGCCTGAACGACATCATCGTGGCGCCGGCAACACGAACAATTAGAGGACTCGCTACAGAGGTCGTCCTGACGGCTGAAGATGGCATGCCGTCCTTGTGCGCTCTAAACTTCGATCACGTCGCGCTGGCGCAGCGCAATCGACTCGGTTCCGTACTCTGCAGTTTGCCGGAAACGCGGTGGTTTGAAGTGCGGCGTGCGCTACTCACAGCGTGCGGTTTTGAGGAACCGAAAGACAGCTGAGAAGCGCGCCGGCCGCTGTTGAACTGATACAGGTTACGACTTTACCGACATTTGGCTAGATCAGCACTCCGCTGTTTTGTGGAGTAGCTCTACTTTGCAACCGCGCCCGTTTCGATCGTCCTGAGCGTCGCCGATCTATACTCGGCTTTCCTGGGATCATCCGCCCCGTAGGTCAGCTCTAGCAGTGCTGCCGTTTTGCCAAGTTTGAAGTAACAGCTGTAATAGAGCGTCCCCGGTTTTTGAGGAGATTCCAAGCATGTAACCTTGACTTCTCCGAAAGTGTTGTTCCTGACAGTGCTCGAAGTTCGAACGGCCTCCGGGGCATTCTTGGTTCCGGCAAAAATCCACTCGTCCAGGTTTCGATACAGACGCGGCAGCGTCCTGAAACTGATCCAAGCCTTCCCCGGACCGCCAAAAACATTCTTGGGGGTATCCGGCGGCCTCGTATAGTTTCCTATGGTGGTTTCGTTCTCCGATTCGGTCAGCACCGTCCATCCATTTGGACAGGACAGTTGAATCCTGTCGCGGGAAACAGTGCACGTCGCGACTTGGGCACTTATCATCGAGCTAACGACAACGAACGTGAAAACCAGCGGGAGCAACATGCGCAGAGTCATCGACATCATGCTGAGAAGCTTAGCAGAGTTCCTATTTTTTTAGAGGAAAGTCGAACTCCTGTATAGTCGTCTAGCGTAGACCTTCCGCCATCATGTCGCACTGGCCAAAAAGAGCCAAACGACGGAATCTGCGCGGGCCGCAAGTCTGCATCTGGGATTGTTGCCTCAAACTGACCAAACTGCGATCTCTAAGACCGCTTAGGAGAGTTCAAATGTAATGGCGAAGACGCTCGGCTGATGCGTGGGCCTTGTAATATGAAGCGAATCTGCGCCGATCGACCATTTCACCTTTTCCTCGGAACCGAGCATACGAATATGGGATATCTTCTCGGTCCACATTCCAGCCGCGGTGCCGAGCGCGCGAACGTCGATGTCTTTCTCCGGCCATCCGAGGCAAAAGACGAATAGCTTCCCGTTCTTTGTGGTGAACCGGATATCGTCGGCCGTTAACGCCTTCCTGGTCCGGAGGTCGACCACATCGCGAGTGGTCGTCTCCTGGCCTTCGCCGAACTGCTTCCAGGGTCTGGTGTTGTAAATGGCGTCGCTGTTTACGGCCATCCACTTGGTGATGTCGTCCAGAATCGATTCCTCCTGGCTGTCCAGCGTGCCGTCGGGCATTTGCGGCACACTGAGCAGCATCGTCCCGTTCTTACTGACAACATCGATCAACGTATGAACCACGTCTCGCGACTTCTTGTACTCGAATCCCTCGAAGTACTGCCACTGGCCCAGACACAAATCGGTATGGAACGGCTCGGGCGAGATCCGGTTCAACACTGTCCGCTCCAGGTCACGGGTGCCGACCCCTTCCATCCACTCCCCGGTCTTGCCGCCGGGCCGCTGGAACTTCAACGTGTAGACGCCTTCCTGACTGCCCTTGTGCCAGGACATGCTGGCGTTATAGTAATAAGCCATCAACGCGCGCCCGATCTGGCCGAAGACCCCGCCATCGGTGTAGACAAGGTCGGGTTTGTGCTGGTCGATCAGGTCCTGAATGCGCGTGAACCAGGAGAGTTTGAAAGACTCCGACGGCTGCTGGGTGAAATTGGCGCTCTTCTCGGGGTGCGGCTCATAGTAGAAGTCCTGGTTCTTCGGATCATTGCCGTCGTAGGGCACTCCGGCGTAAGGACCTTTGGCGTCGCTATCCTTGTTCACGTTGAACCAGGAATAGCTCCATGCCAGGTGCTCGCTCACCGCGAAGCGCATATCATTGCGGCGCGCGTGCTCGCGCCACGTTCCGACGACATCGCGTTTTGGTCCCATGTTCACGGCGTTCCAGCGATGATGCTTGGAATTCCAGCAGTCGAAATTGTCGCAATGGACCCCCAGCGCCGCAAAATACTTCGCCCCCGCTTTCTTGTACCGGCGGATTAGGGTCTCCGGTTCCCAATTCTTGGCGGTCCACAGCGGAATAATGTCCTTGTAACCGACCTTGGAGGGATGTCCGTAGTGTTTGAGATGATACTCGTACTGCCGGGTTCCCTGGACGTACATATTTCGCGCGTACCAGTCGCCCTGCTTCGGCGCGCCCTGCGGTCCCCAATGCGACCAGATTCCGAATTTGACGTCGCGGAACCACTCCGGGCAGCGATACTGCTTTAACGACTCCCAGTCCGGTTGAAACTTTAGCCCATCGTCAGGGGCCGCCAGCAGGGAGGCCGGCAAACCTGCGGCCATCGATTTCAAAACATTTCGTCTCGTCAGGTTCACACGTACCTCCGCCGCACTCCGGGAACATTTTAAGCTTTGCAGCGGCGCCGCTGCCCGGCAAGTTCAAAACCCAGCGGCTCTTTGTATTCCGCTTTGCGGAATTCAGACCGCCGCGAGATCCCGGGCCGTACTCGTCAGTACCGCGAGTTTCGCTCGCGTGATCTCGATCGGCACATGGCCGAAACCACATTCGCTCGTCAGCAGTAACCGCTCGGGCGGGAAGTACTCGAGCCCCGGTTTCACTCGTTCCCGAATCACTTCCGGGGTCTCGATCAGATCGCTGCGCTGATCGATCACGCCAAGCGCCAGGTCGCCGGAAAAGTCCCAAACCTTCCACAGGTCCATCAGGTTGTACCCTAGCGTGCAGTGCTCGAGAACCACTTCGTCGATCCGTGCTTTACGGAATGCCGGAGCCAGGTCAGTATATTTGGTGAAGTACACGCGCTTCCGCCGCGGATTGCCCCCGCAAACATGCAGCCCGATGCGCACCGTTCCAAGCGATTGGATCAGTTCGTTCAGAATCTCCACGGCCCATTCGCTCTGCTCCGGAGATTCGGTCCACATTGGCTCATCGAATTGAATCTGCTCGCATCCGGCGGCGATGACTTCTTTCAGCTCCTGGCGCAACGCCTCCGCGTAGGCTCGGCACAGCGCCTGATCGTCGGGGTAGAGGTCCGGCCGCTGATTTACGCTGAAGCGGGTCAGTACATGAGGGCCGGTCACCGTCTGCTTGACCGCCACGCCGGGCGGAGCAGCGTCACGCGCCACCTTCCAATGATGCGCCAAGTCGAAGCGAGGGTTTCGAATCTCTCCGGTGACGCGGGCGCACTCGATCGCGAAGCCCGCGGGCCCGAAGGACTGCAGCGCCATGTTCTCCATCGAAATGCCATCGAGGCGCTTCTGGTAGAAGTAATACATGTTCTCACGGTAGCCTTCGCCGTCGGTGATAGTGGTCAGGCCCAGGGCAGTCTGCTCCCGCACTGCCCACCGGATCATGTCATCGACCTCGGCCCGCGAAAGCGTGGGACGCTTCATGGTATCCGCCACGGCGGTGGGCCGGGGGAAGCTGCCAACTACGGTTGCGCGAAAGGATGTCACAACGACTCTCCAGGCTGGCCGAGCGGTGGCAAGGACGCTTGCGCGCGAGCCTCGTTGATGTGCGCCAGGATTCCCAGTTTCAGCGATCGGGGTGTGAAGCCGATTTCTTCGATGAGACGGCTGCCGTCCAGATCGTCCACCAGCGGCGTAGACGCCCTAGTCTCGTCGAATGTAATTTTGGCGCCGGGTATCCACTCGCGCACCAGCCTGGCGAAATCGCTCGCGCGAATTGCTTCACCGCTCGAGTTATAGGCGAAGTGCGCAAGTTGCGGCTTGAGCGACAGGCGAACCAATTGTTCCGCGCAATCGTCCACATAAACCCAGCAATCGCGATTTCCGGCGGAAAAGGGCAGTGACACCGGTTTACCCACGGCCGGGTGCGAAACAAATTGCTCCGCCCACAGCACGGAGCCACGCTTCCGGCCGTGTCCGAATACAATCGGCGGCCGCGCGCACGCGATGCTGATGCCATGCTTCTCGACATATTTCTCCGCCATGAACTCGTTCAGCAGCTTCATCACCCCATAAGTGAAGAAATGGCCGGACGGCGCGCAGTAGTCGGACTCTCGGACCGGCCGCTCGCCGTAAACGGCCTGCGACGCGCCGTAAACGGTCTCACTACTGGTAAAAACCAGTCGCGTAATGCGCTGATTGATCGCTGCCTCAAACAGATTCACCATTCCCAGTAGATTTACCCTTACTCCCAGATGTGGATTAGCTTCTACCTCGGCGCTCATCAGATACGCCGCGTGGATGACGTGAGTGATATCGGGATGCAGCCGGAAGCAGCGCGCCACGTCTGAGTATTCGGACACATCGCACGCCATGAAGTCGAACTGCGCCCCGCTGGCTGCCTCGAAGCGATCCCGCAGGCGCGCATCGAAGCTCAGATCGGCAGCGACCACACTGATCCCGCGAGCCAATAGGTTACGTACGATGCGCCAACCGATGAATCCTCCGCCGCCCGTCACGAGGAACTTCATAGATCTGACTTTTCCGTCCTCCTGCTAGACCGGAGTTGTATACCCGTGGCCTTCACCGGCTATTATCATTCTGGCCGTGCGCGGAATCCGCCCTGGAATCGCCGGCTACAGCGATTCCGTATCGCGGAATATCCAAATGCTGGTGATCAAATGACCGAACTTTCGATTCTGACTATAAAATACGAGTTCTGACTATGAAAATACGACCAGGGATAATTGTTCTTCTTACGGCGGCGGGCAGTTCGGCGTTGTTCGCGCAGACGCAAGATGGAGGCCCGCGGTCCGTTGCTGTTACGGGTGAGTTGCGGGAGTGGCACAAGGTTACCCTGACTCTCGACGGCCCACAGGCCAGCGAATCCGGGACCGATCCGAATCCTTTCCTCGACTACCGGATGATGGTAACGTTCACCCGCGCGTCCGACGGGCTCAAGCGCGTTGTCCCCGGTTACTTCGCCGCCGACGGGAACGCCGGCGCCACGTCGGCTACGCAAGGGAACAAGTGGCGCGCGCACTTCGCGCCCGATAAAACCGGGCGCTGGGAGTGGCAGATATCTTTCGTCTCGGGTAAGCAGATTGCGGTTGATGATGCCCCTGGCCAGCCCGTGGCTCCCTACGACGGGCTCAAGGGCGCCTTGCAGATCGGTCGCACCGACAAAAAGGCTCCGGACTTTCGCGGGCGCGGACGGCTGCAGTATGTGGGCCGACGCTATCTTCAGTTTGCGGGAACAGGCGAGTACTTCTTAAAGGTCGGCGCCGACTCTCCGGAAACGCTGCTCGCCTACGCCGAGTTCGACGGAACGATCACAAAGAAGATCCCTCTCAAGACTTACGGTCCCCATCTGGCCGATTGGAATCCGGGCGATCCTACCTGGAAGGGCGGCAAAGGCAAAGGGCTCATCGGCGCGATGAATTACCTCTCATCGAAGGGCCTCAACGCCATTTCGTTCCTGACGTACAACGCCGGTGGTGACGGCGACAATGTCTGGCCGTTCGTAGATCGGGATGACAAATTTCACTACGACTGCTCAAAACTCGATCAGTGGCAGATCGTATTCGATCACGCCCAGCGCAAGGGTCTCTATCTTCACTTCAAGTTGCAGGAGACCGAGAATGATGACAACCGGCTCGGACGGAATCCGGCGACCCGAGTATCTGTTTCGCTCGACGGCGGAGATCTCGGCGTGGAGCGCAAGCTTTATCTCCGGGAGCTGATCGCGCGCTTTGGAGACGGCCGTGCCCTGAACTGGAATCTTGGCGAGGAAAATACGCAGAGCCCGGAACAGCAGCGTGCGATGTCGCGCTATATCCGTGACACTGATCCCTACGACCACCTTATTGTTGTGCACACCTACCCCAATGAACAGGAAAAAGTGTATACCGAGATGTTAGGGGAACGATCCGTTCTCACAGGCGTTTCCCTGCAAAATGCGTTCGACGAAACCCATGAACGGACACAGCGCTGGGTATCCGCGTCCGAGGCGTCGGGCCGTCCCTGGGTGAGCGCCAATGATGAGCAGGGAACCTCCGCGCTTGGGGCGCCCCCCGATCCCGGATACAAGGGGTTCAACGGCAAAGACCCGCAGGGTAACGACATCCGCACATTGCATGACATTCGCAAGTACAGCCTTTGGGGAAACCTGATGGCTGGTGGCGCAGGGGTCGAATACTATTTTGGCTATCAGTTGCCGGAGAACGACCTGGTTCTCGAAGATTTCCGAAGCCGGGATAAGACTTGGGACTACGGAAGAATCGCGATCGATTTCTTCCGCACCCAGAAGATACCGTTCTGGGAAATGAAAAGCGCCGACGAGCTGGTCGGCAATTCGAAGCACGACAATGGCCGGTACTGTTTCGCGAAAAGCGGCGATCTTTACCTTGTCTATCTTCCCTCGGGGGGTCCTTCCGATCTCGATTTGAGCAAGGTCACCGGGCAATTTCGCGTGACCTGGTTCGATCCTCGAAACGGCGGGCCATTGCAGAAAGGCGCAATCGCTTCGGTCAAAGGTGGCGCCATGGTGTCGATTGGGCAGCCTCCCGGCGCTTCCACCGACGATTGGCTGGCGGTAATTCGCCGATGAAGACCTACCGCATAGCGCTGCTGCCGGGAGACGGCATCGGTCCAGATGTGGTCGAAGCGGGGGTCCGCGTTCTTCGGGAAGTGGAAGCACGGCGGAACGACGCAAAATTCGAGTTCGAAGAGTTCTCAGTCGGTGCCACCGAATACTTACGGAGCGGTGATCCATTGCCGCAGGCCGTATTAGAGCGTCTGCAAGACTTTGACGCCATTCTGCTGGGGGCTATGGGGCTGCCGGGCATCCGATGGCCAAGCGGGGTCGAGATCGCGCCACAGCTCGATCTCCGCGAGCGGCTGGATCTCTATTGCGGGCTGCGGCCGATCTATTTGTTTAACCCGGACGATTCACCACTGCGTGGCAAGAAGGAGGGCGGCATCGATTTCTTACTGGTACGGGAGAGCACCGAAGGGCTGTTCTCCTCACGTACCAACGTGCCCGATCCGGATGCAGATTGCGTCGAAGATATTTTACGAATAACCCGGCGGGGAGCGGAACGCGTAATTCGCGCGGCATTCCGCCAGGCGATGCGGCGTCGACGTCGCGTGGCGTTGATAGACAAAGCGAACGTTCTGCCATCGATGGCTTTTTTTCGTCGGGTATTCTGCGCGACGGCGGCGGAGTTTCCCGCGGTCCGAACCGAATGTGTTTACGTGGACGCCGCCGCCTTGTATCTAGTGCAGCGCCCCGAGTCGTTTGACGTGCTCGTCACGGAAAACATGTTCGGCGATATTCTTTCGGACCTGGCGGCTGGACTGGTGGGCGGCATGGGGATGGCGCCTTCGGCCGACATCGGCGATCGCTACGCTGTTTTCCAGCCCGCGCACGGATCGGCTCCTGATATCGCCGGTAAGGGCATCGCCAATCCGGTCGCAACCATTCTGTCGGTCGCGATGATGCTCGATTGGCTGGGCATGGCGGATGGATCCGAGATGATCCGCACTGCTGTTCGAATGGTCTTTTCGGATCGAACGGCCCGCACCTGCGACATGGGCGGCAACTTGACAACTGCCGAAATGACAGAGACGGTCATCTCGGCCCTTTGATGAAAAACGGATTTCGTATTTACGATACTCACACTCATCTGGGCGCGGCGCGCCATAGCGGCCGTTGCTATGGCGCGGACGATTTGCTGCGCTCGATGGACGCCTTCGGCGTGGATCGCGCCGTGGCTATTCCGTTTCCCGTTGTGGACGACTATCGCGTCCAGCATGACCTGATCGGAGCGGCCGTCAAAGCCCATCCCGACCGCCTTACGGGCGCGGCTTCGATCTACCCGTTCATTCCAAGTGGCGATTTTCGTGACGAGATCAGGCGGTGTCATCAGCAGTACGGGTTCCGGGCTTTGAAACTGCAACCGCAGTATCACGGCTTGAATCCCATGTCGAGCGCTAGCGATTTTCTTTTTGAAGCTGCGGTCGAGAATCATATGGTCACGATCTGCCACACAGGCTCAGGACTTCCATTCGCTGCGCCGTCGCTCTTCATGATGCCGGCGCGCAAATTCCCAGACCTGACGATCGTGCTGGCGCATTGCGGCGGAGGGATTTTCGTGCACGAAGCTATCGTGGCCGCGGCGTTCTGCCCTAATATCGTTCTCGAATTGTCCACGCTGATGCCGCATCATGTGCTCGATGTTTTGTCGCAAGTTCCGAGCAGCCGGTTGATGATCGGCTCGGATCTGCCGGAAAGCCTCGAGACCGAGATTGGCAAGATTCTGACACTCGAAATCCCCGACGAAGACAAGCGCAACATTCTCAATCAGACGGCGTGCAGCGTCTTCCGCGAAGGATGTTGAGTGGAGAAATACGCCGTCGTATTCGCGCTCTTCATCCTTTCGATGATCACGTACATCGACCGCGTGTGCATTTCCGCCGCCAAGACTCCGATTGCCGTGGAAATGAGTCTTTCCGACTCGGCCATGGGGCTTGTATTCAGCGCCTTTGCTCTCGGTTATGCGCTGGCGCAGATTCCTTCCGGGTGGTTCGCCGACAAAGTGGGAGCACGAAGCGCCCTGGGGGTAGTGGTTGGATCGTGGAGCGTTCTGACGGCCCTCACCGGCGCGAGCTGGAATCTAACATCGCTCGTGGCTATCCGATTTCTGTTCGGCGTCGCAGAAGCGGGAGCCTTTCCTGGCAGCGCTCGCGCGATCCGCAACTGGTTGCCCACAGGTGAGAGGGGGCGCGCAAACGGAATTCTGTTTTCCGGCTCGCGCCTCGGCGCCGCGGTGTCGTTTCCCCTGCTCGCCTGGATGTTGGGTCGATGGTCGTGGCGGAGCTCTTTCCTGATTCTCGGAGTAGCGGGTGTCTGCTGGGCTGTTTTTTGGCTGTTCTGGTTTCGCAATCATCCGGCCGCACCGCTCCCACCGGAGGATCGCCCCCTCACGGTCGATCTCACGTTCGGGCAGATCTTTCGATCTAAGGTGATGCTTCTGGCAATGACACAATATTTTGCCAGCAACTTCACCTTTTTTCTTTGCCTCTCCTGGATGCTGCCGTATCTAAGGAAAGAGTACCAGTTGAGTGATTCGGTGGCTGCGGCCTACGCGATGGCGCCGCTTCTGTTCGGCGCGACTTCGCAATGGTTGGCCGGATGGTTTGTCGACCGGATCTATCATTCGCCCTGGCGCGCCTGGTCGCGCCGCCTGCCGGGTATGGCCGGCTTCGGCCTGGGGATCGCCGGCCTG
>Ga0209382_10008024_pt1 | contig 13353 bp, 9 predicted proteins | sample SoiMetdeltSBSDD5_FD_187599 | JGI IMG/M metagenome (GOLD analysis project Ga0209382, IMG submission 187599) | Bulk soil microbial communities from a Populus tree surrounding site in Tennessee, USA - Soil MetaG P. deltoides SBSDD5 (SPAdes) (version 2) | ecosystem: Environmental > Terrestrial >... | reverse complement strand
CGCACCCGTACAACATCCCGGTCATCGGGTGGCCGAGCGACATCGAGCGTTGGAAGCTCGCCGACCTGAAAGAGTACTTCCGGATCCATTACGCGCCGAACAACGCGACGCTCGTGGTCGTGGGCGACGTGACGCCCGCCGAGATCTTCGCGCTGGCGGAGCGATCGTTCGGACCGATCCCCGCGCAGCCGGCGGCGGCCCCCATCACCACGGTCGAGCCGCCGCAGGCGGGCGAGCGGCGTCTCACCCTCCGGCGGCCGGCCCAGGTGCCGCTGATCCAGGTCGCGTACCACGTGGGCGCGGCGCACGGTCCGGACGTGGAAGCGGAGGACCTCCTTCGCACGATTCTGACGACGGGCGAGTCCTCGCGGCTCTACCGGCGCCTCGTGGACCAGGATCGCGTGGCCCTCGAGGTGTCCTCGTACTACCAGCGGGGCTTCGATCCGGGGCTGCTGCACTTCCAACTCACGGTCTCCCCGGAAAAGGGGCCGGCCGCCGCGGAGTCGGCCCTTTTCGATGAGCTGGCGTGCGTCGCGCGCGATGGGGTGACGCCCGCCGAGCTCACGAAAGCAAAGAACGTGCGGCTCGCTGCCTATTGGCGCTCGCTCAAGACGATCGATGGCAAGGCGTCCGAGCTGGGCGACTTCCAGACGTTCCAGGGCGACTGGCGGCGTCTCTTCAGCGCGCCCGAGCGATACGACCGCGTCACGCAGCGCCAGATTCAGGCGATCGCGCAGCGGACCTTCACCGAGAAGAATCGGACGATCGGCGTCTTGATTCCGGAGGAAGTCACCGAAGCCCCCGCCGCCTCGAAGGGAGGTGCGCGATGAAGGGATCCAGGAAGTTCGCATCGATCGCCGCGATTCTCGCGTTCGGGATCGCGAGCATGCCCGGAACGCGCGCCGCCCTCGGCGCGGCGCCGGCGACTCCGACCCCTGCGGGGTCCGCCACGGAGACGCGCGGCGTCACGCTCCCGCCGTCGCGAGAAGTTCGCTTGCCCAACGGGGCGCTCCTCGTGCTCGCCGAGAAGCACGACGTGCCGCTGATCGCGTTTCAAGCGTTCGTTCGGGGTGGATCGCTCACGGACCCTCCGGGGAAGGAGGGCGTGGGTGCTTTGATGGGCGAGCTCTTGCGCAAGGGCGCGGGGAGCCGCGCCGCCGGCGAAATCGCTGCCGCCGCGGACGGCGTCGGCGGGGTCCTCAGCACCGGCGGTGGGCTACAGGCGTGGTGGGTCTCGGGGGAGTTCGTGTCCCGCGATCAGAAACTCCTCTTGGAGCTACTCACCGACGTGCTCCGGAAGCCGACGTTCCCCGAATCCGAGTTCCAGAAGCTCAAGGAGCAGACGATCGAGTCCTTCGCCGCGGCCAAGGACAGCCCGACTTCCATCATCGGGGCGTACGGCGCCGCGGCGGTCTTCGCGGATCACCCCTACGGTCGTCCCTCGGCCGGCGACGAGGCGACGGTGGCGACGATCACGCGGGAGGACGTCCTCCGATCGTATCGGGACCAATTCGGCGGAGACCGGCTCCTCCTGGTCATGGTCGGAGATTTCGACGCCCGATCGATGGAGGGCCAGCTCCGACGGGCGTTCGGTACGTGGCCGAAGGCAGCGGCGGCGTTGCCTTCCATTCCGGCGCCACGACGAGCGACGGGGGCACGCGTTCTCCTGATCGACAAGCCCGACGCGCTCCAGACCTACTTCTGGATCGGGAGCGTCGGGATCGCGCGAACCGATCCGGATCGGGACGCGATTGCCGTGGCCAACACGGGATTCGGCGGGAGCTACACGTCCCTCCTGAACACGGCACTTCGAATCAAGAGCGGGCTGACCTATGGGGCCCGTTCGAATTTCGCCGCGTACGCGCAGCCCGGGCCGTTTTCGATGAGCTCCTACACCAAGACCGATTCCACCCAGCGCGCGATCGATCTGGCGCTCGAGACCTATCGCGCGTTTCTCTCGACCGGTCTGGATGCACGTTCGTTCGCCGCGACGAAGAAATACATCCAGGGACAGTTCCCGACCGAAGTCGAGACGTCCGATCAGATCGCGGGCATCCTGGCCGACCTGGCCTACTACGGGCTGCCCGCCGAGGAGACCACCGGATACACCAAGCGGATTGCCGCGGTGAGCCCGGAAGCGACGCGCCGGGCGGCCGCCCGCGCGTATCCCACGCCCGACGATCTCACCGTCGTTCTGATCGGAAACGCCGCCAAGATCCGTACGGTCGCGCGGCGATACGGCTCGGTTTCCGAAGCGCCGATCACGACGCCAATCCTCACCGCGATTCGTAGCGCGCAGCCCGCGACTCGGTAGTCGCGGCGTCGCTTCGAGCGCGGCGCCCTGGGGATCACGATCACGCAGAATCGCCGGCCGGACCCTCTTTCGGGTCCGGCCGTTTCACATCCTCCGGGGGGCGGGCGCGTCGTCCGCGACCCGCCTCCTTGACCGCCCGCGCGAGCACGTACTCGATCTGACCGTTGACGCTTCGCAATTCGTCCGCGGCCCACGCCTCGAGGGCGTTCCATAGATCCGGATCGATCCGGAGCAGGAAGGCTTTCCGCGCGGCCACCGGCTCCGCCTAGTTGTGCAACGTGCCCGCGTTCAAGACGGGCGTGGCGGCCCGTTCTCCGCAGAGAACCACGAGCAGGTTCGACACCATGGCCGCCTTTCGCTCGGGGTCGAGGTCCACGATCTTGTTTCTCGCGAGCCGCTCCAGCGCCAATTCCACCATTCCGACGGCGCCGTCGACGATCCGCTGGCGGGCCGCGATGATCGCCCCTGCCTGCTGCCGCTGCAACATGGCGCCCGCGATTTCGGGCGCGTAGGCCAGATGGCTGAGGCGTGCTTCGAGCACCTCGACGCCGGCCTGTCGCAGCCTCTCTTGGAGCTCGGCCCTTAGGAACTCGGACACCTTGTCGGTATTTCCACGAAGCGAGATGGCGTCGTGGTCCGGGTCGTCATAGGAGTATTCGGTGGCCAGGTGGCGCACGGCGGTCTCGCTCTGCACCGTCACGAACGCTTCGTAGTCCTCGACGTCGAACGTGGCTTGCGCCGTCTCGCGCACTTTCCAGACCACGACCGCGGCGATCTCGACCGGATTGCCGGTCTGGTCGTTCACCTTGATGGTGTGGCCGTTCAGGCTCCGCACGCGAAGGGAGAGACGCTTTCGCGTGTTGAAGGGGTTCGTCCACCACCACCCGCTCTGCCGCACCGTGCCGACGTAGCTTCCGAAGAGGACGAGCACGACCGCCTGATTCGGCTGGACCGTGAAGAGGCCCGCGCCCGAGAGAAAGGCGAGGATCGCGCACGGCAGCGTGATGGTGAGCAGGAGTATGGGCTGGTCGCTTCGAACGGCGCCCGCGATCGAGAGAATCATCGCCACGACGAAGAGAAGGCATATCGTCAGGCCGAGAGCGCCTCCCGCCGCCGTCGTTGGGCGTTCGGTGGTCATGTTCGTTCCTCCGCGTAGGATTGTCCGTTGCGATCGTCCAACGTGATACTGATATGATATCATAATGATACATGTCGCGCAAGGGGAATCCGACGGGCGGTCATCCGTTTGTGGCGCATGGGGTTGCGCTAACGGTTGGCAGCGAGCGGCTAGCGGACCAACTTCTTGTACTTGAGGCGGTGGGGTTGGTCCGCGGCGGATCCGAGCCGCATGTGCCGGTTGGCTTCGTAGTCCTGGAAGTTCCCCTCGAACCACACGACGCTCCCGTCGTCCTCGAACGCGATCATGTGCGTCGCGATCCGGTCGAGGAACCACCGGTCGTGCGAGATCACGACCACGCATCCCGCGAACTCGAGGATCGCCTCTTCCAAGGCGCGAAGCGTATCGACGTCGAGGTCGTTGGTCGGCTCGTCGAGGAGAAGCAGGTTCCCGCCGGAGCGGAGGAGCTTCGCCAGGTGCACGCGATTCCGCTCGCCGCCCGAAAGGTTCTTCACGGGCTTCTGCTGGTCCGCGCCCTTGAAGTTGAACGCCGCGACGTACGCCCGCGACGGAATCTCCCGCGTGCCCATCTTCAAGAGGTCCTCGCCGCCGGAGATCTCCTCCCAGACCGTCTTCGAGCCGTCGAGCGCGTCGCGCGACTGGTCCACGTAGGCGAGCGAGACCGTGTCGCCCAGGCGGAGCGACCCTCCGTCCGGCTTCTCCCCGCCCGCGATCATGCGGAAGAGCGTCGTCTTGCCCGCTCCATTCGGTCCGATCACGCCGACGATTCCCCCGGGCGGGAGCGAAAACGAGAGCCCGTCGATGAGGACGCGATCGCCGTATCCCTTGACCAGGTCCGTCGACTCGACGACCAGGTTGCCGAGGCGCGGTCCGGGCGGGATGGAGATTTCGAGCCGCTCCGTCCGCTTCTCGGCGTCCTCGCTCAAGAGCCGCTCGTACGCGGTGACGCGCGCCTTGCTCTTCGCCTGACGGGCGCGCGGCGAGAGCCGGATCCACTCCAACTCGCGCTGCAGCGTGCGCTGCCGCGCCGACTCCTGCTTTTCCTCGAGGGCGAGGCGCGCCTGCTTCTGGTCGAGCCAGGACGAGTAGTTGCCCTCCCAGGGAATTCCACGCCCGCGGTCGAGCTCCAGGATCCAGCCGGCCACGTTGTCCAGGAAGTATCGATCGTGCGTGACGGCGACGACCGTGCCGGGGAACTCCTTGAGGAAACGTTCCAGCCACGCCACCGATTCCGCATCCAGGTGGTTCGTCGGCTCGTCCAGGAGCAGCATGTCCGGGCTCGACAGGAGGAGCCGGCAGAGCGCCACGCGGCGCCGCTCGCCGCCCGACAGCGTCTTCACGTTCGTATCGCCCTGCGGGACGCGAAGCGCGTCCATGGCGATCTCGATGGTGCGGTCGAGCTCCCACGCGTTCTTGGCCTCGATCTCGGCCATCACGCGCCCGTGCTCTTCCATCGTCTGCTCCATGGCCTCGGCGTCGAGGTCTTCCCCGAGACGGAGGTTCAGCTCGTTGAACCGGTCGAGGAGCGCCTTCGTCTCCGCGACGCCCTCCATCACGTTCCCCAAGACGTCCTTCGATTCGTCGAGTGCGGGTTCCTGGGAGAGAAAGCCGATCTTGATGCCCTTGGCGGCGCGGGCCTCGCCCATGTATCCGTCCTCGACGCCGGCCATGATGCGGAGCAGCGTCGACTTGCCGGCGCCGTTCAGACCCAGGACGCCGATCTTGGCGCCGGGATAGAACGACAGGGATATGTCTTTCAGGACTTCCTTGTTGGGGGGATAGACCTTGCTGACCTTGTACATCGTGAAAATGAACTGTGGCGCCATGTGGCGATGTTCCTCGCGGGAAGGGGGACGATATCGGCGGGCGCGGACGATGCTGCGTGCCGCGAACGGTCACGAAGTATATACTGTCTCGTCCCGGTGGAGAAGCCGTCCTCGCGGCGCACGTCCCGAGGAGCCGGGGTCCACCAGGAGGAAAACGATGTCCGTGAAAGTCACCATCCGAAACAACGGCCCCGTTCGAATCGAAGGGGACTTCACGGTGGTCGACCAGGACGGGAAACCGTTCGACCTTGCCGGCCGGACCGTCATCTCGCTCTGCCGCTGTGGCGAGTCATCGAACAAGCCGTTCTGCGACGGAACCCATAACAAGTGCGGATTCGACTCGGCCGTCGAAGCGCGCGCGCTCCCGCCCCCGGCGCCGAAGCCCGCCTGATTCCCAAACTCCTGGAATCGGTAGCGGCGAGGGCGTATCATCGCTAGTTCCAGCGGATTGCCCTCCCCGCGCGGTGCGCGTGCGGAGGGAGGTCCCGCCTGATTTCGGAGGACGCCTTGCATCTCGCCGAACAGCAATCGACTCGAGCTTCCTCGGTTCTCTACGCCGCGGCTCGTCCCCAGAGCCGACGCTTCACGGCGGAGGACTTGTGGAGGATCCAGCGCGTTCAGCCCGGCGCTCCCGCGCCCGACGGCCACGCCGTTGTCGTGCCCGTCACTACCTACGATATGGAGCAGAACAAGGGGCGGACGCGCCTCTGGCTCGTCCCCACCGGGGAAGGTGAACCGCGCGCCTTGACCGCCGAGGACCTTACCTCGGCCGAACCGTCCTTCTCGCCCGACGGCAAGCGGATCCTCTTCACGAGGGCCAACGGCGAAGAGAAGCCCCAGCTCTACGTTCTCCCGCTCGACGGCGGGGAAGCCGAGCGGTTGACCGACCTTCCTCTCGGCGTTTTCGATCCCCGTTGGTTCCCGGATGGCCGGCGCGTTCTCTTCGGCGCGCACCTGCTCTCCGAGGCGCCGACGGCGACCGGGACGAAGTCGCTTCTCGAATCGCGCGCCAAGGATCCGGTCAAGGCCCACGCCACCGAGGATCGGCTCTACCGATTCTGGGACCGGTGGCTCACGGGAGGCGAGCGGCCGCACCTGTTCGTGCTCGACCTCGAGTCCCGCGCGCTCACCGACCTCACGCCGGACGGAACCGGCTGGTTCGACTTCATGGAGCCCGCCGGACAGTACGACCTGGCGCCGGACGGCTCCGAGGTCGTGTTCGCCGCGAACTCGAGCGAGTCGCCACACCGGCTCCTCCGATGGGCGATCTTCACCGTGCCCACCTCCGGCCAGGGCGCCGTCCGCTGCCTCACGCCCGAGGGGACGCCCGCCGAGGCTCCCGCCGACATGCACCGCCCGCGCTACGCGCCGGACGGCTCGGCGATCGTCTACGGCGCGCAGCGCGATCCCTATTTCTACGCGGACCGGATCCGTCTGGTTCGTTACGACCGCGCCACGGGAGCCCACTCGATCCTGACCGATGCCTGGGACCGCTCTCCGGCCGCATGGGAGTTCGCCGCCGACGCCTCGCTGATCATCGAGTGCGAGGACAGGGCCCGGGTCGCACTCTTCCGGATGGACACGCTCACGCCGCAGGCGGGAACGGCTCCCCAGCGCATCCACGACGAAGGCACCGTCTCGGGACTCCGCGCCGGGCGCGACGGACGCCTCTACTTCACGCATCAGTTCCTCTCGCGGCCGGCCGAGTCGGCCTCCTGCCGCGCGGACGGCGCGGACTTCCGCAAGCACACGCGATTCAACGACGCGCTCATCGAGGAGCTCGCCTTCGGCGAAGTGCGTGAGATGACCTTCGAGGGCGCGGACGGCGACCCCGTGCAGATGTTCGTCACGATGCCGCCCGATTTCGACCCCGCGAAGAAGTGGCCGCTGGTGCACGTCATCCATGGCGGACCGCACGCCACCTCGGGCGACAACTTCCACTACCGATGGAATCCGCACCTCTTCGCCGCGAACGGGTACGTCGTGGCGACGGTGAACTTCCACGGGTCGACCTCGTGGGGCCAGACATTCGCGGCCTGCATCCAGGGCGGCCATGGCGACAAGCCGTTCACGGACATCCAGAAAGCGACCGACGCGCTGATCGAGACGGGATTCGTCGACGAGGAGCGGATGGCCGCGGCCGGCGGCAGCTACGGCGGGTATCTGGTCTGCTGGATCGCGGGGAACACCGATCGCTTCCGCTGCCTCGTGAATCACGCGGGCGTCTTCGATCTGCTCGCCGAATACGCGAGCGACGTGACGCAGGGCCGCCACCAGGCCTACGGCGGCGAGCCGTGGGACCGAATCGACGCGATGGACCGCTGGAACCCGGCCCGCTTCGCGCGCGGATTCACGTCGCCCATGCTGATCATTCACGGCGAGCGGGACTACCGAGTGCCGCACACGCAGGCGCTCGCCGCCTACAATATCTACAAGGCCAAGGGAATCGACGCGCGTCTTCTCTTCTTCCCCGATGAGAACCATTGGGTCTTGAAGCCGCGCAACTCGATCGTGTGGAACCGAGAAGTGCGCGAGTGGCTCGCGCGCTGGCTCGCGTAGCGAGGAACGCCGCACGCGGACGGGCCGCACATCGCGACCACGTTCCGGGGGCGAAACGAAGAAGGAGCAGCATATGAATGGAATCCTCAAATGGAACACGGTTCGGCTCGCCTCCACGGCGGCCCTCGCGGTCGCGTTGTTCGGGTTCGTTGCCGGGTGCGGCAGCCAGGAGAAGGCGGAGGCCGAGAAGGAGACCACCGAAACGCTGACCACCGGGACGGAGTTCGTCGCCTCGCTGCAGAACACGATCGACACCGGAAAGAACAAAGTCGGAGAAGACATCTCGCTCCGCACGACCGAACCGGTTCGGGTGAACGCGATGGAAGTGGTTCCGGCCGGCTCCTCCATCAACGGTGAAATCACGCACATCGATCCGGCAGGCCGGATCGCCGGCGGCGCCGAGCTGACCCTTCGCTTCACCGAGCTCGTCATGCCGGACGGCAAGTCCTACGCCATCTCCTGTGACCCGTTCCGGCTGAAGGGGAAGGGCGAGGGCAAGTCGAGCGCGCTCCAGATCGGCGGCGGGGCGGCGGCAGGCGCCCTGATCGGCGGCCTCGTCGGCGGCAAGGACGACATCGGCAAGGGCGCTGCTGCGGGCGCGATCATCGGCACCGGCGTCGCGGTCGCGACGAAGGGCGACCAGATCGTTCTTCCGGCGGGTCAGAAGATGAAGGTGGCCCTGAACGCTCCGGTCACGATCGTGACCAAGCCCGCCGTCACCAGCTAGTCCAAGGTACGCATCCACCGGCCATGCGCTGGTCGTGGCAGGTCGCGAGGGTCGCGGGGATCCCGGTTCGGGTTCACGCGACCTTCGCGCTTTTTATCGCCTGGATCTTCGTCGCCTCGCTGACCGGCGGGCAGGGCTTGGGGCGCGCCGCGCAGGGCGCGGGGACGATCCTCGCGATCTTCGGCTGCGTCGTGCTCCACGAGCTGGGCCACGCGCTGACCGCCCGCCGGTACGGCGTCAAGACGCGGGACATCACGCTCCTTCCGATCGGGGGCGTCGCCCGCCTGGAGCGGATTCCCGAAAAGCCCTCCCAGGAGATCGCGATCGCGCTCGCGGGCCCGGCCGTGAACGTGATCATCGCCTTGATCCTCCTCCCGATCGTGTTGCCCATGTTCACGCTCGCGCAGGCGGCCGGGGCGACCTCCGAGCTTTTGGACTGGTTTCCGGCGCGCCTCCTCTTCGTCAACGTGATGCTCGTCGCCTTCAACCTGATCCCGGCCTTTCCGATGGATGGCGGCCGCGTGCTTCGTGCCGCGCTCGCGAGCCGCCTCGAATACGTGCGCGCCACCAAGATCGCGGCCGCCGTTGGACAGGCGATCGCGCTTCTCTTCGGATTCGCGGGATTTCGATTCGGGGAGCCGATGCTTCTCTTCATCGCCCTCTTCGTCTTCATCGGCGCGACGCAGGAGGCGGCGGCCGTGCAAATGCGCGCCGGTTTCGCCGGGGTTCCCGTCTCGCGCGCGATGATCCGGGACTTCCGGACGCTCCGGCCGGAGGATCCGCTTTCCCGCGCGGTCGACCTGCTGCTCCAAGGGCACCAGCAAGATTTTCCCGTGGTCGGCGTTCGTCCCGGCGATCCGCCGCTCGGCATCCTCACGCGATCGGACCTCCTGACGGCGCTGGCCGAAGGACGCACCGACCGGCCCGTCGGCGACGCGACGCGTCGAAATTGCGGCACGGCGCATCCGCGCGATCTCCTGGAGGACGTGGCCCGGGGGATGGAGGAGAACGGGTGTCCGGCGGTTCCGGTGGTGGGCGACGACGGCACGGTCGTCGGAATGGTGACGCTGGAAAACGTGGGGGAGCTCGTGATGGTCCGCGCGGCGCTCGATCGCGGGCGCGCCCGCGATCCGGGCGCGTCGCCGCGCTAGCGCGTCATCGCTTCGCCAGTTCCTCGACGAACGGGTCGGCTCCGACCAGGCGAGCCAAGTCTCCGCCGCGCGGCAGGCGGATCCAGAACGAAGCGCCGGAAGTGCCGGGTTCGCTTCCCGCCGCCACGGTCCCGCCGTGAAGCTCCACGAAGCGCTTCGCCAAGTGAAGGCCGAATCCAAGACCGTCCTTGCAGCGCTTGAGCTCGCCCGCCGCCGCCTGCTCCAGATCGAACACGAGCGCGGCGGTTTCCTCGGGGACCGGTGGTCCCGAGTCGCGGATCTCGATCGTGACGCTGTCGTCGCGGAGCCACGTCGAGACCCGGACGCGCCCTTTCGGCGGTGAGAATCGGATGCCGTTTCGCACCAGGCTGAGCACCGCCTGCCGAAGCTTCACCGCGTCCAGATGCTGATCGGGAATGTTCTGGTCGAGCGCCAGCTCGAGCGCAATCCCGCGGGCCTCGGCCTGCGGACGGACCGACTCGATGGCGGTTCGCACCGACTCGTTCACGTTCGAGACCGTCAACTCCATCATGTACCGGCCCATCTCGAGGCGCACGACGTCGAGCACGTCCTCGACCAGGCCCATCATCCGCTGCGCCTCGATCCGGAGCCGGGCCGTGAATTCGAGCCGCATGGACGGCGTCATCTTCCGCTCGTTCTGATCCAGGACCTCGGAATAGGCGACGATCGACGTGAGAGGCGACTTGAGTTCGGCGGACGCGGCCGAGAGGAACGAGTCGCGGAACACGCCGGCGGGAGCCGCCTCCGCCGTGGTCGTCGCGCCGATCAGGCTCGTGCTTTGACGCAGGCGGTCCATCACGCGCGCGCGATCGATCGAGGCCGCGACGTTGTCGGCAAAGAGCTGCCCGACGTTTCGGTGGTCGAGCGTGAACGGCGCCGCCTTGGCGGCCCGGCTCACCTGTAGAACTCCGACGGTCCGATTCTCGATCGCGATCGGCAGGACCAGCACGGATCCCACGTCCGGGTGCGTCGTGAAAAATCCCTCGAACCGCGCGCCCTGGTCCTTCGCGCTCATGAGGATCGGCTCGCGATGACGCGCCGACCAGCCGACCGCTCCGTCGCCCAGCGCCACGTCGGGCTCGGGGTCCCGCGGCGTCAGTCCGAACGAGGAGCGGCAGGAAAGCTTCTTCGTGTCCTGGTCGTAAAGGAAGAGCGATACGTCGTGCGAATGGAGCGTCGAGGCGACGCGCCGGACCGTGATCTCGAGGATCGTCTCGAGCGGCATTTCCATGTGCAGGTTGTTTCCAAGCTGGAAGAGCGACGTGAGCTCCGCGAGCCGGCCGCGCGACTGCTCGAGCTCCATCTGGTCGTGCATCATCTTCTGCCGGACTTCGTTGATCTCGCGCTGCTGGTGGACCATGTAGAGGCAGAAGAGGGACGTCAGCCCGACGAGGCCGACCAGGAGCATCCAGCCGCCGCCGACAGGCAGGTGGTCGCCCAGGAAGCCGGAGCGGACGAGCGCCACGTAGAGGGACGGGATGGTCGCGCTAAAGGCGAGGATGATGAGGATCGCCAGACCGAGGATGCCCCAGGTCCGCCGGTCGAACTGGATCTGCGTGTCCCGCGCGCGGTCCGGATTCGTCGCCACCTGAAGGCTCCCCCCTCGATGTGAACGGCCTTGTTTGCCCCGAGGATTCATCGGCCGAATGGCGTCGAATCTGGAGCCCAACTTGAGCCCCACGATCCCCCCTTTCCCTTTGGGGACTTGGCGGTTAGAGTGACGGACCGATGAGCGTCCTCCGCAGCCACGTCAAGACGTCGTCCGAGGAATTCCAGCGCAACCGCAAGCACCACGAGGGGTTGGCGGCGGACTTGCGGCGCCGCCTCGAAGCGGCGGGGAAAGGCGGCTCGGAACAGGCGGTGGCGCTCCACCGCGGCCGCGGGAAATTCCTGCCTCGCGAGCGGATCGAGCGGCTCCTCGATCCCGACACCCCTTTCCTCGAGCTCTCCGCCTTGGCCGCCGGCGGCATGTACGGCGACGAGGTGCCCTCCGCCGGCATCGTGACCGGCGTCGGCCGGATCTCCGGGCGGGAATGCGTGATCGTCGCGAACGACGCCACCGTGAAGGGCGGCACCTACTATCCGATCACCATCAAGAAGCACATCCGGGCCCAGGAGATCGCGCTCGAGAATCGCATGCCGGCGATCTATCTGGTCGATTCCGGCGGCGTGTTTCTCCCGCTTCAGGCGGAGGTCTTCCCGGACAAGGAGCATTTCGGGCGAATCTTCTACAACCAGGCGGTGATGTCGGCGGAGGGGATCCCGCAAGTCGCGGCGGTGCTCGGCATGTGCACCGCGGGCGGCGCCTACGTGCCCGCCATGTCCGACGAGAACGTCATCGTGCGCGGCACCGGCACGATCTACCTGGCCGGGCCGCCGCTCGTGAAGGCCGCCACCGGCGAAGAGGTCACGCCGGAGGAACTGGGCGGGGCCGAGGTGCACTCGCGCATCAGCGGCGTCACCGACCACATGGCGGCGAGTGAAGACGAAGCGCTCCATCTGCTGCGCGACATCGTGGAGCGCCTCGGCACGGTGAAGCGGGTCGACCTTGACCTCGCCGAGCCCGAGGATCCGCTCTACCCGGCCGAGGAGCTCTACGGCGTGATCCCGCCCGACAGCCGGCACCCGTACGACGTACGCGAGATCCTGGCGCGTCTGCTCGACGGGAGCCGCTTCCACGAGTTCAAGCCGGAGTACGGAACCACCCTCGTCACAGGCTTCGGCCGGTGGATGGGCTATCCGGTCGGGATCGTGGCCAATAACGGCGTGCTCTTCTCCGAAAGCGCCCTGAAGGGCGCGCACTTCGTGCAGCTCTGCTCCCAGCGGCGAATCCCGCTCGTGTTCCTCCAGAACATCACCGGGTTCATGGTGGGCAAACGCTACGAGTCGGGCGGGATCGCCAAGGACGGCGCCAAGATGGTGCAGGCGGTGGCGACCGCTCAGGTGCCGCGCCTCACCGTGCTGATCGGCGCGTCGCACGGAGCCGGCAACTACGCGATGTGCGGCCGCGGCTACCGGCCGCGCTTTCTCTTCGCCTGGCCCAACTCGCGCATCTCGGTCATGGGTGCCGAGCAGGCCGCGTCCGTGCTGGTGCAGGTGAAGCGGGACCAGCTCGCCCGCGAGGGGAAGGAACTCTCGGGCGACGAAGCGGCGGCGATCGCGACGCCCGTGCTCGAAAAGTACGAGCGCGAGGGCAGTCCCTATTTCGCCACGGCCGAACTCTGGGACGACGGCGTGATCGACCCGGCGTCGACGCGCGCGGCGGTCGGCTTATCACTCTCCGCGTCGCTCAATGCGCCCGTCACCCGCGGCCTGGCACCAGTCTTTCGGATGTGAGCGCCACCCCCGCCATGACCCCGCTCACGCGCCTTCGCTTCGAGCCGGACGCACCCGTCGCGCGGATCACGCTCGCCCGTCCCGAGGTGCGGAACGCGTTCGACGACATTCTGATCGCCGAGCTGACGACGGTTCTGGACACGATCCGCTCCGGATTCGAGGCGACGCCGGACTTAGCACCCCGGGTCCTCGTCCTGACGGGGGAGGGCGCCGCGTTCTGCGCCGGCGCGGACATGAACTGGATGCGACGGAGCGTCGCGTTCACGCGCGAGGAAAACGAG
>Ga0209382_10008023_pt1 | contig 13354 bp, 12 predicted proteins | sample SoiMetdeltSBSDD5_FD_187599 | JGI IMG/M metagenome (GOLD analysis project Ga0209382, IMG submission 187599) | Bulk soil microbial communities from a Populus tree surrounding site in Tennessee, USA - Soil MetaG P. deltoides SBSDD5 (SPAdes) (version 2) | ecosystem: Environmental > Terrestrial >... | reverse complement strand
TGGAAAGGCCGTCACCCTGCGGCTTGGGCGGCGCGGGGTGACGGCCGGGTCGGGGAGGGCGTCGTCAGATGTAGAGGCTGTTGGGCTCCAGGCCACAGAGGACGCGGCCGTAGAGCTCGTAGCCGCTGGATGGGTAGATTAGCGCGTGCAGGTTGAAGACCTGCGCGTCGCGGGCGATCCGCTGGATGGGCATCGAGGTGTAGATCGAGCTGCCGCCGCTGGCCTGGGCGAAGATGTCGACGGCTTGCTTGCCGAGGTCGGCGACCGCGCTGACGTCGGCGCGGGACCGGGCCCGCTCATCGAGCTTCCAGGGCTCGCCGGAGGCGCCCTTGGCGTCGACGAGGTCGGCGACCCGGTGGGCGTGGAACTCGGCCTGGTCGATCTTCAGGGCGGCCTCGGCGACCTGCAGGTGGGTGATCGGGGCCTGCTGCTGGCTGTCGTAGGAGGTGTAGGTGATCTTGCGGCTGCCCATCCGCTCCATGAAGGTCTCGCGGGCCGCCCTGGCCAGGCCGAGCATGGTGCCGACGGTGGTGGCGGCGGCGACGCCGAGCAGCGGGGCGCGGTACATGGGCAGGTCGGCGTTGAGCCGGGAGGCGTACTGCTCCTGCAGGACGGCCGGCAGCGGCAGGATGCGGGACTGCGGGACGAACAGATCCTTGGCGACGGTGCTGACGCTGCCGGAGCCCTTCATACCGAAGGTGTGCCAGTCGTCGATGATCTCCAGCTCGGCGAGCGGGACCAGGGCCATGATCGGCATGGGGGTGACGCCGTCCGGGGCCAGGCCCATGGCGATGATCTCCTGCCAGTGGCTGTGCAGGGCGCCGCTGATGAAGCCCCAGCGGCCGTTGACGATGACGCCGCCGTCGGTGGGCACGGCCATGGCGCTCGGGCTGAGCGTGCCGCAGACCCGCACGTTGGGCGTGGCGTAGACCTCGTCCTGCACCTCGTCCGGGAAGAGCCCGACCATCCAGCCGGGGATCCACCACACGGAGGCGGTCCAGGCCACGGAGCCGTCGCCGCGGCCGAGCTCGCTGGCGACCTCCACGACGGTGCGGGTGTCGCTTTCGTAGCCGCCGTAGCGGGCCGGCACGCGCATCTTGAAGAACCCGGCGTCGGCCATCGCCTCGACGGTCTCGTCGTGCAGGCGCCGGTTCTCCTCCGTCCAGGCCGCGTTCTTCCGCAGCAGCGGCACCAGGTCCGCCGCGCGGCGGACCAGCTCAGTCCTAGTCGGTGCTTGGGTCGTCACCGGAGTCCTCCTCGAGAAACGCGGCCATGGACAGGAGATCGCGATTCGCAGTGGCGATCTCGGGCTGGACCGGTCTGGACGTATTCTTCGGCGGTCACTTGGCACGGCCGGCCAGCCAATGCAGCAGCGCCGGCGCCCACCGGAAGCATCGTCACGGCGGCGTCACAGGGGGCGCATCTCCTGGAATGCGGAATCGATCGTGAACGGGCCGGGCGCGTGCCGGCAAGGGCCGCCGGCGTAACAGGCTGGCGGCCGATACCGCACGTGGGGAGATGCGCCGCGTTCGGCCTGACACCGAAGATGCATTGGTCTGGATCAACGGACCCCGCATGCCGACGGCGAACCGCCGCGGCGGGTCCGGGACATGGCTTCTCATGATCCCACCAAGAAGGAGATTGCTCATGACCGCCGTTGCCGATGGCCAGTCCAAGTTGGACGACTACTACGGCTCGTTCACCAGCGAGAAGGAGAAGGGCCCACTCGGCGTCCCGTTGCGGCTCATCGCGGCGTGGGCCAAGAACGACGCCGCCGGCGTGGCCGACAGCTTCACCGAGGACGGGATCCTGATCCTGCCCGGTGACGTGCTCAAGCAGGGCCGGGAGGAGATCCGGGCCTTCATGACCGCCGCCTACGCTGGCCCGTTCAAGGGCACCGGCGTCACCGGTGTCCCCGTCGACGTGCGGTTCGTCACCGACGACGTGGCGCTGCTGCGCACCCACGGCGGCATCCTGGCGCCCGGCGAGACCGAGATCGACCCCGAGCTGGCCGTCCGGTCGACCTGGGTCACCGTCCGCGTGGACGGCGAGTGGCAGCTCGCCGCGTACCAGAACAGCCCCCGCGGCTCCGGCGCCACGCTGCGCTGGTGACCAACCGGCCACCGGCCGCCCGCCGGTTGCCGTTCTCGTGGCCGCCCGACCAGTCCAGAGGAGCCGAGAATGTCCGTCACGGACTCACCGCCGAGTAGGGCGTCGCAAATTCTCGCGAAGCACGGTGTCGAGGAGGATTTCTCCTTCTACCGTGAGTTCGACAGCGAGGAAGAGAAGGCCGTGCTCACCGTGCCGCAGCGGATCCAGGATGGCTGGCGGCGCAACGATGCCGATTTCTTCGCCAGCCACTTCGTGGAGAACGGCAGCCTGCTCATGCAGGACAACCAGCTCACTAGCCGCGAGCAGATCCGCGAGTACATGGCGGCCGGCTTCGAGAGCTACTTCAAGGGTGCCAGGGTGACCGGCTGGCCGCTGGCCGTCAGGTTCCTCAGCGAGGGCGTCGCGATGGCGGTCACCGAGGGCGGGATCATCCTGGACGGCGAGACCGAGATCGCGCCGTCCCGCCGGATCCGGGCCGTCTGGGTGGTGGTCGAGCGGGACGGCGAGTGGAAGCTGTTCTCCCACCAGAGCAGCCCGATCAGCTGATCACGACTCCACGCTACCCCGACTGACCTATACGAGCGTGCAATTCTATCAATAAGGAGAACGCCAGATGTCCGAAATGGCATCGAAGCTCGTCGCCGGAGCCAAGGAATGGGCCAGCAAGTACGGCGACTTCACCCAGGGTGAAGAGGCGGCCGCCTACACCGTGCCGCTGCGCGTGATCGGCGCCTGGGACCGCAACGACGCCGACGGCGTGGCCGAGGTGTTCATCGAGAACGGCAGCTGGCTGGCCGGCGACGAGCAGCTCAATGGCCGCGAGGCGATCCGCACCTACCTGAGCGAGGTGTTCGCCGGGCCGTACCTGGGCTCCCGGTCGGTGGAGAAGCCCGTCAAGATCAAGCTGCTCACCGATGACGTCGCGCTCGCGGTCACCGACGGCGGCGTGCTGTACAAGGGCGAGGACGAACTGCCCGTCGAGCGTGAGATGCGCGCGACGTGGATCATGGTCAAGCGCGATGGTGATTGGCACGGCGTCTCCTACCAGAGCAGCCCCATCAAGGGCTGATCAGCCACTCACGCATAGGTCAAGCCGTTTCGTCACGGCCGCGTTCGTGATCGCGCCGCACGAGAAACATCCGCCTGTTAAGGAGAGACCTCACATGCGAGTCGTGCTGACCCCATGGCCGAACCCGGCTCACCTGTATCCAATTGTTCCGCTCGCGTGGGCCCTGCAGAGCGCTGGGCACGAGGTCTGTATCGCATCCCATGCCGCCCTGGCAAAGGCAACGGCCTCGGTCGGGTTGGCCGCGGTGTCGCTCGGCGACCCCAACGTCACCCCGATCGGGCCGGGCAACCCGTGGGACCGCGAGGTCGAGGCGAAGATGGAGCGGATCACCACTCAGCTCAATTTCACCGACCCCGTCGAACGCGATCTCTGGGACATTCTCTACCAGTTCATGCTGCCGTCGATGTGGGATTTCCAGCCATACGGCGCGGACTCCGCCGACCCGCATCCCGAGCTGGATCAGCTGGTCGGGTTCTGCCGTGCCTGGCGGCCCGATCTGGTGCTGTGGGACCCGTGCTTCCCGATCGGGGCAGTGGCGGCGCGGGCCAGTGGCGCGGCGCACGCCCGCATGATGTGGGGCCTGGACTACTACTCGTGGGCGATGGACCGCTTCGCGGAGCGGGCCATCCTTCCCGGGCCGGGCGTGGAGGAGAACCCCCTGGTCGAGACCATGCGGCCGGGGGCGCATCGGCACGGCGTCGAGGTGGACGACGAGCTGATCGTCGGCCAGTGGACGGTGGACCCGATGCCGCCCGGGATGCGGCTGCCCACCTCGGCCAGGACGGTGCCGGTGCGCTGGCTGCCGTTCTCGGCCCAGACCCCGATGCCGTCATGGCTGTACCCGGTGCCGGACCGGCCGCGGGTCGGGCTCTCGCTGGGGCTGTCCCAGCGGCTGTTCTTCAAGGACGGCTGGGACCACGTGCCGCGGCTGATGGACATGGTGTCCGAGCTGGACATCGAGGTGGTCGCGACGCTGAACGCCGACCAGTTGGCGCTGGTGGAGCGGCTGCCGGACAACGTGCGCACGGTGGACTTCATCCCGCTCAACCAGCTGCTGCCCACCTGCTCGGTGCTGGTCCACCAGGGCGGTCTCGGCACCTTCTCCGCCGCGGTGGCCACCGCGACCCGGCAGCTGATCATCGACTCCGACGTGGCCAACGGCGTCACCGCCGTCGAGGAGGACGGCGAGGAGTTCCTGGCCACCGAGAAGCACACCGAGTCGGCGCTGACCGCCAACTACGTCACGGACAACGGTGCCGGCCTGCCGCTCGACCTGCAGTTCTCCGTGGACACCATGCGCAAGCAGCTGGTCAGGGTGCTGGAGGAGCCGTCCTTCCAGGAGGGTGCCGACAAGCTCTACGAGGACGCGCTGGCCATGCCCAGCCCCAACCAGGTGGTGCCGGTGCTGGAGAGGCTTGCCGCCCGTCACGCCAGCCGGAGCCGTCGATGATCAACATTTTCCAGCCGACCGTCGGCGATGAGGAACTCGCCGCGGTGCGCGATGTGTTCGCCGGAAACTGGCTCGGCCACGGCCCGCGGACCAGGGCGTTCGAGGCCGAGTTCGCCGGCCACCTCGAGGTGGCGCCGGAGCGGGTGCTGTTCATCAGCTCGTGCACGGCGGGCCTGTTCCTGGCCACCGAGCTGCTGGACCTCGGCCCGGCCGACGACGTCGTGCTGCCGTCGATCAGCTTCGTCGGCGCCGCGAACGCCATCTGCTCCACCGGCGCCCGCCCGGTGTTCTGCGACGTGCAGCCGCGCACCCTCAACCCCTCGGTCGCCGACATCAAGCGCGCCATGACCCCGCGCACCAAGGCGGTGTTCGTGCTGCACTACGGCGGCTACCCCGGCGAGGTAGCCGCGATCGCCGAGCTCTGCCGCTCCCGCGGCGTCGTGCTGGTGGAGGACGCCGCGTGCGCAGTGTCCTCCAGCGTCGACGGCGTGAAGTGCGGGACGTTCGGCGACATCGCCATGTGGTCCTTCGACGCGATGAAGATCCTGGTCACCGGCGACGGCGGCATGCTCTACGTGCGGGACCCCGAGCTGGCGGCCCGCGCGCACCGGCTGGCCTACCACGGGCTGGAGCACGCCAGCGGGATGTCGGCCTCGGTCAAGGTGCCGACCCGCTGGTGGGAGCTCAACGTCAAGGACTTCGGCCGCCGGGTGGTCGGCAACGACGTGACCGCCGCCATCGGCAGCGTGCAGCTGGCCAAGCTGCCCGGCTTCATCGACCGCCGCCGGGTGATCTCCGAGACCTACGACCGGCTGCTGGCCGGCGTGGACGGCGTGCTGGTGCCGCCGCGGCTGCCCGACGGGCACACCAGCTCGCACTACTTCTACTGGGTGCAGCTGGACCCGGCGATCCGCGACCAGGTGGCCGCGGACCTGCTGGAGCGTGGCATCTACACGACGTTCCGGTACGCGCCGCTGCACAAGGTGCCGGCCTACCACGCCGGCGGCGGCCACCTGCCCGGCGCCGAGGAGGCGTCGGAGACCACCCTGCTGCTGCCGGTGCACCAGGGCCTGTCCGACGAGGACGTGCTCACGGTGGCCGGCGAGCTGGCCAGGTCCGTCCGCCAGCGCGGGCTGGGGCAGGCGGCCTGACGGCCGCCCGTGAGTGGCGAATGGTGCCAGAGCACCAATTGCCACTCACGAGGCCGGCGCGAAGCGTCGGCCAGTCTGTGCGGCGACAGAGGAGACGACGCTATGAAGGCACTGGTTCTCTCCGGGGGGTCGGGCACCCGCCTGCGGCCGTTCAGCTACTCGATGCCCAAGCAGCTCATCCCGATCGCCAACCGGCCGGTGCTGGAACACGTGCTGGAGAACATCGCCGAGCTCGGCGTCACCGAGGTCGGCATCATCGTCGGGGCCTGGGCGCCGGAGATCACCGCGGTGGTCGGTGACGGCGCCCGCTTCGGCGTGCGGGTCAGCTACATCCGCCAGGACCGGCCGCTCGGCCTCGCCCACTGCGTCGCGCTGGCCAGGCCGTTCCTCGGCGACGACGACTTCGTGATGTACCTGGGCGACATCATGCTGCCCGACGGCGTGGTGGAGATCGCCGAGCGGTTCCAGGCCAGCCGGCCGGCCGCGCACGTGGTGCTGCACAAGGTGCCCGACCCGCGCGCCTTCGGGGTGGCCGAGCTGGCCGCGGACGGCACGGTGCTGCGGCTGGTGGAGAAGCCCCAGCTGCCGCGCAGCGACCTGGCCATCATCGGGGTGTACTTCTTCACGTCGCAGATCCACACCGCGGTGGCGGCGATCGAGCCGAGCCGGCGGGGCGAGCTGGAGATCACCGACGCCATCCAGTGGCTGCTGGCCAGCGGCGCCGACGTGCGGGCCAGCGAGTACACCGGCTACTGGAAGGACACCGGCCGGGTCGAGGACGTGCTGGCGTGCAACCGCCGGCTGCTGTCCGACCTGCACGTCATGGTCGCCGGCGAGGTCGACGAGGCCAGCGAGCTGGCCGGCAACGTGGTGGTCGAGCTCGGCGCCAGGGTGCTGCGCTCGCGGATCGAGGGGCCGGTGATCGTCGGCGAGAACACCCTGGTCGAGGACAGCTACGTCGGCCCGAACACCGCCATCGGCCGGGACTGCCTGCTGCGCGCCACCCACCTGGCCGACTCCATCGTGCTGGACGGCGCGTCCATCTCCGAGGTCGGTGGCCTGCACGGCTCGCTCATCGGCCGCGGCGCCACCGTCGGCCCCGGCGAGCAGCACGGCGCGCGCCACCGGCTGGTGGTCGGCGACCACACCCGGATCGAGCTCGCAGCGTGAGCGGGCCCGCGCCACGGCCGGCCGGCCGCCGAAGCGTGGGCGTCCCACGCTCCGCCGACCGGTCGCTGGGACGCCCACGCGCCACCGCTGGCGCCGGACACGACGACGCCGCGTAGACAACGAGGAAGGAACAGTGTGCGATGAGTGACCCGAAGGCGCAGATCCTTGACGCGGTCCGGAGTTACCACGCGGCCGTCCAGCCCGACCGGACCTTCGTGCCTGGGGTCACCGAGATCTGGCCGACCGGCGCAGTGCTGGACGCCGACGACCGCGCGGCGATCGTCGAGGCTGCCCTTGACCTGCGGATCGCCGCCGGCTGGAGCACCCGGAAGTTCGAGTCGGCGCTGGCCAGGCGGCTGAAGCTGCGCAAGGCGCACCTGACCAACTCCGGCTCCTCCGCCAACCTGCTGGCCGTCTCCGCGCTGACCTCACACCAGCTCGGCGAGCGGCGGCTGCGCAAGGGCGACGAGGTGATCACGCCGGCGTCGGCGTTCCCGACCACGGTGAACCCGATCCTGCAGAACGGCCTGGTCCCGGTGTTCGTCGACGTCGAGCTCGGCACCTACAACACCACCGTGGAGATGGTCGAGGCCGCGATCGGGCCGAAGACCCGGGCGATCATGATCGCGCACGTGGTCGGCAACCCCTACGAGGTGGCCGACATGGCCGCGCTGGCCAAGGACCGCGGCCTGTTCCTGATCGAGGACAACTGCGACGCGCTGGGCTCGAAGTACGACGGCAAGCCGACCGGCAGCTTCGGCGACATCACCTCGATCAGCTTCTACCCGGCGCACCACATCACCATGGGCGAGGGTGGCTGCGTGCTGACCTCGAACCTGCAGCTGGCGCGGATCGTGGAGTCGCTGCGGGACTGGGGCCGGGACTGCTGGTGCGCGCCGGGGGACAGCAACACCTGCCTCAAGCGCTTCGAGTGGCAGTTGGGCAACCTGCCGGCCGGCTACGACCACAAGTACATCTACTCCCACGTCGGCTACAACTTGAAGCCGACCGACACCGCGGCCGCGCTCGGGCTGTCACAGTTCAACAAGCTCGACGAGTTCATCGCCAAGCGGCAGCGCAACTGGCGCCGGCTGCGCGAGGGCCTGGACGGCACGCCGCACCTGTTACTGCCGGAGGCGTCGCCGCGCAGCGAGCCGAGCTGGTACGCGTTCGTGATCACGGTCCAGCCGGACGCCCCGTTCGGCGCCGCCGACCTGGTCGAGTTCCTGGAGGAGCGCAAGATCGGCACCAGGCGGCTGTTCGCCGGCAACATCACCCGGCATCCGGGCTACGTGGACCAGCCACACCGGGTGGTCGGCGACCTGACCAACAGCGACATCATCATGAACCAGACCTTCCACGTCGGCGTGTACCCGGGCCTGACCGACGAGATGATCGACTACGTGGTCTCCTCGGTCCGGGAGTTCGTGTCGGGCAGCGGCGCGGTCGCTGCCTGACGGCACCCGGCCAGCGCACCGGCCGTGCCAGGCGGGTCGACCGCCGGCACGGCCGGTCCATTTTCGCGTACACCATTCACTAGCGCGGCACTAGCGGCGTGCTTGACTTTCACCATTTAAATTGCTCGCAAAATGGTAACCGGGCGATCGCATGCCTGGTTATTCCGGGTCCGCACGCCCGTTCGAGCACCGCATTCCAGGAGATGCGCTGCTTTACGGCTGGGGAAGAGGATGTAGCGGTGAGGATCGACGGCCCACGGGGTGGCCGACGGCCAACCGAGCAGAAGCAGCCGTTCGCTGCGTGTCAGATGATTCGTCGGCGGGAACGGGAGAAGAACTCGGGCCAGCACCGGTCGCCGCCCTGATCGACGGATCGAGATCACGAAGGATCGTGCCGAGACTTCTCTCGATTGGAGCGGAGATGCGTTTTCTTTCCGACCGGCAAGACCTCAAAGTCGCCGTCATCGGCCTCGGCTACGTCGGCTCGTGCATTGCCGGCGTGCTCGCCGACCGCGGTCTGGACGTCGTCGGCGTCGACACCGACGTCCGGCTGATCGACGAGCTGACCGGCGGCTTCTGCCGGTTCCAGGAACACGGGCTGCCCGAGCTGCTCTTCGGCGGCATCGCCAGCGGCAAGCTGCGGGTCACCAACGACTACGCCGAGGTGGAGACCGCGGACGTGGTGCTGATCACGGTCGGCACCCCGGTCCGTGAGGACGGCTCGCTCGCCGACGACCAGCTGCGCGGCGCCTGCGTGCAGCTCAGCGCCCACATTCGCGAGGGCCAGCTGCTGGTACTGAAGAGCACCGTGCCGCCGGGCACCACCCGCGGCTTCGTGATGCCCATCCTGCAGCGCAGCGGCCTTGCCGGCGGCGTGCACTTCGGCCTCGCCTTCACCCCGGAGCGGCTCGCCGAGGGCACTGCGATCCATGAGCTGCGCACCTTCCCGATCGTGGCCGGCGGCATCGACGCCGACAGCGCCGCCGACGCCGCCACCTTCTGGCGCCAGGCCCTCGGCGTCGACGTGATCCCGCTGGACTCGGCCGAGGCCGCCGAGATCGTCAAGCTGGCCGACAACTGGTGGATCGACCTCAACATCGCCCTCGCCAACGAGCTGGCCAAGTTCTCCGCTCTGTTCGAGGTGGACGTGCTGGATGTCATTACGGCGGCCAACACAATCCCGAAAGGAAAGAGCAACATCAACATCCTGCTGCCGAGCGTCGGCGTCGGCGGCTCCTGCCTGACCAAGGACCCGTGGATGGTCTGGCACTCGGCCCGCGAGCGCGGCCTGGAGATCCTCACCGCGTCCGCCGGCCGCGAGGTCAACGCCGGGATGCCGGAGTACACCGCGCAGCTGGCCATCGACGAGCTGATCAAGCTCGGCAAGGACCCGGCGCAGAGCACGATCGCCGTGGTCGGACTCGCGTTCAAGAACAACACGGGCGACCTGCGGGCCACGCCGACCCAGGCGGCCGTCGCCGCGCTCGTGCGCAGCGGGGCGGACGTGCGCATCTACGACCCGCTGGTGGACGCCGAGCACGCCGAGCAGCTGTTCGGCCAGCGGCCGGTGGCGACGCTGCAGGAGGCCGTGCGCGGCGCCGACTGCGTGGCCGTGCTCGCCCTGCACCGCCAGTTCGAGGACATCGATTTCGCCGCGCTGCCGGTGTCCAGGCCGTGCCTGCTGCTCGACGGGCGCGCCTACTACTCCCGAGACAAGATCGCCGAGCTGCGCTCGCTCGGCTACAGCTACCGCGGAATCGGAAGGTGAGCATGTCGCACGCAGTGGTCACGGGCGGTTGCGGGTTCATCGGCGGCCACCTGGTGGAACGGCTGATCGCCCGCGGGGACGAGGTGACGATCTTCGACGGCGCGCCGCCGCCGGCGCACCAGAAGGTGGCCCGCGAGCACGCCCGCTTCGTGCAGGGCGACGTGCGCGACCCGCAGCAGCTGGCCACCGTGATCGACAGCCGGGTCGACGAGGTCTACCACCTGGCCGCGGTGGTCGGCGTCGACCAGTACCTGGCTCGCCCGCTGGACGTCATCGACATCAACTTCGGCGGCACCCGCAACGTGCTGCAGGTGGCCGCCGCCGCCGACGCCAAGGTCGTGCTGGCCAGCACCAGCGAGGTCTTCGGCAAGAACCCCGATGTGCCGTGGCGCGAGGACAGCGACCGGGTGCTCGGCTCCACCTCAGCGGCCCGCTGGGCGTACTCCTCCGGCAAGGCGCTCACCGAGCACCTGACGTTCGCCTTCGTCCGCCAGCACGGGCTGCGGGCCACCATCGTGCGCTACTTCAACGCCTACGGCCCCGGCCAGCGGCCGGGGTTCGTGGTCAGCCGCTCGGTGCACCGGGCGCTCAACGGCCGGCCCATGGTGGTCTACGACGAGGGTCGCCAGACCCGGTGCTTCACGTTCGTCGAGGACGCCATCGAGGGCACCCTGCTGGCCGCGGCCAGCGAGAAGGCGGTCGGCGAGGCGTTCAACATCGGCAGCATGGTCGAGACGACCATCGCCGACGCCGTCGACCTGATCGCCAAGCTGACCGGCTCGGAGGAGCCGGTCACCAACGTGGACACCAGCGAAAGGCTCGGCTCCTCCTACGAGGACCTGCTGCGCCGCATCCCGGACAACACCAAGGCGCGCACGCTCCTCGGCTGGAACTGCGGAACGACGCTGGAGGACGGGCTCGCCAAGACCATCGAATGGGCCCGCAACAGCCCGTGGTGGCTGGCTCTGCCCGACAGCGGTGCGAACTAGAAGAAATGCGGCGAACAACCGATCCGTGATCAGGAAGAAGGCAGGAAATGGCTGACAAGGAGCCGGTGGCCGAGTTGCTGCCGTTGAGTTCCGCTGGTTCGACCGTGACGCAGTGGGCCGACGCCACCGGGCATCTGGCCCAGTCGTTCACGTTCTGGCTGGCCAGCGTGCGACCGGACGGCCGCCCGCACGTCATGCCGGTGTTGGGTGCCTGGCAGGACGGCGCGATGTACATCTGCACACCGGGAGTCACCCGCAAGGCCAAGAACCTCACCGGCAACCCGAACTGCGTGGTGACCGTCGGCCGCGGCACCCTCGACCTGGTCATCGAGGGCAAGGCGACGCAGGTCAGCGAGGAGGCCGAGCTGAAGGCCGTCGGCGAGGCCTACACCGGCAAGTACAACTGGAAGGTCACCCTGCGCGACGGCGCGTTCTTCGCCGACAACGGCAGTGGCATCGGCGAGATCCCCTACTCGGTCTTCCGGATCACCCCCACCACGGGGTTCGGGCTGGGCACCGAGAACGGGTTCAGCGCCACCCGCTGGACGTTCTAGCTGATCTGCCACCCGGCCGGGCCGGCCGAACTGTGACCCCAGTTCGGCCGGCCGGGTCGGGGCGGGCCGGCACCGGCACGCGGCCCGCCGCCTCGAGCGACACGGAAGGACCTGGCGATGGAAACGAGGACTTCGGCCGACACCGGTCTGCGGGCCGGGCGGCGGGAGTGGATCGGGCTGGCCGTGCTCGCGCTGCCCACCATGCTGGCGGCGCTTGACTTCAGCGTGGTGTTCCTGGCGTTGCCGTACATCGGTGCGGACCTGGACGCCAGCAACAGCCAGCTGCTCTGGATCACCGATATCTACGGCTTCCTGGTCGCCGGGTTCCTCGTCACGATGGGCACGCTTGGCGACCGCATCGGCCGCCGAAAGCTCTTGATGATCGGCGCCGCGGTGTTCGGCGTGGTCTCGGTGATCGCCGCGTACTCGACCTCGGCCGAGATGCTCATCGTCTCGCGCGCCCTGCTCGGTATCGCCGGTGCCACCCTGATGCCCTCCACGCTGGCGCTGATCGCGAACATGTTCCGGGATGCGCGGCAGCGGACCACCGCCATCAGCATCTGGGCGAGCACGCTGCTGGTCGGTGTTGCGATCGGCCCGCTGGTCGGTGGCCTGCTGCTGGAGTCGTTCTGGTGGGGCTCCGCGTTCCTGATCGGCGTGCCGGTCATGATCCTGCTGCTGCTGACCGCGCCGTCGCTGCTGCCGGAGTACCGCGACGAGAACGCCGGCCGGATCGACCTGGTGAGCGTGGCGCTGTCGCTGGTGGCGATCCTGCCGGCCATCTACGGCATCAAGGAGGTCGCCAACGGCGACCGCGGCTCGGTGCCGCTGCTCGCCATCGTCGTCGGCATCGCCCTCGGCGTGATGTTCGTGCGCCGGCAGCGGCGGCTGGAAAGCCCGCTGCTCGACCTGCGGCTGTTCAGCAACCGCTCGTTCAGCGCCTCGCTCGGCGTGCAGTCGCTCGGCGCGTTGTTCGTCGGCGGCGTCGGCTTCTACTTCGCCCAGTACCTGCAGCTGGTCCAGGGGTTCTCGCCGCTGAAGGCCGGCCTGTGGCTGATCCCGGACAACCTCGGGCTGATCGCCGGCTCGCTGCTGGCACCCGTCATCGCGCGCCGGATCCGCCCCGGTTACGTGATCGGCATGGGCCTCGGGCTGATGACCATCGGCTTCGCCATCCTCACCCAGGTCGACACCAGCCCGGGGATCGCGCCCGTGGTGATCGGCGTCACCATCGTCACGTTCGGCGTGGCGCCGAGCTGGGTGCTCGGCACCGACCTCGTCATCGGGTCGGCGCCGCCGGAGCGGGCCGGCTCGGCGGCGGCGCTGTCGGAGACCGGCAGCGAGTTCGGCCTGACCCTGGGCGTGGCGGTGCTCGGCAGCGTCGGCGTCGCGGTCTACCGCGACCAGGTGAACATCCCGGCCGAGGTGCCGGCCGAGGCCGCCGAGGGGGCGCGGGGAAGCTTCGTCGAGGCGATGACCGCCGCCGGCCAGCTGCCCGCGGACGTCAGCAACACGCTGCTCGCCAGCGCCAGGGAGGCGTTCACCGACGGGTTCAACGTGGCCAGCGCGGCCACCGTCCCGGCGGCCATCATCCTGGCCTTCCTCGCCGTCATCCTGCTGCGGATGGTGCGGCC